>JAEAME010000201.1_pt1 | contig 77537 bp, 78 predicted proteins | sample 8958731 | NCBI WGS metagenome assembly JAEAME01 (sample SAMN16933194, study PRJNA681113) | bioreactor sludge metagenome | isolation source: anerobic bioreactor sludge (Control) | place: India:Bengaluru | collected 2018-10-24
ATTCGCGGAAACGGAAAAATGCAGTCAATATTAATGTATTTACATCTAGATAGACTATATAGAACTAAGAAGATATGGAATTACCAACTTCAATCAACAGGGATTAGTAATTTTCAATATGGTCAGTTCAAAAGGTACGAAATGGTGATCGTCCCGGACGATGCTAAACAGGATGAAGTTAATAAACTTCTTTACGATTGTGTTGAATTTGGCCATAGAAATGAAAACATGAATCTCGTAAAAATTCGAGACTTTCTTTTGCCGAAGTTGATGAGTGGGAAGATTAGAATATGAGTCTACTAAAATCACTTTCAATTGAACACTACAAGGGATTTTTTGAAAGACAATCCATTCTATTTTCCTTCCCGGATAACGTCAACAATGGAAGCGGCTTAACACTGATCGTGGGACCGAATAACACGGGCAAAACCACAATTATTGAATCATTATTGTTTGCTCCGGACAAAAAGTTCAAGGAGGGCGAGCGTCATCAGGGAAACTCACCGAAAATTATCATTGAAAATGCTGATAACATCTCGGCAGAGTATACCAACATTGGCGATGGCTCCATAGTTCAGCCAGTCACGCAACAACATGGTATCAACTTCGAACTTGTTCCCTCACGACGTTACTGGCAACCTCGATTCAGCGGCGTTTGGGATTGGGGAAACTTAATCACCCAGTCAACAAGGAGTGAACTTCGTAATGCTGGGGAATTGCAGCTAGGGCCAATCCTTACGAAGATATTACGGGAACCGGCATTGAACACAAAGTACAACCAGTACATGAAAAAGCTCATGCCGCACTTTACAGAATGGACGGTGGATACGAATGATGACGGCAATGATTATGTGAAGTATAAAACACTCAACACCTACCATCAATCTAACCTATTGGGCGATGGCGTCATCTCACTATTTCGAATCGTGGCGCACCTCGTCCATGATCAATCATCGGTCTTTGTAATTGACGAGCCGGAACTTTCATTGCATCCCAGTGCCCAGAAAAGATTTTCCGGTGTTTTATCCGAATTGGCCAAAAATAAACAAATCATTGTGTGTACACATTCACCCTATTTCATTAATTGGGCAGATTTCACACATGGGGCGAGAATTATTCGACTGAATAAGCACAATGATGAAAAATGCACTGTTCATGGGCTAAGCAATGATAAAGACTACACGTCTTTCATAACCACAGCTATGAATGACTATCAAAAACCCCAGCTGCTAGACGTCGTGGCTAAAGAAATTTTGTTTAGCGACAAGATTCTGTTTACAGAGGGGCAAGAGGATGTTGGTTTAATAAGAAAATGGGCACACGAAAACCGTAAATCGATTGACTTTGATATTTTCGGTTATGGGGTTGGGGGCGAGCAAAACATGAAATTATTTTTAGAATTAGCCCGGGATCTTGGACTGCAGAAGGTCGCTGCTCTTTATGACAAGGGATCACCATCGTTCGCCACTGACAAAACGCAATACTCTAGCTATCAACTTCAACAATTGTCTACGGACGATATTCGCGATAAAGCAGCTATGAATGGAAAGCCCGAAAAGCTGGGAGTTTTTGACTCGTCTGGCAATCTGAAAGAGCAACATAAGCAACACTTCGAGCAAATTATGGATAGTTTCTTTCAATATTTCAGGAATTAGTTATGAAACTTCTGAACGAAGACACATTAGCCGAACAACCAGTTCTCGATTGGCTGAAACAGCTCGATTACGAATACGAGCACGGTTCGAATTTCGCACCGGAAGTTGGGCTAGAGGAACGAAAATCGTTGCGAGATGTAGTTTTAACATTGCGATTACAACGATCGCTCCGCCGCCTCAACCCCGAGCGTTCCGACAAAGCAATTGACGAAGCTGTCCGTCACCTCGTTTCCTTTTCACACCCAAGCGAAGTCATCGCCAACAAAGAAGTCCACAAAATGCTGTTGCAAGGTATCCCAGTTGAAGATCGGATCGATGGAACCCTTCGACCAGTGAAGATGCGCATCATTGATTTTCAAGACGCGGATAATAACGAATTCCTGGTTGTCAATCAGCTAGCGATTCAAGGTCCAGAACGATTGCGCCGTCCGGACGTTCTGATTTACGTGAACGGTTTACCGCTGGTCATATTCGAGGTAAAGAGCCCAACCAGTTTCAGCGGCACAGTCGGTTCGGCATTCACTCAAGTCAACAAATACAAAAAGGATATTCCCGAGGTGTTCAAATACAACCAAATCATTATATTGAGTGACCAGCAGATCGCTAAGCACGGCACGATTTCGTCGGCTTGGGAATGGTTCGGGACGTGGAAAGGTATTAAGGACGAAAATGATTTGCATCCGGAAAAAACGGAACTTGAGGTGCTCGTGAAAGGTATGTTCCATAAAGAACGGTTGCTGGACATCGTGAAAAATTTCATCGTGTTTGAGGCCGACCGAGATGGCGAGGCGGCGTCATTCACGAAGAAGATGTGTCTGTATCATCAATACTTTGGCGTTCATAAGGCAGTTGCGGAGACGTTGCGAGCGGCTGGAGAAAAAGGCAATAATAAAATTGGTGTGTACTGGCATACACAGGGCAGCGGAAAATCGTTGTCCATGGTTTTTTACGCGAACAAGACGAGAGAAATAGAATCTCTACGAAGTCCGACATTCTTATTTCTGACTGACCGCAACGATCTCGATGGACAGTTGCATAAAACGTTTTTACGAACTGGCTATCCAACCGCAGTTCAAGCAGACAGCATTCAAGATTTGAAAGCACGCCTCCGTCAAGCCGGAGCAGGATTGATTTTCACGACTATTCAGAAATTCGACGCGAAACAGGAATTACTTTCGGAAAATAGCAACATTATTGTTATTGCTGATGAGGCGCACCGTTCACAATACCGGAAATTTGCCTCAAACGTACGTGATGCACTTCCGAACGCTTCATTCATGGGCATCACCGGCACGCCTGTCAGTCTTCATGATCGGGACACGCGAATGGTTTTCGGGGATTATATCAGCACCTACGAAATAAACCGCGCTGTTGAGGATAAGGCAACCGTACCCATTTATTACGAAGGGCGCTTAATTCCGCTCCATCTGGCGAATCAATTCTTGGACGAACAATTTAGTGATCTTGTTAACCAGGAATTCGAAGTCGAAGAAACGTACAAGCGAAAGTGGGCCAGGTTGGAACAAGCAGTCAGCGCCAATGATCGTATTGACCAAATCGCGAAAGACATTGTTGAGCATTTCAATAACCGTGGATTAGAAGGCAAGGGCATGGTCGTAGCGATCAGTCGCCGAGCGGCCGTCAATTTGTATAAAGCCTTAAAACAGCAACGAAATGCGCCTGAAATTGCTGTTGTGATTTCTAATCCACAAGAGTTTGCGAAAGAAATCCAAGCTGACAACAATAATCGAAACTTGGAGCGCCGGTTTAAGGATGCGAAAGACCCGTTAAAATTGGTGATTGTATGCGACATGTGGCTGACAGGCTTTGATGTACCGCCACTCCATACCATGTATATCGACAAGCCGCTTCGCAATCACACGCTGATGCAAACCATTGCCCGCGTCAACCGGATTTATCGCGACAAACCGGGCGGATTGATCGTCGATTATATCGGCATTGCTGACAACATCAAGAAAGCACTGGCTATTTACAGCTCTGGAATCCAAAAGCAGGCGATGATACCCATCGAAACAGTCATTGATAAGATGAAGGAGGAATACGATATTGTCAGTTCGATGTTCCCCGACGTCGATTACCGAAACTGGAAAAATGTTGAGCCATTCGAATTGACGGAAATCTTTCAAGCAGCAGTCAATTGTATTGTCTCCGATGCACTGACTGGAGCAATTGATGAAAAGCGAAAAGAGCAGTTTTTGAAGCATACCGACCTGCTTGTACGCATCCACGCCTTAGTCATGCCGCATAAGGAAGCGACGGAAATTCGCGATGATGTTGAGTTTTTCCAGGCACTCAAACAGACAATTATCAAGAAAACGATCATTATCGATACTGGGGCTATAGGTCCGGATGTAGAATCGGCGGTTCGAGAACTGATTTCAAAAAGCATTGCCGCTGAAGGCGTCGTTGACATTTTGGCAATGAAAAAGAAAGGTAAGCCTGACATTTCCATTCTTGATGAGAACTTCCTGGCCGAGGTAAAGAACATGAAATATAAGAATTTAGCTATCGAAACACTCCGCAAGCTGCTCAATGATGAATTACAAACAAGACTTCGAAAAAATGTTGTTCGATATGAATCACTTCTTCAATTGCTCCGAGATACCATTGAAGAATACGAAAATAATATTATCAATTCCGCCAAAGTGATTGAACGCCTCATTGAACTTGCACAGCAAATCAAAAAAGCAGAGCATGAAGGAAAACAATTGGGTCTATCGGATGATGAAGTCGCTTTTTACGACCTCATGGCGCAAGGAAAACATGCTTTGAAAAATGGCGAGCTTCGCGAATTGGTAAGGGAGCTTGTAAGCGTAATACGTCGCGACTTGTCCGTAGATTGGTCTAGCCGAGAAAATATACAGGCAAGGATTCGCGCCAATGTAAAATTGTTACTAATTCGGAAGAAGGTTCCAACATCTCAAATTGATAACCTACTTGAACTCATATTCAGACAAGCGGTAATGTTATTTAAGGACTACGTTCCAGAACGAGTTTCAGCTTAAACGCTATCCAATATTCGCCAGGTAGTGTTCCCGTGATTGGGGATTTGGTCGCCGGGCATTCACCCCTTTTATTCCCCTCTGCCCGTCGCCCAAAAAAAGAGAAAAAGAAATTTGAATGATTATTTACACGCGTTCTCTTGCTAGAGAACAAAAGAAAAGGAATACGATCAGCTAACAGCGTATATCTGGTTCCGGCTCTTCCAGAGCCTCCACCCATACCCCGCTGTGCGGGGCATCAGATATACGCAAACGATATATGGCATATGCTTTTCTTTTCACGGCTAACGCCTAATACTTTTCTGCAATGAACAAATTTTATTTTCAAATTATGAGAGGGGGGTCTATGGTGTTTTCTCCGCTCCCCGCCAGAAGCGGGCACGGCGCTCCGAAAACGATTTTATTTAATATTACTATATACGGCACGCGGACAACTTGACAGTAAAGTTAAGTTATAGTAAGATTTGCTGAGCAAAACTGATTAGCATATGGCTAATACAGAGAAATAAATTAACATCGCTCTTTGACTAAAAGGGAGAAACAACCATGAGATTATTAGTAACAGGCGGGGCGGGATTTATCGGCTCCCACTTCATTCGCTATTGGCTGACGAACTACCCCCAAGACTCAGTGGTTAACTTTGATTTGTTAACCTATGCGGGTAATTTGCAGAACCTAATTGACGTCATCGATAGATTCGGTGGTCGATACATCTTCGTTCAAGGCGACATCGCCGATATTTCTTCGGTGGAAACAGCCTTCACTGAACATAAGCCTGAGATCGTAGTCAACTTCGCCGCCGAGTCTCACAATAGCTGGGCTATAATTGATCCCAGTAGGTTCTTTCGAACCAATGTGCTTGGGACTCAGACTTTGCTTGAGGTATCGCGTCAAAAAGGAATTGAGCGATTCCAGCATGTTTCTACGTGCGAAGTCTACGGTGATTTGCCCCTTGACTCTGGTGAAACTTTCACCGAGCAATCACCTTGCCGGCCGCGGACTCCTTACAATGCATCGAAAGCCGGTGCCGATCATGCAGTTCAAGCCTACTACCACACGTTCAACATTCCTACGGTTATCTCACGATGCTCAAACAACTATGGTCCTTTCCAATTTCCCGAGAAGGTAATTCCCCTGTTTACAACCAGAGCTTTGGACAATCAACCATTGCCTCTGTATCAACACAGTCAGAATAGACGCGAATGGGTTCATGTACTAGACCACTGCCACGCGATTGATCTGATGATTCACCGAGGAAAGGCCGGCGAGGTGTATAACGTGGGAACCGGAGTGGAGAAAACGATAGAGGAGATAGCCGATTCTGTTCTCAACACTCTGAACCTTCCCCAAAGCATGAAAACATACGTGCCCGACAGGCCGAGCCATGACAGGAGATATCTGCTTGACAGCTCCAAAGTCCGCACGGAACTTGGATGGAAGCCATTGATTGACTTCGCCGACGGATTACGCGAGACTGTCCAATGGTACGTTGGAAAAAGACAGTGGTGGCAAGTACTCAAAGAGCGGGAAGCTGTCCAAGAGGGCAATTGGCCAAATCAAAAAGGTTGATGCCAACAATCTTTTGGCTAGACCTACTACTACCGTTTGGGAATCCTACCATAGGATCCCCTTTTTATTTTTAAAAAAGCCAAATTTGTTGTATAATAACCTTATGAAATGGAAAAAATTAAGCTCAAAAATAGTTTATAAAAATCAATGGCTGCAATTAAAAGAAGATACCGTAATTCGCCCTGATGGCAAAAAGGGGAAATACAGTATTGTAGAAAGGCCGCCGGTAAATTTTGTTATTGCCTTAGATCAAAAAGGATCAATCTTTTTTATTAAAGAATACAGATACCCAATTAAAAAAACTATATTACAGTTGCCAGCCGGAACTACGGATAAAAACGAGAATTCTTTAGTCTCTGCCAAAAAAGAACTTTTTGAAGAAACCGGCATAAAGGCCAAGAATTGGGAAAAGCTTGGTAAATTTTATATCGGACCGGGACACGAAAGTATTTATGCGAATATATTTTTGGCAACAAAACTAAACATATCTCAACTTAATAAATCAATACGGTCTGAAGATGAATTGATATTAAAAGTATTAAAACTGCCTATCGCAAAGATTAGGCAACTAATAAACTCGGGCAAAATTGAGTGCGGTATAACTTTAGCCGCCTTAAATCTATATTTTTCAAAAAAGAAAAAGTAAACAGGTTGATAGATAACTGAATAAAAAAGAGAGATCAAGATGATATTTTGGTCCCTCGTGTTTTTTAACTGGCGTCGAAGCAGAACGGCTGACTAGTTGGCTCAATGCCGATTCCGAAATCGTCAACCAGTTTCTCCAACAGTGCATTCAGAGAGATCTGCCCTGGCATGCAAAACTTGCATCGGATGCCAAATTCTTTGCCTGCGGCGCTACGCATGATGTCGACAAAGCTACAACCGTCGCTCACTTGGCCGAGGACATATTCTCTGGGCGACTTGGAACGGGTATATGGCTCCCCGATGGAATCGCATGCTCCGACAATACCAAATGGGTCAATCGCCGGCCTCACTACTGAAATTAAACATCTCTTTGGTTGCGTCAACTCCATTTCTTTCCATTGATCCATCGCAATCAGCAGATCATCCGCAAATGACACGCTGAACCTTGATTGGCCGGCTTCAACACTGGCGCGTAACTCCCGCAAACCTTCAAGCATCAGCTCATATTGGTATTCGGAAAGTTTTTTGGTTACGCCGATGCAATCTACCCGCACGTCAAGAAAGTCAATTTCTAAGTCGGAGCAAAGTTTCGCTATCTTCGCCACCTCTGCATAGTTGAGTTCCTGCAAGACTACGCCGATTCCGACTTTCAGTTTTCCTCCCCTCTGTTTATTGAGGCTAACGATTTTACGTATTCCGTCCAATACGGATTCCAGATCATTAGCCCCCAAAGGTCGATTGGTTAGCCTTGAATAAATTTCAGGTGTGGCCGCATGTAAGCTAACTCTCAGCCAGGTAGAGCTTAAGATGGAATCCAACAATGTCGGATCCGTATCGTAAAGCGTTCTGCCGTTGGTGTAAATCATTGTCTCAAACCCAATGGAGTTGGCTTTGTCCAGAACTGGCTTGACTTTAGCTTGCGAAAGCAAGGTTTCGCCACCACCGGAGAATATTATCTGCTGGGTACCCAGACCTTTTACTTCTTCCAGAACCCCACACCATTTATCTGCGGTAAGTAGTCGCTCTGCTCCGTAGAAATCGGCAATGGGGGTCATCTGCTTCTGACCACCGCACCAAATGCACATTTGGCATCTGTAAACACACATGGCGTTGGTAGGATGAATTTCTAGCATCATCGGGCCCACCATTTCTCCCCGCAGTATTTTGGGCAGATACTGAGGATTCTGTTGCATGAAACCGAGCAGGTTCACGGCGGATTTAACTAGTAAAGATCTTGGGTATTGGCTACTCAAAAACATCATCTTTGTGAGTTTGGACTCTCTCACAAAACGATGTCCGGCCAGCAATTCGTCCCTTGAGATTTCCTTTCTTTGCAGAATCGCTCTGGCTTTTTTTACCGGGTCAAAAAAGTATTCAACCAAGATGGGAAAAGCCAAATTAAACATGCCCTCATCCAAAAAGGTCTCTACGCCCCGAAACACTTCATAGGATTGCCTCTTGGCTTCGTTGAGGTTGATAGCTCCATCATGCAGACGATGAATTATATCAACTATTGCTTGAACAGCACTGATTTCTTTCATGACCTAGCCCTTCCTTGGGTTGTTAAAGAACAAGTTTTTATTATTTTCTCGGTATTTAATAGTGCCGTCCGCATTTTATAATAAATAAGCTAAAATTGTCAAATACGTGGTGATCCATAAATATAATTGTCTTTATACAAATAAATTAAATTCCGATATATGACAAGTTGTGATAAAATATAACTACCTATCGAATATGACTGTTAATCGTAATATAGAGTCTTGGCTTCGGGGCATTCACCCCCAGCCCCTCTGCCCCTACGCCAAGACAAAAATAAAATTTGTTCATTGCAGAAAAGTAGCCCGACTAATCGTCGGGAAAAGAAAAGCATACACCTTATATCAACGTATATCTGGTTCCGGTTCGCCTCCGGCGAGCCTCCACCTATATCCCGCTACGCGTGACATCAGATATACGCAAACGTTATACGGCATTCCTTTCTGGCTTTAACCACTAAGCAACAAGCATGACTAAAGTTCCAAACGGATATTATCGAACCAGTGTAAAAGCCCTGATTCTTGATGATCAGCAAAGAGTTCTCCTAATCAAGGAGGATAATGGCCTTTGGGAAATTCCGGGCGGTGGCTTGGACTTTGGCGAAAAACCGCAAGAGTGTATCGCACGGGAACTGCGGGAAGAGATGGGACTTGAAGCGACGAGTATCAGCAACAAACCCTCATACTTTGTTTCAGCACTCAACATCACTGGGGAATGGAAAACCAATGTGATGTATGAAACGAAAGTTAAGGTCTTTAACTTCACACCGTCGAAAGAGTGTACCGAAATGAGATTTTTCACCAAAGAAGAAGCGTTGAAGTTAAACCTATTTCCAATCGTAAAAGAGTTTTTGAATGAGTTCGATCCCAAAAACCATTAGCCAAAAAGGAACAACGTATAACACGGTATATGCAACATCAGCTTCTCACTCCGGGTGTGGCGCTCCGCGCAATGATACACCCTCCGTTCGTCGCTGACGTCGCATGATACCGAAACGTTAGCTGACATATTCCTTTTCTTTTCGGGCTATCGCCCGTAGTGTGTAAAAAATCTTTCAAATTTCTTTTTCATTAAGGAGAGGGGAAATATGGTGTTTTCTCCGCTTCGCTACGAAAACGATTTTATTTTGAGGGGAATAAGAATACAATAATTACTATATAGTCTGGATAAGATCATGGCTACCAAGTCACTCAACAAAAGTCTGCATAAGGCAAACCAAGCAAAGAATGACGAATTTTATACCCAGCTTGGAGATATTGCAAATGAGCTTAAACATTATCGCGACCAGCTACGTGGCAAGGTGATTCTCTGTAATTGCGATGATCCGTTTGAGAGCAATTTTTTTAAATATTTCGCGGCAAATTTTAATACACTTGGACTCAAGAAACTCATTGCCACCAGCTATCAGAAATCCCCGATTGTCGGTGGACAGCTATCACTACTTGATATTGAAGGGCTTAAGCCGGAGGGCAAAGAGCCGTATGTGGTGGAGATCAACGAGGTTCCTGATATGAATAGCGATGGAGCGATAAGCTTGGATGACGTTGAGCATTTACTTAAACATGACAAAAATATCGCGATGCCTCTTAAGGGTGGTGGTGATTTTCGTAGCGCCGAGTGCGTGGCCTTATTAAAACAAGCCGATCTTGTCATCACTAACCCACCATTTAGTCTTTTTCGTGAATTTGTCGCACAGTTAGTGGAGCACGAAAAAAAGTTTTTGGTTTTAGGCAACCAAAATGCGATCACTTACAAAGAAATATTTAAACTCATTAAGGAAAATAAGTTGTGGCTTGGGTATGACAACGGCGGTACAAAATGGTTTCAAGTCCCTGATCATTACGATATCACGACCGAATCGCGAAAGAAAATTGAAAATGGTATCAAATATTTCAGTATGGGAAACATACTGTGGTTCACAAATCTATATGTAGACAGATCAGAGGATCCTATCACGCCCTATCTTACCTACAAACAAGGTCGCAAGAAAGGGCTTTATCCGAAATACGACAACTACGACGCTATCGAAGTTTCAAAAGTTGCAGAAATTCCAAGTGACTACAAAGGCGTTATGGGTGTACCAATTACATTTCTCTACAAATGGGTGCCAGACAGTGGTATAGAGATAGTTAAATTCAGAAAGGGTAATGACGACAAAGACTTGACATATACAAAAAGGGGTATAATTAAACAGCCAACAGCCAACAGCCAACAGCCAACAGCCAACAGCCAACAGCCAACAGCCAACAGCCACGGTACAACCGTACTTCAGAATACTCATCAGACGGGTTCCGAATCATCGGACAAACAGGAGTTATTGAACCAGATGGAATCTGCATCGATTACAAGGCGGGCAGACCGTACATTAAAGGACATCGGAAGTATGCGCGCATCCTCATCCAGCGAGTTTGAACTTCTTGGGATTGCAAATTCAGCGCGATGGATAGGTTACCAATTAAAAACTATTATTGACGGGAGAAAAATTTACAATAGAATTATAATTCGACGAAGACAATAATATGAGAGGAATTATTTATATAATGACGACCGCTGTTTCGGGTCTTATCAAAATCGGACAGACCGGAGTGGATTTATACCAGGAACGCATGCGGAACCTGGAAGCGAATGGGTACTACAATGTCGTCGGTTTGAAGCGCGTGTTTGCCATCGAACTGGACGATTACAAGGAAAAAGAGAGTTTACTCCATGAGATTTTTAATAGGCAGCGCATTGGAGAAAGCGAACTATTCGCGCTTGATTTAGAACTCGTGAAGCAATTACTCCTTTCGCTTGAGGGCAAGATTATTTATCCAAAGAAAACGAATAAAGAGAAAGATTTTGATGAAGTCGCAAAAGCAAGAACGCAGAGTCAGCGTTTTAGTTTCTACCGCAAGGGATTGAAAGATGGTGATGAGGTTGCGTTTATTGGTGACAAGGACATTGTGGCAAAAGTTGTGGGTGAGCGGGAAGTTGAATATGCGGGACAAATATGGAAACTATCGCCGCTTACTTATAAACTTTACGAACAGCGAGGCGAATTGACCGCAAGCGGTGCATATCAAGGCGCGGCATATTTTACTTATAAGGGCAGAAAATTAAAGGACTTACCAGATATTTACCAATAATTTTATGAAAATTGAACTCAAGAGCATCAAAATTCGTGACGTGGTGAACGGCTACAAAAACAGTGGCGAAAGCGGCGTTGTCGGCTATGGCGGAAAACTTAATATTCGTCCGGCGTTCCAGCGCGAATTTATTTACGGCCAGAAAGAGCGCGATGCCGTTATAAGGACGGTTCGGGCAGGTTTTCCGCTCAACACTATGTACTGGTCAGTTGATAGAGACGGAGGCTTTGAGCTTATGGACGGCCAACAGCGCACTATATCGATTTGCCAATACGTCACCGAAATTATCCCAATCAAATTCGACGATGGTTACGAACTGGCTTTTAACAATTTGACCACTGACCAGCAAGAAAAGATATTAAATTACGAGCTTTCAATCTATGTCTGCAAGGGCACAGAAAGCGAAAAACTTGCATGGTTTCGAACAATAAATATTGCTGGCAAGCCTTTAACTGATCAGGAACTACTAAACGCCATGCATACAGGTCCCTGGCTTGCCGACGCGAAGCGTTGGTTTAGTAAAACTGGCGGGCCAGCATATCAAATTGGCGAAAACTATATTAATGGTTCGCCGATTCGTCAGGACTATCTGGAAAAGGCGCTTGATTGGATTTCAGGCGGGAAAATTGAAAATTATATGAGTCTCCATCAGCAAGACAAAGACGCACAGGAATTGTGGCAATATTTTCAGGCGGTCGTAGCATGGGTGGAGCGCGTATTTCCCGAATACCGCAAAATCATGAAAGGGTTGGAATGGGGTCGATTCTACAACGAGCACAAAGGCGACAAACTGAATGCGGCAAGCCTGGAAAAGCGAATTGTGGAATTAATCGCAGATGATGAAGTAGACAATAAAAAGGGCATTTATGAGTATCTACTCACCGGTGATGAAAAAACACTCAATTTGCGCACGTTTGATGAAAAGACAAAAGTTAAGCAATACGAGAAGCAGAAAGGAATTTGCCCAACGTGTAAAAAACATTTCGAGATTGACGAAATGGAAGCCGATCATGTTGTGCCCTGGCATGATGGCGGAAAGACAATAGAAAAAAATTGCCAGATGTTGTGTAAACAGGATAATAGGACTAAATCGGGAAAGTAATAGATGTAAATAACCAGTTTTAACCAAATGACGGCCCTTCACGAAAATGTAAAAGGTTCAGAATGGAGAAAGTGGGACCTGCAAATCCAACCAGTTAAGGATGAGTGGTTTTCGGATTTGTCGAACAAAACGACCGAACTTACCAGTGCGACAAGAGATTACCTGAAGAAAGCATCTGAAAAGAACGTACGTGTAGTTGCTATTACTGACCACAACTGTGGAGCATGTGTTGATATCGCGCTTAAGATTACAAAAGATGATGATATTGACGTAACCATTCTTGCCGGAGTAGAGATTGATGTTAATACAGGTTTTCAAATACTGGTAATCTTTAATCCTGAATACAAAAACAGGATCAATAAACAGACCTGGAGTGAAACGGTTGAACACTTCTTAAACAATGTATGCTGTTTACCCTCACCTGTCATCAAAACAAATGGACAAGCTGAGTCAATAAATGGCGATATCCACGATATTCTTGATAGGATTTGCCGGGAGAATATTGGTTTGCCAATTTTTGCCCATTGTCAAAGTGATAAGGGTTTATTCAAGAAAACCACTGGCGCAAATCGCAAAAAGTTTTTTGAAAATGCAATAGCGAGAAAATACTACTTTGCGCTTGACCATAAAACTGATGCGGATGTATCCGAAACCATCAACATAATAAGTGGTTGGAACTTTGATCCGAATAACTTTGCCTTAATAAAAACTTCAGACGCGCACCAAGCATCGAATGTTGGTGATGCTTTTACCTGGATAAAGTCAGAAATGACTTTTGAGGGGTTGAAGCAGATTGTCTATGACCCGAAATCAAGAATCGCAACTCATGAAAATCAGCCAGTTCACCCAAACAATGTTATCAATAGCATTACTTTTAAAATTCCAGGAGATGCTAAAATCAATGTTAAGCAAAAAGATGGAAGTGAAAAAGAAGAAACTTTTTGCTTTGCCGGTACGCAGAATACTTTCTATTTAAGCGCCTACTTAAATAGTTTTATCGGTGGTCGTGGTTCTGGGAAAAGTACTGTTCTCAACTTTTTGGGGCAACACTCAAAAGATCCAAGTTCATCAAATTTGTTTTGGAATAAAATCCAGCCGACATTTACTACTTCCAATAGAAATATCTTTACTTTTGATGGTGTTGAAATATTTGAGTACATTGGACAAAGCGAAGTGGAGAGTTTTGCCACAAATAAAGAAGTATTCACGGATGCAATCTATGAACGCGCCAACATATTAAGTGGCGGTCTGCTTGAAAATGACGAAGTAAAACTAACGGCGCTTTTGAAAAACATCTCCTCGTTTCAAAATATAATCGAATCTATAAACGAGGCACTTGATGAACGAAAGATAAAAGAGAAAGAAAAGAAAACGCTGGAAAGTAGCATTAAAATCACGGAAAGCCAGGCATATACTAAAAAGGTTGAAGAAATTACCAAGAATAGTAATGAAAAACAGCAGTTAGAAAGCTGGCGTACTGCTGTTGAAGAATTGAAGATTTCGATAACAGAGCTTAAAGAGCGACATTTTGTTGCCGTTAATGATGCTGATAACCAAGATTTCGAGAATGATCTTAGCAGCGGAGAAGCTACTACTGAAAGTGGCGTAGCAAAAAAATATCAAGATGCGTTTATTAAGGCACAAACAAATATTGAAAATGCAGAGGAGATTTTGGACGAGAATAACTTTAAGGATCTTGCTAAACAAGAGCAAAAGCTTGTGAAAGAGATTGAAGAGCAAGAAAAAGAGTTGTCCAAATTGCTAAAGGATGCTGGCCTATCCGAAGAAAACATATTGCAAGTAAAAAGTGCGCCTCAAAAACTGGTGAAGGTAAATGATGAACTACTAAAAATCAAAAAACGAATTGATGACAAAAAGAAAGATTTAGAGGGTTATGATTCCGTTCTAAAGGAGGCAAATAAAGTAAGAACCGAATACGAAAAAGTGATTGGTGACGCAATAAAACCGCTCGTTACTGTTTTGGAAGAACAGGCAAGAGAAAATAAAAAGGAAGATATTAAAGAGATTGGTTTAACATATTTCTTTGATGACCAGCAAGCGTGGGAAGAAATAGCCAAAGATATTTATTCTTATTTTGCTGAACGTCACGATGGAGAAAGAGCGGATCTAGCAAAAAACTACATCGTCGAGCATAAAAATGTATTTGTAGAAGATAAAAAAGCTATAGAAAATCTGTTGGAAAAGGAGGAAAAGAATGTTGGTTACTTGAAGTTCCTGAAAGGAATTTTTTCAGACGATTCAAACTATCGGATCTACATGGCTATTAGGGACAAGCACTTGAATGATGTTGTGCGACACAAAAAGATCCAAGTCTTGTATGACGGCAGGGATATCGAAAGGGCATCATTTGGGCAGAAATGCACTGCTGTTATGGTTATCCTGCTATTATTCGGAAACTACCCACTCATCATTGACGAGCCAGAAGCACATCTAGATGGTTCGCTCATTGCCAATTACCTTGTCCCTCTAATAAAACGTAAAAAGAAAAATCGCCAAATTATATTTGCTACCCACAATGCCAATTTTGTTGTGAACGGGGATTCGGAAAAAATCTTTATTCTTAAAAACGAAACGGGTACTACCGAGTTTATTGAAACAACGATTGAAGGCTTGGAATATAGGGATGAGTTGCTGAAACTGGAAGGTGGCAGGGAAGCATTTAAGAAACGTGGTGAAAAGCTGCACATAAGTTAGGAAAAGAAGTTGAGTGTTTTGGTCGCCGGGCATTCACCCCTTTTATTCCCCTCTGCCCGTCGCCCAAAACGGAAAAAGAAATTTGAAAGATTTTTTACACACGTTCTCTTGCTAGAGAACAAAAGAAAAGGAATACGATCAGCTAACAGCGTATATCTGGTTACGGCTCTTGCAGAGCCTCCACCCATATCGCTAGCGCGACATCAGATATACGCAAACGTTGTATGGCATACACTTTTCTTTTCACGGCTGACGCCTACTACTTTTCTGCAATGAACAAATTTTATTTTCATTTTATTTGAGGGGGTCTATGGTATTTTCTCCGCTTCGCTCCGAAAATGATTTTAATTTTAGGGGAAATATAATACAATAACATCAACTAAATTACTTATGCAAAATTTAAACAAACACGATATAGAATTTTTGTTAGATTGTCTTAAAAACGGAAAAGAAATTCCGGAAGTTTACAAATACGCAATTTTTCCAACCAAGCAAAAAGAATATGAACTTGTTTATGCCGGAAAAATGCGAAAAGAAGATGTACTTGCGGACACCGAAGAAGCCAAGCCGGTGCCTCTGCAAGTTGAAAAAGTTTTTAACGGAAATAAATATCCTCTCTTTTCCAAAAACTGGCACAATCTTTTAGTTTTTGGCGATAATCTACAGATCCTAAAAACATTTGACGAAAACAAAGATCCACTTATTAGAAATAAGGTAAGAGGAAGAGTTAAGTTTATTTATATTGATCCACCATTCGGAACAGGAGACGAATATGATGGAGCAAAAGGACAAGTTGCTTATAGCGCAAAAAAGAAAGGTGCTGACTTTGTTGAGTATTTACGCCGTCGATTAATTTTGTTACGTGAAATCTTATCTGACGACGGAACAATTTGCATTAGGTTAGATTATCATTTTGGACACTACTTGAAAGTAATATTAGATGAGGTATTTGGCAAGGAAAATTTTATAAACGAACTTGTTGTAAATAGGGTTAATAAAAAGGGTTTCGCTTCCCGCTCAGCTTTCAGGCCAAGAAAATACCCCATAGCACTAGATTCTCTGTTTATTTATTCAAAATCTACTGAGTATTATTTTTCGCCTGTAAAATTATCTAACACAAACACTGGCAAGGAGAAGTGGCATTCGATGGAGGCGATGGACGCAACACCAAATATTCCAAAACCAAGAATTATACTCGGTAAAAAAATGTTGGCCCCTTATGGTAGTAAATGGAAATTTAGCCAAGAAAATATTTACGAGATGGAAAGGCTTGGACTGATTCGGCTAAATAACAATGGTAGACCAATGTATAAAGTAAAAAATCAAGATTTCTCTTTACTTGATACGAATTGGAGCGATATTCCCGGATATTCTTTTTCTACGGGTTATCCAACAGAAAATTCAGAACAAGTTTTGGATAGGGTTATCAATACATTGAGTGAGCCCGGAGATATTATTCTTGACGTATTTGCAGGCAGTGGGACAACTGCTGCGGTTGCCGAAAAACTAAATCGTCGATGGATTGCGTGTGACATAGGCAAATTAGCAATTTACACTATCCAAAAAAGACTTTTAGAAATAGATAAGAGCAAAGAACTAAAAAACAGAAAAGATAAATATGGCAAGCTTGCCAAATCTTTTATTGTTGTTACTTCTGGCCTTTATGATCTCGGAAAAGTTTTTGCTTTGCAAAAAGATGAATATATTCATTTTGTAAAAAATTTATTTGAGATTGAGGAAACAAAAACAACAAAAATTGGTGGTGTTGAAATTGATGGGAAGAAACGAGAATTTTACACAAAAATCTTTCCGTATTGGGAATTAAAAAACGTCAGCGTTGATGAAAAGTATTTGCAAGAATTACACAAAAATATCGGAAAGAAAATTGACGGCAGATTTTATATAGTCGCTCCCGCAAACAATGTTGATTTTATCAGTGATTATCACGAAATTGGGGATATCAGATATTATTTCCTAAAGGTGCCATATCAGATAATCAAGGAGTTACACAAAGTCCAGTTTAAGAAGTTCCGACAGCCACAAAGCAAGAGCCAAATTAACGACTTGGATGAGGCAATCGGATTCCACTTTATTCGCCAGCCGGAAGTTAAATCGGTAGTTAAAACATTGAAAGATAAAGTTGTCTTGAAAATCAAAAAATTTGAGTCCGCCTATTCGCAGGACGATACAGGTGAAAAGCTTAAAAATTTTGAAAGTTTGGCCATGTTGCTTGTTGATTTAAACTATGACGGCGAAAAATTTATGATGACAGATTACTTTTTTGCGCAAGATTTGCTTAATCAAAAGAAAAAAGAAGATGACGAGAGTGAGGAAGAAATCAAGAAAAAATTAACAAAGCAAAAAGAAATTAAAAAGGAATTTCCGAAAAAAGATTGCGGAAAGCAGATTATGGCGATTTATGTTGATATTTACGGCAACGAATTTCGGGAAAAATTTAATGTAAAATAATTATGGAAAATACAGTTATAGAAACAATTATTTGGTATAAAGATCCTCAATGGTGGGCGATTATTATTGCTTTATTATTAGGATTACTTGGGATTTTCCAAGACAAAATTAGAAACATTTTTTGGAAGCCAAAAATCAAAGTGGCAATAAGATTAAAATCGCCGGATTGTCATAAAATTGCAATGCGTAATTCTCAAACCGGACAATTTGTCTGCGATAGTTATTATTTTCGTTTTCTAGTTGAAAATAGTGGAAATTTCCAAATGGAAAATGTTGAAGCTATAGTAACTGAAGTATACAAAAAAGAGGCAAATGGAGAATATAATAAAATGGAAACTTTTTTGCCGTTAAATTTAGTTTGGGCACATTATCACAATGTTGCAATGCCAAAAATTCAGCCACATTTGTTTAAACATTTGGATTTTGGACACATAACAAAATCTAACTTTGCCAATTTAAAATATTTTGGGATTGAAAATTTAAGCCAAGTGGTTTTCCAATTTGATTTAGCAGTAATTCCTAATCATGGTTCTCATATTTTGTTACCTGGCGATTATAATATAACTATTAAATTTGCTGCAAATAATTTATCACCAGTGATTAAAAGATATAATTTTGTTATCACAGACAAATGGAATGACGATGAGAGAGCAATGCTACAAAATAATATTTCAATAAAAGAATTAAAATAACTATGACTGAGGGTATTAAAATATACAAAACAAGAGATTTAGTTTTACAGGTAAAGCAAAATTATAATCCCAAAAAACTCAATCTGAAACAGTGGATTAGTTTTCTTGATGTTCTTTGCGGCGACAGAGAATTTCAAAAAGAAGCGATCAAAGACGCTGTTATTTTTATAGCGTCCGGCGAATATAAAAATATTGAAAATTTAGTTGAGGAAAATTTCAGGAAAAATGACGAATTGCAGAAGCGATATAAAAGCGTCAATGATTATCAAAAAAATCTGCCGTTACCCCATAAATTATCTGCCGTTATTGATTTAGCGACGGGAACGGGGAAAAGTTATGTGATTTACAGCATTGCTCAAATTGCTTTGGGACTTGGTTTAGTTGATAAAGTTTTAGTTCTTTGCCCGTCGCTTACGATTGAATCGGGATTGAAAGAAAAATTTGAAAAACTTTCCGGCGACAATAAAATCAAAGAATCTTTGCCCGACAAAGCCACTTTCAAAAATCCGAGAATCATTGACGCAAACAGCACAATTAAAAACGGCGATATTTGTGTTGAAAATATCCACGCCGTTTATGAAAAGACAGGTTCGTCAATAAATGACAGCTTGAAAGGTAGCGGCGAGCGAGTTTTGGTATTAAACGACGAAGTCCATCACGCTTACAATTCGTCAAACGAAAAAGATCTTAGAAAATGGAAAGCGTTTTTGCTTAATCCCGATTTTAATTTCAAATACATTTTAGGATTTACCGGCACGGCTTATGTTAATGACGAGTATTTTAATGATGTTATTTATAGGTATTCAATACGAGAGGCTGTAAATGACAAAGCAGTGAAATCTGTAGATTATGTAGCCAAAGATGAAAATATAGACAAAAACGAAAAATTCCAAAAAATTTACGACAATCACGATGAATTTGTTAAAAAATATAGGTTGATTAAACCGCTTACAATTTTAGTAACAAAAGATATTTCTAAAGCAAAAACACTTCGGGAAGATTTAATTGATTTTTTGGAAAAGCGGGAAAAAATTTCGCGAAAAGCAGTTGAGAAAAAAGTTTTGATTGTGACCTCTCACAAAGATCACAAAAAAATGGTTTCGGAATTAAAAAATGTTGACGACAAGGAAAACTCGGTTGAGTGGATTATTTCCGTTTCTATGCTTACCGAGGGCTGGGATGTAAAAAACGTTTTTCAAATTGTGCCGTGGGAGGATCGGGCTTTCAATTCAAAACTTTTAATTGCTCAAGTTTTGGGCCGAGGGCTTCGCATACCCGAGGAATACAAATCGCCCCAGCCAAAAGTCCGAGTTTTCAATCACGACGCTTGGAGTAGAAATATTCGAGGCTTGGTTGATGAGATTTTGGAAATTGAAGTGCGTTTGACAAGTGAGATTTTGGCTTCCGGCGAAAGAAAGAAATATAACTTTGATCTTTACACTATTGATTACGAAAAAGAGGAAAAAGCCATCAAAGCGAAAAAAGACACGGAAATTTTTGACTACTCAAAGGGATTTATAAATTTAGTCGCACAAGTTGAGCAGATAGATAGAGAAACTGAATATGAGGATTTGGGGGGCGTTATCAAGCCAAAAACTACAACGATTCAAAAAGATGTATTCAAGGTTGATGAGGTAGTCGCAAAAATCATTGAGACCTTCAAAACGAGAGATTTTGAGGCAAAAATTAGGTTTCCAAAAGGTGATTACGAAAAAGAACATTTGCCCCCAGAAAACGAAATAAAAGATATTATCGTCAATTCAATGAAAAAGGTTGGCATAAAGAGCGGAGTTTTAACCGAAGATAACGCCAACAGAATTTTCAAAGCGTTTCAGACACTTTTTAGGGCAAGAGGATCAACGATTGTTTTGGAAAGAAAAGTAAATAAGCCGAAGTTAATCAGCACAAAAGAGCTTGAAAAAGAAAATGTCGCCGTCGGTGCGGTTAAGCACGGCTCAACGGTTTTTTATACCGAATATTTCAAAGACGAATGCAGTAACGGAATGGATGATATTTTACAGGATATTATTGACGACGAGAGTTTGCCAAGAAGCGCAAGCAAAGAGGTTAATCCTTATTGCTTCAAAACTCCCGTCAATGTTGTGCTGACAAAACTTGAACCGGAAAGAAAATTTGTTGAAACTTTGGTTAATGCTCATTTGTGTAAGAAACTGGACGCTTGGATAAAATCCCGTGATATGGGATTTTATAGTGTTGAGTATGCGTGGAGAAAAGGCGAACACCCAACGCAAGGAAGTTTCAACCCCGATTTCTTTTTGAAAATTGGCGAAAATATAATCGTTGTTGAGATAAAATCCGACGGCGACGATTCAGAAGAAAACAAAGCAAAATATCGCTGGGCAAAAAAACATTTTGAAGATTTGAATACTGAATTAAAAAAAGCAAAGATAAGGCAAAGGTATTTTTTCCATTTTTTGAGCCCAGTAAGTTATTCAGAATTTACTGAATACTTAAGCGATGGGCGTTTATTTAAGAATGAGTTTAGAAGTACATTAGAAGATTTATTAGAAAAAGAATAATTGGTGTCTTGGCTTCGGGGCATTCACCCCCAGCCCCTCTGCCCCTACGCCAAGACGAAAATAATTTGTTCATTGCAGAAAAGTAACCCGACTAATCGTCGGGAAAAGAAAAGTATACACCACACAACAGCGTATATCTGGCTACGGTTCGCCTGACGGCGAGCCTCCGCTCATATCACGCTTCGCGTGACATCAGATATACGCAAACGTTAGCTGACATATTCCTTTTCTTTTCCGTGCTACCGCCCGAGCGGTAAAAAATCTTTCAAATTTCTTTTTCTTTTTTATAAGGGGAAAATAGTGGTGTTTTCTCCGCTCCGCTACGAAAACGATTTATTTATAAACTTAAATCATTAACTATCACTATGCAAAATACAAGCATTATTGTTCGGCCCCTGCTTTTGACGATAGGAATATTACTGATTCCTTTCTTTGGGAATATTTATGTTGATGGATGGGATTGGCATTGGACTGCTTTCGCTTTTTTCGGTGTTGTCTTGTTTTGCGCCGGTCTCGTGTATGAACTTGCAGGGAAGTACGCCAAAACGGGAGTAATCAGTGGTTTTATATTCGGCGAGGTGGTTGCTGGTGGCCTGATAGCAACGTTGCGGTATCTGAACCCAAATGACGATGTGGCAGGAGTCGTTATCATCACCTTCCTCATCTCTGGATTATTTTTTGCGTTTGTCGGTTATTTAATCCAAAGCTACTTCAAAAAGAAATTTATGATTATGCAAAATACAAAACGACTTATTGTGTGGGCTGTTGTAGTAGCACTTATATTGTTGATACCTATATTGATGCAGTTTCCGTATTTCACTAACGAAGTGCAATGGAATGAAGCTATTGCTTACATAGTTATACTGCTGGCCGTTGGCGGCGTTTACGAATTGTGGCAATGGCTGAAGACTCGCGACAGGATATATCGTATCGCTTTCGGCGTTGGACTTGCGGGAGTATTTCTTCTTGGCTGGGTCAGTGGCGCGGTTGGTATTATTGGAAGTGAGAACAACTCTGTAAACTTGATGTATTGGACAGTACCTGCCATCGGACTTATCGGCTCTCTTATCTCACGCTTCAATCCGCGCGGAATGGCACTTACATTGTTTGCGGTGGCGCTTATTCAATTCTTGATTCCAGTAATTGCGCTGATTATCACGCCAGGGGTTAGCTGGGGCAACGCGGGAGTTATTGGTGTGTTTGTTGTCAATTCCATTTTCGCTGCACTATTTGTTGTGTCCGCATTACTATTTCGACGTGCAAGCACCCACTAAAATATAATGATAAATGATTTAAAAAAATAATAAGGAGTTTTGAAAAATGAAATTCACCCCTAACCCTTCTTTTATTTTTCAAAACGAAAAAATCAAATTTATTTCTAATGAGGAAAGCCTATCTGGATTATTAAGAACGAAAAATATTTTTTGAACTCACCCCGCTACGCTCCGTACCACGCTGCGCTCTCCTCCTTTTAGTCGTTGGGGCGTATAACAAGGGATAAAATGTTCAGCCCTCGGCTCGGGCTTCACCCAAATTTTTCTTCCACTTCGTTCCAGAAAAACTTCGTATATCCCTAACGTTTTTATATGGCAGAACAATACATTTTCCGTCACTGCAGTGACGGTTGGGAATCAGGGCAATTGTTCTTCTGCTATTTAAAAATAAAAAAGAAGCCCGGGAGCGCTCGTTTCGCAGACCGAAGTCTTTGAATTGAGCGCGCCCGGGCAAGGTACGTTGCAGTCAGGAAGGACTACTTAGCCTTCATCCGGATGATGACCCGGAACTTGGCCTTGTAGTCACCGTTATCCGGCGTGTACCTCACGGAGCCGCCGCGGAACAGTATGATGCTCCCCGTGTTGTTGCTCATCACCCACTCCTCATCGTCCGACGAGAAGATCGTGACGAGGGGCTGTTCGGGAACACCGAACTCCATGATGTGGGCGGCGTGTGCAACCCACCCGAAATTATTGTCACGGAGAAGCCCGACCTCCACCTCATCCTCATTGCCAAAGACCTTAGCCAGGATCCCGAGAATCTCCTTCACCTCCTGCATGGTGTACCGCTGCGGTTCGCGCTCGTGCATGAGCGCATAGGTCTGCGGCAACCACCGGAGGCGGCGCCGGTACATGTTCCCATAGTTACTATCCTCCACGAGGTACCAGCGACCACTGGTGGGAACGTAGACCGGGATGAGACCCCAGTCATCATTGATAGACCAGAGGCGACGCTTGAACGCCTCGGGCATGGAAGCAATCTCGGCGGGGTTGTACTTGTAGTATTTCGTGATTGCCTCCGCCCGATATGCCGTCCACTTCTCCCAGGTGATCTGGGAGAGGTTGCGACGAAAAAGGTCAAAACTTCCCACGTCTCCGTCAAACACCGCGGCAGCGAGATCCTGAATGTGGTGCTCGTGTCCGTTACCGCACGCGATGTTGCAATTGCGCGCGACAACGAGCTTGTCGCATGGTTCGATCCGTTTGCGCAGTCCACCCTTTTCCATTTTCTGGGTGCAGCGAATTTCGCCACCCAGGTTGCAAAGACGAGGGGTTTCCGATGTGCTAGACATACCGAACCTCCTTTTGTGGCTGGGTCGACCGGTGAAGTGTTATCCTCGACCGGCTTGTGTAAGCACCTCGCAATCACGAGACGCCAACGTTTTGCCGGTCGAAAAATTTCTGACTTAGTTGCAAAGAGCATACCTACAAAAAACAGTATATAATAGCATATTGCTTAAATGCTGTCAAGCATTCGCAATACCCAGCAAACATCTTTGGTTGGGTAAAGAATGCATTGTTCTATCATATAACAGCGTATATCTGGCTCCGGTTCGGCCTCCGGCGAGCCTCCACCCATACCCCGCTTAGCGGCGCATAAGATACACGCAAACGATATATGGCATGGCGAACATAAAAAGATAAATCTCTCTAACTCGGGACGAATGCTCCAAGTCAGAGGCACACATGTTCGCCACAGCATACAATGGCGGATATGAGAAATTGCTACCTCGCTCCAGTGATGATACTATTGTATCACCTACGCTCCATAGCAATTTCTCATATCCGCGAACTTTGTACGCAATCAAATTTGAATTATTCTTATATTATTATAGGGGGATTTTCTTCCTTAACAATTGAAACATTGCTAAAAACATTTATATAATCAGCTTACTTATTCAAATTAACATGGAAAAAAAGATAACTAGAAAAACTATCTCCACTGGCGTAGTGCACGAGGTGCCGGACGATTTAAAAGAAACTTTACTGGCCAATCCTGATATACTTGAAAAGTGGAACAGCTTAACATCTCTAGCTCGTAACGAATGGATTTGCTGGGTAACAATCGTAAAAAAGGATAGGACAAGAAAGGAACATTTAGTACGTTTGTGTGAAGATTTACAAAAGGGTAAAAAAAGGCCGTGCTGTTGGCCAGGATGTCCTCACCGTAGAGATAGTGCGAAAAAATGGTTCAAGTAAGTACTGAATTATCTCAGAAAATCCCCTTTCTTTTATAATGGAAAGATTCTAATTTGACTCACTCCGCTTCACTTCGTGCCACGCTGCGCTTTTCTCCTTTCAGTCGTCGGGGCGTATAAAGATCAAAACGCGGCTCAAGCCACTGCAGGACTTGATCGGTTCATAATTCTTGCTGAAAAAGTCATTGAAGATCATTTCTCAAATGAAATACCCAAATAAGAAGTTTTGGGGGGCTTAATCCCCTCTGAATATGAAGCAATTAATCGCCAGCCGGAAAAAATTCTGGCCGGAACGGATTTAATAATAACCAGGCATGGAAAAATTATTGAAGTTCATAAATAAAAAAAACCGGCCGAAGTCTGATCGACTATAACGGCCGGCCGGTTGCGGCGCCGAACAGGCTTTTCAAGACTGGCCAAGGCTCAGCTTCAGAGCCGCCAGCGCGGCTTCAGCTTTTGGTCCCAGTTTGGTATCGCTAGGCAGCTGATGGAACTCTCCGGCGGTCCGCAGTCCGCGTTCTTCGACTACAGCGTCGAAAAAAACGTCGATCTTGGACCTGACCTCTCTGACGGCCAGCAAAGAGCAGCTTAGTGGCTCGTAAAAATCAAAGAAATCCTTCATGGTAGCCATATAGATCCTCCTTTTTCCCGTCCAATCACCGCTTATTCAGACAGATCAGAGTATATAGAATTTATTAATTAAGTCAAGTGCGCGGAATAAAAACAATATAATAATTTAATGCATAAAAATGGACTACAACAAGCTTGTCAGGGATAAAATTCCCGAAATAATTAATAGCAAGGGCGCCGTGCCTGTAACGCATATTGCCTCTGATGATGAATATCATCAAAAACTGAAAGCCAAACTTCAAGAAGAAGTTACTGAATTTCTAAAAGATTCCAATGAGGAAGAGCTGGCAGACATTTTAGAGGTGATTTATGCCCTATGCGATCTGTATAATATCGACAAAAATGAATTGGAAAATACAAGAAAAAATAAGGCTGATCAGCGCGGCGGTTTTAAAAAAAGAATAATTTTAGACAGAACTGAAGAATAATACGACGGAATGATGTTGCCTGGGTAGTTAATAACCAAGCCGAGGCTAAACAACTTGAAATTATGGGTGTTGACAAAATTATTACTGAATTATAAAAGAAAAACCCCCGATGTGCACATCGGGGGGGTCGCCCTCGAATTCCGGTAAGCGCACTTTGGCACTGACCGGGTGTCAGCTTGGGGATGGGCGAGATTCCCCGCGCTACCCACCGGACAATTTTTTCTCCCCTGATTAAGACGGCGGGCCAGCCTTGTACTCAGGGGGTCCAGCTAGAGATGTCGCTTGCCTTAAAAAATGTACCCATTTTCGGCACGCTGGAACAGCCTCAGGGTATCCGGCAAACGACAATGTAACCTATCATAACTGGCAATATCTGTCAATAGTATAGAGCCTGGTCTTTATAATCAACAAAAAAAGAGTAGGCGGGCAAACGTTTGCCCGCCTACATCTATTTTTTTTCTTAATTATTTCAGAGTCACTGTCGCGCCTGCTTCTTCCAGTTTCTTTTTCAATTCCTCAGCCTGCTCTTTGGGCACTTCTTCTTTGACAACAACTGGCGCTGATTCGACTATCTTTTTCGCGTCCTGAAGACCCTTTTCCGTAATTTCTTTAACCGCCTTGATAACCGCGATCTTGTTTGATCCGACGCTGGTTAATTCCACATTAAAAGAGGATTTCTCTTCAGCGGGATTGGCTGCGCCGTCAGCGCCGGCCATCGCGACGCCGGCCATCATCATCGGAGCGGCGGCTGAAACGCCGAATTTATCCTCGAGTATTTTAACCAGCTCTGATAATTCCAGCACGCTCATTTTTTCTATTTGCTCAACGAGCGGTTTGAATTTTTCGGGAATTTCCACGTCTTTTTTTTCTTCGGTCTTTTTTTCTTCGTCTGCCATTGTAATATTATTTAATTATTTATTACGCTTTATTATCGCCGATTGCTTTGAGGACATTCAGCAGACCCCTCAAATTGCCCGCCAAAACATTTACAAATCCGCTGACCGGCGCCTTGATGGTGGCAATGGTCCTGGCAATCATTTCATCACGACTTGGCAAAACAGCCAAGGCCTCGACTTCCGCCAGTGACAAATATTTCCCTTCCAGAAAACCAGCCAGCAGGCTCACTTTTTCATGCGTTTTTGAAAAAGTCTTTATGGTTTTAGCCGCCATCACTTCATCCGGGCCAAAAGCCATTCCGATTGTGCCCTTAAACGAGGCATAATCCAAACCGTCGCATTTCAGGTCAGCCATCGCTTTCTTCAACAGAGTTTTTTTTACCACTTGGAGTTCGCCTTTGCCCTGCGTCAAATTTTTTCTTAACGCTTCGGTGTCTTTTACATTCAAACCTTCAATTGACGACAAAACCGCGCTTTTTGATTCTTTAAATTTATCAATCAGCTTTTTAATCTCTTTCTCTTTTTGTTGCTTTGATTTAGCCATAATTTTTATTAAAAAAATCTGCTTTTGGCCGCAGACTAAAAATAACCTATTTTTACCTCGGAAGGCATATTTAACCCTTTTCTAGGGACCCTCTGTCTGTGGTTGTATAAATAATACACCAAAGGCTGTCTGACTGTCAAATCAGGGATGCAGATACGTGCCTTTATAGTCCTTTTTTCGCAAATATTTGGCTAATTCATCAAACTTTAGACCGTTTATTATGACGGTTGATATTCTATATTTATAGGCCAAACGGGAGGCAACGGGATCAAATGGCGTGTTCAGCCGGGGGCTCCATTTTTTGGGGATCATCTTAAAATATTCTTTCCAGGCGGCATCTTTGATTATTTTGGCATCTGGATATCTTTTAGGATCTTTTGAATAAACGTAATCGATATTCGTCAGATTTACGACTACTGGACTGCCGTAGGTTTTGGCTAAAAGAACAGCGTCCTTGTCAGTTGAGCAGCCGGGCTTCCAGCCGCCGGCGCAGATAATCTTTTTATCGGTATTAATTCTTTTAGTCGGGTTATGGATGATGCCGGACCAGGCATAATTTCCAAAAGACAGCCGGACGAATTCAGCGTGAAAACGGGTAGCCGCGATTCCCAGCCAGTCCAAATCAACCGGCTTTGGTTTCGCGATTTTTAAGATCGATTCGTTATATTTTTTATTTAATTTGCCGCCGCCAGTGACAATTACCGCGCGATGACCGGTTTTTTTGACATAGCTCAAAATAAGCCGACGGAATTTTGTCAGAAGAGCGATGTTCACCTCGCCGGGTTTCGGAACAATCAGCGAGCCGCCTAAAGATATGACGATAGTGTTCATCAGTCTAAATATTTATTTTTATTGCGCACGTGTTCCTCAAATGTTTTGCTGAAAATTGTCTGCCCACTCGGAGCGTTTAAGTAATACCAGTATTCGTTTGGCTCAGGTTCGACCACTGCCTTTATGCTGGCTAATGATGGATTACAGATCGGTCCTGGCGGCAGGCCTTTATGTAAATATGTATTGTATAGCGAATCTATTTTGGTATCATCAATAGTCGGCTGCAGCTCGCTTTTGCCGGTCGCGTAATTCACCGTGGCATCCGACTGAAGCGGCATATCGCTTTCCAGGCGGCGCAGAAACAGATCAGCGGCCATTTTTCTGTCCTGGTCGGTCCGAACCTCCTTTTCTATAATCGAGGCCAAAGTTACAGTTTCGTAAATGGACAGCCGGCTCTGACTGATTTTGACTCTCAGTTCATCATCCAGCTTGGCATCAAAGTTATCCAGCATCTTCTGGATTATTTGGGCCGGGGTTGCGTCATTATAAACCCGGTAGGTGTCTGGAAAAAGATAGCCTTCCAGTCCGGCTGTCTCTGGTTTATCAATCAGAAATCCATAAGTGGCGCCCGGAATAATGTTTCGAGAATCATCTTCACTGACTGCGTCCAAAAAACTTTCCTTCAACGTTTCAGCGTCCTGATTTAAATTTTCAGCAAAAATCTCCGTGTAATAATTAGCGACCTGAGCCGCTGTCCAGCCTTCCAAAACCTGAAATTTAACCTCATTAGACACTACTTCTCCGGCAGTAATAACATTGACTGTCGTATCAAGTTTCTGGCCGGTGTTTAATATATATTCACCGGCCTGTATCTTGTCGGTTACGCCTTCCAGCCAGACATACCATTCAAAAGCCCAAGCGCTTCTAATCACGCCGCTTGATTCCAGCGACTGCCCAATCTGTTTGACACTCTGCCCGCTGACAATCTCAAAAGAAACTTCCCTGGCTGAATCCGGCTTGTCTGGCGCTGCCAACATCCTGGTAAAATACCAAAAAGCCAGACCGGCAACAATCAACAAAATTACTATGAATATGATAAAAACGTTAAATATTTTCATCAGAGGTATTTTTGTTTACGCTTTTTCTCTAATATTTCGACTACTTTTTTTACATCCTGAGCTTTATCTTTGTGGCAAATCAAAAGGGCGTCTTTGGTATCTATGATCATCATATTTTCCACGCCCGAAGTGGCGATTAATTTGCCGGCCAGGCTGTATATCAGACTGCCTTTAGTATCAATGCCAACGTGTTCGCCTCTAACTATGTTGTCCGCCTCAGTGTCCGACAGCACTTCTTTGACCGAACGCCAGTGGCCGATATCCTGCCATGTAATATCAGCGGGAATCACCAGCATTTTTTTAATCTTCTCCATAATTCCGTAATCAATTGAAATCGGCTTCATTTTCCTGAATTCTCTATTTATAACAGTTTGCGCCTTAGGCGAGTTAAGAGATTTCTGAATCACTTTAAGATGCCGGTAAGTATCGGGCAGGTGTTTTTTATACAAATCCAGTAAGTGATCAACGCGCCAGAAAAACCAGGCAGGATTCCACAAATATTCCCATTTGCGCAAAAACTTCTGGGCTGTTTTTAAATCCGGTTTTTCAACAAACTTTTCCGCATAAAACACTTCATCTTTCCCGTAAACGGCTTTTTGGCTGCCCATCTTTATGTAACCATAGCCGGTTTCAGGATATGTCGGGTTGATCCCCACTAAAACGGTATGCCGAGGATTCTCCGCCGCGGTTTTAGCCGCCAGTCTGATGAATTTTACATAGGCCGAGTTAGGTTTAATGAAATGGTCGGTATTGGCCGTAAAAACTACTTCCCGCGGGTAACGCTCGTGTATCATGGCAGCGGCCAATCCGATAGCCGCGGCAGTGTCTTTTCTCTCCGGCTCAATCGATATATTTCTCAGTCCGAATCTCTTAATCTGCTTTTTGATGGCCGGGTACTGCGATCTGCCAATGGCCAAATATAAATCATCTTTTTTCAAAAAACTCAAAAGACGCTTAAGCGTCATTTCCAGCAATGTCTCATGTCCGATAAAAGCCTGTAGTTGTTTTGGCTGTTTTTTTCTGGATACGGGCCAGAGCCGGGTACCGCTGCCGCCCGATAATATAATAGCTTTCATGAATATCAGTTTAGCAGATTTTTCAGCTTTTGTCTTGGCCAGTTATTCAGTGCCCGAGATTAAGGGAACAAACGCGAAACCAGAATACCTGACTTCCCTGATTTTGCCTGATTCATCCTTCTTAAGACAAACTACATCCTGAAGACCTTCGCCAATAGGCATAACTAGCCGGCCGCCCTTGTCTAATTGTTGTTTCAACGCGTCAGGTATTTGTCGGGCAGCGGCAGCCACATGAATGCGGTTAAACGGCGCTTTTTCAGGCAAACCTTTGTAGCCATCCTTATTCATAAACAAAATGTTTTTCTGATTATACTTTTGAGCGTTTTGTTTTCCGAACTCCATCAATCGGCCGATCCTTTCCAGCGCTATCACCTGTCCCTCTGGACCGACTAACTCGGACAGTAAACAGGTTGTCCAACCAGAGCCGGATCCGATATCCAGGACCCGGTCGCCTTTTTTCGGCTGCAATAACTCAAGCATGAAGACGACAGTCAGCGGCTGCGAAATTGTTTGACCTGAAAATAAAGGCAGCGGAGCGTTAATCTCTGATTCGGTCTCTAATTCCTCTTTGTCCCTGTTTTGATTATACAAAAAATCTGCTCGGTCAATTTTTCTGAAAGCGGATATTATTTCCGGAGTTTTTAAATAGCCCTCATTGATTAATTCGTTTATCAGCTTCTTCATGGTTGATTTTTCTTCTTAATTATGCTATACTTAAGTTACAAAAACAAAAATCAAAAATAAATGTTAACAAAAATTATAAAGTGTTTTGGGATACAAGCGCGTTACTGGTCCTTATTTGTAGGTTTATTCTGCCTACTTTTTTTATTGCCTAGGCCAGGACTGGCAATTGACATAATCCATCCGGTGCAAGAGCTGATTATTTTAACGAACCAAGAGCGTCTAAATAACAGTTTACCAGCCTTAGCCATAAATTCACAGCTGACCGAAGCCGCTCATAAAAAGGCGGCTGATATGCTCGAAAAAAATTATTTTGATCATACCAGCCCGAATGGCCGTGAACCCTGGGATTTTATCGAAGAGGCGGGCTACCCGTACCTGTATGCCGGTGAAAATTTAGCCATCAACTTCAAAGACCCGCTGCGCACTTTTCATGCCTGGCTTAATAGCGAATCCCATCATGAAAATATCCTATTTCCTGATTACCAGGAAATCGGCATAGCCACGCACAGCGCTGAAATCAACGGGCTAATGACTACGGTTACTGTGCAAATGTTCGGCAGCCGACAAAACTTTATACCTTTCGCCTCCTATCTGGTTGATGCCCACAAAACACCGTTGAAAACTGAAACACTGGTTGATTATAAAACAACCGATACTGACGGAAAAAGCGGTTATGCTGTTTCATCGGCCACTACCAGCATTCAGAGGGAAAATGTTACTTACTCCACCAAAGAACTGCCAATATTCCTCTGGCTGTCATTGCTCACTTATTTACTCTTGATTATCGGTTTGCTCTTCTATTTTACTCAAAAAAGGCTGTTTTTCAAGTTGATAAAAAAATTCGCTTATATAATAACCGGCTTTATTTTTCTGATTTTACTGACTTAATAAGCCTGTCATCAGCAGAATTATCAACAGGCCGCTTAATATAAAACGGTAGTAGGCAAAAGGCGCCAATGACCTGTTTTTCAAGTATTTCAAAAAGTATTTTACGCAGAGATAGCCGCTAACCAAACTGGCGGTGAAGCCAACCAAGTATATGAACCAATTATTTGTTAACGCTCCAGCCTCAATTAAATCAAGGGTTTTTTTCAAACCTGCGCCAAAAATTATTGGTATGGATAATAAAAAAGCGAACTTGGCCGCTGTCTCACGCTTCAAACCAGCGCCTAAGCCTGCTATAATAGTAATACCGGAGCGTGAAACGCCCGGAATCAGCGCGATGGCCTGCGCCAGGCCGATAAATAAAGCTGTCAGACCGTTAATTTTTCCAAGATCCTTTTCTTTTCGAGATATTTTCTCTATTATTATAAATAATAAACCGCCGATAATCAGCGCGATAATAATCACCCAGATGGACCGGAACGCATCTTCAACGTAGCTTTCAGTAAAATATCCAATCAGCGCGGCCGGGATGGTACCGATAATAATCAGCCATGATAATTTTTGTTCGATGTCATTTCTAGCATCAAAACGCTTGAAACTCCTTAAAAACCCTTTCAGATACTGAAAGATCTCCTGACGGAAATATATTACCAGCGCCAGCAGGGTCCCGCCATGGAGCACGACATCAAAACCAAGGTCCGACGATAGATCCATCGGCCACAGTTCATGCAGAATTACCAGATGTCCAGTGCTGGAGACTGGCAAAAACTCAGTTATCCCCTGCACCACCCCAAAAATTATTGAATAGATTAAATCCATACCATGGAAATCCCTAAAATATTGATATGTTCACTTGTTGCCGGTCTTTCGACCCAGCTATTTAAGTTTATAAGAGAAGCGTCAAAAGGACAAATCCACTGGCGAGTGCTTAACTCTTACGGCGGCATGCCTTCGGCCCATACGGCTTTTGTATCGTCTCTGACAACCGGGGTCGGTATTAGCGAGGGTCTTGATTCAGCCGCCTTTGCCGTAGCCTTTATACTTTCATTGATAATAGCCCGCGATGCGATTGGTTTCCGACGTTATTTGGGGACGCACGGCCGCGTGATCAATATGCTAATGCGGGAGCTGCCCGACGGCGAGGAGCTGAAATACCCGCCGCAGGTCCGGGAACGTGTTGGTCATACTCCGCTGGAAGCACTGGTTGGCGCCATCGTCGGCGTCGGAATCACCTTTTTATTCTACTATCTATTTTTCTAAATACTACCGCTGGCACTTTGGGCAATAGTGGCTGGATCGGCCGGCCTGCCGTATTCTAGATATTTTTTCTCCGCAACGTCGGCACGCCTCACCCTCGCGGCCGTAAACCTTAAGATGCTTCAACATACCGCCAGGCCGGCCCCGGCCATCCCGGTAATTTCTCATTGTGGTGCCACGTTTTTCAATCGCCTTGTTTAATACCTTATTTATACTGAAAAAAATGCGTTTTGTTTCTTCTTCAGTCAGTTGGTTAACTCTTCTGGTCGGCCGTATTTTTGACATGAAAAGAACCTCATCCGCGTAAATATTGCCCAAACCAGCTACCACTGATTGATCTAAAAGCGCCGGCTTAATCGCTGATTTTCTTTTTCGCTTAATAGCTGATCTAAATTTTTCATAGACAAAAGATTTCACCAACGGCTCTAAACCCAGTTTTTTATTTGCAAAAAAACATTGTATTTTTTCAGATGGCCAGAGTAGCCAATAGCCGAATTGCCGTAAATCGTTGTAATACAAGTAGCTGCCGTCAATAAACCCGATAATCACGTGAGTATATTTATTAGGCAGTGATTCGGTGCCACCGGCTATCGGATGCCCGCCGGTCTGGGTTCGGCCGAGACGGGTGACAAAAACCAGTTGCCCCGACATCTTTAAATGGATAATTAACGTATAATTATTCAACAGTCTGATTAATAATAACTTGGCCCGTCGTCTGACCGAAACAATGCTCTGTCCAGCCAAAAGGCGCTGAAATTTCGCCGACGGCGTTTTCACTATCTTATTTAAGCGTATTCTGACCGTGGCAATCTGCTTACCGCTTAATAATCTATTCAAATCTTTTCTGACTGTTTCTACTTCAGGTAATTCCGGCATATTATTGATTGATGATTTTTAATGTCAGCCTGGCCTGCCGGCTGACTAAAGAATTATTATCCTTGACGCAGTCGCAGGCTAACGGCCTGAATCTATCCCGGTAGCCGCTGTCATTACGGCAAAAACCCGCCAACACTTTTAAGGCGTGCTTTCTGACTCTGGGTTCATCGTCCCTCAGGCCTATGGTCAGGGCATGGAACGACAGATCAGTCAACGAATTTTTGCTTGTTTTGATATCGGCAATCGCGGTCAGGGCTGAAATTCGCACGTCGGCGCTCTGGCTACCAAGCAGTTCGGTTAATTGTTGTATTATCAAAGCCTGCCTATCCTTATTTAACAAAGGCAGTAGGCGGCGCGTAATCTCAACTACTTTTCTGGTTATTATAAATACCGCGTCAAAAACTTTTTTCGTCAAACGCCGATTAAAATCCTGTATAAAATGAGGGTTGATTTTAGTTACAATGGACACTATACCGGCAGCCTGAATTCTGACGCTCTTGCTATTGTGTTTAAGCAAACTGATGATGGCGCTGGCCGCTTCCTTGCTTTTTAATATCAGATCAACGATTTCCGATGTATTGGCCATGCCCCGTCGGTTTTTTCTTTTGAGCCTTTCTTCAATTTCTTTTTTTATTTTCATTATCTGACGGCGGTAATAATTATGATAACTAAACCGAATAACACCAATATGGTAGACAAACTTACCAGCGCGGCCACCACGGCTTCTCTATATTTTTTATTAGTAACTAGATAAAAAGGATAACCAAATAAGATTATCCCGGAAATACCAGCACTGAACACAAAAAGAAAAAGAAAAGCCGCAAAAGTCAGACCGGGCATTTCATTAGAAGAAAAGAAATCCTGAATTGTAAACATAAAAATACTGACGATGAATATGTAGACGCCTTCCAACAATCCGGCCAGTATTCCATATTTAAGATTTTTCAAGTTGGTTGAATTATTCATGTTATTCAACTTTAAAAGTGTCTCCGGCCTCCATCTCCTGCCAATCATCGGTCGCTTCATCGTATCTGAACACTTTCAGCGTCCGGACAAACTCAGTCTCAGAATACTCACGCCGGATCGTCTTGTCAGAACCGATGCGGCGCGAACCAATGGCTTTTTCCTCCAGCACCACCGGCTTGACGGTCAGGGCAAGTTTCATTTTGCCCACCGGACCATTGAATATAATATATTGAACCTTACCCGGCCCATCGGCCAAGTCTTCCTCACCCTGGTCGATAACTTCAAAGGAGTCTTTAACCTTTCCCGTCAGCTCCAGCCATTTTTCTTCAGTCATATTTTTTTATCTTAAGAATAAAATCGAAATTAGTTTTTTTCAATTCATTCAATATCGGGAAAAATGGAGTTGTTTCCTTGGCGCTTTTTTCATTGAATTACCTCTTTTTTAGCAGATATTTATATTATATCTTTTTTTTCATAAAATAAAAACCTCGCCTCAGTCAAAGATATTGAATCTTAACTATTACGTTATTAGATAAATGCCGCCGATAATCAAAACAATGGCGAATATTTTCTGTATAGTAATCTTTTTTGTTAGCTCTTCCTTGATCCACTCAGGCTTCAGCCTAGTCAGCAGTATTGTCCATATGAAAACAAACAAATATTGAACAGTAACTACCGAGGACACTAGCGAGATATACCATAAAGAAGCGGCGATGGTATAAAGAAAAACCGCGATTTGCGAATTTGACTCTGAGAGCGAATACAGAATCACGCCTTTCCAGCCGCTCTCTTTAATCGACTGCCTGAGCTTCGGCATAAGCCTGGCAAAAATCATAATCCCGATAGCCCCCGCCAGTAGAGTAAACCAAGCATAGACAGTCCAATATGAATAAAAATTCAGCATATATTTGGTTACTATCGACTGGATTGATGCGGCAAAGGCTGATAAAACCATCAGCCCAAAAGCCCGGCTGGACAGCAGGGCCTTGACATGACCGCGAAACATGATCAGGGCCGAACCAATAACCACGATGGTAATTCCCGCGTACGTTTTGATTGTAAATACTTCTCCTAGAAATAATGCGCCAAAAATTGTCACAAATACCGGAACCAAAGCGAATAAAGGCGCCACCCGGGAAATCTCTTCAATCCGCGCCGCAATAAAATACGCATAACCCATAACTATCCAGATAGCGGCGGTCGCGGCCAGTAGAATTAAATGACCAATGCCAACTGATTCTTTGACAAAAAACATGATCCCAGCGCCGAATACGATATGAATTATGCTGATTAAAATATAAATCAATCCCGGATCGGACAGATGTTTTGAGATAACGTATTTATCAATGATGTTTGTGGCCGACCAGATGAAGCCTACCAGGATTGAAAGCGTTAACGCTAAAATCATAATAAATTATCTTTAGACGCTATGCCGTAACGCCGGACCTGATCCGGCGTCTCAAAAAGCTGAGGGTTATGTGAGATGCCGCATCAAGCGTGGCATGACGATACGTTGTTATTTATTAAATATCATACCAGCCACCTGCCAAGTCCAGCATTTTTTCATTGTCTTTTCTTATTAAATCTAGCTTCCATTTGCGTCTCCACTTTTTCAGTTTTTTCTCACGTGCAATTGCAACTGTTATGTCGCCAGTTTCTTCAAAGTACAAGAGTTTTGTTAAATGATATCTTTTGCTAAATCCATCATTTTTTCCAGTTTTATGCTCATATATTCTACGCTCCAAATCATTGGTTACTCCAATATAAAGAGTTGTTACTAAATCATTGCTGATAATGTACATATAATAAACGCGTTCTTTCATAACATATTGCCAGCTCTCCCAGTCCTCTTTTTCATTTTATATCAATTTTCACATCACGTATATAATCTAAAATCTTACAGAAGCTAGGTGGCATATAAGAAACCGCATCAAGCGCAGTATGACGGACAGCTGTTTCTTTAACGCTTTCGCAAACCCCTAAACTGTCACGCCGGACCTGATCCGGCGTCTCAAATAACAAATCACTTTCTATTTAATAAAATATTCCCATCCCGGCTGCCAGGACTTTGTATTACGCCAATCTCGCTCAATCGCCTGTTCCCAAGCCCTGTTATTCAAAATTACTTCCAGAGCCAATTGAGGAGCCTTGTGCGCCATAATGGCTATATGCTTACCAGCATAATTCTTATACAGATCATCTAAAAATTCTTTGACACGATTCTCAACATCTTTCAGGCTTTCGCCGTTTGGAAATGGGTTATTAATAAAGTTGCGATAATCAACACTGTCTTCTGATTTCTGTGTTAGATCGCCGTAATTACATTCGCGCAATCTCTTGTCCTGGATAAATTCATACTGGCCACCTAATTCTGCTGGCTGCGACAGTTATTCTTTTTTATAATACTTCCTATTTTTTAAATTCTCCGGCAGATAATCCTGTTTCCCATCTTCCAGACTGTAATCGTGCGAGTATTTATAATCTTTACCGTAGGCCAGATTTTTCATCAAATCAGTTGGCGCATTGCGCAAATGGAGAGGCACCGGTTCGTTCAAAGTTTCTTCAACGTCTTTGTTGGCGGCCATTAACCCAGTAATCACGGCGTTGGATTTGGGAGCCAGAGCCAAATAAATGGCCGCCTGGGCCAAGTTCAGCTGGGCTTCCGGAAACCCTACAAATTCTACGGCCTGAGCGGCGGCATTGGCCACGAGCAAGGCTTGAGGATCGGCATTGCCGATATCTTCCGAGGCTAAGATGACCATCCGGCGGGCAATGAATCTGGGATCCTCCCCAGCTTTGATCATTCTAGCTAGCCAGTAGAGCGCGCCATCCGGACTTGAGCCTCGCAATGATTTTATGAACGCCGATATGACATTATAATGCTCATCGCCTTTTTTATCATATCGCAGCACTTTGTGTTGAAGCGCGTCTTCAATAGTTTGTTTCTGCAGATGCCTGACGCCCTTTTCATCCGGTTTGGCGCTTTTAACGGCGATCTCCATGGCATTAAGAGCGTTCCTGGCATCACCATTAGAGGCTCTAATAATCAAATCCAGTGCTTTTTTTCCGATTTTAACATTATATTTGCCAAGCCCCTTTTTCTTATCCTGCAGGGCTTTTTTTAATATCTGGCCTATATGTTCAGGGGCCAAGCGCTTCAATACATAAACCCGGCTGCGCGACAGCAAGGGTGAGATTACTTCAAAAGATGGATTTTCAGTGGTGGCGCCGATTAATACAATGGTTCCATTTTCAACGTAAGGCAAAAAAGCATCTTGCTGGGCTTTATTCCAACGATGTATCTCATCCACGAAAAGAATTGTGCGCTGACCGTGAAATTTTCTTAAATCCTGCGCTTTTTTCACAATTGTCCGGAGTTCGGCCACGCCCGAAGCCACAGCCGATATCTGAACAAATTTTGATTTAGTCATCTGAGCGATTATCCTGGCCAGCGTGGTTTTGCCTGAACCGGGCGGTCCCCATAAGATCATAGAAAAAAGTTCGTCATTTTCAATGGCTTTTCTTAAAACCTTGTCCCGACTGATTATCTCGTCCTGACCCAAAAAACCATCAAACGAGTCGGGCCGGATACGATCAGCCAGAGGCGCTTCACGAGCCAGCTCTTTTTCCATTTTTTGGTCAAATAAGTCGGTCATAAAACAATGATATCACAATTCAGACAGCAGACAAAAGATTGTCAGCTGGCTTATCCTGATATTTTGACACATAAATTATTTCCCAAACCGCCTCTGTCGTGTCTGAAAATCTTTGATTATTTTATCTACATCCCTATCGTTAAAATCTGGCCAATGCTTATCAATAAATGAATACTCGGCATACTCCAGCTGCCAAGGCAGAAATCCTGAAGTTCTGTGTTCGCCCGAGGTCCGCACAATCATGTCTGGATCCGGCAAGCCTGGAGTGTATAAATTATCGCCGATTACTTTTTTATCAATCTTATTTGGAGAGATTTTTTTCTTCAGAACATTCTTTACCATATCAATTATTTCAGCCCGGCCTCCATAATTCAAACAAAGATGGACAATGCCCCGGGTATTGTTCTTGGTCCTCTCAACTGCATTCTTAATATAGTTCTGCAGCCTTTTTGGGAATTCATCAATGCGTCCCGAAACCACCAGCTTTATCCCTTCATTATCAAACCTATTCAACCTATTTTTAAACACGTCTTCAAAAAGCCGGAAGAGATAATTGACTTCCCGCCTGGCTCGTTTCCAATTCTCTGTAGAAAAAGCCCAGAACGTCAGAACTTTGACCCCTCGGTCAATAGCGGTATAGCAAATCTTCTCCATTACATCAACTCCCTTTTTATGTCCAAAAAAAGTTGGTAAATGTTTTGATTTTGCCCAGCGGCGGTTGCCGTCCGGGATTATGGCAATATGTTTGGGTACTTTGGCTTGGCTCATAAAAAATTACCTATTTCTTGTAACTAGATAGTCGGAAAGCAACATTAATAATCTAACACCTTTGGGCTTTATCTGTCCAGGCCCTTGAAGCGCTTTTTGGGCTAATTCTGCTTGTTTTTTTAATAAATTAATAGAATAATCGTATGAACCGCATTCCTGGAACAATTTTTTTATTTTACTAATTTGCTGGTTAGTTAACCCAGATTTTCCATAGTGTTCAATCAACCATTTTCTATCTTTGATTTTCAGGCTGCGCAACGCTTCAAAGTACAAAAGCGTCTGTTTACCCTCTCTAATATCAGAATCTACTGGCTTTCCAATTTCTTTCTTACTGCCAAATACTCCCAAGATATCATCTCTAATTTGAAAAGCTAATCCCGCTGGTATGGCATACCTGCTTAAGATCTTTAATTGTATCTGGTTGGCACCAGCTAAAATCGCTCCTAGGTGTAAAGGCGCTTCAAATGTATATTTTGCTGTCTTATATTTATGAACTAATAAGATATCTTTTTCAGATGTATTGCTCTTCACCTCATTGTACACATCCAAAACTTCACCGTAGTTGGTTTCCAAAAGAATTCTATTGATCCGATCAATGGCTAATGATTTTTGTTTGTCGGGAAGCTGAGATTGGGAAATCAGTAAATTAGCCAGATAGCAACCGATATTACCGGTCAGTATGGCCATCGATATACCAAAATGAGCCGGGTCGCCTTTTGCAAGATTACGTTCATGGAACTGTTCAAAATACTTATGAACGGTCGTGCCACGACGCCGCCATTCATCCTGGTCAATGATATCATCATGAATCAATAAGTAACTATGTATCAATTCGATAGCGGCGGAAATATTGATCATTAATTCAGGCCCTTTTCCACCAACTGATTCATATCCTACTTTTACCAAAAAGGCCCTAATCCTCTTGCTCGAACTTCTTAAAGTGAATTCTTCCAGACGGTCCACAAACTCAGTCAGAAAAGAAGAAATTTTCCTGGCTTGTTCCTTTTCCTTATCCAAAAAAGTTTTAAGCCGATGCTCAACTTTTTTCTTATATTTCTGGACTTCTTGATTTAATACATCCATAATTATTTAAGCAGGCTGGCTTCCCGCTGAAGCTGACCGATCTGCTTGCATTCATCCCCGCTAAAATGTTTAAGATCAGAAAAGTTCAATAAATCCTGTATCGTAACTACGTTGTAGTTTAATAATTTGATTTTCAATCCGCGCGGTAAATTTAGCAGCACTGTGATCGGAAACAACCTTGTCCTCTCTATCAAATTTTCCAAGCTGCTGCCTGCAGGATAACCCCAGCTTAAAATTTTTATCCCTGCGCAATTGGCATATTTTTGCGCATCTAGAGTATGCTTTGTGTTGGTAGCCATCCAGGCTTCGTGTATTTCCCGGGCTGGTGCTAATCTTGCTGGATCTGTCTTCTTCTGTAAGCCGCTGATTATATCATCAAATCTCGCCTTCACATATAAAACGGTTTTAACATTGGAACGCGTTCCTTTGTTGTTATGAAATTTGCACTCAAACAAATGAAGCCGATCTCCCTTTCTGGCTAATATATCCACCTCATGGGAAACGCAATACCCGCGCACGAAAACATTAGTCTGCACTTTAAAACCTCGGGCTTCTAACAGTCTGGCTACAAATTGCTCAAATGGATGTCCGGAAGGGCCCAAATCAAACATTGCCCTTTTCAATCCATAACGCATGGCAGCTTTTTTGTCTTTTTGGGCTAATTCTCTTCGAGCAAAATTGTATAGAGTATCGGTCGATTTCAGCTTGCGCTCCATCATCTGCGCCTGCTTGCTTAAATACAAAACAAAGCTCTCCCGCGCTCCAGAATTAAGCAATGATTGCTCGAATTTATTCCGATCAAAAGGCTGATATTCACCTGAGGCTTTTTTTAATCTTGCTTCTTTCATACTTTATATAATAACCTGAAATTAGTTTTATAACAAGAAAAAAGACGGTCATTATTATACCGTCTTGGGTTTATGCAAAAACGTTGCTCATTGAAACTCCTCTCTAGGATATGCCTCGGAAGGATGAGGTTTATTTCTGGAGCTGTAGATTGCAAATTCCATCCTCAGCACAACCAGAGTAACAATGAAGCTCAGAACGCTGAAAAGGAACCATTTCGAGACCTGATGTAATACCAGAAAGTTGAGCCCCACTGCCGATACCACCTGCCCTAAACCGAAGAGCACTATGGCCAGAATCCGGTCTGTGCCAGCGATTCCGGAATAATAGTACTCGATACTGCCCAGGACCTGTCTCCGCAAAGTCAAGAAGTAAAAGAGAATGCAAACGACAACCAGCGTTGGTAGTGACAAAAGCACGTTTAGTCCAGTCATGCTTCCTCCTTGTCGGTTAACCTACGTTTCACCCGCCAGCGAACCTGATAGATTGTCGCTAAGTAGGCAAATATCCCGATGATGCCTACGGTAATTTCATAATCACGTGTACTCATCGGCAGTGAAAGATTGTTCTGTTGATGGAGCCAGGTTGATGCTTTGGCCTGTATCAAACCCGCCAGCATGACTGACCCCAGACGCAATAACGGTAGCTGAATTATATCCCATCCGTTACTAGTAATTCGCCTGGTCATGAGTCCAAACACTAGACAGAACACGACCACAAAAAACAGCGGGTAAACGGCATTTTGCCAGATCATCGCCCCTCCTATATGTCGCAATTAAAAGAGCACTCTATATGAACTTATCAAATATAGTTTACATGTCAATCAGCTGCTCGCAGGCGATGCCATCCCCGTCACTGTCAATCATATGAATATCCTGGTCGGTCTTTTTCAGACAGCAGTCATATAGTCCCTGAGCCGCGTTATGATTTGAAAAATCCCTGCAGTCATAAAAATTATAATCACAGAAACACTCGGGCGCATCCTCAATCACCGGCATATCAATATCAGCCTGATATTCAGCAGTTTCAGCCCTTTCCGGAGTATTCTGCTCCCAAATATTTAATATTTTTTCATCACAGCCTCCCCATAAACCGGCTTTTGCCTCCCGCGCCAGTCTCTCGGACTCTATGAACAAGTCCTGGTTAGCTGTATCCGGCGGCACGCTAAAAGACCGGGCATACCCTCGCCTGACCAGCTCCAGATTGATGAACAAATCATCTATATATACATATCTCAACCATCGGCCATACCGATCAGTATCCCGCACGTCCTTGATCAGTCTTATTGTTTTTCCATCAACCAACTCCTTATTCATAAGCGCCGCCTCTTGAGCGTAGCAGTCGGGCGGCATATGCGTTAGCTCGGGCGTATCAATCCCTAGATATCTGACAGTCTCACCCGTTTTCAGCCTGATCGTGTCTCCATCAATAACTTCAGCTACCGCGGCTAAATCGCCAATAACAGACCGGCCGGTTCCAGTCTCTATATTCACTGCCTGGTTTATATTTTCACGGACATTCAAAATTTCCTCCTTAGCCTGTCCGGCAATAAACGACCAAGCCGCAAACATAATGAATACCAAAAAAATTACAGCGTCTCGTTTGAAAACAATTTTTTTTCTCATTGCTTAGGCTGGCTAGTCATGGATAAAAACACCAGCGCCGACATTGGCCCAATTATAAAGCCACTCGGAATTCTCACGATTTATGTTTACGCATCCATGGCTCATTCTGTACCCGAAATTATTATGCCAATATGCATAATGAAGATAATAGCCGGCCGTGAATCTGAGATTAAAATCGACATCTTTCAGATTATAATTATCCGGATGATCCGGCCCATAAGTCCATTCGTAATCCTTTTTTTCTATTTTTGCCAGTACTTCAAAATCACCGGTTGGCGTCGGATATTTACTGATGCCGGTTGATACTTGAAATGTCTTAGCCAATTTCCCATTTTCGTAAGCATAGAGTCGCTGCTCGCCAATACTGACCTCAACATATTTATAATAATCAGTTCGGCCGAAATTTGTATTCCTCCCCGGCGCCGCAATGATTTCATTCCGTCCATCGTTGTCTGGATCGCCGATAGCAATATTTACCCCACCCTTGAAATCGGTTTCGTAAGGAAAAAAATTCTGAGGCATAATCTGTCCGCTCGCTTCAAAAGCCCGGACGTGCGGACCGCCGCCGGCCGCTACCGCCACCAGCACTTCGTCATAACCATCATTATCTATATCGCCCGCCGCTACCTGAAATCCGCTCTGAACCGACTCGGGCCACCCCTCAAACGCCGCGACCACCGTTCTCTTGGCATCAGCTTTGTATGTCTTAACCAGCGAACGTCCGAAGCGGTAAATTGAAGTCATGATTTCAGATTCGGCGCCGCCATCGACATTCCCGACTGCCACATCAACTCCTCCCTGATCACGGTCCGCGTAAGGATAAATATCGAGTTTCTTAGTAACGCCAAATCTGTTAAAAATCCTGACATGCGGCCGGGCGCCGACACCAACGCCGGTTATAATTTCACCCCGACCGTCACCATCAACATCGCCACAACTAACATTAACTCCGCCGCGGAAATCAGTATGATAAGCATAAAAACCCGGCATAAAAACTGATTCACCCAAATGGTTTAATACCCGGACGTGCGGACCGCCGCCCGGTCCGGCGCCAGTCACTATCTCATGGACACCATCTCCGTCCAAATCACAAGCAGCTACTTTGACCCCGCCTCGAAAGGCTTCTGGATAGACAAAAAAATCTGAGATTTGACTACCATCATATCTCAGCACCCGGACGTGCGGACCGCCGCCCGGTCCGGCGCCAACAATAATTTCCTCCCGCCCGTCACCATTAACGTCGCCAACCGCCAGCGAAGCACCACCCTTAAATTCCTCGGCATAGGCCAGCCAGGTTTTTTCGTGGATCAGTTTTTTACTGTCATAAATCTTTATTTCTGGCGGCCGGCCATTAGTGGCTTCAGCATTATCGAAATAAAGCATGAATACGAGAACCGGCGTTAAAATTAATAAACTAAATATTTTCATAGTATTTTTCTATTTATATCTAAATTCTACAGACTATCACGCTATAAGTAAAGAAAAAAGCCCGGTTGATTATCAGCCAGGCTGGTCGTTCCCTCCATCTTAATTCCGGTCAAGCCGGACGCCAAGTCTAATCTCGCCATCAATAATCTCGACTCGGAAGCCTAACTCGCTTAAAGCCCGAACATGATCGCGCAGACCGTCGATATGTCTCATGATGTGAAACTCCGGTTGAGTTTTGGGCGTTGGGACTACTGGAACGGGATCAGATTCTAAGACGACGTCTTTATCTGGCTCTTCAAATTGATTCTCTGTTTCAGGCACCGGCCCAGCTGTTGATTCGCCCAAAGCACGCGGTTCTGGCAGCGACAAAACGCCTAAGGATTTTGCCGCCTGTTTTTTGGTCGTCAAAGCTTCTCGCCGGTGATGGCTTGATCGACGTTCAACTTCGACAAAATCAACGCAACGAATCACAAAGAGCTTTTGGTTGCCGGCCATCCTCTTTAGCGGAACGATCAGACCAGCGGTCTTCAGGCTCATTATCCTGTTACTAGCGGATCTGACTGGCAGTTTTTTCGCGCGACCGAACAGTCCATCCACGGTGATACTGTGTGCATTGAGCGCCGGAAACAGATTCTGAAGAGCGCGATAAGTCTCTGCCTGGAACTTAGTCAATTCAATAACCTTGGGCAGCCGGGTGAAATTCTCATCAGAACCGGTATAGATACTGACTCCTTCAGACTGTTCACTGCGAGTCGGCTGGCCGTCGCCGTCACCAAACGCCTTTGGTTCAGTGACGACTTCGTGTCCGGTTGACGACAGTTCGACAAAATCGCATTTCAGTAAATGACCCCGGACTACCGCCAGAAACCGTGTTGCGTCACCACAGGTTTGCGGATTTACAATTAATTCCTGACACTGGCCGTCGGCATAGCAATCAACCCGTACGACAATCCCCTGGATGTAGGCCCTAAAGCCTTCATATAACGTCTGGCAAGCACGAATTTTACCGGGCGTTACCCTGTCAACCGCTCCAGTTTGGTACAGATCGGAAATCCGACGACCAACCCTCAGGCCAAAATCAGTGTATTTCGGATTTTGAACTGATACACAAGGCTGAGCAGGTTCGGCCGACCGATCAAGATCAAATGAATTCGGCGGTATGCTTTCGTGCTTGCGCTGCAGCTGTCTGGCCAATGCTTCGCTGCTCATGCCCCGTTTGCTGGGCCGCACTGTAAACTTAGCAATCACCTGTTCGCCATAGCAGGTAACTTCAGCACAACCATCACCCGACTTAAACAACGTCCGTTTCTTTCCTAGCGGCTTATTGGGACAGATGATTCGCGGTTCGGACACAGAATGGACAATGGATCTTTGGCTCAACCAGCGTTTCATGGTTTGGATCATGAGATCGTCAGCCGGCAGTAACTGCTGAGCTACGGGCCGGATGACGTTCAATGCAGTATCGCACATCGGGTTCCCTCCTCTTTTAATCACGCTACTCCCGGCTGGTAATGCCGAGATATACATTCCCTGCAGATTGAAATCTATCTTCACCAGCGTCATTGTCAATTCACAGGCAGTGACGCCTTTGGGAACTATTATATATCTGATTATCGCGTTAAGTCCTAATAAAGTGGCGATAACACAGCCATCGCGATCAAAAAAGGCAAAAGTGATACGGCCAGATTTCCTTTCCGATTCAAACTGATTCAACAGCCTAACGCTCTCCACGCAAGAAAAGCTTAATAGGCGTTGAACCAGACTTTCTGACACGACTCTATCAATTGAGATATCAGTAACGCTAGACCCGGGAATAGCCCCTGGGCCACGCCACGCATTGCCCATAAGCCCTCCCTGTTTATAATTTTAAAAGAACCAAGTCAGCTGCCTTACCATCTCCCTTAACCTAAGCTAGCCAAGTGTCTTTATTCAAAAAAAGAGTGTTCAGTCTTAACGCGAATACTGGCGTTAAACAATTTGAACACGGATATCTTACATAAGTAAATAAAAATAGTCAATCTTTTAAGAAAGAAATAAGGCTGTCTAGCGTTTCTGAGCAGTTTAACGGCTACTGGCACGTACCAGTAACTCAATAGACGCGCGATACTAACTGATTAAATTAGAAAACAACAAGCATCGCGCTTGCTGTTTTCCTTAAAGCAATATTATAAAACCACGGATGGCAGATAATTTATTGCACGGACGGCTGAGGCTTTGACTCTACTGAATCTTTGGATTTTGTTTTACTCCCAATAGTAAGTAATACGTAAAGCGCTGAAACGCCCACCAGAATGTAGACTATTTTTGACAAAACAGACAACTCACCAAAAATTGTGGCTACCAAATCAAATTCAAAAGCGCCGTATAAACCCCAATTTAAACCACCGATCACTAATAAAATCCAGGCAATCCAGTCTATTATGTTCATCTTCATACATTTCACCCCCTTTCAAATTGTAAGATCAATGCGCAGTTATTATAACATTGTTTAACTTTAAGCGCCAATAACTATAAATTAACCTAATTTTAGATAAATTTTTATTTAATTATAAGTTGGGTAGGGCGCCAAATTTGTGAGCGCTAGTCTTTAAATAGCACTTTCTCTTTTTGATAAATACGGCTGGCAATATACATGGTAAACAGCGCCGCCGCGATCATGACCGCGATAGTCAATAATATATGCCCGGTATCATAAACCCCGATCAACACTTCCTTGAATAATAAAACCGCATTAACAATCGGTATGGCAAAATATCCGAGCGTTGGCTCAAATCCAGGCAGCGTATTGACCAAAACAACCGGCAAAATTACAGCCAGGTAAGATGGCCCGATATAGCTCTGCGCCTCTTTATAACTTCTGGCAAAAATTGCCACTGATAAGTTCAAGGCCGAAAAAAGCATAACCAGCAATATGCTGACCAAAAACATTATTATAACGGCTTGGAACTGAAGTGAAAAGCTGAATCCAGAAGCGTCAGATTGAACCAGGCTGTTTGACTGCGAGCTGACGGTCGAAGCGAATAAATCTCCTCCGCCGAAAGCAAAAACCGCGTACATGCTGCCCAAGGCCAGGATTTCTGACGTCAAAGCCATTGTCGAAACAGTCATAAACTTGCCGATTACAATCTGTAGCCGGCTGACCGGCGTGAGCAGAAGCGATTCCAGGGTTTTACGCTCTTTTTCGCCGGCTGAAATATCAACGGCCGCGGTCTGTCCGCCCACCACCGCCCACATCACTATGAATAAAGGCAAAATATAGCTTAAACCAAAACCGCCCAATTCGCTCTCTGACGCTATTTCAATCGCTTTCAAAATTAAACCATTCTGCACGTCAGGACTGATATTTTGTTTGGCTAGACGCGACTGCAACAGCAGCTGATTATACTGAACCGCGGTCGCGCTTAACCGGGCAAGCGCGGCGGATGACTTCATGTTCAAGGAATTTTGATATACCTCCAGCTGAATCTGACGATCTGCCGTCACGCCGGAATCAAAATCATCCGGCAGAACAACGGCTAGATCAATTGTTTTGTTCTTTACCGCCGTTCGGGCTTCTTCAGCTGACGCGCTGATAATTTCTATTTTCTGGTTCTGCCGCAGTAATTCCGTAAAATCAGCGGACGCTGATTCGTTAGCAACCGCTACTTTAGCGATCTGCTCCTCCGACTGGGAAATTTGCCAGACGGTTAATTTGCCCAGACCGACGATAATTACAGGCATAAGCAGCATCGGCAAAATTATCGTTGAAATCAAAGTCCGACGATCACGAACCGAATCTTTCAACTCTTTTTTCCAGATGGTGATAATCCGGCTCACTTTATTCTCCCGGCTTGGTTAATCTTAAAACGTATCTGCGGAAAATTGATAAAAATACGCCTAAACCGACGAAAACGTAAAACAAAGTTTGACTGAAAGCCAAGAAACTGGATAAAAAACCAAGCACGATAAAAACAATCGCTCCAATCCTCATCATTATATCCAGTTTTTTCTTATTCATTTTCCGCGGGAGTTTAATCACGGCTGACTGCGATCTTTCGTTGCGGTCATCGTTCAGTAGTTTCACAAAAGCCTCTTCCAAATCATTGGCCTGTGTTTTTTCTTTTATCAACTCAACTGTATCAACCGTCAAAATAGTGCCCTTATGGATAATAGCCACCCGATTACAAAGCTTCTCGGCGTCATTCATTTCGTGGGTGGATAGAATAACCAGTTTGCCGGCAGACTTCTCTTTTTGCATGAATCGCATTACCGTCTGCGATGCCAGCACATCAAGTCCAGCTGTCGGCTCATCAAAAATTATCACTTTGGGATCATGGACCACGGAACGCGCAATGGCCAGTTTTTGCTTCATGCCAGTAGAATATTTACCAGCCCTTTTATCAATAAAATCTGACATGGCCAGCAAATCGACTAATTCGTTGATGCGTTTTTTTAACAAGTCCTCAGGCAAACCGTATAAACGCCCGTAATACTCCATATTTTCCCGGCCCGACAATCTCTCGTAGACACCGATATCTGTTGTTAATACACCTATATTTTTTCTGACCGCCTCCGGATTTTCTATAATATCATATCCAGCCACCAAAGCCGTCCCGCTGTCCGGCTGAAGCATGGTGGCAATCACCCTAATAGTGGTAGTTTTGCCGGCGCCATTGGGCCCAAGCAAACCAAAAATTTCTCCAGCTCGCGCCTCAAAACTCACCCGATCAATCGCCATAAAACCATTAAACTGCTTTGATAGCTTGTTAACTGCTAATAAATTTTCCATAGCGTTATTATATATCACAATCTTTATTTTTCACAGGAGCTGAATATTAGCAATTTATCCGCTTAGCCCGCCGACCGTCTTTTGAACCATTTAATCAGAAATCTTATTTTTTCTTCAACCCAAGCTTGATCAAACCGACTGGATTTTTTTTAATAAAAAACCCTTCAACTTCGCAAAGGCAATTCCCCGGTGACTGATTTTATTTTTTTCTTCATCGCTCATTTCAGCAAACGTCAGCTGCTCACCCAGCGGAATAAAAATCAAATCATATAGCAATTTAGGTCTGGGTTTGCCGCGAGTCTCAGTGATAATATTGCCGTCTACCCGACCGATGAATTCCCAGTGGGCGCCGTCAGGCGACATTAAAACCACGGCACATTCCATCCAAGCCTGACGTTGGTTGTCGGGAATAGACCTAGTCTTTGCCAAAACTAAATTTACCTTATCCTGATCGCTGGCTTTATTTCCAGCCCAACGCGCTGAATACACGCCGGGTTTGCCGCCAAGCGCTTCAATGCATATTCCAGAATCATCAGCCACTGCCCATTCGCCGGTCTGCTCTACTACATAACGCGCCTTCTTCAAAGAATTTTCCAAAAATGTTTTACCGTCCTCTTCCGGCTCATTGACAACGCCGACTTCTTCAGCACTTAAAACATCCACTTTCAAGCCAGATAAAAGATGCCGTATCTCTTTTAATTTTCCAGGATTATGGGTAGCGAATATTATTTTCATATAATATTATTTTTTAAAAAAATGGGGTGCCGAGCCAAAGCCCAGCGCCCCGAAAGCGAAACCTAAGAGTGGTTGCTATCGCACCCGCCGCTACGCATCCAGTCCCATTCGGGGACAATCCGCAAAGGATGAGGGATTCGAACCCTCGCGTACTGGGCGTGCCAACCCAACAAATGGACCGTAGCCGCTTACATTGCCGGCAAGGCTGGCACAACACCTCCTTTCAGAGAAACGCGTTCTTCGGTTGAACGAGCAATGCCGGACTACCGAATCCGGCAGCTACCGCAGCCCGCCGTGCCAGAGCGCGACGAGCAGACTAATTTTATTACATAACCGCAAAATAAGTCAATGCTTAATAAAAAGCCGCTATCAGCAACCCATATTTAGGCTGTTTTTTGCGCCTTTTTGCTATTCCTTCAATCCAATAACTAACACCAATACTTCATTATAATGCTTACTTATAATTTCCGGGCTGCGATATCGCTTTGAGAATTCTCTTAATATGTCCATTACTTTTAGAATCGAATCTTTAGTCGGATTATCAAAATCTGCTCCGGCTTTTTTAAACGCGTTTTTTTACGATTATCTGAATATTGGCAGAAGTTAATTTATCACGGGCGCCTTCATTCATATCCTTAATAATTATATCCAACTCACGCTCTTGAGCTTCTCTGTGCGCGTCGATAAAACAACGGACTAGAGCGTTTTTAACATCTTCGGCGCTATACGGCTGTTCAGGATCAACGCCATAAATTATTGCCATGCTTATATTATTAATAATATTAATTTTTAAGGTTGGCGGCTCGCTTGGACTATTCAGAAAGTTTGATTACAACATCCGCCTCCAAATTACCATATTAGCCGTTGCTTGAATAAAAATGCTGAAAAAGCAGTAAACTGTTTAAAGACGTTCAGTCAAAGGCTTCGGCCGGTAAACAAAATACCGATAAAGGAAGAAATTCCAGGCCGTGGCCAAAGCGATATTCGCCAGCCTGACCATCAAATAATTCTGGCCCAAGACAACGTGAAAAAACCACATAAAAAACAAGGCGATAGCGTAGTTGGCTGCGGCTAAGGCGCAATAACGCAGCATTTGACCGATCAGCATTCCTTTGGCTGAAAAAACCCAGTATTTATTTAAAAAAAAGACGAAATTGTAAACCATAATCTGGTTGACGACGACCGCCGCCACCGCTGACCAGCCGAAAACCTGTTTGAATAGATAAAGCGTTCCCATATCTAACGCCACCGAGCTTAAGCCGACAATAAAATATTTTATAAATTCCCGAATGTTGAATCCAATAATAATTTTTTTTATCCAATATTTAATCATTTATTTTGATTCATGGTAGTCTTTTTCGGCGTTAACGTCCCAAATACTATCTTTATCCGAAATCCCGCGTTTAATATTATCCACCGCCGTCATGGCGGTAAGCATTGAATGATCCATATTGTTGTAGCGATGCAGGCCGTTTCTGCCGATCAGATAAAGATTTTCAAACCGATTGACGTAATTCTTAATAATTCCCATTTTATCAAAAGAGCCGGCGTAGGAAGGATAGGCTTTTTTAACCTTGACCACGGTAGCATCAATGACTTCTCTTTTGTCGGCAATGTCCATTTTTTCCAGTTCAGACGTGGCGAACGCGATCATTTCGTCCTGGCTCTTATTCCAGAGATCGTCGCCTTCATTGCAAACATATTCCAAGCCCAGCCAAGCGTTATTACTGTCACGGACTAAATAAGGGCTCCAATTATTAAAAATCTGGAAACGGCACATCTTAACGTCCGGTTCCTGTATGTAAATCCAGGTATCCGGTATCAGACTGTTCAGCGTCTTGATCTCGGTTTGATTCTTGATTTTCAGACTATGGAGCAACAAACCAACAGTGATAAAATCTCGGTAGCGCAAGTCGTTTGCCACCTCTCTGACTTCAGGCGGCGTTCGGTCAAATCCAGAAATTAAATCTTTAATTGGCATGGTGGAAAAGAAATAATCAGCTTCCGCTTCGCTAGTCTCACCGGTTTTGACGCTTTTTATACTGACCCGGCTTACTTTTTTTCCATCATCGCGAAAACCCACCGCCTCACGCCCCAGATGTATTTCGCCGCCCATATCCCGAATCAGACTGGCGGCCCGCTCCCACATCTGGCCAACACCCAGTTTCGGATAATAAAAAGAATCAATCAGACTGGTTTCAACGTCCGGCGAAGCTTTTGAGCCGCTTTTAATGAAAATGCTTTTGAAGGCATGCCCAACCGCTTTGGTCATCGAAAGTCCTTTGACCCGCTGCGCCCCCCAGTCTGACGGCAACTGACGGCACGGAATGCCCCATAATTTTTCCGTATATTCCTTGAAAAATATCTTGTATAGCTCGGCGCCGAAACGATTGATGTAAAAATCTTCCAATGATTTTTCACGAACCGGAGAAATTTTTACACGGGCGTAACTGGCTATTATCCTCATCAACCTGACACTACCCATCTTTTTCACAGTATCCCAATTCAAAGAAATCGGATAATCAAAAAACTTTTTGATAAAATATATTCTCGACAGCCGCCTTCTGACCAGCATGACCAAATCGGTTTGCTCGGGATCAGGGGCGTCTTTTTCTTCCGAAAGAGATATTTGACGTCCCAGTAGCCGGTCGTCTTTTGACGGTTTACCCTGCAAAGGCAGAAGTGATAGCCACCAGGAGATTACGCGTTCAGATTTTGAAAAAAAACGATGACCGCCGACATCTATAAGATTACCCCGATGGTCAACTGTTTTGGCAATCCCGCCGACGCTATCGCCGGCCTCATATATCACCGGCTTGATATCAGTGTGTTTCAGCAGTTCATAAGCGGCGGTCAGGCCGGCCGGGCCAGCGCCGATGATTATGGCAGTTTTACGATTCAGGCTCATTTTTTACATTCCTCCAGGCGATAGACAACACGCCCAGCCATAAAATTAAAAAAAGCGCCGCCCCAACACAAACCAGCATTTTACCGGTTCGTCCTAAATTCGTCAGCCAATAATAATTCGGTTTGTCAAAACCGCCGAGGCTTGTCTGACCAGAGCTTAAGTTTACGTTTTTTTCGCCGTTTTCAGTCAACCGAAGCCAGCTTCGCTCGCGGTAATTAAAAACGTTGCTTTCACCATCAGCCAAGCAATTCAGATAAGAAAAAAATAATGTATTATACAAAACCGGATGGGCAAGCGCCGGATCGTATCTCATGTTCTGGAGCGAGTCAAGATCGTTCCTCCTTAAAATAGCCAGCTGTTTTCCATAATCATAAGACGCTCCCAAAAACTGCGTGTAGACCGCAGCCGCGAGGATAACAGCTAAGAATATCGATGTTAATTTTTTCAAATTCAGCTGAGAAACCAGATAGACTAACGGGAGATGCAGTAATGGAATGACTGGCAAAAGTTTTCTCGGACCCCAGGTTTCATCAGTCCATGACGCGAACGGGGCATTGATTGCCAGCAGCACCGCCAGCGACGACAATATAAACCAGGCATGACTCGCCTTTTTTTTGAAAAACACTGGCCAGAAAAAAAGCGCCGGCAGCAATAGCGGATTGTAGATAAAAATGCTTTTACCGATAGATAAGAAATAGCCGTAAAACCCCTCCCACCAGATTGTCAGCTTAAATTCATCAGCCAAAGTGTAGGTGCCGGCAAAAGATTTATAAATCGCGTAATTAGCCACTAGGCCGGCCGCCAGCAAAGCCAGCCCCGGCAGTATCAGTCCGGCTAAAAGAGACGGCGAGGCCAGCCGCTTAAGCTGTTTTTTTTCTTTCAAAACCAATATCACATACAACGCCAATGGCAGGATAAGCAGAACATTATATGATTTCGCGGAAGCCAGCAGGGCGAAACTTAAACCCGCCCAGATTATCCCCCGGCCGCTCTGCTCCCACTTAACCAGCGCCAAAAACATAACTGACAGCCAGAACCCGGCCTGATATTCCATGCCGATATTGGCGTACGGCCAGACCATTGATCCGACTGATGCCAGCAGGCTGATCAGTGCGGCAAGATATCTTTTTTTAAACAAAGTTGTCAGGATCAAAAATAACACGCCGCCGGTCAGAGCGCTGTAAAACAGCGGCACGATGCTCAAATTAAGTGAGCCGCCGAAGAACATTTCGGAAATGGCGATAAACGGAGCGTATAAAAAAGCCGCGCCCAAACCAGCCCTCTTCAGTTCATAGGTTCCTTGAAAAAAAGCCTGCGCCGCCCTGGCTGTCTCACCCTCATAACCGACGAAACGCCCATGCCAGGTCAGCAGATAAATGCCCAGATTCAGCAGACAGATTATTAAAAAAATAATCGCGGTTGAATGACGGCTTTTTTGCAGATATAAATGTATATTTTCCGCGATTTTCTTCATACTAAAAACACTGATAACTATGTAATAATACGGAAATAATTATAGCAATTTACCAAGGATATTCAAAAAAGTTTAAGTTGGTCGGGGTGGTGGGACTTGAACCCACGACCTCAGCGTCCCGAACGCTGCGCGCTAGCCAACTGCGCCACACCCCGTTATTTATAACTTTGAAATATCGTATAATAGCTTAAGCAAATTGCAGAAACTGCCTGACCTCTATTAGCAATAATGCGTAAGAGGGCGCCACATCTCATCGTGACTATTTTACCCTTATTTTATTATATTTTCAAGCGGTGGATAATCGGTGGATTGACAAACGCTTCTGTTAAGTATAAGCTTGGCTGTTCCAAAAGGAACATGTGAATGGTCTTTCCATTCCCAATACGCTGCACCCATAGCTGTTACTCTCGGAGGGAGTGATGACCATGAAGAAATTCATCAGACGATTCTTCGATCTCGGGTGGTTCGCCCATGCGCCCGAGAGGGATCGGCCACGGAAAGAACTGGAGATTGAGCGTACGAACAGAAATGCCCAGTACCTCTATGTCATCTTCGGCATCTTTACTTGCGTTCTGATCCTGATGCAGTGGCTTGAGGCGCTCGGCGAGGTGCCCTGGCTAAAATCGCTTCACGGCAACCACTGGCTTGTGCCCTTCTCGGCCATCAGTCTGTACGACTTCATGCTGGCGGTATACATCTCCAGCAAGGAGCTATCACGCTGGTGTCAGGTGAAACGGACAACGCGCCGGGGCGGTCGCTGGGTGGCGGTCTGGTGGATCACTTTTATGGCCATCAGTCTGCTCTCGATGATCTTCGAGAATATCGCCATACCGCGTTACCTGCCCAGCCAGTGCATGATCGTGCTCGTTGCCTTCTTCGGCAGCGAGACAGCCAAGAAACTGTTCATCAAAAGAATGACCAACAACCATGAGTGACGGATTGCTTGCAGCGTATCCGAGGGGGTGTTTACGAGCAACATCCCCTCTTTTTTATAAAATAAAAACCCGGCCATTTTCGCAAAAACGCCGGGTTTGAGGCATCAGATTCAGGCAGCCCTATCGTGCTGTCCGAAAATGATTGCCTGAGCTAAGTCAAAGATTACTTCCTTGACCGGATTGTTATTGGTCCGGCCCAGGAGCCTGTCACGGTGGCTGACTGCTTGGAGAAATTGGTCTGGCTTCCGCAAACTGCCCCAGCTAATGATTACCCGGCGCAGCCGCATCATGTCTGACCGGGAACGTCTGATCTGATGCTTTTCCAGAATCCGGTTGAGTACATCCCAGCCACCGCAGAGATCGGCGATTTCAGAGTACGGATTCTGCTCCAGCGCCTGGACCATCGGATCTGTCGCCGACTGCACACGTCCTCCACGATATTCCCGCAACTCGTCACGGGTTTGAAACATCCTGCTTCGGAACAAAGCCCGCTCCACCGCCAGAAGGAACTGGGCCTGAGTGGTAGGAAGCTCGATGAAACCGGCTGCTCCGCGGCGGATGGCCAGACGCCTGAAATACTTGATACGGTCCGGATTAGGCACCCGGTCCATAAAATACAACAGCGGCGGCGTGAAACCTGGAATCCGTTTTAGCTCGACGAGCAGCTTTGAGCCATCCGAATCATGCCAGTCGGACAGAACGACAGCCGGCCGCAACTGCTGAATTCTCCGAACAGAATCCATCAAATCGGTTGAGGCCCAAACATCGTACCCTGACAGCGCCGCGCTGATCTGCATCAGCCTCTCCCGATCACAGTCGTAGACAAAGATCCGTTCCATTGCCTCGACCTCCTTCTTTGACTCGATTATTAAAAGAGCCTCGAAAGGAGGCGTCTGACTGGGCCAGTCCTTGGCCCTGAAGCTGTGGCGTTTGATACCCGCACTGTTAATGCCGGTTACGCTACTTGGCTCCCGATAATCTGCTCTTCTTGGCTCGAACAGAGCCTTAAGAAGAAAAGCGTCCAAATGACAGATTATCGATCAGCGCCTCATTAACACATTCTGGGCTTTCCAGAATGGTCTGACGTACATTAACATACGATTATTTAAATGTCAATAGGCATTAACAACATGGTTAATTGACACGCTTTTTTATTCGTGATAAAGTCTTCTGAAGCTCTTTTGACACAAGTTCCCTCCAGCGGAGAAGCTAGATAAAAAATCCAGCTTTCCCGCTGGAGGGAATCAAGGATGGTGGTACATGAACTGCCAGGATTACAGCCAGTCCTCGTAATCCAATCTTACTCTCCAGGCTTAACTAACTAAGCCAAAACCATGCGGTTCATAATTCTGCTCGTCCTCACCATCGTCCTGATTAAGTACCTTTTGCCCGAGATCGCGATTCCCGCAGTTGAAATCATCAGCCGATTATTGACAGTACTCTTGGCCTTTCTCGAGCATCTGCTCAGTTCTGTTCCCGGTATTTAGCATACTGGAGACAGACACAATCAACGCACCCCTTAAGACTTGAAAACTCAGGGGTGCTTTTTTATTTACAAAAAACCAATAATAAAAGAATTACCAGCAGTGTAAAAAAACACTGAGCAGCATCTTCAGCCACTGTAAATAATCCCGCTGTAGCCATTACTATAATATGGTGGTCGTCCTTAACTATTGCAAAAAACCGCCGCAGAACCAGTACTGCACTCCATGCAATAAATACTTATAAGAGGTGGGTTTAGAATAAAAAAAACAACGGCCTCAGTTTCTGAGGCCGTTGAATATTTATGATCCACAAGTGCAGGGATCATTGCCGCACGTTGGGCATGGTTCTATCATTATAGTTTTCCTCCTGTATTTACGGATAATATCTTTGTGTATTATAGCACTTATTAAATAATTATTAATATTTTTTATTTCGCTAATCTAAGCCATTTTTATATGTTAAATGTTAACAACATTTACAATTAATGTACACAACTACCCTATTTTTATTGCCTTTTTTTGCATTTTCGCTATAATTATAACAGAATGTTAATAACTTATTAAGAAGAAGTATGGCAAAAGGATTGAGTAAATCTCAGCTACACGCGCACTTGGCTGAAAAGTCAGGCCGCTCCAAAAAAGAGGTGTCTGACTTTCTGGACCTCTTGGTGGAAACCGCCTACGGCGAAGTGAAATCAAACGGCGAATTCACCCTGCCCGGTCTAGGCAAATTAGTCAAGAAGCATCGTGCCGCTCGTCAGGGCCGAAACCCAGCCACCGGCGAAACTATTCAGATTCCGGCAAAAACCGTTCTTAAGTTTCGCGTGGCCAAGTCTGCCAAAGACGCGGTTCTCTAAGTACGAAAACTACTTAAACTAAAAAGGTCTTTCAAGCATGAAGGCCTTTTTAGTTATATAATATTTTCTACCGTGGAGCAAAAAAATGTCCGATGGCGATCCTAATTCCCGACATCATCGTTTCTGGAAATGCTAGAAATTCATGATATATTTTTTCTCCATCCTCACGATAAATCCTGATTAATGAAACGTCGCCTGAACGCACGGCTACTACCCATTCATCTCTTCCATTATAGTTGAAATCTCCTCCGGCCACACTTACTCCGCCACGAAAATCAGGATGAAACATAAAATATCCCGGATGTTTCAAGCCCGTGCTACCATCTTCACGACGACCAAACATTCTGACATGCGGACCACCTCTGGTTTCCGGACCTGTTAATATTTCATATTGCCCATCGCCATTCCAATCCAATGCGCCAAAACTCACACCACCCCTAAAATCTTGTTGATAGGCAAAGAAACCTAATATTTTCTCTTGAAATCTTCCATCAATTATATTAAACATGCGAACGTGTGGTCCTCCGCTGTTTACCGAAGGAACTGTTAATAGCTCATCCTTCCCCATCCCGTCTACATTAGCCACTATGATGCTCACCCCACCGCGAAGCTGTGGGCTATAGGCAAAAAAGTTTTCGATCACCGGAATGTATTGTCCGTTTCTGTAACCAAAGGTACGTATATTCGGGCCGCCACTGGACGCCGGAGCTGTTACTATTTCCGCGCCTTGACGACCATCTAATTCTCCTACAGCAACATTTACTCCTCCACCAAACCCTTTATCGTAGGCCATAAAACGATTTATCAAATCGCCCTGATAATTATAAATTCTGATCTCTGGACTACGGCCAGCACCAGGTGCAACAACTATTTCATCAATACCATCATTTCCCAGATCTCCCACAGCAACATTTACTCCTCCGCGAAATGATTCTTCATAGGCGAAAAATTGAGACAGCAATTCTCCGTATTTGTTGAATACTCTAACTTGCGGCCCTCCGCCCTGATTAGCTACTACGACCACATACGTCTCCTGCATCAGTAACGGCTCTCCTCCTACCCCTCCTTCTATGCAATCACGGGTTTCACCCGGTTTATAATTTTCGGTGCCGCACAAACCCTGATCTGTACACTCTCTGGTCTGCTGGCCATGGCTGCACTCTGACCAATCAGTACAGGTCCAGTCTTCTTCACACACATTTTCTTCTTCACAGGTCTGACTTTCATCGGGTTTATCTTCATAAGTACCGCAAATATTCAAGTCAACGCAAGTGCGAGTCTGTTCTCCATTAAAACACTCAGACCAGGCAGAACAAGACCAGCTTTCAAAACAGGCTGTAGTCTTTACTGCAACATTTGACAATAATGATTCGTTTTCCTCGGCATCATATGTTTTGATAGCAAAATAATATTTAGTTTTCGGGTTTAAGCCGGTTATCAAAAAAGTCTCAGTAGAATTTGCCGGTTTGGGAGTGGGGGGATTCTGGACCATCGTGGCTTGATGCCAATTATTATTGGTGATGGAAAAAATGGCATAGCGAATATCATAGCGCACCGCTTGGCCAATATACTCGTTATCTCCTGGAGCGGTCCAGGTTATAGTTACAGAATTAGAAGCGTCAGCAGCTAAAACCGGAGGAAAAGAAACCGCCGCCGTGGTAATAATATTGCCAGCCAAAGCAATAACCATTATTTTTAAAAACACCCAGAGAGCGCAGATAAATACCGGATATACGACCAGCCTGCTCGTTATAATCCTTGTTTCTGTTGAAGTTGGTATATACATAATCATAGTGTCTTTAAATCAGTTATCCGTCCAGGCGGTGTAGAATCACAACTTTGTATCTCATCCGGTTTGTCGGCATCAGCACCGCAATCATTTAGATCAGAGCACTGCCTTGTTTGATAGTTATCAACACAGATTGACCAATTAGTGCATTGCCAATCCGCAGTACAATCCGATATCCCGTCTAAAACAGTGATGGTTATGGAGTCAGAATCAGCGCTTCCATAGTCATCGGTAACGTTGAAGGTAACATCCGAATATACCCCTGATTGCTCAGTATCAGGCTGCCAAGAAAAAGTTCCGGTTCTATCACCATTATCAATAAATGATGCGCCCTCTGGTAAATTATCCGCTGTTAAGACTAAAGTATCTTCTGTATCTTCATCCGTTGCTATCACAGTAAATTCCAAAATATCCATTTCATGAATATTTTTATCTTCTGTCCCTATCAAATCCGGCAATCTATTAGTATTTGCTATAGTTATAGTTATATACTCCACATCTGAGGTAAGACCATCTGAGACACTAAAAATAACCAAGGGATAACTAGCGGCTTGATCGTAATCAGGCGTCCATGAAAAAGTAGCTGTTTTATCCCCGTTGTTTTCAAGATTCGACCCTGCCGGACCATTAAATAATACAAAATTAAGAGTCCCACTATCGCTATCAGTGGCGCTGATATCAAATGCTAAAAACTCTCCTTCCGCCCCTTCCTTTGCGCCGATTGGAGCCAGCACTGGTCGGTAACTGAATTCTAAAACAGTTGAATATTCTGAAGGGGCTGTTTCAAAATCAGTGCCCTGCTCTACCGCGGTAATTCTATATTGCCAATTACCCGTTGTTGGCTCATCTAAATATGTGATGAGAGAATCATCGGTTTGTTCTACCATATTTATCAAAACTTCTTCTTCCGTATCAACATTTTTTCTATACACATTGTAGTAATTAATGTCTCCCTCGGCATTAGCAGTCCATTGAACGCTAACATAATCACCGCTGTATCTTGTTACGGAAGGCTGCACCGGACTGCTGGGTCGATTTTGGTCCAAGGCTTGTATTAATTCCGCTACTGTCATACCTGAGTGACCAATGATATAAATCGGCGCAAAATCTATATTTACATCAAAACTGCTTCCCGAACCAATATCTATCGGGTTTCCTTCCATATCAATAACGTCAACGTTGTTAGCATCAATCGGTACATCCTCTAGGCCAGCCCCAGTATATTCCTGATCATAATTAAAAACAGCGGCGACTGGCACAGTCTGACCCGGAAAATCTAAATCAGGAGTCTCGAAAACAAAAGCCCGACTATAATCATCAAGCACTTCATTAGTTCTTAGATCCCCAGTTTCTATACGTCTTATATAATCTGAATTTTCCAACAATGTAGTCATCTGGGCATAAGCAGTCGCTGTAATCATTGGAGTATTATCGTATTGAAAGAAACTGTAACCAAAATAAGTAGGCGCATATGTATTGAATAGACCGAAGAAAAAACCTTTATTAATACCGTGGGCTATCAGATATAAATGAGTTCGTATTACGTCGGAGGTTACTTTCCTAGCCATGGGTATTGATCCGCTCATATTATTCCATTGCTGCCATTCAGAATCTCCCGTCCACGCTGGCACGCCATTAACCATGGCCATATCAGGATAAATCCTGGAATGATTGTAACCAAATTCGCTGTTCCAGCTTGGTTTAGTGTTTTCGCCGCCCGGAGCACTGTCATCGAGACTTTCCAACCAGGTGTTTATGCTATCATCGATATCAACATAACCTGTATAGGAACCATCTTCTGGTATTTGACGAAATCCGTGTTGAAATCGATTATAATAATGGGGCGCAAAAACATCAAACAGTTCATAACCAGAAGCATGCGTGCCATCATTGTAACCCAATAATTCATCAAACCACTCATCTCCACGACTAGGTCCGACAACCTTATTTTCTATCGTATCTTGGTTATCATGAATAGCCTCTTCAGCACGCCAAAGATAAGCGTAATACTCTTCCACCTCCAAGGAATTTGGCTCATTTAGTACTTCATAAGCATTTATAGCATCACCGTAGTGTTCAACCGCAGTTCCAACAAATTGCTGCCAGGTTCCTGCCGGCCCCTCTTCTCCGCCGATCACCGGCATCAAAGAAATATGATGATTAGTTGCGGCTTCAACATAATCGTCTAAATAAGGATCTTCATCAATGCCTCCTTCAATATTATCTTTAACAATCATTGGGAACTCACGAGAGTATTTTATGCCTAGGTCGCGGGCAATCTCTAAATACTCATTGAGCGGCCGGTTGGCAGAAAAATAGTAATGATCATAGGTACTGCTAATATCCAACAAACCCAACGACACATGATTTCCGAAAAATGAGTCAGCTATATCCTGATCTCGGTAAGGAGATTTCTTGGCTATTCCCAGGACTAAAAATTCTTTATCCAGCATCTTTGATTCGTCGGGTGTCCATAGTTCATAAGCAAGAGTAAACCAGCCTTTAAATTTTGATGGCGCGGCTGTAGCTATAATACTGGATAAATCTTGGGTTATGGTCTGACGGTTCAATACATCGTGCGAAACCAATATCTCTCCCTGATCCAGCGCCGTATTCGTGTCGAAATAATCTCCAGAGCTGTCATATAACTGCCATTTGATCTTTGAATCAGTTTCTAATGAAGCTTGTTCCAAAATTTCTAACTGAGAATATATGTTCTCACCGTCATCCAGCCAGTAAAAATTGCCATTTTTAGAAATTAGTCCCTCAGCATCAGTGGAAGTATATGCAAAAAGCTCTTGCTGAGAAGTTTGGTAGATATAATCAGACGGCGCCGGATTATTTTGATTTAAAGCGTATTCAAATTGTATGGCATCAACCAGTAAAACACCCATGCCCCAGCACTGGGGTTGGATGGTACTGCTGACTAATAATTCCGGATGAAAAATCTCTCCAGCTTGAATCATTGGGTCACTGGTGGTTACAATGTACACTCGTTTCCAGCCTTCTCCCGGTGCCACACTGAATTGACCAGACCCTTCAGTATAATTTTCCCAAACATCATTATAAATTCTCAACCGCACGCCAATAGATGTGTTTGAGCATGTATCGTTGTTATCAACCTGCCCGCCCACTTCTGTTGCTTTTAACCAAACTGAAAAGACATACCGACCAGTTTCCGGGGCTGTTATATAATTAAGATCGATGGATGCTCCACCGGCATTTCTGTTATCAAATTTCAGACTGTAATTTCCATTGTAAGAATCTTCATCGGTTAATGTTGTCATGACTAAACCCCGGGCCGAATCATTAGAAAAAATATCCCCGCTGCCAGGGTTATAATAATCATAATGCAGTCTCTGAGTAACGCTTATTGAATCATAGATGCCGGAAACCCCAAACTCAAAACTGGAATCTTCAGACACTAGATTTCTAGTTTGATACTCACCACATAGATCACCTGCCGGAACATCACCGCGATAACTACAGTGGTCTTCGTATGTTTCTGTGTACGGATAAGAAACACCCTTTACTTCACCGTGGGTATTAGATGATTTGTCTAAATTCAACGAATAGAAAAAACCGGCCACCAGAACTAGGCCGAGATATATCACTATTAAATTGTTTATGGCTAATTTGCTCAACCACACCCACAGTTCATTTTTCTTTTTTACTTGCTTTTTTTTAGAATGCATTACGCTCGGGTAATGTATAAATTATAACTTATTTTTTTGTTCTGGTCAATAATAAAATCCCGCTTAGCGTACTAAACGGGACCGAGAGGAACGAGCCATGAAGCATATCATGTAATTATCGCCAATGCGGATCCCGATCGTCTTCGTCGCCGTCGGTGATCTGAACCAGCGACATGTCATAAAGATTCAGGATCCAAAGATGGTAGGTGTCACTGCCGTAATCCGGCAATACGCGCCTGGCGAACACGATCCGTTCGCCATCCGGGGAAAAACAGGCATCGAAATCCTTGACTGTAACTTCATGGGTCAGCTGCCGGTAATTACCGGTACAGACATCCTGCAACCAGAGATTCATCACGTACTGGTTTTCCGGATTCTTCTGGCTGTAGACCACCTGCCGGCTGTTTGGAGAAAAAGCTGGACAACCGCTGTCCACGCTAGTGAGCAACCTAACGCTGCCACTGCTGGTCTCGATCAAGGCCACTCGATTCTCGAGCGTCGTGCAGGCTATGTATCTGCCGTTTGGTGAGATCTTGGCTGTCATCGGCTGGCTCAGATCTCTCAAACCATACTCGCGGAACGTCTTCTTGTCCGCGTCGTATACCACGACGTTACCGGTGAAGCCGCCAGTCTTCAGACGCTTAATGAAGCAGATTTGCCGGCCGTCGGCGCTGATGCTGGGTGAAATGTAATTAAAGTCGTCCGGCAATGAGGTAAACAGCGGCGTTGAATAGCTACCATCGGCGCAGACTATCTCGAGGTAGTAATTCAGCTGCCGGGTCACGTTAATGAAGCACCGCTTGAAAGGCACCCAGACCGGGCTCTCGTTACGCACCTGATTATCCGTGATCCTAGCCGCTACCTGGCCGTTCCACAGATAGATTTCGCTCCGGCCGGCAATGCCCAGCAAGTCGTCCAGGTTACGCGAGAAAATGATCCCTTCGGCCGGACAGTTACGGCAACCGAAAAAATCGATCACCGATTCGCCATCCGTAAGATCGCCTCCTAGGATTTCGGGCGCGGTCGTCTCATCCGAGCAACCGCCTGCCAGGAGCGCTACCAGCGCTCCAGCAGCCATGAGTGAAAAGAGCGACTTCATATCTGCACCTCCTAATCATAACTACCCGTTTAGCGGCAGTTTATCCTATTATCAATACCAACAGCCTGTCCCCTACCTTAAAGGACAGACTATTTTAATGTTTTTGTCAATAGTTGTATATTTTAGTGTCTTTGATAAAAACCGGTCAGTTCCGCTGAATCAATTGTGTGAAGTTGCACCTGTTCTAGAAAATTATCGCTAGTTAAGCCCTCCAGTTTGCCTGTATTGAGAGCGTAGATTTTGAAAATATACTGATGTTTTCCGGACGGCGGACAGGGACCGCCGTATTTTGTTTTAGCAAAGTCGTTTTCAATCTCGACCGCTCCTGCCGGGCAACGGCAATTCTCCCGTAACTCATTAATCATCACGGGAATATTAGCCACCCGCCAATGAACAAAATCTCCCAATGGAGCATCTGGATCAGAACATGTCAGAGCAAAACTTTTTGTCTCTTCCGGATACTCTGACCAAATCAAGTGGGGTGAAACATCCTCACCATCGCAAGTATAAACCTTTGGTATGTCGTTTTGACTGTTGAAAGCCTGTGATTCTAGTTTCATAAAATTTTAAATTAATCAAACTCATTAAGACTATGGTTCCAGCTGCAGTATTCGCAGGCTGAATGCCGTTTGGGCATTGGTCCGCGTAGCAATCCAACCGCATCCTCAAAAGTCGCCTGCGCCCTTTTTAAATCCGTCGATACTTTGACAATGGCAGTTTGAAAAAGAACTCGGCCATTTTGCTTCACGCTTTTTGGATAGTAATAAAGGAGGTAAGCGAAGTTAGCCGTTTCATAGCCGCTAGCCGAAAGCAAAAAGGAATAAGCATCTAATTGTGTTTGATAATATCTTTCTGAATCCCCGTCCTTAGGCGCGCTGCCTCTAGTCTTGTAATCAAGCGGTATGTATTTCCGGCCGCTAATTAAGCAATCATCTAAAGCTCCGAAAAGTACGGCCTTTAGTTTTTTATCTTCATATTCAAGACCAGTCCGCCAATTCCGCCATTTATTCATTAATGGTAAATCGGGCATCAGCTGACCGACTACCTTGTCTTTCAATTCCGGCGGCAGGGTCCCGGCTTTTCTAAATTCATCCATATAATTTTTGATGACTAAATCCATCCCGCCGGGCAGAGATGGGAATATTCCCCGCGGCCGATGTATATTTTCGTTATAATGCAACCAAAAACATCGCGGACATTCACGAAAAAGGTTAAGTCCGGTAGTCGGCGATATTCTTAATGGCTTGTCTTTCATGCTGTTATTTATATTATCAAAAATGTTGGCTTGTGTCACTTTTCGCTCTGATTAGTTTATTAATTAATTGCTCCGGCGCTCCGGACTCCCCGATTTCATAGTCACCCACTCTGGTTCTGATCAGACTCTTAAGATAGCCGCCGGTTCCCAGCTTAATACCGATATCTCTAGCCAATGATCGAATATAGGCGCCTGGCCCAGTCACTATTCTTAATTTCAGCTCCGGCCATTGATATCCAAGCACTTCAATCTCTTTAATTTCCACCCGTCTGGCTTTTAACCGCACTTTTTTTCCGGAACGAGCGTATTTATACGCCGCCCGGCCTTTTATTTTAACCGCGCTGTATTGCGGCGGCACCTGACTGATTACTCCGACAAATTTATTAACGGCTTGATTGATTTCTCGAGTTTTCGGCTGAATATTTTTAGTCTTCGATGTTTTTTCACCCTCTTCATCGTCAGTCGTACTATTGACGCCAAGACGGATAATAGCTAAATATTCTTTTTCCTTATTCACAAATATCTGAAGTTTTTTTGTCGCATCGCGGCCCAAGCCGATTACTAAAACCCCCTGAGCCAATGGGTCAAGCGTTCCAGCATGGCCGACTTTTTTAACGCCGGTTTTTTTTCTAATCATTTCTAAAACATCGTTTGATGTCGGACCGATTGGTTTATTGACTGCGCAAATTCCATCCATAAAATTTATTATACCTCCGGATAAAAGTATAAACAAATTAAAAAAACCGCAGTTTATTATACTGCGGCTAGCCATACGGCGGATTCTGCCTGCTTCATGGCGGCAATCAGAGAATACTCGACTAGTTCCACATCCTGATTTGGACGGGAAAAGAGCTGCTGCCGGTCATCGCTGATCAGCGTAGTTGCGCCTGAAAAGCCGATCACCGTTCCGATGATAGTGACCCCGCTTGGCAAAAAAAGCCTGGCTTTTCTGCCAACAGAGATAACCTGTCCATGTCGATCAATTGCCATCCGCCAGCCCTCCTTGAAATAGCAACTAAACAAAAAAACCCGACCTAAACCAAGTATACAGGGTAATAATCATCCGTCAAGTTACTCGTACAAAAGCCGCTGGAAGACTAGAGTTAGTTAATTACACATCTCCCCGAAGCTCTTTTCCCAATATATCGATAATGCCCTGGACCATGTTTTCATGCCGGTGCTCATCTAAAATTATACCCTTAACAGTTTTTTTGTCCGCCTCATCACTCATAATTGGCAACAATTTGCGAGTATAGTAATTGGCCGAATTAGTCTCGAGTGACTTTAAATTTTTAAAATCTTTTATCAGTTGACTTATGCTTAATTGCATCTTAGTATTTTTCAATTATTTTATTGAATAATTCGGCATGCCGGGCCGAGTCAGCCTTAAGAACAGCCAGTATTTTGCTGATTTGTCTCTTTTTTTCCTCCGGTATTATGTTAACGTGCATGACATCACTTATTCTCTCGGCAATTACTTCAACAAATTGTTCTTCAAGGGTAACGCCTTCGTTGATAATTTGACGCTTCGCGTCTTCAGCTGTAAGCACCTGGCTCTTTTTTTTAAGTTTATTATCCATTGGGTATGCTTATTAATATTAAGTATCTTTATAAGTTACGCGATAAATTACACCGGCTTTGTCATCAGATATAAACATTATATTGTTATTATCAAAGCCCACGCCGACTGGCCGGCCCCAGACATCGCCGTTGCTGTCCAGCCAGCCGGTAATAAAATTAAATATTTGGCCGTTGTTTGCTTCAGGATCTATTCGGACAATTTTATAACCAGTCGGTATGGTCCGATTCCATGAGCCATGAAGAGCAATCAGAAAATTATCAGCCAGCTCGTTGGGGAAATTAACCAGGGGCTCCTCGCTTGCTTCCGGCACAAAAGTTAAACCTAACGGCGCTGAATGGGCTTTTATTTCATAGGCTGACGGAATTACATCGTTCTGGCAATAATCCGCCCGATCAATAAAACCCGGATCAGCCGTATCTTGACCATAACAATAAGGCCAGCCGTAATGATTGCCGGACTGAATCAAATTCACCTCATCGGGCGGCAAATCATCTCCTAGAAAATCACGACCGTTATCCACCGCCCAGAGATTATTGCCCTGAAAAGACAAACCAACTGAATTTCTCAGTCCGCTGGCGAATATTTCTTCACCAGTACCGTCAAGGTTATACCGAACAATGGCCGCCCGGCGCTGATCAGTCTCCTCGCAGTCATTGCAGCTTGAACCAATCGAAACATATATTTTTTCATCCGGACCGATCACCACAGTCCGCGTGCTATGACTGCCGCCGGTCGGCAAACCGCTGATTAACGTTTCCTTTGGGTTGTAATAATTTTGTCCGTAGCTCCTATAAACTGATATCTGATTTTCTTCACCGACATACAGATCACCAGCCAGCCAATCAACGCTGTGTACGACTCTCAGCCCGTTATCAAGCGTGACGATTTCATCGCCCACGCCGTCATTATCAGCATCAGCTATTGCTATCAGCTTGCCCGAACCCTTGTCAGCCACGTACATCACGTTATTATCGTCAAAATCAAAAAATCTCGGCTCATCTAATCCGGCGGCAAACACTGAAATCTCAAAACCTTCTGGCAGATATAAAATCCTATTTTCCGATAAAACCCCCACCCGGAATTTTTCCGGAACGATTAATTCTCGCGCTTTCAAATCATAGAAATTGCGTCCATTTTCGACAACCGGATTTTGATTATTTTTATCTATTTCTTCATCGGGAATATTAAAAGTTAGCCACGAGGTATTGTTATATACAAAATAAACACCATAGCCGATACCGCCAATGAAAACAAGGATAATTAATAATTTAATTAATCTTTTCATATTGAACTCGATAAATATTTTTTACGCAAAGGTTCGGGAAATTTTTCTATCGCGTACCGCAACATGGTCCGAGGCATATTTTTATAATACCGCTTCAAAAATTTTTCCTCAACCGATCGGTTGCGCTTGCCTATCTCTCTGAGCATCCAGCCAACAGCTTTATGCATTAAGTCATGCTTATCCGTCACTAAAAACTCGGACAATTTAAAAGCGTCTTTGAAATCATTATTTCTAATAAAGGTCAAAGTGGCTAAAATCGATATCCGTCTTAACCAGATGCTGCGTGATTTAGCCAGCCGGTATAAAATTTTCCTCGGTTTGTCAAGCAAATAATCTCCTACAATATTTGGCGCTGACAAGTCTACCAAATCCCAGTTGTTAATATATCCAGCGTTTTTTAAATATAAATTAAACACTTTGTTCTTTATTTTGCCATCACCCGCGGTGTAATGAAAAATTAATATGAATAAACCGACCATGCGAAATTCATGAATTGAGCTCTGAACCAATTGCAACGCGCTTTCGACCGGCATGGTTCTATAGCTTTTGGCAATGGCACGCAGGACCGGCACTTTCACGCCAATAAAAAAGTCACCCTCACCATATTCTCCCCGGCCGGTTTTGAAAAACTTCTTGTATGTTTCAGCCCGTCTCTTATCGGCCCGAGAATAGATATCCCTAATCGCTCTTTTCAGCACGGCGTTCCTCTTTTGATATTTTTCTGAAATCCAACCGCAGACTCTGCGTATCAATTTCGACCTTGACGCCAAACAGCTTTTCAATCAATGATCGCAGATGCTCAGCAATTAAAGGAATGCGGCTGATATCCCCATAATCTGTCTTTTCGACAAAGCGGGCGCACTGATCAGCCAAATGCCAAAGCCTGGCTTCAGACACTTCACCAACATCCATTAAAAAACGCTTATCTTGGCCATTCATCACCAGCCGAGTTTTAAAATGCTTTTTTTTGCCGACTGGACGGCTAAATTCGATCTTGATCACGGGCTTACGCCGCTTTTCATCTTCCGCGCCAGTGGCGATACTGCCCCGGTCTTCATCTTCGCTTGGTTCCTGAATCTTGGCCTCCGGATGTCTTTCTTGGAATGTTTCACGATTATTTGCTTCTGTCTGATCAGGCTCTATCTCACCGATTGGAATTCCTTCTCTCATATTTGCCATTATTAATTTTTAGACTGGTCTTAACGTCCCGGCCCAGACCTGCCAAGCCAGCAATGATTTGGCCACTAAACTGAGAACAATGTAGATTGTTTCACCATAAAGATAATTCCGCCATTTGCCGATTTTTTTATACTGCAAAACCATATTCACGGCAAAGATATTGAAGAAAACAAAGATTGACAGAAAAATCCAGTAGACGAAATCCGGTGCTTTATTTTCACCGCTGCCAGCGTTAAAAAGATAAAGACCAATCGCCAGCCAGGGTACGGCACCGGCAATGCAGCCAAATATATACGCCGTCCAGTTTGTCCTGGGCGTGCTTTGATTGTGCAATTCCATTATCCAGCCGAATAAAATCATCATAGCATTCAAGAAAAAAACCAGCATCAGACTGATTCCGTCGTACATACCGGTCAGCATGGCTATCACGACAATCATAATCGACGAACTGAAAGAGTATTCGATCCAGCGGGCGTAATTGGCGCCCTTCTGCAGGTTCTTTACGTACCAGGTATATATCCCGGGCAATGAAATCATCAAATGCGCCAGCGCCGACATAAAAAGGAAGAGGGCGACCAACGGCCCGATCCTTAAATCAAATAAAGTTTCCAAAACCGGCGCCAGCCTGTTCTGACTGGGATCAAAATCAACAAAAGAACTTGTCACCGGCAGAACGAAATCACTGCTTAAAAGCAGCATTAATACTCCTTGGATTAAATGCAACAAACTCATGAATATATTAAAAATACGCAGTTTTTTAAAACGCTTGTCGGTTGCCTGGAATATTTGACCGTCCATAGTTCTGATAGTTTTAAAGATACTCTTGTTTATCATTATACTCTTTTTTTATAAAATTACAAAAAAAGACCCTGTTGATTTTTAATCTTCAGGGTCAAGCCGATAAATCAGGCATGCCAGTCTATTACCTTTTCCGGATGGCAATGCCGGCATCCCGGCTGGTGACAATGGCAACTGTAAGTTTCGTAAACAATACTGCCTTCACCCTCCCAGCAGAACGGGATTACATGGTTGTACCAGCCAGCACTCGGACGCATCTCCAATACGTCTAGAAAAGCGCGCCGGGCATTCTGCAACGTCACGCGAATCAACTGCTCGGCCGAATCATAGAAATCAGCCATTAAGTTAGGCGTGGGCTTAAAAGATCGCAGCCGTTCAAGATCAATGATCACCACCGGGGTGATATTCACCCGGCGGCTTAGTTTATCCGTTGGGCAATTCAGCGTGATCTCAAACGACGGCAATCGCATCCGTCTCAGAATCAATGAGTAGTCCATCACGCCTGACGGCAAAACCGCGTATTTTTCGCCCGGCACAAGAATCTGACCTCGGCTATTCACCACTCGCGTTTCCGCCCGTACCCTAAAGAAGACGCAGTTCTTCAAGATAAAGTAGGTTGCGTAAGCCAGGGCAAGAATGTACATGTGCACAATCAGACTCGACCAGACTAACGGATTGAGCGACATTAGTTGAATTAAAACCGCGCCCATGAAAAAAAACACGCTCCAAATAAGCATTAGAACTTCAGACAACGACCTCTGACGATACCATCCATGGATCATCATGGACTGCCGGAAATAAGGCATGAGCACGGCCAGCCAGATACCCAGTCCGATGATTAACTGAAGCCACGGATCAACACGCGAGCCCTCCGGATAGGTCAGAGAACTGAAACCATAGGGCAGGGCTACCAGAACCAGACTAACCACCGACAGTACGATTGATACTTTTCTCATCACTCGCCTCCGACACGGTTCAAGGTTTATTTCCATCTAAACTTAGCAGTATCTGCTAAAAGAGCATTAATTTTTTATCATGAAAAAAAGTAACCGTCAAGGCCAAAGACTTAATAAAATAAATTCATATGCTTTTAATCAGCTGCTTGTCAGCTAAGTAGTCTTCTATCCTGCCGTAATATATCTTATGCCATATGGTTTTTTTGATGGAAAAAAATCCAAGTATCGGCAGTAAAAATTCAACATATCGTCTGGCATTCTTCTCGCCCAGCCACTCATAGACACCAAGATAATCCTTTGTTTCGCGGTTAACCATCCATAATTTAATCTTGAAGCCGGCCAGTCCACTCCAGAACGGCGTAGTCAAGACGCAGACTCGCTGAAAAAATCTGTGAAGCAGTGGGCTGGATTTTATCATTTTTAGACGAAAGCCAACTATCAAAATCACCGGTTGATCGTCTAAATCTTTTCGGCTGACCGTTTCCCGAAATATTTTATAATCTCCCGTCTTTTCAAGACTATATATTTTATTCAGCCTGCGCCGGCTCTGATAAAGCGACCTGAAACCTGAACGAATAAAGCCGACGCCGGACGCGAAAGCCAATTGCGTTATCTCTCTATTTTTCATAATCAATAATCACGTACAAAAATTTTAATCATTACCGCTGGGGCGGCTGATGTTTTTTTTTAAAACTACTGGCTGGCTAATTCAATTCAAAGGACCGGATTGATTCCAAAAACTCTGTTTCGTATTCAGACCATTTTTCAACGGTGGTACTGCCGGAAACAACATAATCTCGATTCTCCTCCTCAGATAAGATTATGGCCATCATCACTTTATAATCTACTTCTTGCTGAGTCATGGTCAGGATATTGATCCGACCAGGCAGGCCGTTTATCGTTTCTTCGTCAGTTGAGACTACTTCAGACGAAGGCGCGGCTGATTTAATATCGCTAATGGCCTTGTCGTTTATCTGGTCAAGCGTCTGGTCAGCGGTGGTATCGAAAGCTACGGCAAGATATGTTTTAAAATTGATATTAGCCGCTGCGCTGCCTTCAGGGTGCTGCTCATTGACATTATAAAAGGTGGCCAAAGTCCCGGTAATCTGATGGTTAGCCCAGCCGGCAGGAGCAATAATTGTAAAATCTTCATGGATAAACTTGTTTTCTTCGGCCGACTCATTAACATTGCCATTCGATGACTCGTTGGTGTTGCTGTCCGCCGCTTCCTCTTTATAACCAAACCAAAACCATATGGCCAGACCAATGGCGATGATTACAATGATGATTAATAATTTTTTCATCCTATTTTAGTTAATTATTTAGCCGTTATTATCAATATATTCTGTGAAACAAATAGCGATTTAAAAAATTATACCTTTATATTATGCAGTATACCACAACCGCAATTTAAACCAAATTAGACGAGATATCTTATCAATAATCTTTCAATTTAATCGGTTTGTTTATTTTGCCTTCTTTAGTAATTTATTTTACTATAGTGCGCACTAAAAAAAACAATACATTAGGGAATGATTCATGAAAAAAGAGGAGGTTCGCCAAGGTCTATTTTAATTACTTTCGAGAAATATTTTTACTTCCCATCTTAAAATCGTTAAGGATCTCAAGATATTGATTTTGGATATCGATGGATATCTGAGGATGATTAAAACGGTCTATTTCTCCCTTATTGATGACTATGCGTTGCACCTCATCAAAATAAAATCCGTCATGACAGGCAATAAAAAGCCACGACGGGTTCCATGAAGTCGTCATCCTTTTCGCGTCAATCAACACATATCGCAGATCAAGTTTGCGCAGATATTTTACCTCGACCAGCCTTACTTCACGAGTATTATGGTCGATAACAGCAAAATCTGGAGCCGTTTTCAGGATTTGCAACGTAGCGTTATTTTCTTTGTATCCTTGCTGCACTAATTCAGGAATTATTTTCTCATAGCCAAATTCAAGAACGGTAAACTGTCTTGTTTCACGTAGCATCTGCGCGAAAATTGTCTCCGCAATTTTTCCCTTGACGAGATTTCGGGCAAAAATCAAATTAGGTGATTTTTGTTCTAGGGATGGCATTCAAAATTATATTTTTATTTAATTAGGTTTTTTAATCCCCAGCAAGTATCACCCTTTTCTGCTCGTCTTAAATATTTGGACTTATGAATCTATATTTCTTTCGGATCCATGTTTTCAAACTCATCTTTTGACGGAATGGGTATCCCGTAAAAATCAGGGTTTTTATCTTCGCCTTTTGTGAACAGAGTGACATGGGAAATCTGAGTAGGAAGTTTTTTGTCCAATAAACTGTTAAGCTTGTTATAAAATTTCTCCATTGCCGGAAGATATAATAATTGAATGTAAGATTCGCGATCTTCAGTCTTACTCTGTTTTTCATTGAACTGGCCGCTTTTTTTTATGTGATAGCGCTGGGACAGCTTAAACGACCAGTTAAGCGAATGTAATAAATCTTGTATTTTTTTTACCAGCTTGGCTTGTCCCGGCTGATCCTGTTTTGACAAAGATTTCTTGATCTCATCCGCCGCTTCAAACCCGATCACCGTAATATGAAAATCTTTGTTTCTTTTTAGGCCTTCCCGCTTAGCCCGGCTTTCAATTTCCGAATAATTAATATCATCAATGGCAATCTTAATCTCTGCCTGATAATTAGTTTTCAGCAGTGGCTGTAGCGGAGTTTGTTTCTGTCGGTTATGCATTAAGATAATGATTATGTCGTTTTATGGCGTAATATTTTAAAAATAAATTCAACTACCTTGCGGCCGCCTTTGCAGTCTCTAATTTATTTATTTTACTTCTTTTTCTTTGCCGCTTTCTTTACCGCTTTTTTGGCCGGTTTCTTTGTCTCAGATTTTTTGGCGCTTTCTTTTTTAGCAGGCTCCTTTTTTTCCGCCCCCGTTTCCAACAAACTTATCATTCTATCCATTTTATTACTCACAGATTTTATCTGCTCTGAGAGCTGTTTAAGCATTCCCCCGTCATTGTCTCTGCCGCCGCGTCTGTCTCTGCCGCGCCTATCGTCACGTCTATTTTCTTTTTGAAAACACTCACTGCAGTATACTGGTTTATCGCCGGAAGGCTTAAACGGCACCTCGGCCGTCTTGCCGCATTTATCACAAACAGCCGTATACATCCGCCTGTCATCAGACCGGCTGAAATTGCGATCATCTGAACGGCCCTGCCTACGCCCACCAGACCTATCTTGGTATCTGTCTTTTTGCTTGCCAAAACAAGAACTGCATAAAACTGGTTTATCGCCAGTCGGCCGGAATGGCACTTCACATTCTTGGCCGCATTCACTGCAGATTGCCTGAAACATTTCTTTTTTGTTGAACATATTTTTGCAAGATTAGTTATTTATAAATCTATTCTAAAATTTTCTTTACCCTGCCTACTTCACCCGACTCTAAACGTACTTTTATACCGTGCGGATGAGTAGCTGAATTAGTCAAAATCTCCTTAACAATTCCTTCCGTAAGGTTTCCGGTAGCTTGATCGTTTTTTTTAATCACGGCCACGCGCTGTCCTGGAAATATGTTTTCCTTACTGTTTCCGTCCATATTGTCTATCATACGCTAAAACGCCTGTTTTTACAAGTCCTTGTATATTTCCTTATGGTTTATATAGAATACTATTTGGACTAAGTCTGGAAATGCCGACGGCTGGAGCAACATCAATTAGAAACGAAGTTCTGATTTTGGATACGCGTGCAAAACAAAAAACCACCATTTAAAACAGCCGCCTAGGTAATTCTCACTGCTTATTATTTTACTCGGTCGTACTGCCGTCAAAATCCTCTTCGTTTGCTTCTGCTTCCGCTTTTGTACCGCGAACAATACCGTCTTTATGATGAGCCGGCGAGTAAATAGTATACATTTTTAGCATTTCTGTATCAGAGGTATTGATAACGTTATGCTCTGATCCTGCCGGCACGACAACGGCTATTCCATCACCGACTTCATATTCATTCTTATCAACCACCACTTTTCCGCGGCCGGATTCAAACCTGAAAAATTGGTCATTATCAGAATGCGTTTCCAGTCCGATTTCCTCGTTCGGCTTCAGGGCCATAAGGACTAGTTGGCTGTGTTTTGAGGTGTATAAAACTTTACGAAAATTCTCATTCCCTAGTGTTGATTTTTCGATATTGTCAGAAAAACCTTTCATATTTTTCTATTTACTGATTAGATACTCTTTATTTATACTAACAATAATTAAGATTTTTTTCAATAAATAGATATAAGCAGGTTTCGTCATCTTTTATTAAACCGTGTTTGACGCGGTTGTGTTTGAGATATTCGACGTGGGTTTCGAAATCCCGGTTGCTTCGAATAATATGGTCGTGGAAAGATTTTAACCATAGATGTTTTATTTGTGTTTGCGCTCTTGAAGAAGCACTTACGTCATGGTAGATCCTTCCCGCAAGCGAGCGTTTACGCTCGCGATCGTTTGAAACTTTAAAAATCACTTCTGCTAATATTCCACTTTGCCACTATCTGAAAAAATCATCTTATTCTGATATGTTCTCGTGGTCACGAAATAAATGGCACACGCAAGATAGACCCGTCTCTGGGAATTTTTGTGAGTAAATATAAAACAGGGATTTATCTCCCCAGAGTCACTCTAATCCTACCAATACTATACTATATTTAACAAATAACAGTATTTTAAATAAAAAAGGGCGGAGTAAAGCTATGCTTTTCTCCGCCGCGCTCAAATCACGCCGCCTCAGCGACTAGACCTCCTTGTCTTCGTCCTGTTCGGCAACTTCTTCCGCCTCGATGGCATCGTCCTCCTGGACATCTTCCTCGTCATCGACATCGCCGTCCTCGTCCTTGTCATCCTCCTCCTCCTTCGGCACCACGAAGATGCGATCATCTTTCCCGATCTCCTGGTCCGGCTCGATCTTGCCGTCGTTCTCGTTGATCAGAATCTGAGTCTCGGGATTGAACTCGATCTTGGCCGCCTTGAGAACGTTCTCCGCGGTGATCACGTCCTGCTCCGGTAGCTCAGGCAGGATACCGACCTGCACGACGAACACTCGCACACTCATCTCATACCTCCCTGTTCTCTTTGTCCGATTGACAAAAGGCCGTCTTTCGGCCTCCTGAACAACAGATGAAATAGTATATTATTATGATATCCAAGTCAAGGATGGCATCTAGGATTCCAGCTACAAAAACCTATTGCTATTTATCTTAAGCTACTATTTGCTAAAAAAGAATTGGCAGAGTTCATTATCAGGAATTAAAGTTTGTTTTATAAGATTATGTTTGTGATACTCGAATCCATTCCACCGCCCATTGAATTCTCTCTGGGCTGTATTGTATTCGGGAGCATTCTACTCCGCTGATACGCCGTACCAAGTATATCTTCGTTTCCGAAGAATCGTGAGAGACGCGCTACCCAAGGCCGTAGCCGTGGATATTCCGGTCGTCTCGACGTACTAGAGTTCAATCGCCCGCAGCCATGACCGCGAGCAGTGTCATTTACTTTCCGCAAAGAGTATATCAGATCTTTTCTAAATAAAGAAGACCCGCCTCGCATTTCTAGCCGAAGCCAGAAATTTGAAGCGGGTCGAATTCAAGGGATCAAGGGAACAGAAGTTCCCAGAATCCCAGGGTACGAGGGCTACTTGCGAACGACGAGGAAGCGACAGTTCTGACCCCAGCGAAAGTCGAGCCAGCCCCAGCCCAAGCGCACGCCACCCGCGCTCGCGCTGAAAAAGGCGACACCGCAGTCGCCGCCACGGTCCGACAGAGTCCCGCAAAGAGCGATGACGGGTGCCTGCTTTCGCTCTTCCGTGTTCTTCTCCAGGAAGGTCTCCGTCTCAGCGCGGTCCGGCATCCGACAGTTGCCACGACGTTCGACCTCATCGAACACCTCCTGAGTGGTGGGTTCGTGATCGAACGTGATGTAGTCGTACTCAACTTCTGCCGTTCCGGTTCCCCGAATGGGAAAGTCGGCGACGGTGAGACCGCCGTCCACGAAGGAATAGAGAGCCTTGTTGATGGACTTCCAGCGGTCGCTGGCGTAGTCCACCACCATCGTGAACAGCACGGCGAAGGGATTTTGGCCCTTGAGGAAGCGGTCGAGCTGGTCGGATGTCCTGACCCCATGCTGGAGCTTATGCATGAGGTCTGCGAGCATGCCAAGGACGTTCCCCGGCACGCTACCGATCATTTCCTGTTTCATGATCAGCCTCTCCTCATTGGAGGTTTCCCGATACCGTCGGGAGCGGTGGCGGCCTGTTGTGTGATAGCCGCAGCTTCAAAAATGCAAAATTTACACCCTTAAAGCTACGGCCTTTTTCGAAAACTTGTCCCGGATTTATTCCGGGATCAATTGTCAAAGACAGGCAATAATACACCCAAATGGCTAATTTGTCAATATCTTTGCACCGGAATTGCCCTATTATTAGCCAAAATAGGTTATTGATTTGACGTAAATACGCGAAAATTCGGCCAATTCTATGACATAAACGCGCCGCTCTCCAAGCTGGCATTTGAAAACAGCAAAGAACCCTTATCTTGGTTTTTGCTTGTTCACCGCATGGAAATTGATCTCTCTATGTGGCAGAGTTTATTAGATGCGGCTCGAACCTATTTTTCCTCCAAAGGCGGATCAG
>JAEAME010000202.1_pt1 | contig 77332 bp, 49 predicted proteins | sample 8958731 | NCBI WGS metagenome assembly JAEAME01 (sample SAMN16933194, study PRJNA681113) | bioreactor sludge metagenome | isolation source: anerobic bioreactor sludge (Control) | place: India:Bengaluru | collected 2018-10-24
GCGCGAAGGGCGGGCTGGCGCCCCCGGACAGGGCGCGTCGGCGGCGGGGCCGGGCGGGATGGCCGCGGCAAATCCCGGCGGCATGCAGGGGCAGTTCCCCGGTGTGGCGGCCGGAATGCCAGAAGAGCGCGCGACGGGTGCTCGTGGTGCTGCGGCGGGACGAGGCGGCGGGCGCGGGGCCGACGCGCCGCCCATCGGCATGCTCGAGGCGGTCCGTTCCGGGCAGGTCCGTGAGCCCACCATCTCCATGGCCGTGGGCCGCATCCTCGTCCAGATGGACAGGTTCGGCCTGCTCGACGGCAAGCAGAAGCACACGATCACCGAGGAAGACCACGCCTTCAACGCGCCGATTCTGCTCAAGACCGCCGAGGATGCCGCCACGCTGCTGAAGAATCAGGACCAGGTGCTGCCGCTGACGGAGGGCGACCTCGCTTTCACGGCCTTCGTCGGGCCGACGGGACGGTCGCTCGTATCGGTGGGGCAGACCGGCGAGCGAGCCCAGGGCCTTCCGGATCACCAGGAGGGGCCCGTGCCCGCTCTCGAGCGCATGACGGGGCGGCGCGTCCTGTACGCGGTTGCGAACGACTTCGACGGCCTGACGATTCCTCCATCGGCGCTCTCGAACCTCCAGCGCAGGAACACAGCCACCGGTGAGACCCAGGCCGACAGCGTCGTGGACTTCACGAGAACGAACGGCCGGGCGCTGCCGGCCGGCACCTCATACGAGTGGACCGGGACGCTGACCGTGCCGGTCGATGGGACCTACACGATTGCCCTTCAGACCCGCGGCGCGACGGGCAGCGTCGATCTCGACGGCGCGCGCGTCGCTGGCGGCGGCGGGTCCGGCGGATTTGGCGGAGGGTTCGGCGGCCGGGGCGGTGCGCCGGCGGTGGCGCCGAAGCTGCCGCCCGCGGTGGCTGCTCTGCGGGGCCAGCACCCCATTTCCGGCAACATCGTGCCGACCGTCGACAAGCTCAACAACGTGCGCACGAAGGTCGACCTGAAGGCAGGCGCGCACACGCTGACGGTGTCGACTGCAGGGGAGGCGTACGGGAACCCGGTCCAGGTGCGTCTGGCGTGGGTGACGCCGGATCAGGAGAAGACCAACTACACCGCGGCGATTGCGGCCGCAAAAAGCGCGAGGAAGGCGGTGGTGTTTGTCTGGGGCCGCGATCGGCCCGAGGTGTTTCAGCTGACGCCGGAGCAGACGAGGTTGATCCAGGATGTCGCCGCCGTCAACCGCAACACGATCGTCGTGCTCAGCACCAGCCTGCCCGTTGCGATGCCGTGGCTGGACCGGGTCAAGGGCGTCCTGCAGATGTGGTGGCCCGGTGATCAGGGTGGTGAGGCCACGGCGAACGTGCTCCTCGGCCGGGCCAACCCTGGCGGGCGGCTGCCCATCACCTGGCCGGCCAGCCTCGACCAGATGGTGGCGCAGGATCCCAAGGGGCACCCCGAACGCACCAATCAGGGCGTGGAGGGCAAGACGACGTACTCGGAAGGCATCTTCGTGGGATACCGCTGGTTCGATGAGCAGAAGCTGCAGCCGCTGTTCCCGTTCGGCCACGGGCTGTCGTACACGAACTTCGAGTACTCCGGCCTCCGCGTCAGCCGGGCCAACGACGGAGGACTGGAGGTGGCCTTTACCGTGAAGAACGCGGGGCGGGCTGCCGGCGACGAGGTGCCGCAGGTCTATCTCGGCCGGCCGGAAACGCCGCCGGCAGGCGCGCAGTTCGCCGTCCGTGCGCTGGCGCAGTTCGATCGGATCTCGCTGGCGGCGGGCCAGTCGAAGGCTGTGTCGCTCCACGTCGAGCCGAGGCGCCTGCAGTATTGGGCGACGGCCGCCGGGAAGTGGCAGACGGCCACGGGCCGGCGCGTCGTGCATGTCGGCGCCTCTTCGCGCGACATCCGGCTCCAGGCGCCTGTCACGATCAAGGACTGAGGGCCAAAATTCACTCGCGGCGGGGAGGCCCGGATTCGATAAGATAGAAGGACTTTTCGAAAGGAGCGTTTCGAAGCATGCCCGTCACTCAACACAAGAAGATTGGCATCCTCGTGGGCGGGGGGCCGGCGCCCGGCATCAACAGCGTCATCAGCGCCGCCACGATCCGCTGCGAACTCGAAGGGATTGAGGTCATCGGCCTGCGGGACGGGTTCGAGTGGATCATGCACGGCAACATCGATCACATCATGCCGCTCACGATCGAGAACGTCAGCCGGATTCACTTCCGCGGCGGCTCGTTTATCGGGATCTCACGCGCGAACCCCACCAAGGATCCCCAGCACCTCGAGAACACCGTCATCTCGCTGCTGCGCCTGAACGTCACGCAGCTGATCACGATCGGCGGGGACGACACGGCGTTTTCGGCGATGAAGCTGGAAGAGAAGGCGGGCGGGCGCATCCGGGTCGTGCACGTCCCGAAGACGATCGACAACGATCTGGACCTGCCGCCCTGGGTCGACACCTTCGGCTTCCAGACGGCCAGGCACTACGGCGTCGAGATCATCAAGAACCTCATGGTCGACGCCGACACGACGTCACGCTGGTACTTCGTCATCGCGATGGGCCGGAAGGCCGGCCACCTGGCGCTGGGCATCGGCAAGGCCGCCGGTGCGACGCTCACGCTCATCCCCGAGGAATACGAGGGGCAGCAGATTCGGCTGAAGTCTGTGGTTGACACGCTGGCAGGCGCCATCATCAAGCGCCTGAGCTACGGCCGCCGCGACGGCGTCGCGGTGATTGCCGAGGGCCTCGTGCTCGACATGGCACCGCAGGATCTGGCCAGCGCGGGTGACGTCGAGCGGGACGCCCACGGGAACGTGCGGATCGCCGAGGTGAACATCGGTGAGATCCTCAAGGCGCAGGTGTCGGCGCGGCTCAGGCAGTTCGGCATCAAGTCGACGGTGGTAGCCAAGAACATCGGCTACGAGCTGCGGTGCGCCGACCCGATTCCGATGGACATGGAGTACACGCGCGACCTCGGCTACTGCGCCGCGAAGTACCTGCTGTCGGGCGGGAACGCCGTGATGATCTCCATGCAGGGCGGGCATTTCGTCCCGGTGCCGTTCAACGAGATGCTCGACGCCAAGACGGGGCGGGCCAAGATTCGGTTGGTGGACATCCGTTCGGCGCGGTATGCGATTGCCCGGCGCTACATGATCCGGCTTCGCCGCGACGACTTCGAGGATCCCCACGAGCTGGCCAAGTTCGCCGCGACCGTTGGCATGACGATTGCGGAGTTCAGGTCCGAGTTCGAACCGCTGGTGGCGCAGGAGCCGCCGCCGTTTCAGCTTGACGAGTCGAATCATGTGGACCCCGAGTTCCATCACGGCATCGGACCGCGTGGAGCGGCGCCTGGCGAGACGACGTAGGCGGGAGACCGCGATCTGAAGCGGCGGGGAGCGGCGGGTTGCGCACGGTGTGTCCGGCGCCTCGGCCGTTCCCCTCGCCGCGATCTCGTTTCGCGGTTTCTTGGACGGCGGGCGGGCGCTCCGCTACGTGAGCGCTTCCTCGTCACCGAAAGCCCTGGAGGGCGTCAGTTCGTCCAGGATCTCGCGGTCCGGACCGGTCAGGGCGCCCTGGACCAGCCGGCTCAACAGCGCTCCCACGCCCGGCCCGAGCATGTAGCCCTGCCCGCACATCCCGACGGCATGGATGTAGCCGGCGAGGTCGGCGGCCTGACCGATCATCGGCGAGCCGTCAGGCGTCATCGGATAGAGGCCCCGCCAAGTACGCCGGACCTTGACGTTCGCCAGCCGGGGAATCAGCCCAACCATCCGCCTCGCGATCATCGGCAGATAGGCCGAGGTCTCACGGCGATCGGTGCCGACAACGGCCGGGTCCGGCGTGATGCAGAAGACCACGCCGCCCGGTTTGTGCTGGTAGAAGTAGTAGTTGTGCGAGCCGTCGGCAGGACGGATGTCCACGGCCATCGGGGCCATGAAGGGGGCGACCGGCTCGGTGACGCCGGCCTCGTGGCTGTCGGGCACGACCGGGACGTCAAGGCCGGCCGACTGCGCGACCGAGCGGGCCCACGCGCCTCCCGCGTTGATGACGGTCTCTGACGCGTAGCCGCCTTTGTCGGTCCGCACCCCGACGACCCGCCCGCGCCGGCGGACGATGCCGGTCACACGTTCGCCGAAGCGGAAGACTACGCCGCGCCCGGCCGCCCGGCGGTGGAAGGCGCATGCCGACAGCAACGGCGAAGCGGAGCCGTCCTCCGGCGAGTACGTCCCGCCCCTCAAGCCCTCGCGATTCAGGCACGGCATGACCTCGAGCAGGTCATCGCGGTCCAGCCATTGGATGTTCAGGCCGTGGCTCTGCTGGACCTGCAGCAGGTCCTTGAGCGACTGCTCCTCGCGCTCGGCGTAGGCTACGAAGACGTACCCTCCCTGGGCCCACTCGATCGAGTCGCCATGCACCTTCTGCCACGTCGAGAAGACCCTGAGCGAGTCGAGGCGCAGGCGGATCTTGGCCGGCGTTGAATGCGTGGCGCGGATCCCGCCGATGGCGGCCTTGTTGCTGCCCTGGCCCGGGCCCGGGAACTGGTCGATGACGAGCGCCGTCATGTGCGCCTCCGACAGCGCCACCGCCGTCGGCAAACCGACGCTCCCCGCGCCCACCACGATGGCGTCGAAGGTCTGAGTGGACATCACAGGCCTCCGCGATGCGCCTCGGTGGCGTGCTTGCGCGGCACGTCCGCCGCCGGGCCCTCGCCGGTCACGACGCCGGCGAACGTCCCGAGCGGCACTTCCAGCAGCAGCGGACGCCTGGTGAAGTCCGTGACTATCGGTGCTGAAGGTGCCAGGGGTGCTACGGCGCTACTGATGCCATAGGTCCTGAAGGGGTTGGAGGTGCAGGAGGTCACCCGTAACGTTCTTTGAGACTCCGGTAGTCGGTCTTGCCCGTGCCGAGCACGGGGATCTTGTCCACGACGATGACGCGGCGGATGTGGTAGAGGGGGCTGAGCCCGGCTTCACGCAGCCACAGGTTCACCGCCTCGCGGCCGACCTCTCTCGTCGTGAACAACACAATCTCAGGCGCGTCGGCTTCCCCCATGGCCTCAACCGCCATGACCGGCCCCTCGTCGTCCTCCGAGGTCGGGAAACGCGGCTGCAGCGCCGCTTCGACGGCCGGCAGCGACACCATCTCGCCGCCGAGCTTGATAAACCGCTTCAGCCGGCCTTCGAAGAACAGCACCCCGTCGGCGGTCTGCCTGACCAGGTCGCCTGTGCGGTACCAGGTGTGTCCGTCGAAGTCCACGAACGGCGAATCGCCGGTGTGGGCGAGGTAGCCGGGGAAGACGCTCGGCCCGCGCACGAGCAGCATGCCCGTCTCCCCCTGCGCCACACGCGCCTGCGATTCCAGGTCCACGACAGCGCCCTCAAGCGTTGGCATCAGCCTGCCGATGCTGAAGCGCACCGGCGCGGCGTCCGGGTTGGCCGAGACCACCGGCGAGCACTCGGTGATGCCGTACCCTTCGAGCACCTGCAACTGCGGGCACCGCCGTTCGATCGCCTCGTAGACCGGCTGCGGGCACTTCTCGGCCCCCGTGACCGCCAGGCGCAGCGAATCGAGCTGACGGGGGCGCGCGACCCGGACGATCCCGTTGAGGAACGTCGGCGTGCCGACCATCACCGAGACGTTGTAGGCCTCGATGACGCGAGCCAGGATTGCGGCCTCTGTGGGGTTGGGGTGATAGACCGTTCGCAGGCCGGAGCACAGCGGCAGGAGAGTCGTGACGACGATGCCGAACGAATGGAACGGCGGCAGCATCCCGAGAATCACGTCGTTCTCGAACATGCGCTCCATGTACAGCACATCGCGGATGTTCGTAAGGATGTTCGCGTGCGTGAGCGGCACAGCCTTCGGCAGCGTCTCGGACCCGCTCGTGAAAAGCACCACCGCTTCCTGCGGCGGGGGTGTCCGCCTCAGTTCCCTCCAACTCGTGTGCGCGCGCACAAGGGCGGAGAGCTTCCTGCCGAGCGTGATTCGCTCGCGCAGATCCTCGACTGCCACCAGCCGATCACCGAGCGCTTCGAGCTTGATGCCCAGCGACTCCAGGCGGGTCACGAGAGCTCGCGCGGTGAGGACCTTCCGGACGCCCAGCAGGTCGAGCGAGTGCACGAGGTTGCGTGGCCCGGTGGTCCAGTTGATCATCACGGGGACTTTGCCGGCGAACAGGCACGCCAGATACAGCGTGCCGGCGCCCACCGAGGCCGGCAGCATCACACCCACGTACGAGCCCGGCAGCGATGCGATGATCGGCTTTAGCACGAGCACGCTCGTGATGAGATCCCGATAGGTCTTCACGCCGCTCGTCTGGTCGGCGACGATCACGCGGCCGGGGCCGGCCGCTGCCTGCGCCAGGAACACCGCCGGAATCGTGTCCCCCTCGGGCACGACGACGCGCCGTGCGCTCCGGCGCGCAAACCACCGGGGCCCGGCCGGCCGGAGATCGGTCTCCAGGGCGGAGATCCCCTTGCCGGCTGCCGCCAGCACGACATCGCCCACCGTGCGAAGGCTCTCCGGCGTGCCGACCGCGAAGCCGAACTCCCGCTGAATCCACACGATGAGCTCGGCGGTCGCCAGGCTGTCGAGACCGAGGTCATCGGCGATCCGGTCGGTCAGGGCGATCTGCTCGCGACCCGACAGGCGCACCAACTCCTCGACGACCTGCTGGCGCACCGCCTCCGGCGCCGACTCGGGGTGCCCGCCCGTCTGATGGGCTTGCGGCTCGGGCAGCACCCGTACGCCGCCGGCTTCCCAGAGCCGGTACGGCACGTACGTGTTGGGCGACGCGCCGTCGTTGTAGAACGCCTCGAGGTACCGGTTGATCGTCATCCGATCCGCGTGCCGCGGGAAGTCGTCGGGCTCGACGAACTCGACCGTCAGAGGGCGGCGCGGCATGAAGAACACGCCGTTCAGCAGCACTGAGATCAGACCGCGCCACAGCACGGGGCCGAGGTCAGGCGCGGCTCCGGTTGCCGCCCAGCTCAGGCTGCTGCCCCAGGCGCCGTTCATGCGCACGAGGACGACGCGGAGGTCGGGGACCGCATCCAGGACCGTCTTGACGCCGCTGGTGGCCCCGATCTCCTCGAAGAGCTGGTGCTTGATGTGCCCAGCCGGGTACAGGAGGAGGTTCTCGCCCGCCTTCAAGCCCTCGATGGCCTCTTCCAGCGCCTTGCGCGTGCCGTCGCGCGCCTCGATGCCGCGACGTTCGAGGTTGGGGAGGGGGCGGGCGCCCAGCCGCCGGGCGCACGTTCGGATCACGGGCCGGTCGATCTGATACTCGTCGGCGAGCGACCGCGGCGCGAAATCCCGATACAGCAGCGCCAGGATGGCGACGGGATCGCCCAGCGCCGGGTGGTTGGGCAGGAACAGCACACCGCGGCGTCCTCTGGCGCGGATAACGTGAAGCCCCGACACCTTGATGCGGTACCGCAGGGCGAGGAGGCGCCGCAGCAACCAGGTCAGCACGCGTCCGAAGCAGGTGGGTCGGTTCGGGCTCATATGCGGCTGGAGAGTTGCACTATTATGTTCCCAAAGGCTGCAGAAGCATCTGCGAGAGTTTGTTACGAGCTCAACGGGTGGGAACGGAGGAGGGTGTGATGGCGTTCTCCTGGCGCAGGCGTTTCGGCCCTGTCGCGGTGGCCGTGTGTGTCTCCGGCATTGCCTCCCCGGCAACCGCGCAGACCGTCGATGAACTGCTGGCGAAGAACCTCCAGGCCCGCGGCGGCCTGGAGAGGCTCAAGGCGGTCGAGACGATCAAGCTTACGGCGAAGGTGACCGGCTCCGGCCAGCAGATGACCATCACGACGTGGATGAAACGGCCGAACCTCGTGAGGCAGGAGATGTCGGGCGCGCAGGGGCAGACCCTTGTGCAGGCCTTCGACGGGACCCGCGCGTGGATGCTGAACACGATGATGGGGGCTTCGACGCCGTCTGAACTGCCCGCGGCGCAAGCCGAACAGCTGAAAAACAACGCCGACTTCGACGGCCCGTTTGTCGACTACCGCGCCAAGGGGCACACAATCGAGCTGCTGGGCCCAGAGATGTTCGAGGGCGCCAGGGTCTACCGGCTGAGGGTGACGAAGAAAGGCGGCCCGTCGCAGCTCGTGTTCCTGGACGCGGAGACCGGCCTGGAACGCAGGCTGACCGCCCAGCTTCAGCAGGGCGGCCAGACGATGACGGTCGACCAGGTGATGTCCGACTTCAGGTCCGTCTCAGGTCTCATGATCGCCTTTTCGACGCGAACCATCGTGAACGGGCAGCTGGTGATGTCGGTGACGGTGGGGACGGCGGAGGTCAATACGCCCATCGACGACAGCCTGTTCAGGATGCCCGGGAAGTGATGGGGCGGAAGATAGAAGTCGACAGTTGACAGTCGCCAGTCGACAGTCAGTCGCCAGTCGACGGTCAGTCGCCAGTCGATCTTCTACGGTCAATCAACAGCCGGCAGGCGACAGCAGCGGGCAACCGGGATGCATGGCCCGCTGCAGCAGGGCTGGCGTCCCGCCGGTCCCGGCGGCTGGCCCGACCTTCTCGCTGAGGGGGCACGGAGGAGCGAGGAGCGCACCTACAGATCCCTCAGCACACGGTTCTTGGCCAGCGCATACCCGGCAACCGCGGTCAGCAGCACGCCGTTGACGACGAGCGCCAGCGGCGCCGATGTGCGCGCGGCAAGGTAGCCGCTGGCCAGGGCGCCGAGTGGCATGCCGCCGCGGAACGCGAGCACGTAGGTGCTCATCACGCGCCCTCGCATGTGGTTGGGCACGATCAGCTGGACGAGCGAGTTGATCGACGAAAAGACGATCATCATCGCGATGCCGCCGACAAAGAGCAGCACCTGGCTGATGAGCTCGACGCGCGAGAGCGCAAAGCCGATCAGGAAGAAGCCGAACATCGCCTGGACCGCCAGCGTCATCGTGCCCATGCGCCTGAAACGTCCGAGCCAGGCCACGATGAGTGCGCCGACGACCGCCCCCGCACCCGAGGCTGCCATCAGCACGCTGTATTCGCTCACGCCCTTGTGAAAGACGCTCTGCGTGAAGACCGGCAGCAGCGTCAGCAGCGAGGTTCCCAGGAACGTCTGGACAAATGCGAGGACCGTGAGGGCGAGCAGCGGCTCCTCGTGCCGCACGTACGAGAGGCCGGCCCGGAGCTCATGCAGGATCCGCTGGCTCGTCTCGGGCGCCACGTGCCTGATGCGCAGCGAGGCAATCGCCAGGATGACGGCAAGAAACGACAGCCCGTTGAGCGTGAAGCAGAAGACGGTGCCCAGCGTCGCCAGCGCCACGCCGGCAAACAACGGCCCGATCACCCGGGCCAGGTTGAACTGGATCGAGTTCAGCGCGATGGCGTTCGGCAGGTCGTCTTTCGTGCGGACGAGCGACGGGATGAGTGACTGGTAGGCCGGGCCCCCGAAGGCCTGTGCGGAGCCGGTGATGAATGACAGCGTCAAGATGTGCCAGACGCGGACGACGTCCCAGTAGACCAGCGCCGCCAGCGTGAAGGCGGTGGCCATCTGGACGCACTGGGACATCAGCAGGAGACGGCGCCGATCCCGCCGGTCAGCCACGACACCGCCGATGAGCGTAAACAGAATGAGAGGCAACTGGCCGAGGAACGCGTCGAGGCCGAGGTAGAAGGCCGAGTTGGTCAGCGTCAGCACCAGCCAGTTCTGGGCCACGTTCTGCATCCAGGTGCCGGTGCTGGATGTAAACGCCCCGAGCCACATGACACGAAAGTCGCGGTACGTGAAGGCCGCGGCCAGGCGCCGAAGAGCCCGGGTGACGACCCGCGGGGAGGGGACCGGGTCGAGGGGCGTGGAAGGAGGCGAATCGGCCAATTTCGCCCATCTTACCATCGGGCCAGTTTCTGGCAGGCCCCAGGAGTCAGGAGTCGGAAGACAGGTTTTTCGCTTTCTGAGTCCCGAGTCCCGATTCCTACCTCGATTCCTGCCTTGACTGCCGTCGGGACTTACGCTATATTTTCGCTGCAAGCGAAGAAAAGACGAATATCCTGTAGGGGTGAGCGAACCATGGCCAGCGCCGCCCGGGTCCTGCGTACAGACCTTGAAGCCCTGCTTCGTGCCCGAAAGCTCGACCAAACGCTTCCCGCAACGCTTCCGGCCCGGGGGCTGCTGGATGAGCACGTGGTCGCACAGACCGGCGTCGCTGTGCTGGATGAGCGGCTCAACGGCGGCTTGATGCGCGGCGAGATGTCAGAGGTGGTGGGAGACCGATCGTCGGGCCGAACCAGCCTGTTGTGTGCGATGTTTGCCGCCGCGACACGGCGGGGAGAAATGGTGGCGCTCGTCGATGCGCTGGACATGTTCGATGTCGTGTCAGCAGCAGGCTGCGGGATCGACCTCGGGCGGCTGTTGTGGATCAGGGGCCAGGATATGGGGATAGGACGACAGTCGACAGTCGGCAGTCGAGAGTCGGCAGTCGGAAGCCGACTCTCCACGATCGGCGATGGGGCGGCGAGAGGCACAGCCTGCTGTGCTCCGACGGGTGTCCTTTGGGATCGCACGGTCGATCGAGCGGTCAAGGCACTGAATCTTGCCCTGCAGGCGGGGATTTTCGGCGTGGTGGCCTTGGACCTCGCTGAAGTGCCCGTCCCGGTGGTGCGGCGGTTGCCGTATACCACCTGGCTGCGGTTGCAGCGGGTGATCGAAGGCAGCGAGACCGCCTGCGTGTTGCTGGGAGCTGCGCCAATGGCCAGGAGCGCGGGAGGGGTGACGATTACGGTACGACGACAGTCGACAGTCGACAGCCGACAGTCGACTGTCAGTCGGCAATCAGCGGTCAGGCGACAGTCGACAGTCAGTCATTCGTTCCCCGGCATCTGGGGTGAGCTGTCTGATTCCGCCTCTCGTGGCAACGGACGCCGTGCCCGCTTGTTGCTGGGGTTTGAAGTGGAGGCGTACCTTAGCCGAGCCTCCCGGCCCGAAGCGACGCCATGCCGGTTTCAGATCGGGTCCTGCAACCCGGCCCCAGCCTTCCCGGCCCCTAGACCCTGGCCTCTAGCCCCTGGCTCCTGATTATGTTTGCCTGTCTGTTCCTTCCGCCTGTTCCTGCTTCGTCGGCTGCGAAGCGCCACGAGGTGCCAACGGATGTTCTCGTGGAGGTGGCGCGTGGATGTTCGCCTCGCGTCAAGGCACCTGCGGCGGATTGCGTGACGCTCGATGTCAGCGGTCTGGGCCGGCTGGTGGGGGACGCGCAGGCCATCGGAGAAACGCTGCGGAAGGAGGCGGCTGACCGGGGCCTGGCCGTGCATGTCGCGGTGGCAGCGACCGAAAGCGCCGCGAGGCTGCTGGCGTGCGGGCGGCCGGGCCTGACCATCGCACCGCCTGGCGATGAACGCCGCTTGCTGGCCGATTTGCCGCTCTCGGTGCTGGAGAGGCTGGAAGGCATGGAGGGGCATGGAGAAGCACGGAGAGGCACGGAGGGGCACGGAGAAGCACGGAGAGGCACGGAGGGGCACGGAGAAGCACGGAGAGGCACGGAGAAGCACGGAGAGGGACGGAGAGGGACGGAGGGGCAGGGGAGAGGACTGGCCGCCGACCGCCGGCCCCCAACTCCTAGATTCTGGTCCCTGGCCCCTGTGTTTCGCCGCTGGGGGCTTCGAACCCTGGACGATCTGGCGGCGCTGCCGCCGGTGGCCTTGTCGGAACGGCTCGGTCAGCACGGTGTCCGATGGCAGCGCCTGGCGCGCGGCGAGGATCCCGGCCCGCTGGCGCCCGATCGGCCGGAGAAACAATACGAGGCTTCGCTGACGCTCGAATGGCCGCTTGAAGGGCTTGAGCCGCTGTCCTTCGTGCTCGGGCCGCTCTTCGAGCGGTTGTGCACCGATCTGGAGCGCGACGATCGTGCTGTCGCCGTCCTGCACGTCGCGTTGACGCTGGTCACGCACGAGGTCGACACGCGCACGCTCGATCTGCCGGCCCCCATGCGTGATCCGCGCGTGCTGCGCACGCTTGTCCTGCTCTGCCTCGAACGTCAGCCGGTCACCGCCGGCATCGACCGGGTGACGGTGACCGCCGATCCCGCGCCGGGCCGGATCGTGCAATGTTCCCTGCTCGGCCGTTCGTTGCCGCTTCCCGAGCAGATCGCGCCCCTCGTGGCGAGGCTGGGGGCGCTCGTGGGTGAGGCGCGGGTAGGCGCCGCGGCGCTGGTGGATTCGCACCGGACCGAGGCGTTTCGGATGACGCCATTCAGGGGCCAGGGGCCAGGGGCTAGGGGCCAGGGGCCAGCGGATCACGCGGGTCACTGTGGCTTTTCGTCCCTGGTCCCTAGTCCCTGGTCCCTGGTCCCTGTTCTTCGCCGCTTCCGTTTCCCCGTGCCTGCCCGCGTGCTCGTGCAAGAGGGGGCACCTGCGCGTGTGACAACCGATCGGCGCGGGCTGGAGGGAGGGAAGGTCGAGCGGTGTGCGGGTCCATGGTCAACGTCGGGCGAGTGGTGGCAGTTCTCGGATGCGCGCCTTCAGGCGCGCCCCGATGGCAGGCCGGTGCAGGTGGGCTGGAACCGCGACGAGTGGGATGTGGCGCTTGGCGATGGCGGCCTCTACCGCATCTATTGCGATCGTGACAGCCAGCGGTGGTTTATCGACGGGATTGTGGACTGACGACCCGAGCATGTACGTCGAACTCCACTGCGCCTCCGCTTTTTCCTTTCTCGAGGCTGCCTCGCTGCCCGAAGCGCTCATCGATCGGGCGGCGGAGCTGGGCTATCCGGCGCTTGCGCTGCTCGATCGTGACGGCGTCTTTGGCGCGCCGCGCTTTCACAAGGCCGCCAGAGCTGCCGGCATCCGCCCGATTGTCGGCGCCGAGCTGACGGTGACAGGGGCTAGAGGCCAGGAGCGAGGGGCCAGTGGATCACGTGTGATTGGCTCTCCAGCCGCCAGCCCCCAACCCCTAGCCCCCGGCCCCTGGCCCCCAGCCCCTGACGTATGGCATCTCCCCGTCCTCGTCGAATCCCGCGACGGCTACCGCAACCTCTGCCAGCTCGTCACGATGATGAAGCTGCGGGCGCCGAAAGGGGAGGGGGCGCTCGCGCTCGAGGAGCTGGAAGGACGCACGGCCGGCCTGGTCGCGCTGGTGGGGCGCGAGGCGCTGTCCGGACGGCAGTTTGGCGTCGGCGGTCTGGTGGATCGCCTGGTCGGCATCTTCGGCCGCCTCAATGTCTACGTCGAGCTGCAGCGGCACCTGCTGCGCGACGAGGAAGCGGACATCCCGCTGCTTCTCGACCTGGCTTCGGCGTTCCATGTGCCGGCGGTTGCCACCAATGGCGTCAGGTTCTCTGCTCCCGGCGATCGGCCGGTGTTCGACGTTCTCACGTGTATCCGTCACAAGACGGATCTGGCCCGGGCGGGCCGGCGTCTGGCGCGGAACGCCGAGCGGTACCTCAAGCCGCCCGCCGACATGGCCCGGCTGTTCCACGATCAGCCGGCGGCCGTGGCGGCCAGCCTGGAGCTGGCCGATCGCCTGCAGTACACGATGGCGGATCTCGGGTATCGCTTTCCCGAGTATCCGGTCCCGCCCGGCGAGACGATGGCGTCGTTTCTGAGGAAAGTGACCGAGATTGGGGCGCGTGAGCGGTACCGGCCGTACCACGAGCGGGCGCGTGCCCAGATTGCCCGCGAGCTGGCTCTCATCGAGAAGCTCGATCTCGCCGGCTACTTCCTCATCGTCTGGGACATCGTCAATTTCTGCCGGCAACAGCGGATTCTCGCGCAGGGGCGCGGGTCGGCGGCCAACAGCGCCGTCTGCTACAGCCTGGGCATCACCGCCGTCGATCCGGTCGGGATGGAGCTGCTCTTCGAACGGTTCCTCTCCGAGGAACGGGGCGAGTGGCCGGACATTGATCTGGATCTGCCGAGCGGCGATCGGCGCGAGCGGGTCATCCAGCACGTGTACGAGAAGTACGGGGCGCACGGCGCGGCGATGACGGCGAACGTCATCACGTACCGCGGGCGCAGCGCGGCGCGCGAGGTGGGAAAGGTGCTGGGGATCGACGCGGCGTCGATCGATCGCCTGGCCAAGGTGATGAACCACTTCGAGTTCCGGGATCCGGGCGAGACGCTCGACCGGCACCTGCGCGAGGTGGGGATAAAGGCGGAGTTGCCGCACATCCGCCTGTTCGCCGATCTGTGGCAGGCCGTCCAGGATCTGCCGCGGCATCTCGGCCAGCACTCCGGCGGCATGGTCATCTGCCAGGGGCGGCTCGACACCGTCGTGCCGCTCGAGAACGCCAGCATGCCGGGCCGCGTGGTGGTCCAGTGGGACAAAGACGACTGCGCCGACATGGGGATCGTGAAGATCGACCTGCTTGGGCTGGGGATGATGGCGGTCATCCAGGACACGCTCGAGACGATCAACCGCGGGTGCCAGGGGACCGGCCGCGAGCCGCTGGAGCTGTGGAACCTTCCGCAGGACGATCCGGAGGTGTACCGGATGCTGCAGCGAGCCGACACGATCGGCGTCTTCCAGGTCGAGTCCCGCGCGCAGATGGCGACGCTGCCGCGGCTGCGGCCGGAGCGTTTCTACGATCTGGTCGTCGAAGTCGCGCTGATCCGGCCCGGGCCCGTGGTCGGCCAGATGGTGCATCCCTATCTGAACCGGCGCGCCGGACGCGAACCGGTCACCTATCCGCACCCGGCGCTTGAGCCGATCCTGAAGCGGACGCTGGGCGTGCCGCTCTTCCAGGAGCAAATCCTACGGATGGCCATGGTGGCCGCGGACTTCTCGGGGGGGCAGGCCGAGGAGCTGCGGCGCGCGTTCAGCTTCAAGCGGTCGGAGCGCCGGATGAAGCAGGTGGAGGTCAAGCTCTGGGAGGGGATGGCGCGGCAGGGCATCACGGGGGAAGCCGCCGGGCAGATTGTCAAATCGATCACATCGTTTGCTCTGTACGGCTTTCCAGAATCGCACTCGGCCAGCTTCGCGCTGCTCGTGTATGCCAGCGCGTACCTGCGGGCGTACTTCCCGGCCGCGTTTACCGCGGCCCTCCTCAACAACCAGCCGATGGGCTTCTATCACCCGGCCACCATCGTCAAGGACGCGCAGCGGCACGGCGTTCGGTTCGCCCCGATCGACGTCGATCGATCCGATTGGCTGTGTACGGTCGAAGAGGATGGAACCCTCCGGCTGGGGCTGTGTTACGTCGCTGGATTGCGGCGGGAAGTGGCCAGGATAATGGAGTCAACAGTCAGTCGGCAGTCGACGGTCAGTAGCCGGCCACTGACCACTGATGTGCGCTGTCCCAAGTGCCGCTGCGACGATCCGTCGCTCGTCGAAGTGTCGGAGGCTGGCCACCGGCGAGCCTGCTTCTGCAACACCTGCGCTCACAGCTGGTCCACGGACGCCTCCCCTCGGCGGCGGTTTCGATCGGTTGACGATCTGATTGCCGGCACCGGCATCAACCGCCAGGAGTTGGCCACGCTGGCCGAGATCGGGGCGCTCAACGGTTTCGGGTACGACCGCCGTGAAGCGCTGTGGCAGATCGAACGGGCCATCAGGCCGGCGGGGGAGTTGTTTGAGGAGAACAGGGACCAGGGGCTGGGGCCTGGGGACCAGGGATGGGGGGCGGGGGACTGGCACGGACAGTCGACGGTCGACAGTCGGCAGTCGGCAGTCAGTCGAGAGCCAGTAGTCGATAGTCAATGGGTAGCGGTGGTACACGAGTGTGATCCGCGAGATCCTTTGGCCCCTAGCCCCCGGTCCCTAGCCCCTGACACCTGTCCCCTGCAACCAATGACCCCCACCGAACGCCTGGTGGCCGACTACGAAGGCACGAGCCTGACCATCGGGCCGCACCCGATGGCCAGGCGCCGCCAGGAACTGTCGCTGCGCGGCGTGCTGCGCGCGGTTGATCTGGCCCGGCAGCCGAACGGCCGGCGTGTCCGGGTGGCAGGCGCAGTCATCACTCGCCAGCGTCCCGGTACCGCGAAGGGCTTTGTCTTTCTCACCCTCGAGGACGAGACCGGCATCGCCAACGTCATCGTCCGGCCCGACGTGTTCGCGGAGGAGCGGCTGACCATCATCGAAGAACCGCTGCTGCTCGTCGAGGGCCCGCTGCAGAACCTGGACGGCGTGACCTCCGTGCGCGCCGAGCGGCTGGAGAAGATGAGCGGGCCGCCGGTCGACATCGACGCGCGAGACTTCTACTAGGCCCGGGAGAGGCAGGGGACAGGCGGGTGGCCGGGTGGCAGCCGTCTGGCGGGGAGGCCTGACCGCTGACCCTACGCCGCTTCCGACGGGAAGTTGAACGGAAAGACCCGCTTGACCTTCTTGCGCGACTGGTACGTCCGCGCGAGTTCCATGAAGATGCCGACGTCGCGATCGAGGTCGGACGCCGTGCCGTCGAAGAAGAAGTTCCGCATGGGGATGTGCTCGTAGTCGCGGCTGACCTTGGGGTAGATCGCCTCGGTGACGATGCCGTTCATGCACGTAAACGGTGAGATATCCACGACGCCGTCGCACCCCTGGTGGTAGTGGTGGACGGCCTTCCCGACGCTCAGCGTCATCTCGCCGAGCGATCCGATGTTCGGCAGGTACGGCTGCGAGTACCCGAAGATCGTGCGTACCGCCGGTTCCTCGTAGCCGTGGAAGTCGTCGTGGAAGACCGAGTAGATCCGGTGCTCGTCCTTCTGCTGGATGTGGTTCTTGATCTTGGCGACGAGCATGTCCTTCGAGATCGCGCGGCCGGCGTGCACGAGGCGTTTCTCCGCCTCGACATTCGTGTACCACACCCACTCGACGATGTGGGCCAACGTGCACTCGGCGCCGAACTCCTCGAGCTTCCGGATCAAGGAGTCGTTGGTGAACGGCGTCAGTCGGCAGAAGATCTCGCCCACGACGCCGATGAGCGGCCGCTTCCGCGAGTAATTCGCGGGCACGCGGCGGAACGCGTCGCGCGACTCGGTCACGGCGGCGATGAGCTCCCGCATCCGCTGCTCGGTGGGGACTCTCTCGCGCTCGAGCACCTTCTCGACCGCTCGAAGCGCCTCGCGGAACACCCGGTCGGCGTCGCCCTTGTTGATCTCGTGCGGTCGCGTGCGGTGGAGCATCTTGCGCAACGCGTCGGAGGCGATGAGGCCGCGCAGGCAGTTCCGCATCAGCTCGTTCTTCTGCTCGCCGATGCCGGCGTACCCGTCGCGGCTGCTGGGCGAGAAGACCATCACCTCGTCGAGGCCGATGTCGCGCAGGACCTTCTTGACGTAGGGGGCGTACTGGCCGAACCGGCACGGGCCGTCGGCCGTCGGCATGAAGAAGGCCGTCTTCTCGGGCACGAAGCCCGGCGCCTCGATGATCTTCAGGAAGTTCCCGAGGGTCACCCGCGCCGGCAGGCACTCCTCGCCGGAGGTGTAACGGCCGCCGAGCTCGAGCGTTCTCGCGTCGGAGTCGGGGCACACCGCGGCGTCGATGCCCACCGAGCGGAACGCCGCGGCGAACGCCACCGCGCCGCTGTGGCTCATCTCCGGGATGTAGACCTTCCGGCCCCTTACCGACTGTGTGCGCCGACTGCCACCGGCTGCTGGGTCGACCCCCATCTCCGCAACACTCCCTTGCTGTCCAGGTAGGCCTCGCAGCGGGTCAGCATGCCCGCGTCGTTGTTGTGGCCGTCGAACTGCAGCGTGAGGAACGGGCGGCCTGACACCTCCGTGATGTAGTGCTTGATGTAGGAGTCCGGGCCGCACTTGAAGTTGGTGATGTAGACGATGTGGAGCTTCGGCTTGTCGCGGACGAACGCCGCGGCAGCCAGGATCTTGACCCCGTAGCTCCAGAACATGTTCTCGTGGTACTCGCTGAAGTCAATCGCGTCCAGGTCGAGGAAGTCGAGGCCGACGACGTTGGCCCCGTAGTAGGCCCGCATCTTGGTCGCGATGTCGAGGTTGATCCCCTTGTCGTAGATGTTGTACGGGCGGCCGAGCAGGATGATGCCATGCTCGTCGTGCCGCGCGACCGCCTCGATCGCCCGGGATCCCGCCTCGATCAGGCTGCGGCGGAACGCGCCGAGCTTCTCGAATCCCAGCTGCACCGCGCGCTCGACCTGGCCGGCCGTCCGGCTGATGCCCGCGGCCTTGAGCGCGCCGCGCAGCTCCCGGGCGACGGGGGCGGGCCCGAGGTTGAACCAGGCCGTCGGCGCGAGGATCCTCCCGGCCGCCTCCGAGATAAACGGCGCCGTCCGCACCACGAAGGGCAGCGTCTGGTTCCACGGGCAGAAGAACGAGGGCCGATCGGGCGCGCTGCCCGGGGCCGCGATGTTGTTCGGTACGAAGATCAGGTCGACGTTCTTCTCGATCAGCCACCGGATGTGGCCGTGGGCGACCTGCACCGGGAAGCACGGCTCGGAGACCACCGACTCGAGGCCCAGCTTCACGATCTGGTTCGTCGTCGGCTCCGAGAGCAGCGTCTTCACGCCGAGTTCGCGGAAGACCTTGAACCAGAACGGCGCCCAGTCGTACGTGGACAGGCAGTAGGGCACGCCGACGATGGGACCGCTGCCGCTCTCCGGGTCGTAGTCCTCGAGCAGGCGCTGCCGCCGGAACTCGATCAGGTTCTCGATCACCGGCTCGTGCTCGACCTTGACGGCCTTGCGGTACCGCTCCGAGCACTTGTCGCCCCAGTAGGTGTTCTCCCCCTCGACCGTGAAGCGCTGCATCTGGCAGAAGTTGGTGCAGCCCTTGCACGTGAACTCGAGGATCTGGTAGTCGACCTTGTCGAGGTCGAAGCCGCGGAACGCGCTCGGCTCGCCGCGGCCCAGCATCTTGTCTCGGGCGAGCAGGGCGGACCCGACGGCCCCCATGACGCCGTTAAACGGCGGGACGATGATGCGCTTGCCGAGGATGGCGCTGAAGGCGGCCGCGACCGCGTCGTTGTAGGCGGTTCCGCCCTGGAAGAAGATGACCTCGCCGATCTTGCGCCCGCGCACGACGCGGTTGATGTAGTTCGTGGCGACCGAGTAGGCCAGCCCCGCCACCAGCTTCTGGAGCTCCGCGCCGCGCTGCAGGTAGCTGTTGACGTCGCGCTCCATGAAGACCGTGCAGCGCTCGCCCAGCTTGATCGGCTGGTCGCTCGAGAGCGCCACCTGCGCGAACTCGCCTTCGATGCGGATGCCGAGCTCCTTCGCGCGCTCCTCGAGGAAGCTGCCGGTGCCGGCGGCGCACGCCTCGTTCATCGCGAAGTCGACGACAATCCCCTCCTCGAGGCTGATGAACTTGGCGTCCTGGCCGCCAATCTCGAAGATCGTGTCGACGCCGAGGCCGAGGATGGTCCGGTCGATAAACGCCGCGCCGGTCTTGTGCGCGGTAATCTCGTCGTTGACCGTGTCGGCGCCGACGAGCTCGCCGATGAGCTCGCGGCCCGATCCCGTCGTCCCGACGCCGCAGATGCGGATCCTGCCGCCGAGGTCGCGCTCGATCTCCCGCAGCCCCTTGCTCACCGCCTCGATCGGGCGCGCGTCGGTCCTGAGATAGATCTCCTTGAGGACGTTGCAGTCGGCGTCGATGACGGCCAGGTTCGTGCTGACCGACCCGATGTCGATGCCCAGGAACGTCTCGCGCGTCTCGCGGATGTCCTCTGGATCGACCGCCTTCATCTGGTCGCGCAGCAGGACCACGTTGTCCATCGACAGCCGGGCGGAGGTCGGGAACTGGTGCGTGTCGGCCGACAGGCGGTCGAGCGAGAACGACGCAGCCTCGCGCCCGTTGTCGCCGGCGAGCGCCTCGGCCAGCAGGGCGGAGCCGATGGCCCCGAAGGAGGTGTGGTCCTGCGGCACGATCAGGGTGCCCGTCTCCCAGCCGAACGCCGCCTCGAGCGCCTGCACAACGCCGCGGTTGGCCGCCACGCCGCCGACGAAGACGACGGCCGGCTCGATCTTCTTCCCCTTCGTGATGGCGCTCTTGAAGTTGCGGGCGACCGCGTCGCAGAGCCCCTTCAGGATCTCCTCGGGCGAGAATCCCTTCTGCTGCGCGTGGATCATGTCGCTCTTCGCGAAGACCGAGCAGCGGCCGGCAATCTGCGCCGCCCGCGGCGTGCGCAGCACGATGTCGCCAATCTCCTCGACCGAGAAGCGGAGCCGGCCGGCCTGCTGATCGAGGAAGCCGCCGGTGCCCGCCGCGCAATCGCCGTTGGTCTGGTAGTCGACGATGCCGAGGCGGCCGTTGGCCTCGTCGCGCTCGAAGAGGATGTACTTGGAGTTCTCGCCGCCCATCTCGAAGAGCGTCAGCGCCCCGGGTGCGAGCAGCTCGACCGCTTTCGCCAGGGCGCGGAACTCGTTCTGCCGGCTCACCCCGAAGGCGGCGTTGAGCAGGCTGGCGCCGGTGCCCGTGCCGGCCACGACGCCGAGCGGCGTGCCGTCAAGCAGCGCCAGCAGCTGTTCCAGCAGCGTCCGGGTCTCCTTGACCGGGCTGCCGGCGATACGGGCATAACGGGTGACGGCCAGCCACGCGCCGGGGCCGCCGGGCGTGGTCAGGCGGCGGACGGACTGGAAGAGCGGATGCCCGGCGTGCCGCTCGAAGAATGGGGCGTCGGCGGGATCGCGCGAGACGATCGCCCCCTTCACGCTGAGCGAGCCGAGATCGATGCCGATGTGAACTGCCATAGCAACGTCGAGCCGAAACCCCGGCACAGGCCGGGGCACAGCCTCATGATGCCCCGCACACCCCTGCGGCCGTCACGCGATCAGGCGTCCTCGTCCTGGCCGAGTGCCTTCCGGCGGCGGCGGTACTCGTCCAGTGGTATCGAGAACTGGCGCTCGATGGCCGTCCGGTGCGTCAGGCCGCTGTTGTACGCGCAGAAAGGGATGATCCGTCCCGCAGGCGTGGCGTAGTGGATGACGCACCGCCGGACGCGCTCGAGCTCGTAGTTGTACCCGTCCATGAAGTGCATGCCGGCCACGAGCAGCGTCTTGTTCGTGTAGGTGCCGTCCATCGCGCCGCGCCCCTTCGACTTGTCGAAGAACCCGTCGAGCGTCTGCAGGAACTTCGTGAAGTCGAGGCCGCCCGGCGCCTTGCTCTTGTCGTAGTACTTCTGGAGCTGGAAGAACGCGTTCATCTGGGCGAACCGTTTGAAGCTGCTGGCCTGCGTCTTCGCGGCGTGCTTGTCGAGCGCCGTGAACATCTGTTCGACGTCAACGAAACGCGTCAGCGGGATCGGCTCCCGCGTCTGGTGATCGATAAACAGATAGCTTCCGAGCGAGCAGTGCGGATGACAGGTGATGTGCACGGTCGTGTCACCGCGAACGGCGCTGATCATCTTCGAAATCGGCGTGACGAAGCTCAGGGGGTACCAGTCATCCTTCCTGAGGATCCCCGTCTGCTCCTCGATGCAGCGTGCCAGGTCCGGCAGCGTGAAGCGGAGCTTCTCGCGTTCCGCGTAGCTCACGCGCCCCGTGATGGCCACCGGCTGGTAGCTGATACCGCTCGAGACGTCGATATTGTCAAGCGCAAACTGCAGGATCTTGCCGACCTGGTCCTCGTTGATCCCGCCCGCGATGGTGGGCACGTAGACGATCTTGATACCGGCCTTCCGTACCGCCTCGACCGTCTTCAGCTTGTACTCCATCAAGGGCCGGCCGCGCGTCTTCTTGTAGACCTCGTCGTCGACGCCGTCGAACTGCAGGTAGATGGTGTGCAGGCCTGCCTCGGCCGCGCGCGCCGTGAAGTCCGCATCCGCGAACTTGATGCCGTTTGACGCCACCTGGATGTGCGAGTAGCCGAGCTCCCGCGCTTCCTTGAGGATTTCGAGGAAGTCCGGGTGGATCGTCGGCTCGCCGCCCGAGAACTGCACCAGGCGGCCGGCGACCGGCTCTTCCTTCCGGTAGAGCCGCAGCATCTCCATGACCTCTTCCTTGCTGGGCTCGTACACCCGCCCGGTGACGTTGGAGTTCGCGAAGCAGATCGGGCACGTCAGATTGCACCGGTTCGTCAGGTCGATGTTTCCGAGCGACGTGTGGCTCGCGTGCTGCTGGCAGAGGCCGCAGTCCCTGGGGCAGACCTCCATCTGCGTGTTCGGGTTCATCAGGCCCACGCCGTCGCCGAATTCCCACTTCTCCGCCTTCAGATACATGTCGACGTCCGACCAGTACAGATCCTTGACGTACCCGTGCTCCGGGCACGTCTTCTCCATGTAGACCTTGCCGTTCTCGGCGAACATGCGGGCCATGATGACCTTGCCGCAGTCGGGATCCGGACAGATCGACTCCACGTGCTTGGGAAGCCCTTTGGTGATGTTATTGGTCGGGACACCGCTGTACGTGGCATTCACGGGGCGGGTTTCAGGCAGTACAGTAGCCATGTGTGAACAAACCTCCGTTTCTCATCCCTGGGACTAACCGCGCCGGCACACGGGATCTACACCGGGACCTGACCGCCGTCGACGGCCGGTTGCCGCCGCGGCTTGAACGACAGGAACCCCACGAGGTTCTCCCGGAGCAGCTGCGGGAAGCTCTTGTCCAGATACGACCGGATCGCGACGTAGCACTCGTCGCACGTGTTGTGCTTCGTAAACTCCTTCACCATCCGCGCCTGCTCCCGGAGCGGGAAGCGTATGAACTGCATCGAGCACGGCTGCAGTTGGCCGTCGGAGGTGACGACCAGGAACCGCTGGCCCGCCTTGCAGCCCGGCATTCCCCCGCGCTCGAAGTACTGCCGCGTCGCATCGAGCGTGGCGCAGGAGTTCACAATCCAGTTCGAGCCGTCCATCCGCGCGCGGATCCGGTCAAGCTCGCGCCTCAGCACGGCCAGCTGCTCCGGCGTGTTCAGGAAGTAGCCGCGGTTGCCCGTCCGGCGGAACGTGTAGGCGCTGTAGCTGATGTTGACGCCCCACTCGCGCGCCTTGTCGGCCGCGCGGTTGATCTCACCCACGTTCTCGCTCGTAATGCACGTGTTGAGCACGATGTCATCGTGCCCGAGCGCCGCCAGACGCGGCACAAGCTCGTTCAGACGCGCGTAGAGGCCCGGCAGCTGCCGGAAGTCGTCGTGCCGCTCGTCCGGAAAATCCAGGCTCACCGAAAACTGGTTGACACCGGCGGCCCTCAGCGCCAGGTACCGCTCCTCGGTCATCAGCGACCAGTTCGATACCAGGATCGTATAGGGCAGGCCGTTTCTCTTCTTGATGGCCTTGACGATGTCGACGACATCGGGCCGCATGAGGGGTTCGCCGCCGGACACCTGGACCACGGCCGGGCGCAGGACGCCGACGTACTCCCGGTAGTCGGCCGGCTTCATGTCGCGGGAGGTGTCGCGCGGGCCTCCATGGTCGCAGTGCCTGCACCAGCAGGTGCACGAATCGGTGACCTCAAAGGACACGACGACCGGACGCTCGGCGAACCAGTTGAGCGACCCTCTCCCGATGATCCGGAGCGACTCCGCGAAGGGTACCTTCCGCATGACCGACGACCTTCCACGCCGCTCGACCCGGAGCGGCCGTCGCCCCTCCGCGACCTCCGCATGACCCGGCGCGGGAGGGGCCAAACACACAATGCTAGCAGAGCCAACGACTTCGCCGCAACCGACGGGGCTGCCAGCTGGGCCGTGGTCGCCTCACTCGCGGTAGTTGCCGAACTGCAGCGCGATGCCGAAATCCTGCTCCCGGAGCAGCGCGATCACCTGCTGGAGCTCGTCTTTCGACGACGACGAGATGCGGAGCTGGTCGCCCTGGAACGCAGCCTGGACCTTCCTCAGCTTCCGCTCCTTCAGGAACTTCAGCATCTGGCGGCCTGTCTCCGAGGAAATCCCCTGCTGCAGCGTCACGATCCGACGGACCGTATCGCCGCCGCCCCGTTCAACCGGACCCGGCCTGAGGTTCTTGACCGGCACGTGGCGTTTGATCAGGCGCTCCTCGACCACCTCCCAGAGCGCCCTCAGCCTGAACTCATCGTCCGCCACGAGCGTCAGCGTGCACTCGGCGCGGTCGTAGGCGATCGAGGCGTTCGAGCCCTTGAAGTCGTACCGCTGGCCGATCTCTTTCCGCGCCTGATTGACGGCGTTGTCGACCTCCTGCAGGTCGACCCGTGAGGTGACGTCGAACGAAACGGGGTTTGGCATGTCTCTATGGTAGCAGCGGAGTGACCGTTGACAGCCCCACAGGCGGCCGCGACAATAGCAGGCCGGGCGCACCCCATGCTGACGTCAGTCTGCCTGCTGCTTGCCACGCTGGTGGCGTGGAGTCCGTCCGACGGGCGGATCATCGGCCGGGTAGCCGACCCGAAGACCGGCGCGGGCATCGGCGCCGTGCGAGTCGAGCTTCGCGGCGAGCAGCGGGCCGTCGTGACGGAGGCGGACGGGGCCTTTGCCTTCGATGCAGTGCCGCGCGGCGTCCACGTGCTGGTGGCCGCGCTCGAGGGGTTCGAGCCCTCCCCGCCCGTGGCCGTCGACGTTGGTGAAACTGGCGACACGGCCGTCGTCCTCGAGTACTCGCTGAACATCGTGTCGGAGGTGCGAGCCTCGCCGCTCGGCCCCGAGCCGCTGGCCATGCCGGGAGCGGCCGTGACCGTCCTCGAGGCGCGCCAGATCACGGCCCAGCCGGGCAGCGTCGAGGACGTGTTTCGCGTCCTGCAGTCGAACCCTGGGGTGGTGGCGACCGACGACAACCGCAATGACCTGCTGGTGCGCGGGGCCGGCCCGATCGAGACCGAGACGCGCGTCGACGGCATCAGCGTGCCGAATGCCAGCCACCTGGCCGGCCAGGGCGGCAGTTCGGGCGGTCTATCGATGATCCCGCCCTGGCTGATCGGGCGGGCCACGCTCGAGGCAGGCGGCTTCTCGGTCGCGTTCGGCGAGCGGGCCTCCTCGGTCGTGGACCTGAGCCTGCGCGGCGGCAACCCGGAGCGGATCGCCGGTGCCGTCGCGGCGGGCGTCGGCGGCGGATGGGGGGTCGTCGAAGGACCGCTCGGCCGCGGCCGCGGCTCGTGGCTCGTGTCGTTCCGGCGGAGCTTCCTGGAGGTGGTGGCCGATTCGGTGATTGACGATGAAATCCTCCCGCGCTACTTCGACAGCGTCATCAAGACCGACCTCTGGCTCACCGCGCGCCACAGGCTGGGCGTCCTGCTGATGGGCGGGCAGGACAACGTCGTCAGCCGATCGAGCGTTGACAACTTCGAGACCTTCCGCGACGACCAGACGATTGGCGTCGCGGGGGTCCGCCTGTCGAGCCAGTGGAACACCCGGACGTCCTCGTCTCTGACGGTCAGCTACAGCCTCAACGATCTCGACGTCGTGGCCCGCGACCGCAAGGCGGTCGACTTCCGCGACAACTCGAAGGAGGTCGAACTTCGCGTGGAAGGCAGCGCCACGCGCCGGCTCGGACGCCTCGGAGACCTCGTCGGGGGCGTGTCGCTCAAGCGCGCCAGCCTGTCGTTCGATCTGTTCGAAGCGGCGTACCGGAACGAGTTCGGGAGTCTCGTCACCACGGTGTCGTCGTCGTCGCGCGAGACCATCTCGGACGCCGCCGGTTTCGCGGAACTGACCACCAATATCGGGACGCGCCTGCGCACCCGCGTCGGCGTCCGAGTCGATCGGTCGGGCGCCGCCGACGGCGTGTACGCGAGTCCGCGCGCACGGGTCGAGTACCGACTCGCCGATGGCCTCAGGGTGTCGGGGGCGGTGGGCCTCTATCGGCAGGGGATACCTTACGTGTGGATCGGGTCGCTCCCCGAGAACGGGCGGCTCGACCCGGTCCGATGCAGGCAGATGATGGCCGGCGTCGAAGTCGTGCGGGCACGGGCCACCCGCGTCGTTGTCGAGGCGTTCGACAAGCGGTACACGGGCTATCCCGTCGACCCTGTCGCACCGGCCCGCGTGTTGATCAGCTCCCTGGCCGATTTCGAGTCTCCGTTTGTCGGCGCCCTTGTCGGCGCCGGGCTGGTCCACGCACGCGGGGTTGACACGGCACTGTCGACGCGGCTGGTCGGCCGGATCGATGCCGGCCTCGGCTACTCGTACTGGCGCGTGACCCAACAGGGGCTGGACGGCGTCTGGCGCCCGGGAGACTACGACATCAGCCACCAGGGACGGGTGGCGCTGGGGTACACGCGCGGCCGGTTGAGGGCCGGCGCGTCCTGGCGTTACACGAGCGGGCGACCCTACACCCCCTTCGACGTCGCCGCGTCGATCAAGGCCAATACCGGGCGGTACGACAAGACACGGATCAACGGCGCGCGCATGCCGCCGTATCACCGGCTCGACGTGCGAGCGGAATGGACCTTCCGGGTCGGCCGCGCCGCACTTGTGGCGTACGGCGAGGTCAACAACGCCTACAACCGCGACAACGTGTTCCTGTACGAATGGAACCGGGCGGCGAAAACCGCCCGCCCCGTCTACCAGTGGGGGCGCCTGCCGGCTGCGGGCGTGCGGGTCGAGTTCTGAGACCATGGCCGGCAGCGGCCGGACCCTCCTCCTGAACTCCGTCCCCCGATCCGATACAACGGGGCGGAGGGGTCTACGAACGCGGATCATCTACTGACGGCGCTGGCCCACCTACAGGTAGGCGTTCTGCTGCTGGATGCCGACCTGCGCGTGACGTACCTCAACCGGGCCCAACTCGAGCTGTTCACGCGGCTTGGCGTGGACCGCCGTGCCGCGGACATCCTCGGCTGTTCTGCCGCGGAGGTGTACCCGATCTTCTCCCAGGAGGAGTGGGCAGGCATCGCGTCGCGCCTGGCTGCGGGTCAAGGCGCGGCCAACTGGGCCGCGCTCCAGTGCCCCCGCGTGAACCCGTCGGGGTACGTGTCGGTCGATGTCATCCCCCTGCAGATGCAGGAGGGGGCCCCTGCCGGGGCAGCCTGCCTGACGGAGGACGTCACGCGCAGCGTCGCGCTTGACCGGGAGCTGATCAGGAAGGAACGTCTGGCCCTGGCGGGGGAGACGGCGGTGGCCCTGCTGCACGAGATCAGCAATCCGCTGACCGCCGTATTGGGTTCGGCCGAAACCCTGTTGTTTTCGCCCGCGATCAGTGCGGAGGTTGCCGGGCGCCTCGAAACGATCAAGCTCAACGCCCTGCGCGTTGTCGAGATCACCCGGAAGATCCGCGAGCTTGAAGATCTCCAGCTGACCGAGTACCTCCACGGCGGTCCCATCTACGTCACGGCTGAGCCGCGGTCGTCCTGATTCCGGCGAGGCCACGCGTCCCTGCCGGGCGTCGGCGATCCTATCCGGCGGCCTCCAGTGTGCTCGTGAGGCGATCGAGCGTGTGCGACAGCCTGCGCTCGAGCACGGCAGTCAGCACGGCGAGGACCACGATGGCGCCGAGCGCGCGGGGCACCGTGCGGTACACCCAGTGCGTCAACACCGGAAACAGGACGCCCGCAAGGATCGAGGCCAGGATGAACAGGCCCAGCAGCCGTGAGGATCGCTCCCCCTTCTGGAGGGGCCGTGAGAACGGCAGGTGTGGCAGCCGGCTGATGGCGATCTGCAGCGTGATGTGCCCGACCAGCGCGAGGACCCCGGCGTGGAGCGCCGCGTGGAGCACGCTCCCGAAGGACCAGGTCAGCAGCGCGCCGACCAGCACGAGGTACGGCGCGACGAAGAAGACCATCACGAAGTTCTTCATCGACAGGATCAGCTGCGGCCGGCTCGCCGGCGCGGCGAAGAAGACCCACGAGGCCCGGTATGCGTCGCTCCGGCCCAGGGCAGGCAGCAGCATCAACGGAAACGCGAGGACGGCGAAGTGCAGCATGAACCACCCGCTGCCGTCCTGGGCCGACCCCGTGAACGGATCCGGCATCGGCCCGTTCCGGAGCCCGTAGAGGAAGTAGAGCACCGTCAGCGGCACGATGCTGAGGACGCCGAGCCGGAACTTCATGTCGTGACTGAACTGGTTCCGGATGAGGAGGGCGACGGCCCGCCCTTCACCCCGCCGGAAGAACCACGCACGCCGCGGCCTCGCGGCTGCGCCGGCTGCCGGCGCCGCGGCGACGGTCAGCGCCGAGAGCCGGGCGGAGTAGTCCAGCGACAGGTGGCGGAACGCGAGCGTGGCCAGCGCGCCGAGCACGGCGAACGTCGCAGCTGCCGGCACGATCTGCGCGGCGCCATACTCGCCCGCGGCGATCTCCAGGTAACAGGCGAACCAGGCCGAGGGGCTGGCGAGCAGCCAGGGCGAACGGGCGCGGTTCAGCCCCGCGAGCAGCTCGCGGTCCAGCAGCTGCGGCAAGAAGAGGTAACTGCCGTAGACCGCCATCGACAGGGCGATCTGGACGTACGACAGAGCCCGGCGGATTCGAGCGGGATCGGTCAGATGCAGGAGACCCGCGTAGAGCGTCACCATGGCGAGCGCCACCGTCACCGCGGCAAGGTAGACGGCGGCGGCGCCGGCCAGGCCGAGCATCGGCTGGAACCCGCGCGTGAAGCAGTAGGCTGCGATCGACGGCAGGCCCAGCGCGCTGGCCAACACGACCACGTAGAAGAGGAGGTTGGCCACCCTGGCGGCGAAGTAGGTTCGGGACGACACCGGCAGGTGCCCCAGCACGGCGTGGTCGTCCGGCGAGATCACAACGGAGTGGAACTCGAGGAGGATCGAGGCGGCCACCATGAACATGATCGCGCTCAGGACCAGGGTGCCGCTGACGAGCAGGTCGGAGAGACGCAGCGCGAACACGCCCAGGAAGACGCCGGACATGAGGTAGACGAGAAGCGAGAGGATGAGGGCGGCGACCGGGCCGCGCTCGGCAGGGCGGCCCGCACGGCCGGGGCCGGAGGGCTTCCGGAAGTCGAGCCGGAGGCCGGTTCTGACGAGCGCCAGCCACTGGTCGTAGTCGATGTCGGCCGACTCCGCGAGCCGCCGGAACATCAGGCCCGCTCCAGGGCTGCCAGGAAATCCGCCGTGAGGGCGCCGACATCTTTGACGCCCGTGAGCCGGGCGAACGCTTCCTCGAGCGAGGCGGCTCCTGTCGTACCGCAGATGGCGGAGGCGGTTCCGTCGATGATCTGACGGCCCTGATTGATGATCACGATCCGTGTGCAGATGCGCTCGACGACCTCCAGGATGTGGGAGCAGAAGAAGACGGTCTTGCCCTGGGCCGCCAGCTTTCGGACCAGGTCCTTCACGATCAGGGCGGCGTTGACATCGAGGCCGTTGAGCGGCTCGTCGAGGAACAGCACATCGGGGTTCGGGATGAGGGCCGAGGCCAGGAGCACCTTCTGCTTCATGCCCTTCGAGAACTGCGCCAGACGCTGGTGTCGCGCCTGCTCGAGGCCGAACAGCTCCAGGACCTCCGCGGTCCGGGCACGCGCGCGCGACGGGTCAAGATGGTACAGGCAGGCGACGAGCTCGAGGTGCTCGGCCGCGGTGAGGCTCTCGTAGAGCGCGCCGGATTCCGGCACGTAGCCGATCCGCCGCTTGACCTCCAGCGGCTGCGCCACCACGTCGAAACCGGCCACGTGCGCCGTCCCGCTGGTGGGGCGGAGCAGGCCCGTCAGCATCTTCACCGTGGTCGACTTGCCGGCGCCGTTCGGCCCCAGAAACCCCAGGATCTCGCCGGGCTCGACCCGGAGCGACAGGGCGTCAACGGCCAGCGTGCCGTCGAAGCGCCGCGTGAGCGACTCGGTCTCGATCATGGGTCACACGTGATTGCGGAGCATCAGCTCCGTGGGATGGGGGTTCAGATAGACCTGGCGCTCCAGATAGGCCACCCGGTGCTTGCGCACGTGGTGCCGGATGAGCGTCACGGGTACGATGAGCGGCACCAGGCCGGCGTGGTACTGCCCGAGCACGTCGAGCATCTCCTGCTTCTCGTCGCCGGAGAGCAATGCCTTGAAGTGGCCGAGCATGTGCTGCAGCACGTCGGTGTGCTTCTTGACGGTGGCCTTGAGCTCCAGCGTCGCCATCAGCCGCTCGAAGTACCGGTCGTAGAGCGCCCGGATCGGAAGCGAGCGCGCCCGTGCGAGCAGGCGCCCCAGCTCGTCGTGGCCCTGCCTGCCGTGGGAGAGCAGCAGCAGCTTGTGATCCGTGTGGAACTCGATCAGGCGGCGGATCCCCGGCTCGCGGCTCGCGAGATCGCGCCAGCGGCGCAGGCAGAAGACGCGCTCGATGAACATCTCGCGGAGCAGCGGATCGTGAAGCCGCCCTTCCTCTTCGACGGGGATGAGAGGGAAGTGCTCCATGAAGATTCGCGTGAAGACGCCGGCGCCGGTCCGCTCGGCCATACCGGCGTCGTTGTACACCTTGACACGCTCCATCCCCGAGCTGGGCGAGTCCTTCTTGCAGATGTACCCGCACAGATCCAGCCGCTCGTACCGCGCCATCATCGCCCGAGCGAAGGTCTCCATGCGGTCGGTGTGGTCGACGCCGGTCTTCCCGGTCACCAACCGTGGGCGCGCCGCGTCGCCGGTGAGCCGCATCGATTCCCGCGGAACCGGGAGGCCGCAGTCCGCCTCGGGGCAGACCTTCACCCACTCGACGAACCGGCCCAGGGTGTCGGCCAGGAACGCGTCTCGCTTGTGCCCGCCGTCGTAGCGGACGCGGTCTCCGAGCAGGCAGGCGCTGATCAGGATTCGTATCGGTTCGGGCACATCTGTCTCCGCGCTCATTCTAATGGAACCCGACCGCCTGTAGAATGGCTTCCGCGAGGTTTCGCCGCCGGACCTCGTCGTGAATCGATGCCGGCGTGCGCGCATCCGCTGTGGCGAACAGGATCATCGGCCGAACGCTGTGTGTGGCGCCGCTCGCAGCCGGCTTCTGCTGCCTGACGCTGGCCGGGCGGCCTGACGCCGCTCTGCCGTCGGCCGCGAGGCCGGCTGGCTGCTTCGAGGCCGTCAGCCCGGACCCTGCGGCCCGAGCCTCGGGCGCCTATGCCTACCTCGTGGTTGACGTGGCCAGCGGCCGGACGCTCGCCTCCGCACGTCCCGACATCCTCGGCTCGCCAGTACTGCCCGGCTCGATTCTCAAGATCGCGACGCTCCTCGCCGCGCTCGAGAGCCGCGTGATCGAGCCCGGGACATCGTTGCCGTGCCGCCGGGACGTGACGGTCGATGGCCATCGGTTGATCTGCGTGCATCCGTCACTGGGCCGGCCCCTCACCCCTGCGGAGGCGCTCGCGTACTCGTGCAACGACTACCTGACGACCATCGCGGCGCGGCTGCCCAGATCCGCCTTCGACCGCGCGCTGGCGCAGCTCGGCCTGCCGCCCACGCCCGCGTCTGTTCCCCTGGCTGCCGCCGCGATCGGTCTGGAGGGGAGTCGTGTCACGCCCGAGCGGCTGCTCCACGGGTTCGTGCGTTTGGTTCGACGCCCCTCGCCGGTGGCGATCCGTGACCCGACGCGACGCGTGCTGACGGATGGACTGCGGGGCTGCGCCTCCTACGGCACAGCGTCGGCCTTGGCTGCCTCGGGCATCCAAGCCCTCGCGAAAACCGGCACGGCTCCGATGCCGGGCGGCGGGACGGAGGGCCTGGTCGTGGCGGCAGCGCCCGCGGAGGCTCCGTCACGCGCGGTCCTCATCGTTGCGCCTGGCGCCTCCGGGAGCGATGCGGCCGCGTTGGCGGCTCGGTGGCTGCAGCCGCAAGCGGGCGAGGCCGCGCAGGACGGATTCGCCCTGCGCGTCGGCTCCGCGAAGGCGGGCGGCGGATACGAGGTTTCGGAGATCCCGCTCGAGGACTACGTCGCGCGCGTGGTGGCCGCCGAGCAGGCTCCCAACAGCCCCGCGGCGTCGCTCGAGGCCCTGGCGATCACGGTGCGGACATTCGCACTCGCGAACAGGGGACGTCACCGAGCGGAGGGGTTCGACCTCTGCGACCTGACGCACTGCCAGGTGGTCGGCCGCGCGACGGCAGCCTCGACGGCCGCATCGGCGCGCACGAACGGGCTGATTCTGCGCGATCAACGCGGTCCTGCGCAGGTCTTCTACACCGGGTCGTGCGGCGGGCACTCCGAGCGTCCGTCGAACGTCTGGCCCGGATCGGTTGACGCCACGTTTCTTCCCAGCCGGCCCGACCCGTGGTGCGAGGGCCTGCCGCGTTGGACGAGCGAGATTCCGGCAGAAGACCTCGAGCGGGCAATCAGGGCGGCGGGGCTGCGTGGCGACCGCCTGCTCGACTTGACCGTAACCGTGCGGACGCCGTCGCGCCGGGCCGCCAGGGTGGGGGTGGCCGGGTTCGTGCCCGGCGAGGTGCCCGGCGAGACCCTCAGGCTGGCCGTCGGCCGCACGCTAGGATGGAACCTCCTGAAGAGCGCCGCGTTCGAGGTGGTCCGCACGGCGCGCGGTTACCGCTTTTCCGGCACCGGTCTGGGGCACGGCGTCGGGTTGTGCGTGACAGGTTCCGCGAAGATGGCGGCGCAGGGGCGGTCGGCCGCGCAGATTCTTGACGCCTACTTTCCCGGGCTCACGGTGGGACGGGCGGACGAGGCGGCAGGCCGCCCTCAGGCAGACACGCGGAACCTCACACGCGTGTCCGTGTCGCTTCCCGCCGCTGAAGAGGGGGAACGCTCGCACGTTGTGGCTCTCGCGGGACGAGCGATGGCCGACATCTCCCGGAAGACAGGCGCCGCACCTGCTTCCGAGGTCCTGCTCGAGTTCCACCCGACGGTGGAATCGTATCAACGGGCCACGGGCCAGCCCTGGTGGACGGCCGCCGCCGCGCGCGACCAGCGGATCGTGTTGCTGCCCGCATCCGTTCTGCGGCAGCGTGGGATTCTCGACCGGACCATCCGCCACGAGATTGCCCACGTGTTGACGGCGCCGTACCTTCGCGGCCGGCCGTTGTGGGTCGTCGAGGGCGCAGCCCTCTTCTTCTCAAGCGAGACGTCTCCCGCGGCAGGTCACACCACGTGTCCCACAGACGATGAACTGGCGCGCAGCCGGTCGGCTGAGGCACTCCGTGACGCGCACACCCGGGCAGGCGCATGTTTTGCCCGCGCCATCGCCTCCGGTGTGGCGTGGCAGGCCGTTCGCTGAGGGAGCACCGCGAAAAGCGGCGTGGCGCCAGCCCTGGTCGGACTTGCCCGCTCCCCCCTGCGCCGGACTCTGGCAGCTACAGTCCAGCCGACAGGTCGGCGATCAGGTCCTCGACATCCTCCAGCCCGACCGACAGACGCACCAGGCCGTCGGTGACGCCCTGCGCAAGCCGGGCGTCCCGCGAGACGACGCTGTGCGTCGTCGAGGCGGGATGGGTGATGAGCGTGCGCGTGTCGCCCAGGCTCACGGCCAACGAGCAGATCTTCACGGTGTTCAGCAGGTGCGTGCCCGCCTCGACCCCGCCGCGCAGGTCGAAGCAGACCATCCCGCCGAAGCCCCGCATCTGCCGTCTGGCCAGGTCGTGCTGGGGATGCGAGGGGAGGCCCGGGTACGAGACCGACGCCACGGCCGGCTGGCTCTCGAGGAACTCGGCCACCTTCAGGGCGTTCGCGTTGTGCCGCAGAACGCGCAGAGGAAGCGTCTGCGTGCCTCGCAGGATCAGGTAGGCGACAAAGGGGCTCATGATCCCGCCGAAGTAGCGCATCGGCTCGGTGGCTGCCCGCTCGATGAAGGCGCGGCTGCCGGCCACGAGGCCGCCGACCGCGTCCCCATGACCGCAGAAGTACTTGGTCGCGCTGTGGACGACGACGTCGATGCCGAACTCTGCGGGGCGCTGGTTGACGGGCGTGGCAAACGTGTTGTCGCAGATCGTGACGAGGCCGGCGTCTTTGGCGATGCGGGCCATCGCGCCCAGATCGCAGAGCGTGAGGGTCGGGTTGCCGGGTGTCTCGAGGTAGAGGAGCTTCGTATTCGGCCTGACCGCGGCGACAACGTTGGCCGCGTCGGTCGCGTCAACGAAGGTGGTCTCGACACCGAGGGACCGGAGCTGCGCGGCGAACAGGTGCACCGTGCTCGGGTAGATGGCCCGGGCCGACACGACGTGATCGCCAGCGGCCACGACGTTCAGCACCGCAGTCGAGATGGCGGCCATGCCGCTGCCCGTGGCCAGCGCGGCCTCGGTGCCTTCGAGGGCCGCCACGCGCTTCTCGAGTGCGGTGACCGTCGGGTTCGACCACCGGCTGTAGAGGAATCCTTCCTTCTGGCCGGCGAAGATCGCCGCGCCCTGCTCGGCTGTGCCGAGGTGGTACGCTGTCGACAGGTGCAGCGGCGGGACGAGCGCGCCGGTTGACGGGTCGGGCGTCTCTCCCGCATGGATGGCGATCGTGTGAACGCCGTACGTGCGACTCATGATCGTGGCCTCGACGCGTTGCGTGCCCTCTACCGCCGAGCAGTACCCAGATTCACCGTCGTTGCTGCCCCGTAGTAGATGCCGTTGAACAGGAACTTGAACGTGCCGTGGGGCTGGGCCCTGAAGGTGATCTCCGGTCCGAACACGAAGACCCTGCCCTTGCCCACGGGCGCTGCGAACGCCGCGACGCCGCCGGCCAGGTACCCCTGGCCCCACGCCCAGCCGCTCCGGAGAGGCCGAGCGTCGTCGAACCACGCCACCGGCCGCACGCCCTGCAGCGGAGCGTCGGCCCGCAGCCGGAATGTCGGGCTGTTGTCATAGAAGACGTCCAGCTTCGGGGTCATGCCGTAGGCCAGCGGGTGCGTGGTGTCGACCGCCACCTGCAGGACGGAACCGGGGATGTAGAACTTCTCCGACCCCAGCCGCTGCTCGGTGCCGTCCGGCAGCCGCTCGACCAGAGCGCTGGCGACCGGCAGGCCGAAGTGCTCCGCGATGCTCGAGGAGGTGCCGATCGCGATGATCGTGCCGCCGTTCTCGACGAACTCACGCAGCCGGGGCACCGTCGTGGCTGCGGTCGTGTTGCCGATCATCGCCGCGTACTCGGCGGGCACGGCGGCTTGCGCGGCTCCGCCGAAACCGCCTCCCCCCGCGCCTCCACCCCGCCCGCCGCCGGATCCCGTGCCCGGGATTGCGCCACTGGGGAAGATGAGCACGTCGTACTTTGCGTTCAGACCGCCGGCATCAAGCGCCGGCGCGTAGACGACCTCGAAGGTCGTCGGGAACGCCTGCTCCAGCATCCAGCGAATCCACCCCGAGTCCATCGACCCGCCGAAGCGGTCCCACAGCCCGATGCGAACCGGCTTGAGTTTGAGCGCCTCACCCGTCGGTGCGACGGCCGCTGCATCGAAGCTCACGCCCAGCTCCGCCGCCAGCTTCTCGAGCAGCGAGCGCGTCGAGGGCTTCGCCGGGATGTACAGCGTGCCGGCGGGGAAGGTCCTGCCCGCAACCGTCAGCGGCGACTGCAGCCACAGCACCTCCTCTCTGGCGGCGAGCAGCCTGTTCGTGGCCACGAAGGCGTCGTTCATCTCGTGGCCGAGCAGGTACCCCGCGACGCGCCGTGCCGGTGCAACCGCTCCCGGCGCCGGTGCAATCGGCGCCAGCGGCAGAGGCTCGAACGGCCCCTCGAAGGCGTCGAGGATCCGGTCGAACTTCACGCCCATCTGAAACGCCAGCGTCCAGCCCGTCGCGTCGTACGGCGGACTCGGCGGTCCGCCCGGATACGGGATGTCATCCGGGTGATCCTGCGGTTCGAACATGTCCAGGATGTGGGGGCGGAAGGCCTGCGCCGTCTTGACGACGTACGATCCGGCCGGGTACGTCTTGCCGCCCACCTGGAACGGGCTGGTCGCGCGATGGAGGACAATTCCTGACTTGACCAGCGCATTGACGAACTTGGTTGCCGTCAGGAAATCCGGCTGGTCGGACGGGATGATGTACCCGCGGGGGTCACGCTGGGCCGGGTCGCGCAACATCGCGTAGTACTTGAGGGCGGAAGCCCCGCCGCGGCCGCCGCCCATCGGCGGCTGGCCCCGGCCTGCGCCCCCGGCGGGACCTGCCTCGCGGGCCATGGCCGCCTGCACGGCTGCGATCTTCTTCGGCGTCAGTGTCCACGTGTCGCGGCTTCCGCGTTCGATGGAGTTCCTCCCCATCACATACGCGCGGTACAGGAAGTCCTCGCGCATCTTCGAGGCGAGATCGAGGATGGCGCGATCGGCGGAGATCAGATAGTCGATCGACTGCCGCTGGTGCCACACCTCCTGCGGCTGGATCGGGAACGGCTGATCGCCGCTCGGCAGCAGGCGCTGCGGCAGGAAGGGGATGCTGACGGGCGTCGGGTTGCCGATGATCTCGCTGAGCAGCCCGATCTGGTTGTGGAAGTAGGTCGTCGTCCGGACGCCGCCGTTAAACCAGGTGGAGTACGAGGCGCCGCCGCGCATGACGGCGCCCGGCTTTCCTTCAGCGATAAAACGGCTGTGGATGGCGGCGCCGACCAGCTCGATTCCCTGCGGCACCAGGGGGTCGAAGTTGTAGTTGAACGGGTCCCGGAACGGCGCCATGAAGAGCACCGTGCCGGACGGCCCGGTCTGGTGCTGGTTGTAGACGATGTGCGGGTACCACTCGATGAAGTGCTGGCGCGAGATGGCCTCCGTCTCCGGCTGCGTGTTGGCGTAGGAGTCGCGGTTGTTGTCGTGGCCGATGTACTTCTGGTAGAGGCGCGGCAGCCCGGCCGTCGAGCGCAGCTTGGGGTCCGGATTGCGCATGTACCAGTTCGAGACCAGCTCCATGCCGTCGGGGTTTACAGGCGTCAGCAGCAGGATCACGTCGTTCAGGATGCGCATCGTCTCGGCGTCGGTGCGGCTCGCCATCTGGTAGGCGATCTGGAAGAGGTGCTGCGCCGGGACGCACTCGGTCGCATGGAGGCCGCCGTCGATCCAGACGACCGCTTTTCCCTCGGCGGCCAGGGCCCGCGCCTGATCGTCGGTCAGCCCCTCGGCGCGAGCCAGCCGCCGCGAGATCTCCTTGTAGCGATCCAGCCGCTGGTGGTTCTCCGGCGACGTGATGATGGCCATGATCATCGGGCGGCCCTCGGCGGTCGTCCCGATGCTTGCGACCTTGAAGCGCTGCGATTCCTGAGCGAGCTTTCCGAAGTACGACTGGAGCTGGGTGTAATTGGCGAGGACGTAGTCGTCGCCCGCGTCGAAGCCGAGGTGCTCTCTGGGCGTTGTGATCCCGCCCTGCGCCAGGGCGGCGGTCGAGGCGGCCAGCAGGGCCAGAAGCACGAGCACGCAACGCCGCTGCGCTCGGTGTGGCATCGTCCATTCTCTCCTTCGGGGTGACACCGCGATCGGCCGAACCGGCATACCATAGCGCGTTTGTCCGCCGCCGCCAACTCCGGTTTCCCTTGACCGCGCGCTCCGGCGCGGCACACAATCCCCCGCGGTGATTCTCCTGATCGTTGCACTGGTGCTGGGTGCGGTCTTCGTCGCCTACTGGATCGCACAAATCGTGTTCTTCTCCCTTCACCTCGCGTGGACGAATCGGTCCGTCCCGTCGGACGAGCGCGACGCGGGGGCGGCCGTGACGGTGATCCACCCGACGAAGGACTTGGATCACGAGCAGTACCTCAACTTCGAGTCCTGGATCCGCCAGGACTACCGCGGGCCGGTCCAGCACATCTTCAGTTTCCAGGATCCGGCGGACCCGGCCATCGAGAACGTCGAGCGCCTCAGGCGGGCGTTCCCGGCCGCGGACATCACCAGCATCTCCAATCCGCTGATCGCGGGGCTGAACGGGAAGAGCTCGAACATGGTGCACGCGATGGCCATCGCCAGACACCCGCTCGTGCTGTTCGGCGACAGCGACACTCGCGTGCGGCCGGACTTCGTGCTCAAGATGGTGCGGCCGCTCCGCGACGCACGCGTCGGCGTCACCACCTGCGGCCAGATCAACATCGGCGGGCGGGACTTCTGGACCCGGTTCTTCACGTTCCTGCAGAACTGCGAGACCGACTTCAACTGGGCCTTCCTGACGAAACTGGGGATGGACGTCGGCATCACGGGCGCGGCGTTCGCGATGCGGCGGGAGCTGCTCGATCGGATCGGCGGCCTGCAGCGCTTCGGCGGCAGCCTGCTCGAGGACATGTCGCTGGGGAACCTCCTCTACGCGCAGAAGTTCCGGATCGTCCTCGGGCCGTTCGTCGAGTGCCACGTGGACCGGTTCGACCGCTCGAAGGCCATGAACTACATCCGGCGCCTCGCCGTGGGCATCCGCAGGCACATCGCCGTCGAGATGCCGCTGTTCGTCCTCATGCTGTCGTGGTACTGGCTGTTGCTGCTGGCAGGCCTCGTCGCCCGCAACCGGCCCGTCGTACTGCTGGCGCTCGGGTTCATGGCGCTCCGCGTGGCCCTCGGTCTCGTGCAGCGGCTCGTCTCGATGAACAGGATTCACGCCGTCGATGTCGTGATGCCGCTGGCCTTCGACGTGCTGGGCACGATCTACCTGCTGGTCTCGTTCCGCACGCCGTACGTGAGCTGGCGCGGCCTCCGCTACAGGGTCGGGCGCTCCGGCGACATCGAGGAGATCTCCTTCGAGAAGATGCGGTAGGTCTTGTAACGCTGGCCGCCGAAGCCCTCGATGTCGGCGCGCATCTGCACGTTCTCCTCCCCGATGGTCGACCCCTCGCCGTGGGAGTACCCCTTTCGCGTGCCGTGCAGGAAGATGTGGTAGTAGAGCGCGTGGGCGACGCCCTTTTTGCGGAAGGCGGGGACGACGAACATGATGAAGAACCGGACCCAGTTCATCCGCCGCCGGTAGTAGAGGTACTTCGCCATGCCCAGCGGCGTCATCCGTCCGTTGAGGTGGATGAGGACTTGATTGAGGTCGGGCAGCGCGATGCCGAAGCCAACGGGCTCGTCGCCGCTCCGTGCGATGACGATCAGCTCCGGATCGGCGATCGGTAGCATGCGGCGGGCCATCGCGCGGACTTCCTCGAGCGGCGGCGCCATCATGTCCGGCCACTCCGCCGGGACGGCCAGATCGAGCACCTGCTTGATGGCGGCCGTCTCCTCGTCGAACTTCGACACGTCGACGGTGTCGACCCTGAACTTGTAGCGGCGCTGAGCGAACTCGATGACCTTCGCGGGGTCCCGCGCGAAGAGCGTGTCCTCGTGCAGGAAGTACGCAAAGACATCGAAGTCCTTCGCGTAGCCGCACCCCTCGAGCAGCGGCCGGTAGTAGGGCGGGTTGTACGAGGTCATCAGCACCGGCGGCCGGTCGAAGGCATCGATGAGCAGCCCCTTGCAGTCGTCGCCGTGCGGCCCGTCGGGTGACACCGGGCCCTTGATCGTCGTCATGCCGCGCTCGCGAAGCCACTGTTCCCCGGCCGCGACGAGCTGGCCGCAGACGGCCGGATCGTCGGTGGTCTCGAAGAGCGAGAAGTAGCCGGTCGTGACCTTCTTCCGGGCATTCAGCTCGTCGTCGACGCTCACCTGGATCCGTCCAGCGGGCCTGCCGTCGGCAAGCGCCAGGAACAGTTCCCGCGAGAGGCCCGGCCGCGCCCCGCCGTTCTGGCCGGTCGAGCGGCGCACCTCGGACAGCAGCGGGGGCACCCAGTTCGGGTTGCCCCGGTAGATGGACCACGGCAGCCTCAGGAACTGTCGCAGCTCGCGGGCTGTTCGGACCGGCCGGACGTCAACCCCCATTCGGTGTCGCTCCCAGGTGTAGAGCGGACCTTCAGGTCCGCTGTGCGCCGGGGGCTTCAGCCCCCGGCCGTTTGATCACGGCCGAAGCCCCGCCGTACCCGACGTTGATTCGCCGCCGTCGGTCCGACCCCGGCGGCGTCAGTCCGCCGCCGCGGGGCGCCGCGCCGCCGGCGCGAGCGCGAGCGCCCACCCCAGGTTGCAGACGAGATAGAGCAGGGCCAGCTTCACTGCCACAGCAACGGGCTCGGCCCAGGTCCCGGTGACGAACGCCGGCCGCCAGTTGACCGCCTGCCACGGCAGCCAGATGAAGACGAGAAGCGCGAGCCCGGCCGGTACCCACTGCCGCGGCGCCAGTGCGCGCCCGATCCAGGCCGGACGCCGAACGGCTCCCCACCCTCCGTGCAGGCCTGCCGCGACGAGCGCGACGCCAAGCGAGGTTCCCAGGGCAAAGCGGACAGTCCGCAACGCCCAGCTGACTGCGCCGTGGAGGCCCGCCGTCTTCGTCCACCCCCAGCGCGCCATCAGCCAGGCGTCGATCTCGCTTCGGCTGAGCGCGGCCCACCTGAACCCGAGACCGGTCAGCCACCACAACGCCGCGACAACCACGGCGGCGAGGACGAAGAACGGCAGCCCGCCGGCCGCGCGGGCGACCGCCGCGCGCCACGGACGGTCCCCCCGCCAGGCTGCAATCGCGGCCGTTTCGACAACGCCCGCGCCGATGCCCATCACGAGCACCAGGATCGTCGAGACGGCCAGCATCAGGACGTTCGATTCAGGCACCTGGAGGAACAGGTAAAAGAGGCCGGCGAGAACCGCATGTCCGGCAGCCAGCCATCCCGTGATCACGAGCAGGCGCGTCGTCATTTGAGCAACCCGTTCGAACGACCAGCTTCAGCTTCCACTGTCACCGTCAACGCCCCCGACGAGGCGTCGGCCTCCGGGACGTACATCGCCGAGATTCTCGCGGGCATTGCACGGAACGTCCCCGGCGTCGTCACCTTGAGAAGATAGACGTACTCGTAGCGGCCCGCGGAGAAGCTCTCCTGAAAGAACACCACGCGGTCGTCGCGGTACTCGCGGCGGCTGCCGTCCCAGAACGCCTGACGCTTCTCGAGCTCGTACAGCTCGCGCTGCTGTACCGTCTCGACGCCGGCGGGCAGCGGGTCCTCGATGATCAGATACCGCCAGTCCGTCGACCCGGCTGCCGCCAGGCGAACGAGGAGGAGGTCGCCCGGCTTCGCCGTGCCCGCAAACGGGGTCTCCCGGTAGACGATCCGGCCCGACTTCCTGACCGGCGTCAGGGCCAGGTACGTCCGCACGAGCGCCAGTTTTCGCGACCCGGTTCGCTCGAGCGGGCCCGACTGGTCGAAGTACTCGGCCGTGGCGGACCAGTACAGCGTCCCGGTTCCCTTGGTGACGAGGCGGATCGTGTTGAGGCCTGCCCGGGCGGGCGCGGTCACCACCACGGGATCGGGCGACGTCAACGATGCGGGCGTGAACACCTGGCGGCCCACAGGCTCGCCGTTGACGAACACCTCTACCGTCGTGTCAACGGCTGCCTCCGCCCGCGCGCGCATGTAGTCGAGCAGTCCAAGCAGCACCATGGCGGTCTGCTTCGTGCTCGACCAGTAGGCGCCGTAGTTGCGATTCAGCAGCAGCCACCGCACGGCCGGCTCCAGCAGCGCGTGGTTCGGATCGCGTGCGGCGAGGGCCTTGACGGTCAACGCCGTCGCCTCGACGCCCGTGTCGCCGGCGTCTTCGAGCAACGGGTCGGCTGCCGACACCCACCACGCCAGGTCCCCCTTGCGCTGGGCGCGTCCGACGACGGCGGCGGCGAGCTCGTCGCCGCGTGGGTCCTTCGCGCCGTCGAGGGTCAGCAGCAGCAGCGCCTGGCCGTAGGCGCTCATCCGATCGCGAGCCGCCCACGCCTCGTCGAGCGCCGAGGCGGCACGGTACGACTCGGGCTCCTCCATCCCGCGGGGCAGCGCGTCGGCGCGCTCGGCCAGGCCGAGCACGTACACCATGTACACCTTGAGGTCCGGCACGGCGCGGGGGTACGACGCGTAGAGCGTCATCAGGCTGCGGGCGCCATTCCTGAGGCGCCACTCGTCGACCTTGTAGCCGGCGTGCCGGGCCTCGAGCAGGCCGTACAGCGCATACGCGGTCATAAACGGCGACGACTGGTCCGTCTTCCACCAGCCCCACCCGCCCTCGTCGTGCTGATAGTCGTACAGGCGACGCAGGCCGTCGGTCACCTGACGGTCGAGCGCCTGCAGGCGTTCGGTGGGCGCCAGCTTGAGATCGGCAAGCGCCCGCAGGACCATCAGATTGGGGAGAAAACTCGACAACGTCTGCTCCGTACATCCATACGGGTACGAGGTGAGGAAGTCGAGCGCTCCCAGCAGCGGCCCTGCCAGCGACGGGGCGAGCGAGACACGGATGGCGCGCGCCGCCGGGTTCGCGGTGTCGGGCACCGTCAGCTCGGCCACCTGCTCTCCGGGTCCGCTGCGCGATCCCGACGCCGCCGCCTGGCGCTTGAGGCCGAAGGGCAGGACGGGGAGCGTCACCTCGACCGCATCGGTGTCGGTGTCGGTCACGGCGGTGCCCGTGAAGGCGGCCGTCCCGACCTTGTCGGCCCGCACGCGCCAGTCGAGCCGCTGCTCGCCGCCCTGCTCGATCGACAGCGTCCGTGGCGCCTCGGGCGTCTCAGCGGGCCCCGGCGGGCCGGCCGAGAGACCGACGCCTGGCGCCTGGAACGAGACCGCGACGGACTTCGGCCCCGCCAGGTAACTGTGCACGATGACCGGTACGGCCGCTTCGTCGCCTTCGGTCAGAAACCTCGGGGTGACGACGCGGACGATCAAGTCCTTCGTCGTCGTGGTGCGCGCGATCGCGGCGCCCACGCGCGTGTCGGCTGTCACGGCGCGGGCGGTCAGGCGCCACGTCGTGAGCGAGTCCGGATACGGCACGTCGACGTGCGCTGCGCCGGCCGCGTCGGTGACCACGTCGCCCAGCCAGTAGATCGCGTCGGGGAAGTCCTTCCGCACCTGCGGTTGGGCGGGCCGGTCGGCCTTGAAGTCCGCCAGCCCCATGGGCCGCCGCCGCCCGGCCAGCTGCAGTTGTTCCGTGCCCGAGTAGCCGACGAACGAGTACTCGCGCGAGAACTGCGTGATGACCTGGCTGTACTCCGTTCGGTAGAAGAACCGCAGCGGATCAACCGTGCTGTCCGGCTTGACGCCGTAGACGGCTTCGTCGATTACGCCCACGCTCAGTTGCGCGCGCGCCGGCTGGCCGGCGGCGTCCGTGACGCGGATGCTGAAACCGCCCGACTGCCGCGGTCGCGCGACCGCCTGGTCCGCCACGATGGCAACCTGCAGCTGCTTCGAGGTCGCGGGCACTCTCAGGCGCTTCTCGGCGCGGTACAGCCGGTCGTCCTTCAGGAAGACGATATTCAGGTACGTGTCGCCGAGATCATCCTCGGCGATCGGCACCTCAATGGCCTCCGTGTTCGCCAGCCTGATCACACGGCGGTAGGACACATCCTGTTTCTCCTTCGTAACCAGGATGGCGGAGGCCGGTTGCCCCCCTTGGATGGTGAGTCGCGCCGTGTCTCCCGGCTGATAGGAACTGCTGTCAGCGACGAGCTCCACCACCCGCTCTTCGTCCCACGAACCGATCCCCCGCCCCGGGATCCACACGTAGACATCGTCTCGCACCACCCGCGAGCCTGACGCTGCCGAGGCCATCAGCCGGTATTGCCCCGGCTCGGCGGGCAGCGTGGTCGTCCACGTCCCGCGGCCCTCTGCATCGGTGGACGCCGACCCGTCGGCAATCCGCGTGTAGGTGGGCTCGCGCCAGCGCCCCGTGTCGTGGCTGACGCGATCGAGCGACACGGTCAGCCGCACGTTCGGCTGCGGCACGCCGGCGTAATCGAGGGCTCGCACCCTGAAGGTGACCTCCGACCCGGGCGCGTGGACATAGCGGTCCGCGCGGGCCGCCAGCAGGAAACGGCCCCAGGTGGCGTGAATGGTCGTGTTGCCGGCAACTTCCCGGCTGCTGGCGTCGGCGACGCGCGCCTCGATCCGCCACGAGTAATCCTGCCCGTCGCTGTCGATGCCGGTGGGGAGCGCGATCTCGGCGATGCCCCGGTCGTCCAATCGCGCCGTGCCCTGACGTTCCTCTTCGCCGCCCCACCAGCCGCTGCCGTACTCGTCCTCCTCGCCGTCCTCCACCCACCTGAGCGGCGAGTAGTACGGCTGCCGGTGAACGACGTATTGAACCGCACCGCCCGCCACCGGCTGGCCGAAGTAGTATCGGGCGTTGAGCGTGACTCTGGCCGGGGCGCCCTGAAGCACGAAACGCTCCGCGGGCGTCACGACGACCTCGAATTCGGGCTTGCGGTACTCCTGGACCTCGAAGGCGCCGTGAGCCTGCTGGTCGTCACTCGCGAGTCGCGCGCGGTAGTCACCCAGGCTGGCGCCGCGAGGCACGGGGAACGACGCATGCACAGCGCCGAACTCGTCGACCGGGAGCACCTGGCGGAGCAGGACTTTGTCGTTTGGGTCGGTGACGGCCAGCTCGACCGACTTGCGGTCGAATGGCAGGAGCGTGCCCTTCGCGCGCCACCGCAGCACGCCCTTGATGCGCACGGTGTGCCCGGGCCGGTAGATCGGCTTGTCGGTGTAGACGTAGCCGGCGAGCTCGCGCGGTGAGTCGCTCAACGCCCATGTGCCCGGCGCCGTCGCGGCTACCTGGCCGCGACAGCGGGCGACGGCGACGATGTCGTCGATCTTCTGCTGATCCAGGCGCAGCTCGTAGGTGCCGTCGGCGCCGGTGACACCGGTGCCGACGGCCTGCCGGTCCGCGATCGTGTGAACGTCACAGCCCGCCTCGGGCTCCCCGCTGAACCGGTTGGCCGCATAGAGGAGCACCTGCCCCGGTGCGGTCTTCGTGACAAGCCCGATGTCCGAGACGATCACGACGGTGTAGGCCCTGAGCGGCGCATGTACCGCCTCGACCACGTAAACGCCGGGCTCCGGCAGATCGAGCGGGATGCGCCTCGCTTCGGTGTCCTTGACCGGCGGGAGGATCTCGCGCCACGACGAGACGAGCTGCGAGGCGTTCAGCAGCGGCACCTGCGCGAAGGTGCCGTAGCGCACGATCCGGCGAAGCTGCACCTGCGCCTGATCGGTGCGCTGGCGCCGCCGGGCCCGGTAGGCCGGGCTGAACTGCCGCCGGACGAACGACCGGATTCCATCGCGCCGGTCCGCCTTCCACGTGGCAATCCGCTCCAGCCACGTCTGCTCCTGCGGCACGATCGGCTCCTCGCTGCCCAGCACGTGCGGGTCTCGAAGCAACGCGAAGAACTGCAGTGCGTCCTTGACCCGGTACACCCGGAAGTCGAGGTGCTCGACACGCCTGAAGGTCAGCGTGATCGCCGGGCGTTCCTTCGTTGTCGCCATGTGGCTGCTGCCCAGCGAAAATGCCGGGCGTGCTGGTTCCGCGGCTCCGGTCTGCGCCGGCGCGAACCGCGGCACCGCCACAATGAGTGCCGCGGCGACGACGGCGGCCACGCGGGGGAGGTGGCTGCGACGAGACGGGCGGGGCAGGGGAGACGCGTTCATTGGAGGCATAACCCGAAAACGCCCACAAACGACGGGTTCTCGGCGACGGGCCGCCAGTGCGCCGAGGGATGACGGATCAGGTCGCGCAGCCGCACCTTGCGGACCTCGCCCGGCGACCCGCCGTCAGGGCCCGTGTGGTACACGAGCCAGTCATCGGCGGATCCATCGAAAACCGACGGCCCGACGACGACCATCAGGTGATCGGGCTGCGCCGCGCCGGCCCGCCGGAAGTACAGCAGGTCACCGGGGCGCGCCGCACGAGTGTCGCGCCCGACCGGCAGCGTGTTGAACCGGACGATCGTCCGAGCGTCGGCGAACTCGGCAGACGATGTCTTCGAGATGCGGAACAGCGGCCAGCCGTCCGCCGACGGACGCGGAGGCCGCCGGACGTCGGCGAGCGGCGGCACGACAGGCAGCGCCGCCTGGCGGATCCACTCGGGGGTATGGGCGCGCAAGGCTTCGCGCACGGCGTGCCGCACCAGCCCGGCGCAATCGGTGACATCGGCGGTAGGGCGGTAGAACTGCGCGTCGGCCAGGAAGACGAACCAGGCGCGGAAAGACGCACGATCCGATTCGTCGAGCAGACGGATCTCAGTGCCGGCTGGCCGTACTGCCAGCACCGTCAGACCACACGCGACCAGCAGCCACCGCATCGGGCGCAATCTACCCCCTTTGCCTGAGGCGGACAACAGGAGACCGCAGACTGGGCGTGCTCCGCGGCGGCCCGGACGCTTCACGTCCTCTGACCGTGGTCTCTTCCGCAGTCCCTGTCATCGTGCCGGTCAAGGCTTCACGGGACGTCCCAGGGCCTGGCGTGCCACCGCCGCGTACACCCGCACGCCCGCCCGGTCTTTCCGGAACGCACAGGCCACGATGCGTCCGGCCATCCCAAGCAGGATCAGGACCTTCACCGCGACGCGCGCACCGACGTGATGGTGTTTGGCGACGTACCGCTCGAGGTTACGGTACCACGCGAGCGCAAACGCACGTGATCCGAGGTCGCGCTTCGCCACGCCGCCCCGATGCCGCACGACAGCCTCCGGCACGAGGAAGACCTGCCAGCCGGCGGCTCGCAGGCGGCGGCAGAAGTCCACGTCTTCGAACCACGCGGGGTAGAAACCCTCGTCCATGCCGCCGAGCGCCTCGAACGTCTCCCGCCGCACCATCAGGCACGCGGCTGCCGGTTGCTCGACCGTGAGCGGGCGATCGTACGTCAGGTCGAGCATCCGTTGCCGGCGCGAGACGGGGTTTGCCGGCCACAGCCGATCGATCATCAGGAGCTCTGCGGCGAAGCTGGCGACGGTCGGGAACCGCCGGACGTTCCAGCCTCGCTGCGGCTGCCCGTCTTCACCCACCAGTTGGCCCGTCACCGCGCCGCACGTGAGGTGGGCGTCGAGAAACGTTGCCAGCGCGGCGACGGCGCCGGGGGCGGCGACGGCGTCGGTGTTCAGCAGCAGCAGATGGCGGCCCGACGCCAGCCGCGCTCCGGCGTTGACACCGCCCGCGAATCCCAGATTCGCAGCCTGCCGCGCGATCCGGACCGCGGGAAACTGGTTGCTGATGCGCTCGAGGCTGCCGTCGGTCGAGGCGTTGTCCACGACGATCACCTCGGCGTCGGCATCGGAGAGCGAGCGCAGGCAGCGCGCGAGGAGGTCGCCGCTGTTCCAGTTCACCAGGATCACGGACACGGGTGGCACGGCGTCGCCTACTCCAGGATCGGCAGCGCGACGGCTGCCGCGCTGCGGGGCGGCGCGGACGGGAGCGAACCCAGCCGGCCCCGGTGTGCGGCCACAATCTGCACGGCCAGCGGCAGGGAGAACCCCACGCCGCCTCGCCACGCGTCGAAGGGGCCCCAACGGCTCGGCGGCAGGGAGGCGAGGGCTCGGGCCGCATCGGCCTCTCCCGCCGCCACGACAGCCGAGCGCCCGCGTCCGGTGCGGACAACGCGACACTCGACCCCGAGGATGGCGGGGGGGATCTGCTCGCGCAACGCAGCAGCCACGATCGAGGTCAGCGAGGTCCGCAGGCGGCCGGCATCGCCGACCACGCGCACCAAGGGGTCGGCGCCGGACACCTCGATCTGCACACCCGACTGAGCGCCGTCACGCGCTCCTGCCGCCACCTCGGCTGCGAGCCCGAAGATGGCGACCTCGTCGGAGTTGAGCGCAACGTGGCCGGCCATCAGCCTGGCGAGCTCGCTCATGTCGCCGAGAAGCTCGCCAAGCTTCGCGCACGCGCCCGCGGCTTCGAGGAGGTACTTCCGCGCGTTCTCGTCCAGGGTTTGGCCGTGGACCTGCAGGACCATCCGGACGTAGCCGGACGCCACCGAGACCGGCGTGCGAAGCTCATGCACCGTCAGCGAGATGAGCTGTGGGCAGTCGGAGGAGTCTGGCCTCATGGCACCTGTTCGGCCCGAAGAAACGCCCCGATCCTAGCACGTCGCTTCTCGTCGGGCCGGAAATGATGCCGGATGGCACGAGGTCGTGTGGTACGATGGTATCGATCTCCCGACATGAGAATTGCCGCGGCCTCGTACGGCAGCGGCGACCGGGTTTTGTGCGTCGAAGGACCGCCGCTTCGAGGCGGCATCACCCCATGCTCATCAGGACCGCACCTCCAATCCCCGCATCGGAAATCACCGATGAACGCCTGTACCACCGCCGACGAGAGTTCCTCCGCACGTGCGGCGCCGTTGCTGCCGGTCTCGCGATTGGAGATGTCGGATGGGCCGCGCCGCGGTCCCAGGCGGCACCTACGGCCAGGCTCGAGAACGTCCGCAAAGGACCCTTCGGCACCGCGGAGAAGCTGACGCCCTACGACGACGTGACCGGCTTCACCAACTTCTACGAGTTCGGCACCAGCAAGTCGGCACCGGCGAAGCGTGCCGGCACCCTGCGCACGCGGCCGTGGACGGTTCGGGTGGACGGCGAAGTGGGGCGGCCGGGCGAGTACGCCATCGAGGACATCCTCAAGTCCCACGCGCTCGAAGAGCGGGTCTACCGCTTCCGTTGCGTGGAGGGATGGTCGATGGTCATCCCGTGGGTGGGGTTCCCCCTGGGTGACCTGCTGAAGCGATTCGAGCCGACGTCGAGAGCCGGGTTCGTCGAGTTCACGACGCTGAACGACGAGCGGCAGATGCCGGGGCTCTCGAGCGACGTCCTGCGGTGGCCGTACCGAGAGGGGCTCCGCATGGATGAGGCGATGCACCCGTTGACGATCCTGGCTGTCGGTTTGTACGGGGCCGTGCTGCCCAATCAGAACGGCGCACCGCTCCGGTTGGTGGTCCCGTGGAAGTACGGCTTCAAGAGCATCAAGTCGATTGTCAGAATCCGGTGTGTGAGGTTCCAGCCCGTCAGCGCGTGGACAGAGGCGAACGCACACGAGTACGGCTTCTACGCGAACGTGAACCCCACCGTGCCGCACCCGCGGTGGAGCCAGTCGCAGGAACGCCGCTTCGGTGAGTCGGGGAAGCGTCCGACGGTGCTCTTCAACGGGTACGGAGAGCAGGTGGCAGGCTTGTACGCGGGCATGGACCTGAGGAAGAACTACTGAGCGAAGCGTCTAGCCTTTGCATAGCAAAGTGCTTGACAGTAATGCGCCTAAATGCTACGAAGTGATTCGTGACAAACCGGTTACCGCTTGATGAGCAGCCGGAAGCCGTCCGGCAGGCCGACCCGGCGTCGTTACAGGCGCACGCACTCCAGAACCTCCAGTTCATCCGCGAGACCATGGAGCGGGCGGGGTCGTTTACGGCTGTGTCGGGCCGCGGGCAGATGGCCGTCGGCTTCATTGCGCTGGCAGCTGCCTTCGCGGCCTCGCGCGCGCCGACGCCTGAGACGGGCGTCCGCTGCTGGCTGGCAGCCGCCGTCGTGTCGGCAGCGGTTGCGGCCTGCGGCATGCTGCTCAAGGCCAGGGCGACTCACACGCCGCTGCTCTCCGGGCCGGGACGCAAGTTCGTGTCGAGCTTCGCGCCGCCCGTCGCGTCTGGCGCGATCCTGACGGCAGCTGCCATGTCTGCAAGCTTGTTCGACTGGCTGCCCGGCATCTGGTTGCTGCTCTTCGGGACCGCCGTTGCCACAGGCGGGGCGTTTTCGGTGCGCGTCGTCCCCGTCATGGGGGTCTGCTTCATGGTGCTGGGGGGCCTGGCCCTGCTGGGGCCCGCCTCCTTCGGCACCGCCCTGATGGCGATCGGCTTTGGCGGTCTGCACATCGTCTTCGGGGCCATTATCGCGGTGAGGTACGGTGGGTAGAGCTGGGACAGCCTCGCGCGAGCACCAGAGCGAGGCCCGCTCGATCGGGGAGGGACTCCGCGCAATGCACGGTGGCGCGCCAGCGGCGGCGATACCCGAGCTGGACCGGCTCATCCATGAGCGGGTCCGTCTCGGGATCGTCAGCGCGCTGGCTGTCAACGACACGCTGACCTTCAACGACCTCAAGCAGCTGCTGAAGACGACCGACGGGAACCTGAGCGTGCACGCGCGAAAGCTCGAAGAAGCCGGCTACGTCGCATGCACGAAATCGTTTGAAGGCCGGCTTCCGAAAACCGCGTTCCGGCTCACGCCTGCCGGGCGCCGCGCACTCGAACGCTACCTCGACCACATGGAGGCCCTGATCCGCGTGATGCGGGAGCGGTAGGTCCCGGGGATTAGGGATCAGGGAGCGGGGATCGGAAGTCGGAGCAGCGCTGGGCTACTCCGCTTCCGGGGCGGAACGCACCGCGCGGCCCTTGAGCTTCGATCGCGTCCACGCGATGATCGCCGGCAGCAGCGACAGGAAGATCACCACCGCGACGACGATGTGGATCTGCTCCTCGATGTCCGGGATGGCGCGCCCGAGGAAGTAGCCCGTCAGCGTCATCGAGTTGATCCACAGGATCGCCCCAACGAGATTAAACGTGGCAAACCGGCGGTAGGTCATCTCCGCGGCGCCCGCGACAACCGGCGCGAACGTCCGGATGATGGGGATGAACTGCGCGATGATGATCGTCTTGCCGCCGTGCCGCTCGTAGAACTCGTGCGTGCGGATGAGGTGCTCGCGCCGGAAGAGCAGGGAATTCGGCCGGCTGTACAACGCCGCGCCTGCCTTGTGCCCGATGAAGTAGCCGGTCGCGTTGCCGGCAACCGCCGCCGCCATCAGGCAGGGAATCAGCCAGCCGATCGGCAGGTCGCCGCTCGCGGCGAACAGCCCCGCCGTCACCAGCAGGGAATCTCCCGGCAGGAAGAACCCGACCATCAGCCCCGTCTCCGCGAAGATGATAAACACGATGCCGGCCAGACCGACCAGTCTGATCAGCTCCGGGACGTTGTAGACGGTTCGAAAGAACTCTTGGATGAGCTCCAGAAGGCACCCCGCTCGCTAGCCACGGCTGTCGCGTCGGATCCTTTTATGATACACCCCTTTCCAGTTGCCAGCCTTTGATCCATACTCATCCCACACGAAGCCATTGTCCTTCTGAGCCGGGCGCCGCCCGTGGCTTGGCCCGAGGCCCGGGCGACCCGGTCGGGACGCCGTCGGGTCTGGACGACATCAGGTCGCGGAGGGCGCCATGGACTCCTCACACGCCGCTGTCGGGGCTGAAGCGCGCCGCACGCAGATCCTCCGGATGAGCGAGCAGACGGTGGACATGCTGCGAATGGTGCGCGACGCATTCGAGAAGCAGGACCGATCCGCGCTCGGCGCCGCGGAGCGGCTCGGCCGCGAGATTCACCGCCAGGAAAAGGCCCTGATGGAGACGCTCGTCACCGACGCCGAGGTGTCGACGCGGCCGGCCTCGGCGGAGGACACGGTCTTCGTGCCGATGCACCTCGAGCGCGTCGGGGACAATCTCGAATCCCTCGCCGCCGCGATCCGGACGATGATTGCCGACGGCGTGCTGTTCACCGATCGCGCCATGCGCGAGGTGGGCAGCCTGTTCGAAATTGCGCTCGAGCTGCTGGAATGTGTCCGCGACGGGCTGCGCACGGGCAACCGGACGCTCGTCCGGCACATCCTGCTCGCCGGCCTGCGCTGCGAGATGATGGCGAACGACTTCGCGCGGTTCCACGAACAGCGGTTGATCGAGGGCGTCTGCGTGCCACGAGCGTCGTCCCTCTATCTGGCGATGCTCGATTACCTGAAGGGCATCGAGTGGCACGTCCGCCAGATCGGCGAGAAGCTGACCCCCACGCCGCTGTACGAAGCCGAGGCCGGTCACCGCTTCCAGGTGCTCGACTCGGCGAACCGCTGAGCGGCGATCGCCGCCCGGCCCAGCTCCCGGGCTGTACCCCCACGACCAGGACCATTCGGAGGACCGCTCGCGCAGCGTTGGTGGTATCGTACGCCGGACAGACGGCGTTCACCCACAGGGAGGCGGCGCGTGGCACGAGACATCCTGCTGGTCGCGAGCGGGGACTCGCGACTCTCGGCAAACCAGGTCTGCTGGCCGGCGCAGCGCCAGCTCGAAGCGAGCGTGACACGCGCGCTGGCGGATCTCAAGCACCGGATCGTACGGGCGCACCCGGTTGACGCGGTCAAGGGCCACGGGTTCCTCGACAGCCAGGCGCGCGGCATCGAGGCCTTCCGCACGATCGATCCGGACGCCCCCCTGATCGTGGCCGAGGCTGTGTGGCAGTACACGAGCCACGTGCTGCCGGGGCTGACCAGACACCGCGGCCCGATCCTGACGCTCGCCAACTGGAGCGGGGAATGGCCGGGCCTGGTCGGGATGCTCAACCTGAACGGGTCGTTGACCAAGTCCGGGGTTGCCTACAGCACGATCTGGAGCGAGAACTTCACCGACGACTTCGCCCAGCGCGGCCTTGCCGAGTGGCTGTCGACCGGGCGGATCACGCACGACACGAGCCACGTGAGGCCGCTCGAGGGAGACACCTGGCCCGTCGATCTCGCGGTGCTCGAGCCCCGCGGCGCGGAGCTGGCCGACACGCTGGTGCGCCAGCAGGCGATCATGGGGATCTTCGATGAAGGCTGCATGGGGATGTACAACGCGATCATCCCGGATCACCTCCTGCACCGCGTTGGCGTCTTCAAGGAGCGCCTGAGCCAGTCGGCGCTGTACGCCGCGATGCGCGAGGTGAGCGATGCCACGGCGGTGCGCCATTATCGTTGGCTGACGAGCCGTCACATGCGGTTCGTCTACGGCCCCGACCCGGCGCGGGACCTGACCGAGGCGCAAGTGCTCGAGGGGCTCAAGATGTACGACGCGGCCGTGCAGATGGCTGCGGCATACGGCTGCGCGGCCATCGGGATTCAATACCAGCAGGGCTTGAAGGATGTGTGCGTCGCCTCCGACCTGGCCGAAGGCCTCCTCAACAACCCCGATCGGCCTCCCGTGTTCGGGGCGAACGGCCAGGAGCTGTTCGCCGGGCTGGCGGTCCCGCACTTCAACGAGGTCGACGAGTGCGCCGGCCTTGACGCGCTGATGACGAACCGGGTCTGGGTGAGCCTGGGCTTCGAGCCCTCGACCACGCTCCACGACGTGCGATGGGGATCGCATGTGCGCGGCGACGGCGTGGACGAGTTCGTGTGGGTGTTCGAGATTTCCGGCGCCGTCCCGCCGAGCCATCTGATCGGCGGCTACGCGGGCGCCGTCGGCGAGCGCCAGCCGCCGATGTACTTCCCGCGCGGCGGATCGACGATCAAGGGGGTCAGCAAGCCGGGCGAGATCGTCTGGAGCCGCATCTACGTCCAGGCGGACGCCCTGCACATGGACATCGGCCGCGGTGGCGTGGTCCGGCTGCGCCCGGCCCTAATTGAACGATACTGGAAGGCCACGACGCCCCAGTGGCCGATGATGCCGGCGGTCCTCTACGGCATCAGCCGCGATCAGTTCATGGCCAAACACCAGGCCAACCACATCCAGGTCGCCTACGCGCCTGACGCGGATGCGGCGCGGCGCGCGCTCGTGATCAAGGCGTCGATGGCGAAGGCGCTGGGGATCGCCGTGAATCTGTGCGGGACCCTGGACGATTCGTTGGATCGGCACCAGGCCGCGTCTCGCGCGTAGGGCGCGTCTCTCACATGGACCTGACACTCCTCGTCGTCGCAGGCCTGCTCGTCGTCCTGCCCGTCGCGGCGATCCTCGTCATGGTGGCCGTCGTGTTCAGACGGACGCTTCGCCCGGACCCGGAGCAGGCGCGCGCCCGCTTCGACGAGATCCAGCGGGCCCAGGAGCGGACCGAGCGCGCGCTCATCGATGCCATCGGGAGGAACCGCGAGGAGTCCGGCACGGCCGCGAAGCACCTCCGGGAGGAGGTGACCACCGCGCTTGGCGCCGCCTCCGCGTCGGTCCGGACGAGCGTCACCGAGCTCGCCCAGCTGCAGACCGCGCAGCTCGACGGCTTCTCCCGGCAGCTCGCCACGCTGACGCAGACGAGCGAGGAGCGGCTCGGCCGCGTACGCGAGACGGTCGACGAGCGGCTGACCCTGCTGCAGTCCGAGAACGCCCGGAAACTGGACGAGGTCCGCGAGCTGGTGGCCGAGAAGCTGCAGGGCACGCTCGAGGCGAAGCTCGGAGAGTCGTTCAGGCTGGTCAGCGATCGCCTCGAGCAGGTGCACAAGGGCTTGGGCGAGATGCAGACGCTCGCCGCCGGCGTCGGCGACCTCAAGCGCGTGCTCGCCAACGTCAAGACGAGGGGCACCTGGGGTGAGGTTCAGCTGCAGCAGCTGCTCGATCAGGTCCTCGCGCCGGAGCAGTACGAGACCAACGTGGCGACGCGCGAGGGAAGCAACGAGCGCGTCGAGTTCGCCATCCGGATGCCCGGCCGCGGGGCGACGGAGCGTGATACGGTCCTGCTGCCGATCGACGCGAAGTTCCCGCTCGAGGACTACCAGCGCCTTGTCGAGGCGTCGGAACGCGGCGAGCAGGAAGCCGTCGAGGCAGCCGGCCACCAGCTCGAGAACCGCGTCAAGCAGTTCGCGCGCGACATCCGCGACAAGTACCTCAATCCGCCCCGGACCACCGAGTTCGGCATCCTGTTCCTGCCGACCGAGGGGCTGCACGCCGAAGTCCTGCGGCGCGCTGGGCTGGTCGATCTCATCCAGCGCGAGTGCCGCGTCGTCATCTGCGGACCGACGACGTTGTGGGCCCTGCTCAACAGCCTGCAGATGGGATTCCGGACGCTGGCCATCGAGCGCCGTTCAAGCGAGGTGTGGACGCTGCTCGGTACGGTCAAGGCCGACTTCGCCAGGTTCGCCGTGACGCTCGATCTGGTGCAGAGGAAGCTCGCCGAGGCGTCGGACAAGATTGACGTGGCGCGAAGAGACAGCCGCCGGATCGAGCGGCACCTGAAGGATGTCCAGGAACATCCCGCAGCCGGCGCCGCCCCGGAGGTCGTCGCCCTGCCGTCCGACCGCGACGAGGGCGAGCAGGATTCACGCTGATGCGACGCGCTCGGCTGCCCTGGTGGATCGCAGTCCTTGCAGCCGCGTTCCTCGGGTACTTCGGTCTGCTCGTGTATTGCGACGCGTGGCGGCCCGAGCCGATCGGTCTCGAGTTTGCCTTCGCCGGCAGCCGGATGACGGTGACGCGAGTAGCCCTCGGCTCCCCCGCAGCCCGTCAGGGGATCGAGCCGGGCGACGCCGTGTCGGCCTGTCAAGGGCAGGCGATCCGCTCCGCCTACGAGTGGATGGCCCTGATGGCAAACGTCGAGTTCGACCGCGCCGTGCGCCTGACGGTCGAGCGCGCGGGCCGCAGCCGAGAGGTCGTCCTGACGCTCGGCCGTGTCGGCTGGCAGGCGGTGCTGTCGCCGGACGGCCTCACGCGGATGGGGGTTCGCGGCGTTCAGGCGGTCACACTGGCGCTGGCGCTCGTCGTGGCGTTCAGACGGCCGCGTGACGTGGTGGCTCGCCTGGGCGCCTGGCTGCTGGCCACACTCGCCGTCTTCAGCGTCGTGCTGCAGTATCGGGTCGCCGCGGTCTGGCGCGGTCTGCCGCTGCTCGTCGGCGCCCCGTTGTGGGTGCCGTTTCTCAGCACGCAGGCCGTCGGAGCCGTGCTGTTCACCTTCTTCTCCGTGTTCCCGCGCGTGCGTCTCCGATCCGCGTCCCTGTGGGCCGTCCTGTGGACGCCGATGCTGCTCGCCGTCCTCCCGGGCGCCTCCTACATGCTCAACGTCGTGTACCGCCCGGATCGGATCGCAGAGCGCACCGACAGCTGGCTGGCACTGCTGATCGTCAACCTGGTCTACGTCGGCGCCGCTGTCACGATGCTCATCCTGACCTACCGGCGCCTTGACGACGTCAATGAACGGCGGCGCGTGCGGGTGCTGGCGATCGGGTCGACGGTGGGGTGCGCGGCAAGCGGCACGTTTGTGTTGCTCTTCTGGCGGTCGAGCCCTGACCTGGCGCTCTACCCGTCGACCGGGGTGAGCGTGGGGGCGTTGTTGCTGCTTCTGGTGCCGCTGACGTTTGCGTACGCCATCCTGCGCCACCGGGTCCTCGACATCCGCGTGATCATCCGCCAGGGCGTCCGCTACGCCGTTGCGCGTGGGCTCCTGCTCTCGCTGGTGCCGGTGCTCGTGGTCGCGCTGGCCGTCGACATCACGTTGAGCCGGGCGCAGCCGATCGAGGCCATCCTGAGCCGCCGCGCGTGGGCGTACGCGGCGCTGGCGGCTGCGGCGGTCTTTGCGCACCGGTACCGCCAACGGTGGCTGGACGCGCTGGATCGCCGTTTCTTCCGCGAGCGGTACGATGCCCAGCGCCTGCTGGCACGCGTCGTCGAGGGGATCACGGCCGCGGGCAGCTTGGACCGGGTCGCGCCGAGAGTGGTTGCCCACATCGAGAAGGCGTTGCACCCGCAGTTCGCGGCGCTCCTCCTGCATGAGCCGCACGCGCGCGAGTACCGCGTCGCTGCCGCCTCGCCGGCAGGCGCCGCACCGCCGCCACTGCCTGCGGGCGGCACGTGGGCCGGCCTCGCGAAGCTGCTCGGCAGACCCTTCGACATCGCGGCGGGTGAAGGGTGGCTGGCGAGCCAGTTGCCTGCCCGCGAGCTGGACTGCCTGCGGCAGGCCGGTGCGGAGCTGCTGGCGCCGATCAGGACGACCGGTGAGACGCTGTCGGCCTGTCTCGTGCTCGGCAGCAAGCGATCGGAGGAGCCGTACACGGCAGAGGATCGGGCGCTGCTCGGCGCCATCGCGGACAACCTCGCGCCGGTGGCCGGAAGGCCGGCGGAGGTCCCGCAGACCGTCCGTACCCTGTCGGAATGCCCGCAGTGCGGCGCCTGCCTCGACGGCAGCGAGACAGCGTGCCCGCAGGACGGATCACGTTTGGTGTCGAGACGTGTGCCGCGCGAGCTGGCCGGCCGTTACCGGATTGACCGCAGGCTCGGGCGCGGGGGCATGGCCACGGTCTACCGCGCGCAGGACACGGCGCTTGATCGACAGGTGGCGGTCAAGCTGGTGCGCGAAGACCTCGCAGGACGCGCCGACATGGCCGCGAGATTCCGGCGTGAGGCGCGCGCCGCGGCGGCGTTTTCGCACCCGAACGTGGTCACGGTCCATGACTACGGCGTCGACGCGGGCACGCACGCCTACCTCGTGATGGAGCTGCTGGAGGGCGAAACGCTCCGGCAGGAACTCCGGCGCGCCACGCGCCTCCCGCCGGCGCGGGTCGTCCACATCATGCGAGGGATTGCCGCCGCCGTGGATGCCGCCAGCCGGCGCCGGCTCGTCCATCGAGACCTCAAGCCGGAGAACGTGTTCCTGGCCCGCACCAGCGACGGCGACGAAACGAAGGTTCTGGACTTCGGGATTGCCAGCACGCTGCGGCGCGCGGACGACACCGGAGAGCCACTCGAGTCGCCTGCCGAATGGCTGGCTGGCACCCCCGAGTACATGGCCCCGGAGCAGCTGCGCGGCGACGAAGCCTCGCCGGCGTGGGATGTGTGGGCGATGGTCCTGATGGCATACGAGATGCTCGTCGGCAGGCTGCCGTACTCCGACTGTGATGTGGCCGGTGCTCTGGACCGCCTGGCCGAGGGGCATGAGTCTGTCTGCTTGGCGCCGCTCGGGACGGCGCCGCCGGCGTGGAGGGTGCTGTTTTCGAGGGCGCTGTCGCCGGACCCGTCACGGCGGCCGGCATCGGCCGCGGGCTTTCTGACGGAGCTCGAGCGCGCCCTCCGGTGACCAGGCAGGGCGCCGCGTGGGGCCTGGGGCTTCGAGCGGCGGCCGGCCGGCGCCGGTGAGGCATGGTGCCGCAAGGCAGGGCAGGATGACCGAGAACAGGGAGCGGAGACCGCCTGGGCGGCTGGAACCGCCCCGCCATTTTGCTACGACGCGCTGGAGCGTCGTGCTGGCGGCGGGCGACGAGAACACGCCCGGCGCCCGCGAGGCGCTGGCGCGCCTGTGCGACATCTACTGGTATCCGCTGTACGCGTTTGTCCGGCGATGGGGCCACACCGCCGACGACGCACAGGACCTCACGCAGGAGTTCTTCACGCGCCTGCTCGAGAAGCACTACCTGGGCGACGTCCGGCCGGAGCGGGGCCGCTTCCGCTCGTTCCTGCTGGCCTCGCTGAAACACTTCCTGCTCAACGAGCGCGATCGTGTTCTTGCCCAGAAACGCGGCGGCGGCCAACGGCCGGTGCCGCTCGAAGGGGAAACCGCCGAAGGGCGCTATCTGCGCGAACCGTGCGAGCCGTCGACGCCGGAGACCATCTTCGAGCGGCGCTGGGCGCTGACGCTGCTCGACCGCGTCCTGGCCCGCTTGCAGGACGAGTACGCGGCGTCCGGCCGCGAACGGCTGTTTGAGGCGCTCCGCGGAACGCTCACCGGCGAGACGGACGCGCCCCGGTACGCCACGCTGGCGGCCCGGCTCGAGATGACGGAGGGAGCGGTCAAAGTCGCCGTGCACCGCCTGCGGCGGAGGTTCGGGGCGCTTCTGCGCGAGGAGATCGCCGATACCGTTGCCGAGCCCGGGGAGATCGACGACGAGATCCGGTACCTGTTCAAAGCGCTCGACGTATGAGCCGACCGGAGACGCCTCGCCAATCGTGCGGTCACCGCCGCCCCGAGGGCGCCGATCTGGCCGGGCTCTGTCCTTCGTGCCTGCTGGAGCTCGGTCTCGACGCGACGAGAGAGCCGCAGTCGCCGTGGCTGGATCCGCACGTCCGGAGTTGCCGGGTGTTTGGCCTGCTTGGGGCAGACGGCGCGACAACCAGCTACCTGGCCGAGCAGAGCACATCGACGCCGCGCGTGGTTGCCCTCACGGCTCTGGGCGCCGCGCTCGCGTCGGACGATGAGCGCGCGCGGGCGACGGCGGCCCTGTGCCGCGTGGTGGCGTTCGCGCACGCGCACGTGGCGCGGGTCTTCGGCGCGTTTCTGTCGGATGCCGGCGTGCCGGTGCTGGTCGGCGAGCACGTGCCGGGCACGCCGGTTGACCGCTACTGCAGTCAGCACGGCCTCGAGCGCGGACAGCGGGCGACGCTGCTTCTGCCGGCGGTCGAAGGGCTCGAGGCTGCTCACGGACAGGGCCTCGCTCACGGCCGTCTCACGCCATCCAGCCTCGTCGTGACGGTGAGGAATCAGGCGGCCGCGGCGGTTGTGATCGGGCTTGGACGGGCGGATGTGGCGGGCGAGCCTGCCGCGCCGTCAGCTGACGTCGCGGCGCTCGCTTCGATCGCCGGGTCGCTCGGCGTGGCCGTCCCGGAGGCGGCGAGACGATCGGCCGGCGCACTGGGGGGGTGGCTTCGGGAGCTTACCTTGCCCACCATGTCGCGAAGCCCTCGCTGAGCCACGGGATGTAGGTGACGAGCAGCACGGCAGTCGCCTGCACGAGCAGGAACGGCAGCACCGCCCGCGCGATCTGGTGCATCGGCCGGTTGAAGCGGTACGACGAGAGGAACAGGTTCATGCCGACCGGCGGCGTGAGGTAGCCCAGCTCGAGGTTGATCAGGAAGATCGCTCCCAGGTGGAGCGGGCTGATCTCGAAGGCGGCGGCGACCGGCAGGATCAGCGGCACCACCACGAAGATAGCCGAGAAGATATCCATCAGGCAGCCGACGATCAGCAGGAACAGGTTCAGGATCAGCAGGAAGGCCCAGCGGGACTGGATGCCGGCAGTGACCCACGCCGCGCCTCGCGCGGGGATCTGGGCGTCGATGAGGTAGCTGGTGAGCCCCATGGCCGATCCCAGGATGATCAGGACGCCGCCGACCAGCACCGTGGACTCGGTCAGCACCTTTGGCAGCTCGCGGCGGATGCTGACGTCGCGATAGACGAGGCACTTGATGACCAGCGCATAGAGCACGGTCAGCGCAGCTGCCTCGACTGTCGTGGCAAAACCGCCGAAGAGGCTGACGAAGACCACGACCGGCAGCGCGATCTCCCATTTCGCAGCCCAGAGCGCTGCGGCGACCTCGCGGGGGTCCACCCGTTTCCATCGTGCGCCCGCGACATACCCCTCCCGGACGCAGTAGGCCGTGACAAGGCTCACCAGCACGATGCCGGGCAGGATGCACGCGTAGAACATCTCATTGACCGGCGTCCGCGCGGAGACGCCGTACAGGATGATCGGCAGGCTGGGTGGGAACAGCAGCCCGATGCTTCCCGAGGCGGTGACGGTGCCGAGCGAGAAGCGCTCGCTGTAGACGTCCCGCATCAGCACCGGCAGCAGCAGGCCGCCGAGCGCGAGGATGGTGACGCCGGAGGCCCCCGTGAACGTCGTGAAGAAGGCGCAGGCCAGCACGGCCGCGACGGCGGTGCCGCCCGGCAGCCAGCCCGCCAGCGCACGAAATACGCGGACGAGCCGCTCGGGCGTGCCGCCGCGCGCGAGCAGCGTGCCCGCGAGCGTGAAAAGCGGGATGGTCGGCAGCGTCGGCTGCGAGACAATCTGCAGCGTCTGCGCCGGCACGGACATGATGGTGACCGCGTCCGCGTAGAAGAGGACGACCGCCAGCCCGCCCAGTAACACGAAGATCGGCGCGCCCATCACCGTCGCGGCGAGCACGATCGCCACGAGCGGCCAGCGCCAGGCTCCCACCGAGCTCTCGGGCACCCAGGCGAGAGCCAGCGCGGAGGCAACAACCGCCAGCACGAGCAACCGCCGGCCCCACGCGACGCCGGGCGGGAACGGCGCCGGTTCCGCCGTCTCGAACTCGTGATGCAGCGGTACCTGCCCGGACTGCCACCACAGGCGGATGGCGATGATGGCGAAGCCGATCGGCATGATCGTCTCGATCAGCCACAACGGCACGCCGCCCGAGAGGACCGCCATCGACTGGCGCTCCAGGTTGATCGTGCTGGCGGCAGCCCACGCGAGCGCGACCGTGACGGCGCACCCGACGGCGGAAGCGATGAGACTCGAGACGGGCCGAAAGGCCGGCGGCAGGAAGGTTGTCGTGGCCAGCGCCAGGTGTCGCCGGTCGCGCGCGGCAATGATGCCGCCGACAAACGCCACCCACAGCGTCAGGTGCTGCACCCAGGTGATCGACCCCGGCACGCCCTGCCCGAGCAGGCGGCGGCCGACAATCTCCAGGATGGGCAGCACCGCCATCACCAGGACGGCGACGTTGCCCAGCGTGTTCTCGAAGCCGTGCGCCAGCCGCAGCGGCAGCGGCGGACGCCGCGGCGTCGCGGCGGCGGGCGTCTGGCTCTGGTCGGTCACGGATGGCTCCAGAAGCGAGCTACTTCCTGACCGCAGCCGGCTTCTGCGCGCGGTACTCCTTCACGAGATTCCGCACTTCGTCAAAGAGCTCGGCCGGGATGATCGTGCCGCGGATCTTCGGGTAGAACTTTTCTGCCGTCTGCTGCCACTCCTGCTCGGCCTGCGGGGTCGGGGTGTAGACCTGCAGGCCGCGCTTGACCATGGCGGCAATGGCGTCGGTCTCCAGCTTGCGGATCTGCGGCGTGAACTTGACGCCGGTCTCCTGGGCCATCGAGAGGAGCGTCGCCCGGAGCGGCGCATCGATCTTCTCCCACGCCGCCCTCGTGACGATCGTGGCGCCGACAACCGGGGCGAACTTGATGTCCATCATGTGCCGGGCCAGGCCGAACCACTGATTGGAGAGCGCCATGGTCGCCGGCGCCGGGAACGCCTCGATCATGTTGGTCTGCAGGCTCGTCAAGATGTCCGTCGGCGCGAGCGGCACCACCTGGAAGCCGGCGTTCTTGTACATCTCCTCCGATTCGGAGTTGCCAGCCCACGTGAAGAGCTTCTGGTCCTGGAGGGCCTTGAGTGTCGGGATTGGTTTCTTGGCGAAGTACTTCACCCAGCCCGCATCACCCCAGTTGAGGACCACGAAGCCCTTGTCGGTGAGCGCCTTGTCCAGGCGGGGCTGCAGCTTGGCCCGCACGTAGTCGAGCTCGTCGTAGTCCTTGAAGAGCAGCGGAATCCACAGCGCGCTCATCTCCTTGGAGATCGTCTCGAGCCCCACCGTGGTGAAGGCCCCCATGTGCAGCTGGCCGATCCGCATCTTGCGGATCATGTCCGGCTCGTCGCCCTGCACGCCGCCGCCGAAGATCGTGAGGCCGACCCTGCCGCCCGAGGCCTTCCTCCACTTGAGGTTGATCTCCTGAAGGGACTCGTACCAGGGGGTGCCCTCGGGCGCGAGCGTTCCTACCTTGATCTCGATCTCCGGGCGCGACGACTGCGCCTGCGGGCGTCCTGGCACGACCAGCGCGAAGGCCAGCGCCAGCGCGCCGGCGGAGACCTGCAACACTCTGGGCTTCATCACTTCTCCTCGAGGAACAGCGATCCGGCGAGCGCCTTCAGCTGGCGCGCGCGTTTCTGCGCGAGCAGGTTCACCACCCGCGACGGCGGATGGCTGTCGGCGTCAAAGGCCAGCGCCTGGTCCAGCAGCCTGTCGAACTCGGCGCGGTTCTGGGTGGTGATCGACACGTTCTCCGCCAGCGACACGAGCGGCGAGATCCGCGTCCCGTTGGCCAGCTCCATCGCGCGGTTGAAATACTGGCGGGCCCGGTCGAGGCTGCCGCCCTGGGACTCGCCGCGGCTCTCGAAGGTGATCATGAACTCGGCCAACGAGCCGGCCTCCCAGGGTTCGTCCAGCTCAAGTGCGCGGTGGATGAGCGCGTCGACGATCGGCAGGTCTGCCACCAGATCCATCTGGTCCTTGCCGGTCGAGATGGCAGACCCCCAGGCGGCGGCGGTCCAGTACAGATCCGGCACGTCGGCCTTGACGGTCCTGGCCAGCGCGGTCTTCGGATCCGCCATCAGCTTCTGGCGCAGGCCCGGATACCCCACCTCGAGCGCACGCAGGCCGTAATCCCTCGCGCGGAGGAACAGCCGCCTGGCGCGCACCTTCTGCTCGCGCGCCCGGTCAAGATCGACTTCCTCAAGGGCGCGGATCTCCGGCTGAACGAAGCCCGCGGAGTAGGACGTGAAGCCGTACGCCAGGGACCGCAGCAGCGGTCGGTGCGTCGGCAGCTGAACCGCCAGCGACTCGAGCGTCTTCAGGCCGAAGGGCAGCGCCTCCCGCACCAGCTCGGGGTCATCATCGGCGCCAAATCCGGAGGTGCCCTCCGAGAGCGTGTCGGCGACCATCTTGATGGCCGTCCTCTTGATGGAGCAGCCCGGCAGCAGCAGGGCGAGGCACAGGACGCCCACGGTGCCGAGCCGGGTCGGCAGGCCTCTGGCGCGCGAATGGCCACCGGACACGCAGGCTTCAGACATGTGCGCGATCTCCCCTCAAGTACAGAAGGCCATTATACCGATTCCGGGCGGCCGGAGGCCCCGCCAGCGATCCTGAGGCATACTGAAGCAGGCGCCCGCGGAGGTTTCAGCCCGCCTGACCGCGCGTCGCGAGCGGGGGACTCCGAGATGACCGACACGACCGATCCAGCCCTTCTACCGGCCGGTAAGCTGGCAGCCGACAAGCTCCGCGCGATGCTCGCGAAGCTGCCTCACGGCGACCCGCGCGTCATCGTCGGCCCAAGCCTTGGCGAGGACGCGGCAGTGCTGGAGATGGGAGGCCGCTGCCTCGTGGCGGCCACCGATCCGGTCACCATGGCCTCGGATCGCATCGGATGGTACGCCGTGCACGTCAACGCCAACGATGTCGCCGTCATGGGTGCGAGGCCCCGCTGGTTCTTCCCCGTGCTGCTGCTCCCGCAACACGCGGCGACGGACATGATGGTGGCTGCCATCATGGATGAGGTTGTCGCGGCATGCCGTGCCCTCGATATCACGGTGTGTGGCGGCCACACGGAGGTCACCGCGGGTCTCGACCGCCCGGTGGTCGTCGGCCAGATGCTCGGAGAAGCCGCACTTGACGCGCTCGTGAGGAAGTCCCGGCTGCAGGTTGGCGACCAGATCCTGCTGACGCGCGGCGTGGCGATTGAGGGCACGGCCATCCTGGCGCGCGAGAAGGGCGACCGGCTGACCGGATGTGTTTCCGGCGAGGTGCTCGCGCGCGCGCGCGCCTTGCTGACCGATCCGGGGATCAGCGTGGTGGCGGACGCTTTGGCCGCCGTCGAGGCAGGCGGCGTCCACGCCATGCACGACCCGACGGAGGGCGGCGTGCTGACCGGCCTGGCCGAGCTGGCCGCTGCCTCCGGTCTCGGCCTCCGCGTGTCCGGCGATCGGATTCCGGTGCTCGCCGAGACGACCGCGATCTGCCGCGCACTGGCCATCGACCCGCTGGGGCTGATTGCGTCCGGAGCGCTGTTGATCGGGGCGGCGCCGGACCGCTGCCGGGCGATTGCCGCGGTGCTGTCGCGCCGGGGGACACGCGCGACAAACATCGGTGAGGTGCGAGAGGCTTCATGCGGCGTCACCATCGAGACGGGAGGCGTGCGACGGCCGCTCGTCGCTCCCGCAATTGATGAGCTGTCGCGCGTGCTCGACGACTGAACTCCTCTCGCCCCCTCGCGTTCCCGCCTGTCCGGTGCGTCAGCTCACTCTGCACATTCAAGGATCAGCTTGGCGGACGCTGCTGAGTATGAAAACTGGACAGAGCGTCCGAATTCCGTGTCACGAAACGGCTGTTCCGTGTGTGGAGGTGTATAATCCGGCCGCAGAGCGCACTGCTGAGTCGGCTGGACCGCGTCGGCTGGGCCGGCGGGCTGCCGGAGGTGATGGCCGTGAAACGGAAGAAGCGGGTGCTGGTCATCGATGACGAACCGTCGATGGCTGGATGGCTGCAAGTGGTCTTCGAGCAGGCCGGCTACGAGGCGCGTGTCGCGTTGACCGGCGCGGCGGGGGAGGAGCTGTTCCGGAGCTGGCGGCCTGATGCCGTGGTCACCGACATGATGCTGCCCGACATCGACGGGCTGGCCCTGGTCCCGCGGTTGAAGCAGGCCAACGCCGAGAGCGAGATCATCATCGTCACCGGGCACGGGAGCATCCCGAAGGCTGTGGACGCGATCAAGGCCGGCGCGTCGTACTTCCTCGAGAAGCCGGTGGACGCCGGCGGCATCCTGGCGCTGCTAGGCAAGGCAATCGAGCGGCTGGACCTGCAGGTGGAGAACGACCAGCTCAAGCAGAAGCTGCTCGACCGGTACCGGTTCGCGAACATCATCGGGCGCAGCAAGAAGATGCTGGAGCTGTTCGACCTGGTCGAGAGCGTGGCGGCCAGCGAGGCGAACATCCTGATCCAGGGAGAAAACGGGACCGGCAAGGAGCTGATCGCCAACGCGATTCACTTCAACAGCAAGCGCGCCAAGGGACCGTTCATCAAGATCAACTGCGCGGCCATTCCGAAGGATCTGATCGAATCGGAGCTCTTCGGGTACCGGCGGGGCGCCTTTACCGGCGCGACGGCGGACAAGGTCGGTCTGTTCGAGCTGGCGGAGGGAGGATCGCTGCTGCTGGACGAGATCGGTGAGATGCCGCCGTACCTGCAGACCAAGCTGCTGCGGGTGCTGCAGGAGCGCGACTATCGGCCGATCGGCAGCGACCGGATCGTCCACGTGGACTTCCGGCTGATCTGCGCAACCAACATCGACATCGACGCGGCGCTCAGGGAAGGAAAGATCCGCGAGGACCTGTACTTCCGCATCAACACGATCACGCTGCGCGTGCCGCCGCTGCGCGAGCGGACCGAGGACATCCCGCTGCTGTGCGAGCACTTCCTCGAGAAGTTCCGTCGGCGCTACGAGAAGCCGGTGCGAGCCATCTCCCCGGCGGCGTATCATGTTCTTATCCGGAACCGGTGGCCGGGCAACGTCCGTGAGCTCGAGAACGCGATCGAGCGGGCGGTGCTCGTGGCCAAGGGCGCGGAGATCCTCCCGGCGGACCTGCCGGAGTCGCTGCGGGAGGGGACGGCGAGTGCCACGGAGTTCCAGTTCCCCTCACACTGGACGCTGTCGGAGATCGAGAAGATGGCCATCCTGCAAACCCTGCAGCGGACGAACTGGAACAAGCAGGAGGCTGCAGCGATCCTGGGGCTGTACCGGCCCACGCTGTACAGCAAGATGAAGAAGCACGAGATCCACGATCCGGGGCGTCCGGCGCGCCAGTCGGCGGCAGCGACGCGCGGGTAGGGCGAGGAGGAAGCTGTGACCGAACGTTCCCAGGTGCTGGCGGCGACGATGGCCGGCGCCGCTGTCGGCGGGTTGCTCGGGTACTTGTTCTTCACGGCGAGCGGGCGGCGGCTGCGCGGCGAGATTGAGCCGCGTCTGTCGGAGATGTCGCGGGAGCTCGTCCGCTTGCGGGATACGGTCGCTCACGCCTACGCGGCGGTCGACGAGGGGCGGCGTTCGCTCGAGCGGATGGCGCCCGAGGCGGGGCGGTGGCCCGTCTACAAGCCGCCCTCCGAGCAGGACGTGCCCTTTGTCTGACACGGCCGAGCCGCCAGAGGCGGGCGCAGCTGCCGCCCGGAGGACGGCGGGTCCGGACGGAGCGGTCACGCGCGGGGCGCAGCACGTGCGAGCCGAGATCGTCCTGGTCGGCCGAGCGGCCTGGCGCGCATTCATCCGGCTTCTCAACGGCGCGCACCTCACCTACGCCTCGTCGGTTGCCTACTGCGCCCTGTTGTCGCTCTTTCCGGTATTCCTGCTCGCGTTCGCGGCCTTCGGCGTCGTGGTCGCCAGCGAGGCCAACCGCGCCGCCATCGTCGGCTTCTTCCTGCAGTACTTTCCCGCGCGCTTCGACTTCGTCACCCGGCAGCTCGACTGGCTCGCGCGGGCGCGCCTTCGTATCGGCATCGGCGGCGTCCTGGCGCTCGTCTGGGCGGCGCACAGCGTCTTCAGCGCGCTCACCTCGGCGATCAACTACGCGTGGCAGGTCGACAAGCCGCGCAGCTACCTCAAGCACAAGCTGTTCTCCATGCTGATGCTCGCCACCGCCGGCATGCTCCTGCTGTCGGCGCTCGTGCTCGCGAGCCTCATCCAAATCGTGCATGCGGGGTGGTTTGCCGCAGTGGTTGCCGGGCATCCCGGGCTCGGCGCGCTTGGCGGCGCGGCGCTCAACTACGCCACGACGCTCATGCTGATCGTTGTCGTGGCGCTGATCTACGCGTTCGTGCCCAGCACCAAGGTGCGACTGCGCGACGTCTGGGTCGGGGCAATCCTGACCGGCCTGGGACTCCGCGTCGTCCTCGAGGCGTTCTCGTGGTACATGCGCGATCTCTCGAGGCTGAACGCCATCCACGGCTCAATCGCCGCCGTGATTGTCTTCCTCATCTGGGTCTACTCGTCTGCAGTGGCGCTGACCTACGGCGCAGACCTCACGGCGGAACACATCCGCCTGCGTGCGCGAGCTCGAGGGACCGCCTGAAAGCCCACTGATTTTCGAAAGCCGACGGACGGTTGACCGTCGACTGTCGACTGTAGACTGGCTGTTGACCGTCGACTGTAGACTGACTGTTGACTGTCGACTCCTTCGTGCCGCTCTTGACGCGGCGGCAATGGTATTCTTACAGAACACCCCCTTCACGTGAGACCAGCATGAGCGTCTTCCGATCTGTGATGTCCGGCGGCGGCGTGCTTGCCAGGACTGGGCTTCTGCTGTGTGCCGCCTCCGGCGTCCTGATGGCCGGCTCTCCGGCCGAAGGCCAGCAGGATGCGGTGAAGTTCTCCCTGCGCCTCGCGCCTGGTGTGGCCGCACTTGCGCCGGGCGCGGCCTTCCGGGTGCAGCTTGTGGCGACCATGGGGGAAGGGTGGCACCTGTACTCAACGACTCAGCCTCCTGGCGGGCCGATTGCCACCAGGATCACGGTCAGCAAGGGACAGATCGTCACGCTCGACGGCAAGATCGAAGCGCCAGCCCCGCAGGTGAGCTTCGATCAGAACTTCGGGATGGACACGGAGCTGTTTGAGGGCGAGGTCACCTTCGTGCTGCCGCTGAGGGTGGCGGCAGACGCCACACCGGGGCCGCACACGATCGCGGTCGAGACCTATTTTCAAGCCTGCAACGATCGAGTCTGCCTGCCGCCGAGGACGGTGAAGTCGGCGGTCGAGATGATCGTCGCAGGGGCCGCCTTGGCGGGAGCCCCGGCCGGCAGCACTGCGGCCCTGGTTGCCGCGGCGCCGGCTGCTGCCGCCGCAACGGTGGAACGCACGGCACCGGCGGGCGGCGCGCGAGTGGCCACGACACCCGAGAGTCCCACCGCGTCCGTTGCACGCCCGGCGGAGTCCCGTCGGCCGGACTCGGCTGCCCCGGTCACGGCGCGTGCGGAGGCGGTCGCCGGTCCTGAAGTGGCGCAGTCGGCCGCGCCGTCGGTCGAGCCCGCCCCGGCGCCTCTGGCGGCCGTCCCCGCGGGAGATGCGCAGGGCGCTGCCGCGGAGGGCCCCGCTGGCGCCCAGTCGTTGTGGAGTTTCCTGTGGCTGGCGATCACGATGGGCGCGCTGGCGCTGCTCACGCCGTGCGTCTTCCCGATGATCCCCGTCACGGTGTCGTACTTCACCAGCCAGGCGGCGGGCAGCAGGAAGAAGGCGGTGGGGCAGGCCCTCACCTACATGGCGGGCATCGTCCTGACGTTCACCGCGCTCGGGATGGCCATGGCGCTGCTGGTCGGCGCGACCAGCCTCAGCCGGTTTGCCGCGAGCCCGTGGCTGAACGTGGTCCTTGGCGCGCTCTTTGTGGCATTCGCGCTCAGTCTCTTCGGCTTCTACGAGATTCAGGTCCCCTCGGCGGTGCTCTCGAAGCTCGACGCTGCGACGCGGCGCACGGGCGGCGGTCACATCGCCGGCACGCTGCTGATGGCGCTGACCTTCACGCTGACCTCGATCAGCTGCACGGCGCCGTTTATCGGCACACTGCTCGTGATGGCGGCCGCCGGCAGCTGGCAGTGGCCGCTCGTCGGGATGCTGGCCTTCTCGACAGTCCTGGCGTTTCCGTTTTTCCTCCTGGCCCTGGCGCCCCAGCTTCTGGCGAGCCTTCCGCGATCCGGCGGTTGGATGAGCGCCGTGAAGGTCATGCTGGGCTTCCTGGTGGTGGCGGCCTCGACGAAGTTCTTCTCGAGCGCAGTTACCGTCTGGGGCTGGGGTCTGCTGACTCGCGATGTGGTCCTGGGAAGCTGGGTCGCAGTCGGGCTGCTGATGATGGCCTACATCCTGGGCCTCTTCCGGTTCCAGCACGACTCGCCGGTCAAACACGTCGGCGTGGTCCGGCTGGCCACGGCGCTCGTCTGCGGCACGCTGGCCTTCTGGCTGGCGAGCGGCCTGGGGGGCAGGCCGCTGGGGGAACTCGACGCGCTGCTGCCGCTAGCCTCACCGGCAGGAGGTCCGGCAGCCGGCACGAGTGGCGCCGACGGACCGGGGTGGCTGGTCAACGACTACGAAGGCGCTCTGGCTGAGGCGCGGCGCTCGGGCCGGCGCGTGTTCCTCGACTTCACGGGCTACACGTGCACGAACTGCAAGTGGATGGAAACGAACATGTTCCCGCGCGACGAGGTGCGCCGTGAGCTGGAGCGCTTCGTGCGGGTGCGGTTGTATACCGATGGCGAGGGCGAGCTGTACCAGCGGTTCCAGCGGCTGCAGGAGGAGAAGTTCAAGACCGTTGCCGTGCCGTACTACGCGGTCGTCGAACCCGATGGCACGACGGTGCGGACCTTCGCGGGCCTCACCCGAGATTCGGGTCAGTTCGTCCGATTCCTCAAACAGGCGCAGGCTGCGCCCGGCCTTCTGCCGTAGCTGTCGGCGTCAGTCCTTCAACTGATCACCTCGTCACGCGGCACGACGACCCGACGCTCTCCGCCAGCAGCCGGCACAACGACCCGGCGTCGGCGTCCTCCGCCAGCCTCACCCGGAACTCCTCCTCGTCCAGCCTGCGGGTGAGCGCGGCCAGGGCGTTTTCGTGGGCGGGCGGCGGATCCGACTCGCGGATGGCGAGCAGCAGAACGACACGCACCGGCTTCCCGTCCGGCGAGCCCCAGTCGACCGGCGTGTCGAGCTTCAGGGCCGCCAGCGAATCCGTCAGCAGGGCGTCGGTCCTGCAGAACGCGACGGCGAACCCGCGCCCCGGGCCGGTGGCCTGGAGTCCCTCTCGCTGCCAGACTGCGTCCTCAATCTCACGCGGCTGATTCGTCCGCCCGGTGACGTACAGCTGGTCGGCCGCGTGCTTGATCGCGGCTTCCTTGGAGGGGCATGCGACGCCGGTGAGGACCAGGTCTTCTTCGACAAGCGGCGCCGCCCGGCTCGATCCAAAGCGGCTGAGCAGCAGGTTGACCTCCGCAGCCGTGCTGCAGTCGAGCGCCTGCCGCAGCAGCGACTGGCAGGCGGTCGTGGTCAACTCCGCCAGCGCCGCCTTGACCTCCGGGATCGCCGTCGCCCCGAGGCTGATCTCGTCCAGGCCGAGACCGACGAGCAGCGGCAGGTGCAGCACCTGTCCGGCCATCTCGCCGCAGAGTCCCACCCATCGCCCACCCGCATGCGCGCCCTCCACGATCTGCTTGAGCAGCCGGAGGAACGCCGGATGGGCGGGCGACTGCAGGGCGGCCACACGCGGGTTCGTGCGATCCGCGGCGAAGAAGTACTGCAGCAGATCGTTGGTCCCGATGCTGAGGAAGTCGAGCTCCCGGCACAGCCGCTCGAGGAAGAACACGGCTGAGGGCACCTCGACCATGACGCCAACCGGCATTGACGGGTCGAATGGCGTGCCGGCCGACGCCAGACGGCGCTGCTCGTCGGCGACGAGAGCCTTCACCCAGAGGAACTCTTCGAGCGTCGAGACCATCGGCACCATCAGCCACAGGCGCCCGCACGCCGACGCCCTGACCAGCGCGCGAATCTGATCGCGGATGATCGGCTCGAACTCCCGGTACAACCGAACCGCGCGGTAGCCGAGAAACGGGTTCTCTTCAACGGGCAGGTGCAGGTACGGGATCGGCTTGTCACCGCCGAGGTCGAGCGTGCGGATGATGACCGGCCGCTCCCCGGCCCCGATGAGGGCGCGACTGTACTCCTCGAACTGCTCGAACTCCGTCGGCGCCTGCGGTCGCTCCACGAACAGGACTTCGGTGCGGAACATCCCGATGCTCTCCGCGCCCGCGACGATGGCCGGAGCGACGTCGACGCCCGCGGTGATGTTCGCCGCGACCTCCATCCGGTGGCCGTCGGCTGTTGCTGCGGGCGACGCAGCGCGCCGGCGCAGGCGTTCCCGACGCCCGTCGAACCGCCGATTCTCCATCCGGTAGTAGCGCCGGACGTCCTCGGTGATCTCCGTGACGACGACGCCAAGCTCGGCGTCGACAATCAGGTCGCGGCCGTCGAGCGACGGGCCGTCAAGGCCGCCGGCGGCCACCACAGCGGGCACGCCGAAGGAACGGGCCAGGATGACGGTGTGCGATGTCGTGCCTCCGAGGGTCAGGACGAGCCCTTTGAGATGCCTCCGCTCGAGCGCCAGGAACTGGCCGGGCGTAAGCGTCTCCGCCAGGCAGATGGAGTCGCGCGTCAGGCTGACGGTGGCCCGCTGCACGGCAGGGCCGTAGACCTGGCCCAGCAGTTCGCTGCAGACGTCGCGGATGTCGAGGGCGCGCTCGCGGAGGATCAGGGAGCCGGTCGCCGTGAGCATCGCGGCGAAGTGCCGTTCCGCGTCCGCAATCGCTCCGGCGGCCGTCCTCCGGCGATTGTTGACGGCGTTGACGAGCTGCGCCTTGAATCCGGGATCCCGGGCGATTGAGCCGTGCGTCCGGAGCACGTCCGCCTCGATGCCTGCGCCGATCGACAACACGCGGGCGTCGTAGCTTCGCGTGAGATCGGCAAGAGCCGATTCGAGAAGGCGGATTTCCGCCGCGACATCGCTGACGCCGCTCTTCGGGATCCAATCCGGAATGGCGAGGCCGCCAATCCAGACCGCCCGGCCTTCCGCAATGCCCGGCGCCGCCGGCGTGCCCGGCACACACGCCGGGCGAGCCTGCCTGAGCACCGGGGGCAGACGGGTTGCCAGAACCGCGGGCGGCGCGAGCGCGAGAGGCTCGTCGCACCGGGGGAAGTCGACCTCGAAGAACCGGCGCAGCCGGGCGATAGCGTCGGTTTCGTCGGGGCCGGAGGCGACGATGCGACAGCGGTCGTCGAACCGGATGTCCAGGCCCACGATTCCGAGCACGCTCTTGGCGTTGGCGCTGTGTCCCGTCCGCTCGTTGAGCAGCGAGATGTCGGCGGCGAATGCGCGCGTCGCTTCCTCGAGCGCGCCGGCCGGCCGTGCGTGCACGCCGTGGGGGAGCGGGCACCTGAAGGCGAGATCCTGGGCCATCCGCATGAGCTTGACGCGGGTTGTCCGGGATTTCAACTGGAAAGCCGACGCCGCTCGTTTCTCAGGGTCTCTGTTCGTCCGGCAGCGCAAGCCGGCGGTACTCGATCTTGCGGATCGCGCCCGTCGTCGACCACGACGCGAAGCCGAGCGGGCGATTCAGCTCAATCTCCCCGGGGCGCAGGTCCACCACGCGGTTGCCGATCATCACGTCGATCGCGGGGTCGTTGTCGATCCAGGCCGAAATGCGGTTGCCCGCGACGCGCAGCGTGTGCGTGTAGAACCGGCCCCGCTCGAACGTCCAGTCGTTTCCGGTCTCGTTCTCAGACGCGTCCATGCCGTCAAGGCTCGACAGGCCGACGAGTCTCCCGCCCCACCCGCCCAGCACCCAGGTGGCGTGCGAGTCGTTCACGGGGAACGTGATGCTGGCGTAGAAGTCGCTGCCGTCGAGGCGCGCGGCTTCGAAGCGCACCTCGAAGTCCATCAGCGGGAACGGGCCCTCCCACGTGATCCCGGTCATGTAGCCGGTCTCCAGGATGATGGTGCCCTTCTCGATGCGGACCTTGCCGCGGCCCGTGAACGGCGTCTCCTTCCAGCCCTTGAGTGACTCGCCATCGAACATCGACTGCCAGACGCCCACCGGAGGCAGCGTCGGCGCCTGCGGCGCCTCGCCCGTGCCGGCGTTCATGCCGAGCCGCCTCGCCAGGAACGTGAGCACGTCGGCGTCCTCCTCGATGCGCATCGAGGTGGGCTTGCCGGCGCCGTGGCCGGCGGATGCGCCGATGCGGACGAGCACCGGCGCGTCGCCGCGTTGCGCGCGCTGCAGGGCGGCGGCGTACTTGAAGCTGTGCGAGGGCACGACGCGGTCGTCGTGATCGGCCGTGATGATGAGCGTCGCCGGGTACGAGGCGCCGTCGCGGATGTTGTGCAGCGGCGAGTACTTGTAGATGGCGCGGAACTCCTCGGGATTGTCGGGCGAGCCGTAGTCGGAGACCCAGGCTGCGCCGATCGTGAACTTGTGGAACCGCAGCATGTCCATCACGCCGACAAACGGCACCGCCGCCGCGAAGAGCTCAGGCCGCTGGTTGAGCACCGCGCCGACGAGCAGGCCGCCGTTCGAGCGGCCCTCGATCGCCAGCTTCGACGGCGAGGTGTAGCGGTTCGAAATCAGCCACTCGGCAGCGGCGATGAAGTCGTCGAAGACGTTCTGCTTGTTCTGCTTCGTGCCCGCGTTGTGCCACTCTTCGCCGTACTCGCCGCCGCCGCGCAGGTTGGCCACAGCCAAGACGCCGCCCATCTCGAGGAAGCCCAGGAAGCGCGGGGTGAAATCGGGCGTCATCGAGACATCGAACCCGCCGTAGCCGTACAGAAGCGCCGGGTGCGACCCGTCGGGCTCGAGACCTCTGCGATGGACCAGGAACATCGGGATGCGCGTGCCGTCCTTGCTGGGATAGAAGATCTGGCGCGAGGTGTAGAGGGACGGATCGAACGGGAGCGTTGATTCGATGAGCGGCCGGCAGGCGCTGCCGTCGTCTCGACAATCGTAGATCGTCTGCGGCGAGGTAAAGGAGACGACAGAGAAGAAGCGGCGCGAGTGCTCGGCAATCGCGATGGTGGAGTTCAGGGGCAGGGGCACATCGTAGCCGGGGCGCCCCTCGAGTGAATGGACCCGGGCGAGGCCCGTCGCGTCCTTCAGATACTGGAGAACCAGCCAGGCGCCGTCCATCGTGCTCTGTTCCAGGCGGTCCCTGACCTGCGGCACGACCTGAGTCCATCTGTTGCGGGCGGGGTTCTTGAGATCGATGGCCACGACGCGGCCCCGGGGCGCGTCGTCGGTCGTCTGCACGTAGAAGATGTCGCCGCGGTTCCCGAGAAACGACTGCGCGGCGTAAAACTCCGAGATGAGCTCGTGGATCCTGCCGTCGGCCGCCTTCAGGTCCTGATAGAACAGCAGCGTGTGGGTCAGCGTCCCCTGCTCGACGACAATCGCCAGATAACGGCCGTCTTCCGTCGCGTGCGGTGCGAACAGCCAGTCCTTGTGGTCTGGCCGTTCGTAGACGAGGCGGTCGCCTGATTGCGCAGTCTCAAGGCGGTGGTAGCAGACGCGGTGAAACTCGTTGGGACTCGTGAGTGTGTTGCCCTTCGGCTGCGGATAGCGGGAGTAGTAGAAGCCGCCGCTGTCGGCGGACCAGGAGGGCTCGGAGAACTTGATCCACTCGAGCCGGTCGGTGAGATCCTTTCCGGAGGCAACATCGCGAACGTGCCACACCTGCCAGTCCGAGCCGGCGCGGGCGATACCGTAGGCCAGCCACCTGCCGTCGGGGCTTGGAGCCCAGGTGGCAAGCGACGCGGTGCCGTCGGCGGCCAGCGTGTTCAGATCGAGGAGCACGCGCGGCTGCCCGCCGGCCGTATCGCGAACGTACAGCACGGGCTGGTTGGCGAGGCCGGCCTGCTGGAGAAAAAAGACCCGCTCGCCGCGCACGACGATGCCGGCGTTCGAGCCGCGCAGCGGCATGCGCGTGTGGTTCCAGAGGCGCTTCGTGCGAGCGAGCATCGGGACGCGCTCGGGCGCGGCGGCAAACCACGCATCGGTGGCGGTGCGCTGCGATTTCACCCATGCCTGCGTCTGGGGCGAATCCAGGTCCTCGAGCCAGCGGTACGGGTCGGCCACCTTCACGCCGTGGTAGTTGTCGATCTGCGGTCCCCGCTCGGCGGCGGGGCGCTCGGCGGCGGGCACGAAGGCCAACAGAAGTCCCAAGATCACGCTCCACATAGATGCCTCGACCATTGCTCTGGGCGCAGTGACGCGCCTCGCGTTCCGGACCATCTTACCCTTGTTTCGCCGCCGTGCTGCCTCACTCGACCCTCAGCGCGAGGGCGGGTTCCACGCTGCTCGCCCACCGCGCGGGCCAGTAACACGCAACCGCCGAGACGACGGCAAGGACCACGCCCGTCGCGAGGAGCACCAGCGGATCGGTAGGCGACACGCCCCAGACGACGCTGCGCATGAACCTGGAAAGCCCCAGCGCAGCGAGGGTGCCTATGAGGATGCCGGCAAGGGCGAGGACGATGCCCTGGCGGATGACCATTCGCATGATACCGCCTCGCTCCGCACCGAGCGCCATGCGCATGCCGATCTCACCCCTTCGCGTCCGGACGGCATAGGAGATCACGCCGAAGAGGCCCACGGCCGCCAGGACGAGCGCGATGCCGGCGAAGACGGCCATCACGGCGAGCACGAACCGAGTCGCCGCCATCGAGCGGTGGAGCAGATCGGAGAGCGTCGCCATCTGGCGGGGCATGACCCCCGGCCCCATGGATCGCATCATTTCCCGGACGTCTCCAGCCAGCCGTTGCGGGTTCGAGGCGCGCACCACGAAGCCCCCGCCCGCCAGGGTCTTTCTCGGGAAATAGACCGCTTCACGGCTCTGCATGCCGACGTTCGACTTCTTCTGGTGTTCGACGACGCCGATGACCCTTCCTTCACGGTGGTCTGCGCCGAGCACCTCCGGCTCCCAGATGACGCGCTTGCCGATCGGATCCTGGCCGGGCCAGGCCTTGCGGGCGAGCTCGGCGTCAACGACGATTGAGTTCGTTTTCCCGGTCATCTCGCTCTCGTCGAACAGCCTCCCGGCCAGCAGGCGGGTCCCTATGGCCTTGAAGTACTCCGAGTTGGCCCATCGAAAGTCCGTATACTCCTGCTGCCCGTCGAAGCTTGCCTGGTCCCAGCCGTACGGCCCGTTCCAGATGCGGTCGGAGAACGGGGGCATGCTGCAGCTGCCGACGGCCTCGACGCCGGCGAGGCCGCGCAGCCGCTGCTCCAACTCCGAGTACAGCGAGGTGATCGCCTTCTCCGTGGCGTAATTCTCCCCGTAGAAGTTCACGTCGAACATGAGAGCTGTGTCGGCCTCGAAACCCGGGTGGAAACTCACCATTGCCTGCAGTGTCCGGACCATCAGGGCCGCGCCGGCGAGGAGAACCATGGAGAGCGCCACCTCGCACACGACGAGGCCGTTCATGAACCGCCGGCGCCCTCTGCCGCCGCTCGCGCCGGCATCCTCCTTCAGCATGTCGGCCACGCTGACGCGGTTCGTCTCGAAAATCGACAGCAGCGCGACCAGCACCCCGGCTGCCACGGCGACACCGAGCCCGACAGAGACGGCGGGTCCGTTCATCGTCGCCTGGTCGAGGAAGGGCACGGTTGGAGGCGCCAGGGCGACCAGCAGGCGAGCTCCCCACCACGCCAGGCCGATTCCTACGACGGCGCCGCAAAGGGCCAGAAGCAAGCTCTCGCAGGCCGCCCGGCAGCACAGCCTGAGCTTCCCGCACCCGACAGCGGCGCGCACGGCATCCTCTCTGCCTTTCACCTTCGCCCGGACCAGCAGCAGGTTCGACACGTTCAGAGAGACGAGCAGCATGAGGACGATCGCTGCCCCGGCAATCAGCAGGACAATCGGGCGCAGGTCGGCTGTCAGATACTCGCGGAGCGGTTCGGCGTTGAACCGGAATTCCTCTTCTTTGAACGCCGGCACTTCCTGCCGGAAGGAGGCGGAGAGCACGTCCAAGGCGGCCTGTGCCTTTTGCAGCGTGACGCCTGGCTTCAGCCGCGCGAGGAAGAGCATGCTCCGGCTCTGGTCGCGTTGGCCCTGCGTGAAGGCGGACTCGGGCATCGCGGCAAAGAAGTCGACATTGGACTCGCTCAGCCACGCCTGGCGTCGCACGTGCGCAAAGCGGAAGTCCTTCGGGAGCACACCGATGATCACCGCGGGAACCCGTCCGCGCACCCTGACAGCCCGGCCGATGGCGTTCCGGTCCCCCGACAGGGCGTTCAACCAGAAGCTATGGCTCACGACGATGGAGGCGCTGTCGTCGGGGCCGGAGCGGGCAACCGCATCCTTGGCCGTGAAGGTGCGGCCCATCAGCGGCTTCACCCCCATGACGCGCAAGTAGTCGAACGAGACGGACAGCCCGGTGACATCCCACGGCTCCCCGTCGACCACGAGCGTAGCGTTTCCCACCCCCGCGCTGCGCGCACCGACGCCCTCGAACACGTCTTCCAGGCCGCGGACGTAAGGAAGGTCGAGGCGGCCTGTCAGCAGGCGTCTCCCGGCGGACTTCGTGCCGATCCAGACGGTGACGAGCCGGTCGGGATCGTCAACCGGCAGCGGCTCCATGAGCACGGCGTAGGCGACGCTGTACACCGAGACGGTCGTGCCGATGCCCAGGGCCATGGTGAGAACCACGCCGGCAGTGAAGCCCGGGTGTCTCAGCATCGAGCGGAACGCGGAGGCAATGTCGTGCAGCACCGTTGCACCTCCAGTCCGGTTGGACTTACCGCCTCAGCACGTGAGTATCCACGACGCGGTCGGCGACGGACGGAAACACCCGCAACGGCCGGGAAGAACGCGGTCTGGCGACGGGCCATCTTATCGCTGTTCTGCCGCCTCGTCGCGCCCATTGACGTGGCCGGGGAGGAGGGGGGCAGCAGGCCGAGAGACCGTGGCGGCACCCGTCCGGGGTCGCGCGCGGCCTGCCGGAGGCCCGGCGGAGATCGAGGCGCGCCGGTGAGGGTTCGAGGGCGAGCAGATCCGGCACGAACGGGTCCAGGCCCGGGCCTTAGGCCTGGGCGGACACGTGGCGGGTGGGCTAGCGTAGAATACAGCGGTCAGCGCGCGCTCCCTCCAGCTGTGCCGGGGTGGCGGAACTGGCAGACGCACAGGACTTAAAAT
>JAEAME010000204.1_pt1 | contig 76176 bp, 65 predicted proteins | sample 8958731 | NCBI WGS metagenome assembly JAEAME01 (sample SAMN16933194, study PRJNA681113) | bioreactor sludge metagenome | isolation source: anerobic bioreactor sludge (Control) | place: India:Bengaluru | collected 2018-10-24
CCCTGATTTCCGAAGCCAGAGCAGCGAAACGGAGGGCGGGGAATACTGTTGCTTCACTTGATTACGATGATTATTACAGATTAAAGGCCGGGGTCGACGATGACTTGGCCGGCCGCGTCATTGAACAGGAAAGTGAAAAAGCTCTGCGAAGCCTGATTAAAAAGAATCTTTCGGAATATGAGAACCGCGTCTGGTCGCTATACATATCGGGACGTACCTCAGGCGAAATATCGGAAAAACTGAAGAGGCCGGAAAAATCAATCGATAATGCGCTCTACCGTATTAAGCGCAAACTTCGCTCGCTTCTCGAGAAGTAACGGGCAGACATGATTGTGAAAATGAAATTATTTCATATATAATCAAGTACAGGTACAGCCATGTGCCGCACCTGCTATATGCCCGAGTAGCTTAAAGAGAGCGTTGATCAGCATCAAAGGTGTCGGTTAAAGTCCGTCCGAGGGTAATAAACCATATTTCAAAGCGAGGTAGAAAAAGCATGTTGGACGAAGAAGTAAAGGTTGGAGCAGTTCCCGAGCAGGAGTTTAAGGATGAAACTCTGGTTTGCAAGGAATGCGGCGCTGAATTCGTGTTTACAGCTGGCGAGCAGAGATTTTATGCTCAGAAGGGCTTTCAGAATAAGCCCAAAGCTTGCAAAGCTTGCCGTGACGCGAAGAAAAACGCAGGTAAGGCTCCCCGTGAGTACTATACGACCGTATGTGCTCAGTGCGGCGGTGAAGCAAGGGTAACCTTCCAGCCATCCAACGACAGACCTGTTTACTGCAGCGCTTGCTTCGAAGCAAGAAAGAAAGCACAGCAGTAATCCATCGGTATCAGTCAGGAACGCAAGTGCGTTTCTAAATGATATAAGATAGGTAGTCGGGACCTACAGCCGCAGGCGCAGAGCGCCTGCGGCTGTAGGTTTATTATATAAGCGGGGAAGCACCCCGCTTTTTTTGCTGCCTAAAAGGATTCCTGGGGGACTATAACCATTGAAAAAAACAGGCGGAAAGCCATTTAACGGCGAGAAATATTAGTACTATAATTTTACCGTAAAAATATCGAAAGTTCTATATTTTGCGTCGGATTTTGGGGACAAAATTAAGTACGACAAATTTCGGCAGAGTCAAAATATGAGTCAAAAATTAGAACAACCGGAGCAAAAAACAGTAAAGAATATCTCAAAGCATGTAAAAATACAGAAACGTGTCGGAAACAAAATAAAAAATGCAGACGCCGTCGTTAAAAAACAGCGTCTGTATTCGTATTAAAAGCAAAAAAAGAGAGCACCGCCACTCTGCGATGCTCTTATCTTAATTATTTCAGTTAGCCATCCTGATCATTCCGGCTTCTGCTTCCTTGACTCTTTTTATATCCGCACCAACCGCCTGTAGCTTTCCGACAACATCGTAATAACCACGGTCAAGCGTTGTGTCGACACCCTCGATAGTTGTCTGGCCGTTGGCCGCGAGAGCTGCGATCATCAGCGCAGCGCCGGCGCGCAGGTCAACCGATCTCACGGGAGCGCCTGACAGTTTCTCGACGCCGACAATTGTCGCCGTTCTGCCGTCGGCAGAGACGTTTGCGCCCATTTTACGCAGGTCCTCAAGATATCTAAATCTGCTGTCCCAGATGCCCTCGGTAACGGTGCTGATTCCTTCGGCGGAGCATAGCAGGGCGGTAAACTGCGGCTGCATGTCGGTCGGGAATCCCGGGTAAGGAAGTGTTTTTATATTTGCACGGTTAAGTCTGCCGTTTGAGGCGACCGAAACGTAATCGTCATGTTCTTCAACTGAAACGCCCATCTCGATGAGCTTTGCGGTAATAGATTCGATGTGCTTCGGAATCACATTACGCACATTTACTCTTCCGCCGGCCGCAGCAGCGGCGGCCATATATGTTCCCGCCTCGATCATATCGGGAATAATGGCGTATTCACAGCCATGAAGCTTCTTTACGCCGCGGATCTTTATCATGCTTGTGCCGGCACCTGAAATATCGGCGCCGCAGGTGTTAAGGAAGTTGGCGAGGTCTACTATATGTGGCTCCCTGGCTGCGTTGTCGATAATTGTCATTCCCTCGGCTTTAACGGCGGCGAGCATTACATTGCAGGTTGCGCCAACCGAGCTGATATCAAAATAAATTGATGTGCCTGTAAGGGGTTTTACTGTCCGGGCGTTAATATATCCGTTTTCAATGTAAATTTCAGCACCAAGCGCTTCAAAGCCCTTTACGTGCTGGTCGATAGGGCGTACGCCGAAATCGCAGCCGCCCGGCCAGCCTACATGAGCGAACCCGAATCTTCCGAGTTCTGCTCCGATAAGATATGTCGAAGCTCTCATTTTGCTGACGAGATTGTAAGGCGAAATACCGCCTTCAAGATGGGTGGTGTTAATCTCGGCAGTGGTTTTGTTAATCATTCGCACCGAAGCGCCCATTGCCTGGAGAACTTCAAGTGAAATATGTATGTCGTTTACGGGGGGGAGATTTTCTATGACACACTTATCGCCCGTTAAAATACTGGCAAAAATTATCGGAAGAGCAGCGTTTTTCATGCCGTCGACCCTGATATCGCCGTACAGCTTCTGACCGCCGTTTACCACCAGTTTTTCCATTATATATATCCAGGCTCCGTTAGAATACGGAACTCATCCTTTGCAGAAATAAAAAAGTTATTATATTATAATTCCGTGTTATAATTCCGTGTCCGAAAAAATACATTTACCACGGCGGCATATTATTGAACCGCCGTCAATAAACAGTTGCCTGTGGGTAATTGATGTTTTCCGGCCAGTAACAAACCGCCGGAACAACAAATCCCGACTAAATATGCCAAAAATAACGTACGACAATTAAGTAACATAATTATAACATATACCGAATAATATTGAAAGATATTTATTCAAAATTAATTGCTTAAAAATGTACGAAATTTTAACATATTTGTTATGCAAATTGCCTTCATCTATAAAATATGCTCAACCCCACTCTTTTGCGACAGATTCCGAGAAAAAAATTCTAAAAACGCAGGGAGAAAGCTGGATTACTCCTTTCGGAGGAGTTCCCCCCAGCCTACTTCAAGAGCTCTTAAACCCGTCTTACTTTGCTTGATTTTAATAGTATAAAAGTTTTTTAAAAGGGGTCCGGGGGAGAACTTTTCTCAAAAAGTTCTCCCCCGGAGTATCTTTAATTTTTAATTTTATAGTATGCCACTGCGAGGTCGGTCACCATGCCGTAGCTTTTTGTGCCCACGGTGCCCTGGATTTTAAGGTAGGTGTCGTTGATGGCATGACTGACTTCTGCGACCTTTGAGGTGCGGTATTTTTCATAGAAGGCTGAATAAGCAGCCATTTCGTAGCGGACATCGGTGCTTACGCTGCTTGCGACGCTCCGATAGAGTTCGGCATCTGCCGTATAAAGTGACGAGGAGACATATTCATAAAGGTTCAGATATCCGCTGTAGCGGATATAGGGGTCATCGCTTGAGATGCATACGAGGAAAGCCATAAAGTTGGCCTCGTCCTCGCGGGCGATACCGCGCTGGTGCGCCAGCTCGTGCGCGGCGGTGTAAGGAATCGTGTAGTCGGGGAAGACCACGTTGATGTTTGCTTCGCCGGTGAAGTAAGTGTAGACTCCAGTGATGTGAGTGTAGGACATTGCCTCGCTGAGCATGACCGGCTTGACCCGGCTCGAAAGACGCTGGACGAAACCGTATTCATCGCAAATATTATCGTAAGCGTCGATCAGTTTATCGTTCATCTCCGGGACGGAATAAGGCATCACAGAGAAATCCTTATAGAGGAAGGTTACATTAGCGGCTTCCTCGTTGACCTTTTCTGCAAGGATTGACGCGGTGTCATAAAGCTCTTCTGCACTGACGTCCCGCCGGTCTAGACCGAGTTTTTTGTCAAGAGTGCTTCCGTGGTACCCGGCACCGAAGCCGAGGACAAAAACAGAAAAGAAAATCGAAGCCAGAGAGAAAAGGATTCTGACATATACCCCGGTGTTATGCCAGGAGCCGCTGTATTTCTTCACTGCAATCCGCATCAGAAAGAAAATGATGACAGGAAGGAAGATAAGCAGAAATTCTGAAAACGAAAAGGGAATCCAGTTTGTCAGATATGCGAGCAGCGCACGGACGAGGGCTCCGGGGTATCGTGAGAAAAAGTCTGCAAAGGGGGTCCATATGACGGTGGCGGCGTAAATGAGTGCGCTTACACCGGCAATTATTAGGAGTATCAGCGAATATTTCGGAAGATGATAAACCGGAACGGGTTTTTCGTCATAATCATCGTTTTTAAGTGATTTGATTTTCTTCTTTTTCAGGGAGCCACCTGTATTCCCGTTTACAGCAGGCTCTGCGGGAGTGGGAGCTGCTTCATTTCCGGTGTCTTTATTTGTGTTGTCGTTATTTATCGGTTCGTCTTTCATGCGCATATCCTTTCATGGATGTACTGTTTATTCTGACGGGGCAGGTTTATAAAAGTTCCTTATGACGCCTATTATTACATAGTATACCACTAGCGTGTGCCGTTTACAAGAAAGACGTGTGAATTATTCGGAAAGCGGTGAATTACTTCATAAAGAAATACCCCGGAAAACATTTTTCGTCTTCCGGGTATTATATAACTGTTGTTTATAGTTTGTGTTGTCTTTTCAGACAACCGGCACGATCCAGCCTTCGGGCCCCTTGATGCTGCCCCACTGGATACCGGTAAGGTTATCATAAAGCTTTTGGGCTATCGGTCCGATTTTTCCGCCGTTGAGTACTATCCGCTCGGCTTCGTTGTCCAGTTCTCCAATCGGGGAAATGACGGCCGCCGTACCGGTGCCGAAAGCTTCGTTGAGTTTTCCGGCTTTATTTGCCTCGACGACCTCTGCGAGTGCAAGCCGGCGCTCAGATACCTTATATCCCCAGGATTTAAGCAGTTCGATGCAGGAAGCGCGGGTGACGCCAGGCAGAATGCTGCCGGTATCAAGCGCCGGGGTGACGACCTCGCCGTTAATTACGAAGAAGACATTCATCGCACCGACTTCGTCAATGTATTTATGCTCAATGCCGTCGAGCCAGAGAACTTGTGCATATCCTAGCTTTTCAGCCTTGGCCTGGCCGATGAGAGAGGCTGCATAGTTCCCACCGACCTTGGCAAAACCGGTGCCTCCCTTTACTGCGCGGACATATTCGGTTTCGACAAAAATCTTGACCGGGTTGATGCCGCCAGCATAATACGAGCCGACCGGTGAGAGTATGATGGCAAAGAGATATGTCTTAGACGGGTGCACACCGAGCTGAGGGTCGGTTGCGATGATAAAGGGCCGTATATAAAGCGATGTGCCGACAGAGCGGGGAACCCAGTCTTTTTCACATTCGACAATTGCCTTGATTGCCTGAAGGGCGTCGGCAGGATTAATTTCGGGTATGCACATGCGTCGATTTGTGTTGTTCATACGCTCGATGTTCTTGTCGGGACGGAAGAGCTGGATTTTTCCATCTGCGGTGCGGTAGGCCTTAAGGCCCTCAAACATTTCCTGAGCATAGTGAAATACCATTGTTGAGGGGTCAAGTTCAAGCGGTCCGTAAGGAACAATCCGGGCGTCGTGCCAGCCTTCCCCAGCGGTATAGTTCATGAGGAACATATAGTCGGTGAATATTTTTCCAAAGCCGAGTTTCGACTCATCGGCGGGTTTTGCTTTAAGATCTTTTCTCGGAGTGAACTTGATATCAAGCATACATTTTCTCCTTTTATATAAGCATATTTATTCACAATCAGCGGCGGAGCGCCGTAGCGTATAATATTTAAGTAATTATATACCATAAATATTTTTTTGACAATAGAAATATTAAAAATAACGATAGAAAATAATAATCACAGAAGCGTCTCTTCGACATGAGTTGTACCATGTACATTCAGCTGACATAAAAGTTCCGGCTGAGGAATATTATCATGATGTATAAAATAAACTTAAGTGGACGGACATACCGTCACACACTGATACATATCTGGGGGTTATATATGAAAAGAACCGTACTGTTATCCGTTTCGGCGCTGCTTGTGACGCTGCTTCTGTCTGTCACAGCAAATAACGGACTGCTTGATACCGCGATGAGCGGCGAGGGCATTGTTTCCCCTGCTCTCCAGGTGATCGCTAACTATATGCCTATGGCCAAGGCCGGTCTTTTCGGCAATGAGATCCTTTTTTCGGCCGATGACTTCGAGCGGGCGCTTAATCTCTCGCGTGTATCGTCGATTAAAATAACCCAAGTCCCCGATGTAACCGACGGAGAACTCTATGTCGGGTCGGTGAAAATCAGCGCAGGCCAGACAATTTCACGGGCAAACCTGTCGCTGATGAGTTTCGCCGCAGCGTCAGACGATGTGTCACACGCCAGCTTCAGCTTTGAAGCGAACAATTCCTCATACAGCATTTCCTGCAGTCTTTTTTTACTCGATCACATCAACTACTCTCCAACAACTGCAGACACCGGGACACTTGAAGTCAGCACATACCGTGATATAGCCGTTTTCGGGCGTCTGTACGGACTCGACCCCGAGGGCGATAAACTTACATACCAGATAGTAAACTATCCCGGCCACGGTGCGCTGATTCTTACCGGCGGTGAGGGGAGATATGTCTATATGCCTGACAACGGTTTTACAGGCAAGGATGTTTTTACATATGTCGTTTATGACATATACGGCAACTACTCGTCCGCCTCGAGCGTCACGCTTAAGGTTGAAAAGAACACCGCTTCGCTTGCTTACGACGACATGAAGTGGAACGAGTCTTATGCAGCGGCGGTCAGGATGACGAGCGCCGGGATAATGAGCGGTACACAGATAGGAAACGGATACTATTTTTATCCCGATCAGACTGTCAGCCGCGCCGAGTTCCTTGTAATGGCGATGAAGGCCGCCGGTATAACCAATCTGCCCGAGGTCGACGACACTGGATTCTATGACGATGCCGATATCGCCGGAGCGATGAAAAGCTATGTCGGCGCAGCAGCGCGGGCAGGGTATATAAAAGGCAGCTATGTAAACGGTAAGCTCTGTTTCCTGCCAGACAAGGAGATAACTGTTCCCGAGGCAGCGGTCATGATCGCCAATATAATGGGAATAAAGTCTGACGGCAGCGTGGCGGTGTTTGCCGAGAACAGCGACATCCCCGCCTGGGCTGAGGACGCGGTATTCTCACTTTCATCAGCCGGTGTGCTCGATTATACCAGCTACGATTACACCGCCTCAGTCACAAGGGGCGACGCAGCAGTGATGCTGGCGGCGATGATAGAGAAGATAAAATAACAGTTAACATTTAAGGTAATAACGTATTTCCTTCTGAAAACCAGAAGTAGAAGTAAGAGTCCGGAGAGGAACCAATGGTTCCTCTCCACGTGTTTCTTTCGTACTCTCTTGTCACGAAATAAGACAGTACAAAAACACATATATGCATACAATGTTCGATTACGTTCATAATTTAAAAAATAATCTAAAAATAAAAAACATCAATCTTCTATTGCAAAAACTCATTTTTTATGATAAAATAAGATCAGCCGTGTAAAAGTAAAACCGAAATGTCATAATATTATTTAATAAATTCGTATACAATGACGCCGTAAAGATATAATATATATGTCGGCCCAATGTCCCGATCATTCAAAAAATTACCTTCTTACCGGAGCGAATAATCACCTGGGAAAGAGGAATAATAAGAATGTCGGCAAAAACCGGCAGCCGCAAACAAGCGGCCAACCCGTTAAACACTAAAAATTACCTCGGTATAAACCACCGGGTAAAGGCAGATAATAAGAGTGTCGGCGGGCTGTGAAATAAGGCCATACCAGCCGGGGAGATAGCGGTGCCCTGTACCTGCAATCCGCTGTAGCAGGGGTGGAATCCTCTTATAAGGGTAGAACTTCTGCGTATTGAACCATTGTTTTTGTGGTGACGAATGGGTCTCGCGCAATCGTGAGCCGTGAACCATGTCAGGTGGGGAACCAAGCAGCATTAATCGGTAAACACGATGTGCCGCGGGGATGCCTGTTCCGAACAGAAATTCTGGATATCGCGCGGAAGGAAAGCTCGACTTTGAGGTGTATGGTCTTACTTTGCAGCCTGCTTTTGATATAAAACAGGCATACATAAATTAACCGGGACGAAGAACAGCATGGAGAAAAAAGCACATCTTGCCCTCTACCGGAAATGGCGCCCCTCGACTTTCGACGAGGTTTACGGTCAGGAACATATAACGTCGGTGCTGAAATACGAGACGGGCAACAATCGTTTCAGCCACGCATATCTTTTCTGCGGATCGCGCGGAACAGGTAAAACCAGCTGCGCCAAGATACTCGCGAAAGCCGTCAACTGTTTAAACCCGCAGGGAGGAAATCCCTGCGGCATTTGTGTTGCCTGCCGTGCGATAGAATCAGGAGCCACGACTGACGTGCTTGAGATGGATGCCGCGTCAAACAATGGCGTAGATAACATCCGCGACATACGCGACGAAGTGGTCTACTCACCTTCGTCTTTAAAATACAGAGTCTACATAATCGATGAAGTCCACATGCTCTCTGCCAGCGCTTTCAACGCCCTATTAAAAACTCTTGAGGAGCCCCCGGCTCACGTGGTATTTATCTTAGCCACGACCGAAATGCATAAGCTTCCGGCGACAATAGTCTCACGCTGTCAGAGATTTGATTTCAGAAGGATTTCAACCGATATAATCATAACTCACCTGAACCGTATCGCCGCTGAGGAGGGAATCGAGCTTGAAGCCGACGCAGCGCACCAACTCGCACGTCTTGCCCAGGGAGGCATGCGCGATGCTATAAGCCTACTTGAACTCGCAGCCGGTGGTCAGAGAAGGATAACCGCAGAAACTGTTGCCGACGCGGTCGGCTCGACCGGCAGAGGGAAGGTTATTGAGACGGCAAAGGCGATAGCATGTGTCGATTGTGATGCAATTTTCCGCACAGTTGCTGACGTTGTGAACTCGTCGAAGGACATAGCCGTCTTCTGGCAGGAGCTTATATCGCTTTACCGCGATATGCTGGTAATGAAAACCACTGCCGATGCTGCCAAATACCTCGACCTGACCGACACCGAAACGGCTCAGTTAAAAGAGGTTACGCAGCTCTTTAAAAAAGAAACCCTGCTCGCCCACTGTCGGTTACTCGATGACGCTTATATTAATATCCAACGCGCCGGTGCCGTCAGACGGACAATAGCCGAACTTACGCTTATCCGGATGAGCGACGGGAAACTTGATACCTCGAACGAGTCTCTGCTCTCACGTATAGCGAAGCTCGAAGACGCAGCGTCGTGTAGTTCTTTTACTGGTCAGCCGCAGACATCAAATGTGACCGGGCCCTTAACGAAAAATTCTGATAGCGAGCCGCTTCTTACTGATACTGGAGCGCAACAGAAAATCGAAAATGAAAAAACATTTACGGCAGACACCCTTAAACCCGACACAGCCAAAGCCGTTAAGAATCTACCAAAGACACAAGATGATACTCAAAAAACTAAACGCGTTCTGAAAACCCTGCGCAACTGGGTCGAGACTATCGGGCGTCTGTCAAGGTCAAAGCAGTCGCTCGCCGCACTGCTTACAGGTAGCAAAGCGTATATAGATCCGGACGGCCGCGTGCTCCTGCGTTTCGAGAATCAGTTCTCAATTTTCATGATCGAACGCGAAAAAGCGAAAGATCTGATCCGCGCAGCGCTTTCGGCTGAGATAGGCCGCGAACTTAAAGACAGTGACATCATATATGAGGTCGTTTCCCCCGGCAATCCGGCGGACGGAAGCGAAACCATATTCGATGAAATAGATAATATGAACACACAAGGAGTTTAATAGATGAAAGTCAGATTACCGAGCGGTATGGGCGGCGGCCCCCAGACAAATATGAATGCAATGATCCGCCAGGCACAGAAAATGCAGGAGGACATGGCCGCACTTCAGGCTGACCTTGACGTGCGAGAATATTCCGTAACCGCGGGCGGCGGAATGATTACGATAAAGATAAACGGAAAAAGACAGGTTCTTTCAATAGAAATAAAGCCCGAAATAGTTGATCCTGACGACATCGAAACGCTGACCGACATACTCACTGCTGCCGTCAACGAGGCCATCAAGCGTGTTGACGACACTAACAGCGCTGAGATGTCGAAAATTACCGGTTCAGTACAGGGTATGCCGGGGCTGTTCTGATATGGCCGAATACATCGAATCCTTGCAGGTGCTCTCCGAGCAGTTCGGCCGGCTTCAGGGTGTCGGGCGTAAAAGCGCCATACGCATGGCCTTTTCTGTCCTTGACTTCACCGAAGCCGAGGCCGAAGAATTCGCCAGTGCTATACTTGACGCCAAGCGCAAAATCCACCTCTGCCCGGTCTGCCAGAACCTGACCGACCGCGAGTTATGCCCCATCTGCCAGGATGCGGCGCGCGACAAATCAGTCATTTGTGTTGTCGAGGATGTCCGGGTGCTCATGGCAATCGAAAAAGTCCGCGAATACCGCGGAACATATCATGTGCTCCACGGCGCTATATCGCCGGTATCAGGTATCACACCCGATAAAATCCGCCTCGCTGAGCTGCTCGAACGCCTGCGCGACGATACGGTCAAGGAAGTTATAATTGCAACCGACCCCGACGTTGAGGGAGAAGCCACCGCTATGTACATAGCCAAGCTGCTCAAAACCCTCGGCATTAGGGTCTCCCGCCTCGCATATGGGATCCCCGTCGGCGGCGATCTCGAATACGCCGACGAGGTGACACTCTCAAGAGCAATCGACGGGAGAAAAGATTATTAAATAAGGTTACGCTGGGGGGAACTCCTTTCGGAGGAGTTCCCCCCAGACCCTCTTCAGGAACTCTTCAACCTATTGGCTTAACTGCTGGATTAAAACATGTCGACGATAAAGAAATACGGCGCCGCAATTGGGCCCCCACATCCCTGTTGCGGCGCCGGGACGCAGAGGCAGCGACAAAGCAGCGCAGTCTGATAAATCAGGCTGCGCTGCTTTTCATTTAAAACACCTTTATTTCCACTTCTACAGTCCCGCCCAGCGGCAGGGAATATATTAGCACCTTATTAGGTCTTCTTCCGCAGATGCGGGAAAGCGCGGCGGAATAGTAGGAGAGCTGCGTCCCATGTCTTTCACCGAGTTTTGCAGCAGCGCGGCGTGGATCGGCAATTTCATCTCTTGTAAGCCGGTCAGTTTTATAATCGGCAAGTATCAGATTACCGTCGGCGTCCTCAAAGAATAGATCGATGACACCCTGAACCAGCAGTTCTTCTCCCTCAAGCACCGCCGAGAAGTCAGGTTTTTCTGTAAAGAGTGCTGCCGGCAGGAGTATATTGAAGCGCTGCTCGCGACGCACCCACCTTGCCCGGGAGAGAGAAGCATAAAAATCCGATTCAAAGAATCTTTCAATTTGTTGCAGGTCAACAAGCCCGGCCATGCGTTCTGAGATGAAGTGTTTCTCAGTAAGGTACGCAAGCTCCTCCTCAATACTGTTTTCGCGGCAGCGGATAAAATCGCAGAACTGCAAAAAGACGTGCGTAGCTGTTCCGCGCTCGGTGCTCCCGGCGCCGGTGTTTTCTCCGGCAATGAATTCCGGAACCCGGACTTTTATATGCTGTGAGTCGGCGTCAGCCGCCATATCAACGGAGCCGCTGACTGTTTTAGTATTGTTTGTTATCCCGCCGTCCTCGGCAAGCTGTGCTCCTGCGTCGTGTCCTTCGTCGAGTACTCCGGGATAAAGGCGCGACACCGACAATTTCGCCGGAATTCCTGTCAGGTGAGCATAAGGGTAGGTGTACGCAAACCTTTCATCGAGCAACTTTTCAAGCTCTGATGTATTATATGTTATGGTTGTATCTGCGATGGTTTTACCCGATAAATCCACCGGAAGCGGCTCTGGCACCTCACTGTCTGTCAGGATATTGAATATATAGGGTGCTCCCTTAGGCTGTCCCTCAGATATTGAAAGCAGCAGCCAGTCGAGATAACAACCGGCGGAAAGAACGCCAAAGTCACCGCCGAACTGCCGCCTGAAGTCGGCGTCATACAACTTGTTTTCAAGTTTATACGGGTAATATGCAGTAAGGTAAAGCCGCTCCCTCGCGCGAGTCATCGCTACGTAAAGAAGTCGCATTTCCTCCTCGGTTTCTTTTCTTCCGGCATTAATAAGCGCAGCCTCTCGTATCTGAGTGTTTACCTTGGCGAGCCCGGTCTTATCCTTTATACGAACCGCAGGCCCGACGGTGCGGTCGGGTATAAAATCGCTTTTTGCGTTGCGGGCGGCATTAAATTTCATAGCGCAGCCTGCCACGAAGCAGACAGGGAACTCAAGCCCCTTTGAGTGGTGGATCGTTATGACTGTCACCGCATCGGCTCCAGGTTCAGCACCCTCGGGTCCGAGACCCGCATCTGCTTCGATGGCATTGTTTATATATTTAACAAAGTTGTAAAGCCCTTTGAAAGAGCCGGCCTCGAACTGCCGGGCGTATTCGTAAAGCCCGAGCAACCGGGTGCTTTTTTTATTGTCAGAACCTCCTGTAAGCGAGAAAACCGGGGTGTCGCGCATGATGTGGCGCATCAGCCGGTCGGCGGGAAGAGAACGCGAGAGAACGCGGTATGACTCTATACGTTCTATGAAGCGTTGGCATTTAAGGGAATAATACTGTTCTGCCTCTGCAGCGGCTGCGGCAGCGTCGTAGAGCGAGCTTGTCTTTCCGGCATTTTTACGGATTGCCGCCAGATCGTCCATTGTGAATCCGAAAAGCGGGGAGTGCATGACTGCCGCCGCCGGAATATCCTTCTGAGGGTTATCGATGACGGTGAGCAGGCTGATCATGAGTGAAACACCGGGATCTGAATAATACTCCTCTGCGCTGTCGCTTACGGTTGGAATTCCAATGGCTTTGAGCACGTCCGAAACGTTCGCACAGGTGTTCCGGGCGCGACAGAGGACGGCGATGTCACCGGGTTTCACCGGCGTACCGTCGGCCTTTTTACCCTCGCGCAAAAGACGCGAAATTTCCGACGCTATAAACCGCATCTCGGGTAGTGCGATAATCTCTCTGTCTGCCGCGTCATCAGCTTTTTCGGTGTTTGCCGGTTGATTGGGGCTGTCACCATCGTCTTCAGAATTGCCGGATAATGTTTTATCTCCCTTATGTATGAGCGTTACCGAAACGGGCGGGGAAATGTATCCCGCGTCTGTCTTCTTTGAGAAGATCAGGTCATCGGCGGGGACATATCCCACCGAGCTGCCGCACGCAGGAAAAATACGCGAGCAGATGAGGTTGACGAATCTTACGACGTTTTCATCGCAGCGGAAATTATCCGACATGAATATCGACATTCCACTGTCGTCAATCTTACCCTTACCCGGTACTAATTCTGGAAAAGCCTTGCGGTACCCCGAGAAGAGCGAGGGCTCGGCACCCCGGAAACCGTAAATACTCTGTTTTATGTCCCCGACCATAAAACGTTTTGAGGACACCGAGAGTGCGCGGAAAATGAGGTCCTGTACCATATCGACGTCCTGATATTCGTCGATCAGTATCTCATCGAACTGCGAGGCGTAGCTCCTTGCTGTATCGGTCGGGTTTCCGTCAGAATCAATTAAAAGTGTCAGGGTATAGCGACGGATGTCTTCAAAGTCGCAGATGCCGCGTGAGATTTTCTCACCATGGAGTTCTTCTTCATATTTTGAAACAAAATTGTAGAGATCAAGGCAGACACCGGCGGTTTTCCGGAATGTACCGGGTATGGCGTCGCCCGGCCTTCTGAATTCTGTTCCGGGGAGTTCTTTCAGCCGGTCTCTGATTTTGTCGCGCCAGGCCTTGAGGCTGTCGCTTCTTGGCGTCTTGTAGACTGTCTTGAGGGGATTAAGTTTCCTAGGTGCGTAAAGTAGTGTGGTTTTCCGCGTCCTTTCGTAGTCGGATGAGCCGATAGCCTCAAGCAGCGCCGCTATATGGTCGCGGTCTGAGCAAAATCCATCGAAATAAGCTGCACGCAGCTTGTCGTCATCCCGGAATTCGGCGCAAGCTGAGTCAAGTATACGCAAATAATAGCCTAGTTCTTCAGTAAGCTGTAAGGCGATAAGATTGCCCGCACATGTGCTGAAAAATTCTTTTTCAGCTTCTCTTTCAAGCAACCCAGCCCCGGTTTTGAGGTATAGGGTTCCCTCAGGAAACTTTCTCACTGACTCATATAAGCCGATGAAAAAATCTGAAAGCTGCCTGTCGTCCTTGTTGCCGGTGAAGTTATCGGCAAGGTCGGCAAAATGTTTATCCGCGAAGCTGCGGTCGATGAGGTCTTCCATGACCGAGTGCTCAAGTAGTTTGAGCTCGGCGTCATCGGCAATCCGGAATCCCGCAGGAAGGTTTAGTTTCTGGAAGTTCGATTTGACAATCTCATTATAAAATGAGTCAATGGTGCGGATTTTTGCTGAGCCAAGCAGCATTAACTGGCGTATGAGATGCTTATTTCCCGGGTCGGCGGCAAGACGCTCGGACAGCGCCTTCGATATCCGCCTTCTCAGTTCAGCCGCTGATGCACGGGTAAATGTGACCGCCAGTATGCGAGTTATGTCGGCGGGGTTTTCTTCCCGCGTAAGCGAGCGGATGATACGCTCGGTGAGTGCGGCAGTCTTGCCCGAGCCGGCGGCGGCTGAGATGAGGAGGTCACAGCCCCGTGTATCTATAGCGGATAGTTGAGCAGGGGTCCATTCAGGAGCCATGGTTTATATACTGTCTCCTTTCGGAAAGATGTGTTTTTACTTAGAATTATTCTTTTGAGGTATAAGAAACGAGGATGCGGTGTCCATTTCTTCCTGCACAGGAAGAAATAGACGAAAGAAGCGCGCTCAGAGGAACCGCATGGTTCCTCTGAGAACTCTTCCTTCCGGTGCTCAGAAGCCATTAGTGTACCGGCTCGGTAGCGTGTACGCCGGCGGGAATAGGAGATTTGGCCGAGCATTAAATCATTTTTTAAATGTTCTTTGCCAGGCTTTCTTTCAAGAAAGCCGCGTAACTCCGTATCCTGTTCCCCTTCCTACCGCCTTGTCGATGGTTTTGCGCTTCTGCAGACCGGAGCGTAGGGGCACCAGTCGCAGGGCGACTTTCCACCGTGGAGCTTTGGATCGGCGGAGGCGAGGCCAGAGCGCATACTAAGTGAAATCTCGCCGATCGTATGACTTATGACGTCATAAAGCGAGTCAAAAGAGGCGGAGTCAAGCAGGTTTTTGCCTTTTGTGATGCCCTTTGCGTCCTTTTTTACGCCGCCGAGGAATGCAGGATCGAAATCGGAGTTCATGGCGGCGAGGATTTCGTCATCCGAGAGCAGCGGGCCGGAACGCTTTATAACCTTGGCGGCTTCAGATTTGATTGAAGTTTCGTCGATATCGTCTTCGACAGTTATAAGGGGTAGATTGGCAGAGAGATAGAGAGCTCCGGCGGGATAAACATGACCGTCTGGGTTGCAGCCGAGGGCCTTTCGGAACTCAGGGGATGGCGTGCGGCAGAGCGAGAAAAGATAAAGTAATAATTGCAAGCTAAGGCCATCAGCAATATCAGACGGGGAGTATTCCTTGCTGCCGGTTTTATAGTCGACAACGCGGATATAAACATCACTGCCGCGACGGAAGAGGTCAACGCGGTCAACGACACCGCGAACCGAAACGGTTTCACCGTCATTTGTCCGGAATTCGGCGGGAACAGGGAAGGCCGGATCGCTGCCATCGAGTTTAAGTTCGAAGAAAGTCGGGGAGAAGAGGCTTGAACGGAATTCGTTGCGGATATTCGTTATAAGAACAAATGCAATACGGGAGAGGCGTATGAAGAGATAACCGAGCCGGCTCTCGCGTTCGGTGGCACCGGGTATGATTTTTCCGGCATAACCTGATATTATCCGGCCGGCAAGCGCTTCCGCGGCATCATCAGTCAGCTCAGAATTAAATTTACCGGATTTAGTTGCCTCACGCATGAAGTTCTCCATCACGTAATGAATGAAGTCGCCGATCTGGCTTGATGCAAACTCAGCGCGGTTGTTCTCGCGCAGACTGAGAATATAGTTGCAGTAATAACCGAAGGGGCAGAGCACAAAACTTTCAAGCCGGGACTGCGAGAGACTTAACCTCTCACCGAATACGCCGGAAGCGGTCGACGGGTTGACATTGCATTCGCTATTTGTTATCGGTATATCGATAGTTTCTAGCTTCTCAGCCATACTGCTTATTTTTGAAAGTGACGCGCGCAGCGCTGCGGCTTCAGGGCTGTTTCCAAGGAATTTCAAATATTCAAGTGCCGTCCCCGGCGTCTGAAGTTTTGCTAAAAAGCCGGTGCTGCTATAATCAGAGACCTCAAGCTCCGGGAAAAGAGCTTTTATTCTTGTAAACGCGGCAGAAGGCTGCCGACGTGAACCTGAGGCTGACGCCTCGGAGCATGTCAGCACAAGTCGATCAGACGCAGCTGTCAGCGCACGGTAGACGAAGAAGAGCTCCTCGGACGAGCGCTCCGCCGGGTTGCCCGAAAGCTCAATGCCAAGACTTTCGAGCAGCATACGGTCAGCAGAGCTGAAAATACCGTGATCGGCGATATCTGCGGGGAATTCTCCTTCATTCAACCCCATTGCGATCACAAGTTTCGGGGCATCGGCGCGCAGGAGAGAGGCCGAACCTATCGTCACCTCGTCCTGACGTGTCGGAAGTGAACCGATGTCGGCGTTGTCAAAAACTATCTTGAGCGCTGAGGCGAACTCCTCTGTATTTAGTTTTTCGTCGGGGAGTGCCGCTGCGATTTTGTCAAGTGTATCTATGTAGATGTCATATAGCCGGAGTGTCTCGCCGGCTTCACGGGGGTTCCCGGCTTCCTTCTCACGTGCGGCAAGTTCTTCAAGGTGTGAGCGAACATAGAGTTTTTCAGTGTAATCGTAAAGAGCACTGCACATCCCGCGCACATCTTCGGCTGCGTCGAGCGAAGTGAAGAGCGCTGCAAGAGGCTGGAACAATCGCTCTTTCACATTGTTCGCAATTCTGAGTATCTCAGCCCCGCGTTCGGTCAGGGCTGTGGTGTATCCATCGGGGTTCATGCTCCAAGCCTCGCCGGTGAATCCCGCTCCATTTATATTCCAGGTCGAGCAATAGTCCTCAAAAATATCGGTTTCCCGGTCGGTAAATCCGGTAATACCGGTTTTGATATGAGAAATGACGTCGCCTTGCCGCCAGCTCCGGTTCTTAATTCGAAGAGCCGAGAGCAAGAGTTTTACAAGCGGTTTTTCCGACAAGTCGGTGCGCTCCGAAAGAAAATAGGGAAGGCAGAACTTGTCGAACACCGCGTCGGCGATGCCGGCCCAGGCGCCGGCGTCACGCATGATCACAGCAATATCCCGGCAGCGCAATCCCCCCCGCAGTGCTTCGACTATAATATTTGCCGCCGCTTCAGCCTCAGCGTATGGGTTCGCGCAGCGTATTAGGCTTATGTTCTCAGCCGGCACGCGTTCACTCTCCGGAATAATCGGAATATCCATGCGCCATAAATATTTTTCAATCAACGCAAGACTGGGCGTGGAAAAACGGCGCGGTGCGCCGAGCAATATATCCTCATACCCACCGCGCCCGGCCGCCAGCCGGTGCAAATTCTCTGATGCAGTGCGCAAAGACGCGAAATGGATATAGTCTGTATCTGGTCTGTCACAGCCGACAGTCACGGCGACATTCGACGCTTGCTTAAAAATATGCCGGATTATCTCGTATTCCTGCGCGGTATAGCTTGTGAAGGAATCTATGTAAACCTGCTTGTCCGCAAAAAAGTCGTGTTCCTCAAGCAGTAATGCAAGCTTAGTCAGATCGTCGGAGGCGTCGTCGTAACGCTCTGTGACAAGGTTAGAGTATGCAGCTGCGATGAGTGAAATATCGCGCAGACGTGGACGAAACGCGCTCTTCTCCGGGAGCTTTGCTGCCGCTTTCTCGAGCATGACAGGGGTAACGGAGGCGGCCTTGAGTTCTTCCGCCACCGCGAGCATTAGCGAGGTGAGCTGGCCTATCTCGCCGGGACTGCCGGCTGCAGCCCCGTATTCCTCAAGTATCGGGGAAAGCTCTGAGAGGTTATGCCACATAAGCAGCGACTTCATGCCGGGGTCGATATAATTATATGAAAGTCCGCCGTACTGCCGGTGCGCTTTATTGGCTAGGCGGGTGAAGTTGACGACTTCAAAGCTGAGCTGAGCTGAGGGTGGGAGGATTTTAGTATACCGTCGCTCAGCGACATAAGTCTCCTGTTCGGGGACTATGAGATAAGCCCCGCGACCGGCGGCGACATCGGCTTTAATTCTGTTTTCGAGATAAGCGGTTTTGCCGCTGCCAGAGACACCGAAAACAAAGGTGATCATGGTGGTTATCCTTTTAATTTTTATTTGTTGTTAGCAGCATTAAACAGTATCGAAGAATTGGGGATGCGGTTTGTACTCTCTTGCTGCGTTGGCAAGTCTTTTGGCTTCGCCAAAAGCGGTACCAAAGAAACACGCGGAAAGGAACCAAGGTTCCTCTCCGTACTCCTCCTTCTGGCTCACAGAAGACATAAGTGTACCGGCTCGGCAGCGTGTACGCCGGCGGGAATTATAACACTTACACTTAATTCAATCTTTACCGGCTGTATAGCGCCCTATACTAAAGCGTCAGTACAGCGGGCCTTCGCGTAATTTTACGCTCCGGCGTGGAGCTCGCCTGATTAGGTGCAAAATACAATTATATTTTTTTTTATATTTTTTCAGATATTTCGCTTTCCCGCGTCCCGGCAGGCTGGACAGGGATGTGGGGCCCAATCCAGCCTGCCGTTCTTCTCTAACGCATAATTTGATCTTGTCGAACAGATAATCCTTTTATTGAAAAGTTCTCGCCAGGCCTCTTTCAAGAGGCCGCGTACCCCCGTTCCCCGTTCCTGTCAATACACATACGCCACCCCTGATGGATAACGTTTTAGCACGCTTCGCAGGCGGAAAAAAAAGTGGCGACGGGTTAAAAAAAGGCGAGGGCCTTTTTTACGGGCAGAAAGGAACATTTTCGAACCGTCGGAGAGTAAAGAGGGGGAGACAGCGATGACGGTGTTTTTTTGATTATCCGCGAGGCTCTCCATATTTCCGTAATAAAAAGAATCGTGCTTCAGCTGCTTTTTTCCTGAAGGGAAGAAAACGTACACCCGCCGGCCTTCTGCTGCTGCGGTGATTTCACCGATCATTTTACGGCCCTCAAGCAGAGTGACAAGGACTGTAATAAGGGTGAGAAAGAGGAGTACAGGTATGAGGACAATAGCAGCAGAGGTGATGAGCAGGAGCACGGCGCTAGCCTCTACAAAGGCGACGACGCGCGCCGACAGGCGTAGCAGGGTTGAGAAAAAGCTGAAACGGCGCGAATATATGAGAAGCCTGCTCCAGACGCGGTAAGGTGAAGAGATGCGGATAAAGCTGCTCAGGTAAGAAAAGTAAGAACCGCTCGTCATCAGCCGGTGAACTGTCGACTGATACGTAAAGGTCTCATATGGGCGGCTGCCCGGATGATCGGCCTCAAGGTTTACTAGCTGTTCAAGACGTCTGTTTTCACGGCGCAGTCTTGCTAACTCACGTTTTAATTGCTTTATTTCATCACCGCGGCTTTTTGACGCGGTTTTTTTACTTTTTTTCTCCGGTTTTTCCGGTTTCATAGAAACCCTCCGTAACAGGCACCGAAAAAAGATACCTGCAAGTATCGGTTATTAGCTGTTAACCGTTAACATTTACTGCTTTTTATCCTCAAAAAGACTCAAATTCCTCAATATTGTCTCTCTGCCGCGCCAGGAATATGCGCGGTGGGCAAAATCATCATCGCTCATCGTGGAAACGATTTGGTACGTAAGGCGTGGCGTAAGTGAGCGGGTGAAGTAAGGGATTTTCGTATAAATGCTGCCGGCGTTGATTGCTCTTTCGGTGTGTGGACAGACTTCCTGACAGATATCGCAGCCCCAGGCGCTGCCGTACTTTAATATAACGTTTTTTTCATCTTCTGTGAGATCGCCTTTTTTCTGCGTGACGGCGGAAAGACAATTGTCTTTCATCCTATAAGGGCAGGACATGATGCATTTGCCGCAACCCTCGCAGTATTTTATTTCTCGCGGAGAGCAATCGGTATGGGCATCGGTGATGATTTCGCCGAGAAATATATACGAAGAATAAGGTTCGGTTATAAGGAGTCCGTTCTTACCGATGACTCCGATTCCGGCTGCTGCGGCAGCGCCACGCTCATCTATGGGAGAGTGGTCAGTGAAGCCGGCAAATATATTATCCGGAAATTCCCGGCGCAGGCGTGGAATAAGGTCCTCAAACAGCCTCTCCATAAAACGGTGGTAATCCTCGGGGATGGCGTATGCTGAAATGTTCGTCTTCAACTCCGTCTTCGTTCGGTATGGAACAGTAAAAATGAACACTGTGCCGCCGCAGTCGGGTTTAATTCGGTTTTTTTTGAGCAGATAGTCCCGGTGTATCCGGCAGGATGAGAGCGGAAGTGCACCACAAAGGTCTATATTATATTCCGATAAAAGTCTTTTTACCGATTCAAGCATTTATTTTACCTCGTATGGTTTTACTGTATGTCCATTATAGCAGAAAATGACGGCTGAAACAACAATAACCTCTGATTTTTGAAAAACCTTACCGCATTCCGTCGGTTGAGATTCACAGAAATGATTTATTTTTCAAATGATTTCAATGACTTTTTAATGTCTCGTCATAATGTCGTCACATTTAATTTCTATAATAATGGCATACCGGCCGGGAAGAGGCGCCAGGCCGGAAAATATCCGCAAATGGAGAAAAAACAATTAATATTAAATCGGAGGCATTATATGAACAACAACGAGCTTGACAATCTGAGGCAGGACGGCTCGGTTGATGAGAAAGCTGCTGGCAACGCATCGTCTGATAAAAAATCGGAAGATAAATCCGAACAAAATAACTCTAATCAAGGCACTGAGCGCGAGGGCAGCATTTATTCGGTCGGTGGACGTAGCGGTGAGGCATATAATCCCCCTCGGTCAGACAGTGAATACTCACTCAGCAGAAAACAAGAGATACCTGATTACAGGTACACATTAAGCCAGAACTCTCAACCTGCGGTTCCTGTGAAGAAAAAAAAGAAAAACAGAATTGGTAAAACTGCCCTTGTTGCGCTGCTGGCTGCGGCGTTGATACTGTCAGCTGCCTTGGCTGGCTTCGGAGGGTCACTCCTGGCTAGGGAGTTCACTGGATCCGACAAAGCCGAAACAACAACCGGCAACGATAACTTACCCACTGATGAAACCACGGCTGCGTCCAACAACAATGCCGGCGATTCCACTGCAATAATAATAAAGAACAATGGCTCGGTCAGTGTTGAGACGATAAGCGGCAATATCGGTGACAGCGACCTGTCGATGCCCGAAGTTGTAGCGCTCGTCAAGGATTCGGTGGTTGAGATCACCACCGAAACCAGTGTATATAACGGCAGATATGTCGAAAGTGGCGCCGGATCGGGCGTTATAATCGGCAGATCCGAGGACGGTAAAACCGTGTATATCGCGACCAATAATCATGTAATCGCCGGTGCTGAAAAAATCAACGTAAGGCTCACAAACGGCAATGAATACGCAGCAACGCTCCGCGGAACCGATTCGACCTCAGATATAGCGGTAATTACTATAACTGTTAACGAGTCTGTGACTGTCGCTCAGCTTGGTTCAAGCACATCGCTCAAGGTTGGCGAAAGCGTGATCGCTATCGGCAACCCTCTGGGAGAACTAGGCGGAACAGTAACTAACGGAATAATCAGCGCCCTGGCTCGCGAAGTTGATATCAGCGGGTCCAGCATGACGCTGCTCCAGACCAGCGCTGCAGTCAACCCGGGCAACTCGGGCGGCGGTCTCTTCAACATGAAGGGTGAGCTGATAGGTGTTGTAAACGCTAAATCGTCGGGTGAAAATATCGATAACATTGGTTTTGCAATCCCGGTTGATACAGCTTACGACATTATAAAGGAGCTGATTGAATACGGATATGTCACCGGCAGGGTTGATGCAGGTCTTACGTTAATCGATGTAACAGATACTTATACCGCCTGGTACTATGGCGTCAGCACGCTCGGCGTTTATGTCTATGAGTCGAAATATAGCACAGACATACAGTCGGGAGACCGGATAGTTTCGGTCAACGGCGTTGAGGTGTCTTCGAGCGCCGCAATCAAAAGCATACTTGGAGACTGTTCAGTCGGAGATTCGGTCACCGTCAGGGTTTCGCGTAAAGGCAAGCAGTATGACGTGAGCCTTATACTTCGCGAGTATGTACCATCGAACACTGTAGTTACAGAAACCACCTCAATGAAATAAAATTCAGGCAATGCCGCCGGAAGCTAATCCTTCACGGCGGCTGGGTGCGTATATGCCGGAATCATGTTCATTATATATAAAAGCAATTAATTATTGAAAAAAGCTTGGGAAAGATATATAATAAATAAAGATGCAGAAACGGGGGATTCATATGTACAATATACTTGTGGTTGACGACGAAGCAAGAATCCGAACGATAATAAAAAAATACGCTGAATTTGAGGGGCATACTGTAGTTGAGGCTTCAGACGGCATGGAAGCGGTGAATCTCTGCCGAAAGGGGCAGTATGACATCATAATTATGGATATAATGATGCCGGAACTCGACGGCTTTTCGGCCTGCCGCGAGATACGCAAAACATCTCAGACTCCGATAATTATGCTTTCAGCCCGCGGTGAGGAATACGACAAGATAAACGGTTTCGAGTTGGGGATTGACGATTATGTCGTGAAACCATTCTCACCGAAGGAACTGATGCTTCGTATCGACGCAGTTATGAAGCGCGCCGGATACGGTCAGAATAAACAACCCGAGCATAAGAACGAAATCATCGAACTTGACGGGGGAGGCCTTAAGGCTGATTTTACCGCGCGTCTTGTTTATATCGACGGTCAGAGGGTTGAAATGTCGCCGAAAGAGTACGACCTCTTCTTCTACATGCTGACCAACCGCAACATCGCACTAACTCGCGAGAAACTGATCAGCGAGGTCTGGGGCTACGATTTTTACGGTGATGCGAGAACCCTTGACACACATGTCAAACTTCTCCGGAAGAGCCTTGGCAGATATGCGAAGTATATAGTTACACTGCGTGGAGTGGGCTACAGATTCGAAGAAAACTGATTATTACAAGACATAATTATTAAATTGTGATGCCGGGAGGCGTTTGATTTGGAGAAAATAAAAAGTGCGCGCCGCCGGCCGCATGACATGAGCATAAGGTGGGAGCTATTCCTTTACCTTGCGCTTTTCATTGTGTTCGCACTGTCGGTGATCTGGCTCTTTCAGGTCAAACTCCTTGATACCTTTTACGGCAACATCAAGAAAAAGGAGCTTAAAAAAGCGGCCGACATAATGGAAATTTCAATAGCTGAAGGCACGATGCAGACAACTGCCTACCAGTATGCGGTCGACTACGGAATCTGTGTCAAAATCTACAGCATCGCCGGCAGTACCGCTACCGAACTGGTCGCGGTTGACGTGTCGGGTGACAGTGTACTTTACAATATAACAGATAAATACCTTTCAGAGCTTTATTCAAAAGCTTTGGCGAACGGCGGAGAATACGCAGAAAAGAGAACAAAGAAATTATTGAGTGAAGAGGGACTGTATTATCCGCGCTTCTATTTCTCTCCTGTAAAAGAGCAGATAGCAGATAACGAATCAAACATTGAGAATACAATACTTATAAAGTTGGTTAACTATAACGATACACAGTATGCAATAATGCTTAATGCTGAGATGACGCCGGTCGGTGCCGTTGTCAATATGCTGACACTGCAGTATCTTTGGATCGCTGCAGTGCTCATAGCCGGCGCGCTCGGACTAGCTATAATTATATCAAAGAATATATCAATACCGATAGAACGCATGAACCGCGCTGCAAAACAGCTGGCCGCCGGCAACTACGATGCGGGATTCTCAGGCGAGGGCTTCAGGGAAACACGCGAGTTGGCCGACTCGCTCAATTATGCTTCGAATGAGCTGTCGAAGAATGACAGGCTTCAGAAAGAGCTGATTGCCAACATTTCGCATGACCTGCGTACTCCGCTGACAATGATAAAAGGCTACAGTGAAGTCATGCGCGACATTCCTGGTGAGAACACCCCTGAGAACGTACAGGTGATCATTGATGAGGCTACCCGCCTGTCAGAACTCGTGAGCGATTTGCTTGATCTCTCAAAGCTGCAGGCTGGCACCGGGCGGCTTGATATTACAAGATTCAATCTGACCGAAACAGTCCGGTCGACCATGCAGAGATACATCAAACTTACCGGACGCGACGGTTATAGAATCGAATTCTGGTCAGACTGCGAAACGGTGGTGGACGCCGACCGCAAGATGATACTTCAGGTTATATACAACCTCATTAACAATGCGATTAACTACACCGGCGACGATAAACTTGTTCGCGTGGTGCAGAGCATACGCGAAGGGTTTGTGAGAATTTCTGTGATTGACTCCGGGGAGGGGATAGCCCCCGACCAACTGCCCCTCATCTGGGACAGATACTACAAGGTAGACAAAATCCACCGGCGCGCTGCCGTGGGAACGGGAATCGGTCTGTCTATAGTCAAAGGTGTGCTTGAACTCCACGATGCACGTTACGGAGCCGACAGCACGCCGGGGCAGGGCAGCACATTCTGGTTTGAACTAAAAACCGCTGTACCTGACGATTCACAACAAGAGAGCTGACCGGAAGGTCAGACATAATACTTTAATATACAAATCATTACCGGTGATCAGAAAGGAACCCCGACCCAATGTCTAAGAATATAAAGAAGGCAAAAGCTCTGAAAATTATCAGAATAGCGTTGATCTGCGTCTTCGCAACCGTTTTCGTTGTCAGCACGGTAATGCTTATAAATACCATACTCGATTATGGCGACGCTAAGACCCTGTATGATGAAATCCATAAAGAAGTAATTGATATCATGGATAGAAATACCGGCGCAGACACCGGGAAAGTCATTACGGTAAGGCCGATAGAGGACGAAACCGAACCGCTGCCGGCCAATACGGGTATTGAAACATCACCGGCGACAGGACCAGCAGAGACGACAACGGGTGACGCCATTACCACAAGCGAGCCGGTAGAAACGACGGTCCCTGTAATTGATCCACCCAGCCAGAAATTCCTTGAAATCTGCGATATGATAAACAATCTTAAAGCAAAGAATCCGGATGTGGTGGGTTATATACTAATAAAGTTTGAAGAAAGTGTATATATCAGTTACCCGATTTGTCGTAATGACGATAACCTTTACTACACCACCCATGCTTCCGACAAAACAGAGCTTAAATCCGGTGCGATTTTCCTCGACAACCGCTGCAACCCGGTTATATCGGAAAATACTGCCTCACTGATTTTTGGACATAATATGAACGATGGTTCGATGTTCGCCAAGCTGACAAAATTTAAAACAGCCGAATATTTTAACAATGTGAACATCACCATATTTACCCTTGAGGGTATTTATACCTATAAGGTTTTTTCGGTGCATAACGCCGATGCCGATGACGATTATACGAATATTTACTTTGACACCGACGCTGAATATCTCGCATTTCTCAAGAAAATGCAGAATCAATCGTACATTAAGAGCAATCTGAAGCTTTACCCGTCTGATCAGATAATCACGCTTTCCACCTGCCTGAACACAACCATCGATGCAAGACTTGCTGTTCACGCAGTACTGGTAAGTATCGAAAGATAAACTAATTAATAATGAATCATGAACTGATAACAATATCGCTTGTCTGTCCGGTCTGCGGGGCTCCCATGTCGCCCGGTGACGGCGGACATGCCATTCTCTGCCGCGGAGCTCGGACGCACAGTTTTGACGTGGCTGCGTCAGGGTATGTTAACCTCGCCGGTCCTAAGCAGTCAGGCGGAGGGGATTCGAAGGAGCTTGTCCGCGCGAGGAGCGCCTTTCTCTCAGCGGGTTATTACAAGCCTTTTGCCGATGCGGTCTGCTCGATGGTAGGAAAGTATTCCTCCGGCGGGCTCATCGTCGATGCCGGATGCGGGGAAGGGTATTACACAATAAAGATTGCCGATTCGTCGGGCTGCTACGTGTGTGGAATCGATCTTTCAAAATTTGCGGTTGAGGCTGCTGCAAAAGCCTCCGCGAAAACAGACGGCAAAAGTGCCGGGAAAACCCTATTCTGCGTTGCCGGGATATTCAATATGCCGCTGCAATCGGCTTCAGCCGACCTTGTCGTGAATATTTTCGCACCATGTGCCGAGGAGGAGTTCAGCCGGGTATTGAAGCCAGGAGGGTATCTCATAACCGCGGGCGCGGGACCCGAGCACCTGTATGGACTTAAATCAGCACTCTACGATAACCCGACAAAGAATGAACCCCGCGCCGACCTGCCAAAGTTACTGACGCCGGTCGACCGGTACAGTGTAAAATATACGCTCGAACTGAAGCAGCATGAGGATATTGAAGCGCTCTTTTCAATGACGCCATATTATTACCGGACAGCGAAAGCCGGTGTCGATCGCCTGTCGGCGCTCGTAACACTCACTACGCCGGTTGATATCGAGTTGCTTGTTTATAAAAAGGAGTTCTGACGATGAAAATTTCAGTTATAATACCGATGTATAACGAAAACGCAATTATACGGGATACAGCCCGCACGCTTCACAAGTACATGTCGGAGCATTTTTCCACCGGCGAATGGGAAGTCATTTTCTCCGACGATGGCAGCACCGACGGGTGCAGCGACGCCGTACGCGGACTCAATTTACCCGGACTGCGCGTCATACGGTACGAAAAGAACCGCGGGAAGGGCTGCGCGGTGCGTACCGCGATGCTCGACGCCAGGGGTGACATAGTGATGTTCACCGACGCCGACCTTGCCTACGGCACCGACATAATAGCGCGCGTCATCGAAACATTTGAAAAAATTCCGGCTACCGACATGGTAACCGGCTCGCGCAACCTGGGCTCTGACGGTTACGAGGGATATACATTCACCCGCAAGTTAGCTTCAAAAATATATATTAAAGTGCTCAACATTGTAGGCAGTTTCAGGCTGACAGATTCACAGTGCGGCTGCAAAGCTTTCCGTAACGACGCTGCGAAAAAGATATTCAGCCGCTGCGAGGTTGACGGATGGGCATTCGATTTCGAGACAATTTTACGGGCGAACAAATATAAAATAAATATAGCTGAGATGCCGGTTAAGGTGATAAATCATCGGGAGTCAAAGGTTCATCTCCTGAAAGATGCTTTAAAAATGCTCGGCGATCTTCACAGAATGAAAAAGAAAATCAGAAACGAAAAATAATAGCTAAATTACCCGTATGAAAAAAAATCCATACGGGTAAAAATTTTTCGGAAATACCTTGACAGGCGAGGTATAGCATGATACAATGTATCTGCCATAGATAAAGTATGTATGCCTGTTGGAGTGTGCATACGGAAAGGAATCAATATGTCAATAACGGCAGATCTCATACGCGGACACACCGATGCAATAATTTTAGCCCAGCTCGCCGTGTCAGACAGCTACGGTTACAGGATCAATAAAGCGATCCGCGAGGCCACCGGGGACAGATACGAACTAAAGGAAGCTACCCTCTACACCGCATTCAAGCGGCTCGAAGAGTCGGGATGCATATGTTCCTATTGGGGGGACGGGGAAGCCGGCGCCCGCCGGCGTTACTATTCGATAACAAAGCACGGTTCCGATGTTTACCGGCAGTACCTTGGCGAGTGGAGCGACGCGAGCGCGTTGATTGAAAGACTTGTCAGGCCCGGCGGCTTTCATGTTTAATTGAGGAGACGAAGAATATGAAATACGAAATCAAGAATCTTGTAAATGAGATATTCAGTAGAGCACCTGAAAGTAAAAAAGCCACCGACCTGAAAGAAGAAATATATCAGAATCTGTCCGACAGGTACGATGAGCTTATCCACAGCGGCAAAAGCGACCGCGAGGCTATGGATGCCATCAGATCGGTGATGGGGGATTTTACGCCCCTTATCGAAGAACTCGGTGATAAAGGCGCTATCAATTCTGGTACACACAATTCTGCTACCGGTGACGGCACGGCCGCGAAGACCGAGCAGGTAAACGTCTTCCCGGAAAAAAGCGAATCAGGAAGACAAGCCGGAAATTCTGGATACGCACCGATTCAAAATCAAGCCGGAGGTGCATACAGGCCGGGTAAAAACAACGGTAAACCAAAGAAGAGAATGAGCGGTACCGCGAAAGCCTGGATTATTACGCTTTCGATATTACTAGGGTTACTAATAATCAGTGGAATAGTCGCCTCTCTGGCGCACAGAATCTGGAACAGCTTTGATTTCGGCGAATTCTATATTTCCGGCAATGAGCACTACAGTGTCGGCGACGCCAGCATATCTGCCGATGAAATAGACAGTATCAGTGTAAAGTGGATAGCAGGAAATGTTGACGTGAAATTTGTCGCAGCCGAAACGATAAGCATCAGCGAGGAATCGTCGTACGAGATAAGCAAAGACATGCAGATGCACTACCGCGTCAATGATGGAGTACTCGAGATCATGTACGGCCGCTCGCGTAACATATTCTTCGGTTTCTGGGGAAGGGATTACTCGAAGGATCTAACTATAGAGCTGCCGGTCAGTATGAATAATGATTTAAAAAATATGATTATTGATTCAGTAAGTGCTAATGTATCTGTTGACGGTCAGCCTGTCAGCCCGGACGGAATGTATATCGACAGTGCCCCGTCAAGTCTTGGGAAACTTATTATCAATAGCGTTTCAGGCAATGTTAATGTTGACTGTCTGATTGCTTCAACTTCGATTGATATTCAGACCGTAAGCGGAAGAGTAAATATTGTCGGAACAGAGACAAAAAAAATAAATGCCGGCACAGTCAGCGGGTATGTAAATTTCAATGGAAAAGCCGACGACATCATCTTTGAAAGTGTTTCAGGCGGCCTTTTACTGCAAATCCCGACCTTCAATTCGTTTAAGGCCGACACCACGTCCGGTGAAGTAAAGATTATTTTTGATTTCTCCGGAATCAGTGGCTTCACCACCAACTTTGATTCAATAAGCGGCACATTCAAGAGCGATTACCCCACCACTGTCAGCGGCAGCCGATATACGAACGGCGACGGCTCAGCTTTAATTGATTTTGATTCGGTCAGCGGCGGGCTGACGATTACTTATTCCGGGACCGCCACTAGCAATTGACAAATCGGCTTATTGAGAGTATAATAATCCCAAAGAACCACGCATGGAGGATTTAAAAAATGCTTGCAACACTTGTATTTGTAGATGTAAAGCCCGAGTTCGTCGAGGATTTCAGAAAGATCAGTATTTATAACCATGATAACACCCGCAAGGAGCCGGGCAACATAAGGTTCGATGTGCTCCAGAATAACGACGATCCGACTAAGTTCACCCTTTACGAAGTATTTGCCGACGCTGATGCGGCAGCCGCGCACAAGAAGACAGCCCATTATCTGCGCTGGCGCGAAGAAGTAGCCCCATACATGGCCTCACCCCGCCGCGCCGTCGCGACAATGCCTTTAGCATTTGATTAATTTATACAAAAAAAGACCGGCTTTATAAGCCGGCCTTTTTACTGAAAATTGTCTTGAATATTAATCCATATGTGGTATAATTGATTTATCAAAATGTGGCATTTCAACTTATAATTAAAGGAGCGGTTATGGAACATCTTGAAAGAATAGAGAATTTTGAAAAGCTCGCGTTCGGACTGTTTATCCACTGGGGCCTTTACTCACAGCTGTCCCGCGGGGAATGGACCCTTTACTCAAACAAGGAACCAGAAACAGTTTACGGAAAACTGCCACTTTCATTTAAAGCCGATAAATTTGACGGTCATGCGCTTGCCAGATTCGCAAGAGAGGCAGGCATGAAATACATAACCCTGACCACACGCCACCATGAAGGTTTCTCGCTATATGACACACGCGGTCTTTCTGACTACGACGCGCCGCACAGCGCCGCGGAGCGTGACCTGATAAAAGATTTCGTCGAGGGCTGCCGTGACGAGGGAATAATACCGTTTTTTTATCACACCACGCTTGACTGGCACCATCCACTTTATAATTCTGATTTTGATAAATATCTTGAATACCTGCGCAAATCAGTGGAGGTGCTGTGCACTGATTACGGAAAAATCGGAGGCTTCTGGTTTGACGGGAACTGGAATAAACCCGATGCAGACTGGCATGAGAATGAGCTTTATTCAACGATCCGGAAATACCAACCCGACGCAATCATTGTCAACAACACCGGGATGCAGCACCGGGGTGAACTGGGCAACCCGGAGATCGACAGTGTGACTTTTGAGAACGGCCTGCCGACCGCACGGACTTTTTCTGAAGGTCAGAAATATGTCACGGGAGAGATGTGCACGACACTTAACGGGCACTGGGGAGTAGCCGGAAAAGATTTCGCATATAAACCAATGGAGGAGCTGATTGAGAACCTTTGCGTATGCCGCAAATACAGTGCAAACTACCTGCTCAATATTGGTCTGAATGCCGATGGTAGTATCCCCGCGCTTGCACGCGAGATGGTTCTGATGGTTGGAAACTGGATTAAACTATGTGGCGAGAGCATTTACGATGGTAAACCATGCGGCGTTGAATCAGGCGATAAGGATTTCGGACTTGATTATCATGGCGGACTGCATCTTTATATACACAACCTTCACCGAAAGGGCAGTAAACATGTTGTCATCCAGGACGGGAAAGAAGGAACACGCGTTTTTCCCGGAGTAAAGCGAAAGGTTTGGAAAATCCGCTGGCTTGACAGCGGTGAGCCGCTTGAATTTATACAGGAAGGTGATTGCCTTACCGTGTTCTGCACCGGTTACCCATATGGGATTAATACTGTAGTAAGAGTAGCGGCGGTTGAGTTTGCTGAAAAGGAAACTGAAAATTAATATGTCATATGAATTCTATACAGCAAAAGAAATAAGGCCTGCGGGCTGGCTGCTGCGTCAGCTGAAAATCGAAGCTGTCGGGCTTGCTGGGAACCTTGATAAAGTCTGGCCGGATGTACGCGACAGCGCGTGGATAGGCGGGTCACGTGAGGGCTGGGAACGCGTGCCGTACTGGCTCGACGGTTTCATCCCTCTATCATACCTGCTTTGCGATGACGATATGATCGCCCGCGTGAAAAAGTATATAGACGCAATACTTTCTAGGCAGGAGGATGACGGCTGGATTTGTCCGTGTCCGCCCGAGGGGCGTAGCACTTACGATATGTGGGCGCTGATGCTGATAAGTAAAGTTCTTACTGTTTATTACGACTGCTCGGGTGACGAACGGATACCCGAAGTGCTTAAAAAGGCGACCCGGAATTTTTACGACCTTCTGAAGGCTGGTGTCATAAAACTTTTTAACTGGGGTAAATACCGCTGGTTCGAGGAGTTCGTTGCGCTTGAATTTCTTAATAAACGTTATCACGAGGACTGGATCTGCGATCTGGCCCGGCTGCTAAAGGAGCAGGGGGCCGATTATGCGGCGTTGACCGAAAAGTGGAAACGTCCGCTTAACCGCTGGACGTTTGACACACATATCGTCAATATTGCGATGATGCTCAAATATGAAGCCGTTTCATGCGGCTTGCTCGGTGATAAATACACCGGTATCGCCGATCAACTTTACGCTGTTCTTGAAAAGTTCAACGGCACTCCGGTCGGCACTTTTACGGGTGACGAGTGCCTGTCAGGCCTCAGCCCCATTCAGGGAACCGAACTCTGCGCCGTGGTGGAAGAAATGTATTCATGCGAGCTTCTTTATGCTAAGACGGGGAACAAAATATGGGCTGAACGCCTTGAGACTGTTGCTTTCAACGCGTTGCCTGCGGCCATAAGCGACGATATGTGGGCTCACCAGTATGACCAGATGAGTAACCAGATAAGCTGCACTCGCTTTCCCGGGAAAGCAATATTCCGCACCAACGGGTCTGAGGCGCATTTATTCGGGCTTGAACCGAATTACGGTTGTTGCACCGCGAACTTCGGGCAGGGCTGGCCGAAGCTGGCAACATCTGCGTTCATGCGTCGCGGAAGGACAATCCTTTCTGCTATTCCTCTGCCATCAATACTTGAAACGGCTGTCGGCGGCGTCGGAGTAAAAATCACGCTTGAAACAGATTATCCGTTCAAAAACAACTTTATTTATCATATTGACACAAACGCTCCTGTAAAGATGAATTTTAAAATCCGGGTGCCATCATTTGCAAAAAATCTAACAGTAAATGGTGAGCCAGTAAAAGTTAAAGGCGGTTATCTTGATTTTGACCGAACCTGGCAGGGAATCACTGAGATAAGAGTTACATATGAGGTAACTCCGGAGATAAAGGGACGTCCGAACGGGCTCAAATGCGTCCGTGCCGGATCGCTTATTTTCTCGCTTCCGATAAAATATAAAAATGTCACATATGAGTACATCAAAAAGGATGTTGAAAGAAAATTACCGTATTGTGACTATGAATATATCGGTGAATCAGACTGGCAGTACGGTATTGCCGGTAATGAATTAAACCTCGAATACCGCGAAGGTGATGACTGTCCGTTTTCGTCAGAACATCCGCGCGTAGTGCTTAAAGCAAATCTTGTTCCTGTCAACTGGGGATATGAAGACGGATACGACACTGTATGTGCAAAGAAGCCAGCAGACACAAGACCGGTCGGAGAAGTAGTAGAAAAAGAACTCTACCCCTATGGTTGCGCAAAACTACGGATGACGGAAATGCCACTTAAAAAATAATAAAAAGCTCCGGAATTTCCGGAGCTTTTTATAAACAGCCGGTTGCTTTTACTAATTAAATAAAAAGACGAACCGGCCGCTAGTAAAATAATCATTTATACAGTTCTTTTTCGTATTCCTTGATAAGATTGACTTTGTCGGCCGACGGGCCGCCCTTAAATGAAGTGGTACACCATTCGCGAAGAATTTTTTTAGCAAGTTCCGGCCCGATTATCCGCGCGCCCATGCATATGAGGTTGGCGTTGTTTGAAAGGCGCAATCTCTCGCAGGCATAGTTGTCATGAGCGACGCCGGCATAAATCCCCGGAAATTTATTTGCGGATATGCACATTCCAATGCCGGTTCCGCAGAAAAGAGCTCCTTCGGATTTGTAATCATCGGCGATCATCGCTTCAGAGACACGCTTTGCTACAGCCGGGTAAGCAGTCTGATCTTCAGCTGATTTTACCCCAAGATCGACAACCTCATAACCGTTTTCCGTAAATACCTTAATTGCAATTTCTTTCAGTCCGACTGCCGCGCAGTCACATCCGACATATACTTTTTTCATTTTGACACTCCTTCTTTATCCATGAGGTAAATTATGTTGATTTACTGCTTTTTGTCTTGTCTCTGACAATCATTCTTGCGATGGCGGTGCGCTTAACTTTCATTGCTCCCTTGGGGCAGAATTCCTGGCAGCAGAAGCAGCGGATGCATACCTTACGGTTTATAACAGCGCATCCTTTATTAATAACAATAGCCTTGACCGGACAGATACCGGCGCACAGCCCGCAGCCGGTGCATTCGTTTGGCGAAGGTGAGGGACGCGTGCGGAATAACCTACCGAGAATGTATCCGAATGTGGCGCCACCGAAACCGTTCATGAATTCCACACTTGAATGTGTGGGGATGTTTTTAAAATCACTTACCGACAGCTCGTCAATATCGCCCCAAATATTAACTTCGTCAGCCGAAGCCGGTGCAAGTCCGCGTCGGTATGCCGCTGCGAGCGTCGGGACGTTTTCTTTAGTCAGACCGATCAGTTTTGCTGCGGCGAGATCTAGGAGATAAGGCGACGTGGAAGCGATAAGAGCGCCGACCTGGCGCGGGTCTCCGGCAGTCGGCCCGTTGCCCTCCATGGCGACGACGGAGTCGCAGATAGAAAGCCTCATCTTCGGGGCGAAATATTCGTTGATGTCGACCAGCATGTCGGCGAAAACGGCATGGTCGGGGTAGCGGTAGTGATATTCGGGCTTCATTGTGCCGGGGATGGTTCCGAACATGTTTTTAACCGCAGCCGACATACCCATCATCCCGTGGGACTTGAGTTTACAGAAGTCGATAATAACGTCAGCCTGGTCGAGATATGAGGTGTATGTGAAGCTTTTTGCCGCGCAGGCGGCCGGAAAATCAGCTTCTGCCTGGCCGAAATCATCGTTGAGACAGCCGCCGTACTTTTCAATGGCTTTCATGCCGGTAACGCTGTAGACACGGTTGACAAAAGCCGACGACCAGAGGCCGCCGGGACTGTCTCCCAGTGTGACTGAGGCTCCGCGTTCGCAAAGACGGCGCGTAAGCTCACATATGAGTGAGGGGTGAGTGGTTGCCGCTCGGTCAGGATTCAGGAAAATGACGAGGTTGGCTTTGATTACTATCTTCATTCCTGGTGTTACCCAGTCAAGCCCGCCGATCGGGGCGAGCACTTCGGTCAACGCACGGCTGACTTCGGACTCCGAGTAGTCGGCGCAACGGACAATTGATACTTGTATCATAATATAATTCGATTCTTAATATAAAGGATAAGTCAGTATAGCACATTGGGGCTCTTATGTCAATGAGTAGGAAACACCACGATCACCACGGTTGACATAATATAGCAAATAAGATATAATTATCATACAACACCTGAAACCAATGTATAAAAAATAACGATATATATTGTAGAAGCATCCATAATTTTTGCATGTAAGAGAGGATTGTTATAATGATTATTAGGAAACATAGAGGTACCGGCACCGATATTATCGAAAAGACCAAAAAACCGCGCCGGACTGGTAGAATTATTAAATGGGCAGCGATCTCTGCCGTCGCGGTGGCGCTGGTTTTCTGCATTATTTTTATTGGGTTCAATCCATGGTGCCTTTATAAAATTAAAGGGATGTTCACCACTCATAGCGCCGTCGGGCTGTATTTATATTTTACCGAGAGTTCCAAGTTTACATCAAAGCTGGTATATGACGAGGGATGCAGCGTAGAGATTGGTGATTACCGGAACGTAAAATATGCATTATATTCATATGAACTGACTGATGAGCAGGTGGAGAAGGTCGCTGCTTATTGGCTGGACGTACATAAAAAATTCAAAGAGGTAACAGACCGCCCGGTGGAGAGCGGTGACAGAATTGATGCCGAACTGTACGTAAGGCTTTCGGATGGAAGAATTTTTACATTCAACACGCCTTATTCTGAAACATCATATCCTGACGGTACGGTAATTGCCTCTGCTTCAGATTATGCCGGTTTTGTAGCCGGAACAAATTATTTTGCCGATGGAAACCTCGAGTCGGCCTGTATCGGGCATAAAATCGGGGATAACGTTACGGTCAGTCTGACGCTGAGCAAAAATTATATTGATAATTATAATTTTTTAGTGTTTTGCGGCCTTGATGATGATTTTAACAGCGGTTCGCTTGAAGGCATGGCTATTGAGTTTACCGCTGTTATAAGAAAAATATCAGCTCTCGATTTTAAAGAATATAACGAAGAATTTTTTGCTGCAAATCAGATAGATATCGGCGGTAGAACAGCGAGAAACTATGATGAGTTCGTTGCTTATACAAGGGATCGTCTCGAGGTAAATTTTACAGACAGTCTGATATATGATAATTCAGAAAGTATGATAAAGGCTTTATTTGAGGTCTCTGCTTTTAATATTCCTGAGAGCATCTTGTCAAACGGAGAGAATGAGTTAAATGACCGGCGTGAATTTGTTCTCAAGCGGCAGCTCGTGATAAAGGCTATCGCGGAAGCTGAGGGAATTACAGTGACCGATGCCGAATACCGCACATTTCTGAAAGAAGAATATTATGACATTCCTGAAGGTTTCAGATCCCTTTATCCTACGATTGCTTCTATTGAAAAGGAATACGGGGAGGAGAACATAAGGTGGTGCATGATCCAGGATAGAGTTATGAAATATCTTGAGTCAACGCTGGCATCTTATGAAGCGGGAACACTTGATTATATAAAAAATTATCTTCACTGAATAAAAAGACGGGCTGTCTTAAAAAGGCAAGGCTTTTAAGGCAGTCCGTAATTTTTATAATTACGAATTAATATAATTTGTATTTAAGGCGCAGGTTGTCAGCTATCATCGCTATGAACTCGCTGTTAGTCGGCTTTCCGCGGCTGTTCTGGATTGTGTACCCGAAGTAGGAATTTAATGTGTCGACATCGCCTCTGTCCCACGCGACCTCAATAGCGTGCCGGATGGCGCGCTCGACGCGGGAAGTTGTCGTTGAGTATTTCTTTGCGACAGAAGGATAAAGAACTTTCGTGACAGAGTTAATTATATCGCTGTCCTTGATTGTCAGCAGTATTGCAGTGCGCAGATACTGATAACCCTTTATATGTGCGGGAACTCCGATCTGATGTATGATCTTTGTGACCTGAGCCTCGATGTCAACCGATTTATCTTCGCTGGGTACCGGCACAGGGGAGGGTATCTGAGAACGGCGGGATGCAATATTGTCAATGTGGTCGCAAAGATTGTTGATATCATATGGCTTGAGCAGGCAGCGCTCGGCACCGGCGTTTGTCGCTTCTATAAAAAGTCCCTGATTCGAGACCATTGATACGACAATGAATGCGGGCGGCTTGTCCGGAGAGTAATCAATGTTTCGACTGTTTCTAATAACTCCGATTCCGTCCATCTTGGAGAGCCAGATGTCGACGAGAGCAACATCCGGGTGAAAACGTCCGAGTTTTGTTAGGGCGTCCTCACCATTCACGGCTTCTTCGATGAAGCGGTATCCGGCGCGTATAAGTCCGTCGCGAAGTGCCATTCTCTGGTTGTGGTTTTCATCTGCAATGAGTATTTTTGTGTTGAATTCCATTATTGCTATCCTCCAAAATAATATTGAATTCGCATACATATAATACCATAAAATGGCAAATTAATCAATACGATAAAGGAAAAAAATGTAAACAAAAATACAATTCAATAATTGTTATAAATGACTATATTCCGCATAATACTCTGCATAAATGAAAGCAAAGTTATTTTTTACAATTCTGACACGGTTTAATAAAGAAATCAGTCAGGTTAATGTAATATCTGCCGTCGGAATTTTTGGAAAAACCGATGGCGTTGATGAGGGTTTCATCGCGAATCCGGCCGTCGTAATAAGCTTCATGAACTCCGCATAAATCAATGAAGTTGAGAGCTGCGCGGCCAAGGATGAACATAGCTTCAAAGTCAGACACACCTGGCAGCACAGAGAGATCGGTTATGTGCCCTGAAGTGGACTTCACTGAAAACTGGCATATTCCGATCGATTTACCGTCGAGTAGGGCCGAATAAGCCATAAGTTCGGGTTCGTACTTTATTCCGCAGCGGGCAGCAAGCGCTTCCTGCTCGGATTTTGACTGAATCGGAAGAATTTCAAGCATATTTAACTCCATGTATATACATCATTATTTTTCTTTTCCGTAAAGGTACCTGATTTCGCTGCTGTCAAGGTTTCTCCATTTTCCAGGCACAAGATTCCCGAGGGGCAGCTCGCCGATTGCAACCCGGTACAAACGGGTAATCTCAAGTCCCGCGATTTCGCACATGCGCCTTATCTGGCGGTTGCGTCCTTCGTGAAGCGTTATTTCTATGACGGTTTGATTGTTTTTACGGGTGAGCAGCTTCACTCCGACCGGCGCGAGCCGGTAACCGTCGAGCTCCATCGGCAATGAGAGTTTATTAAGATCGTTATCCGGAACTTCACCCTTGAGGGTGATCTGATAAATTTTTGGGATCTCATGTTTCGGATGTGTCAGGCGATAAGTCAAGTCGCCGTCGTCCGTAAGCAGGAGAAGCCCCTCCGAATCCATATCTAGCCGCCCGACCGGGTAAACGCGCGCACCGCATCCAAAGGTAAGTTCGGTTACACAGCGACGTCCCCTGTCGTCGGAAACAGAAGACAGGTATCCGCGCGGTTTGTTTAGCATTATATAAGTGAATTCCCGATCTGCCGGGGCATTTATTAGTCTGCCGTTATATTCGACTTTATCAGTTCCGGGATCGATCTTCTGGCCGATACCGGCAGGTGAGCCGTTAATGGTTACATGTCCCGCCTCAATCTCGCGTTCGGCAGCCCGGCGCGACATAATCCCGCAGTCGGTGAAATATTTCTGTATCCTTATTTTTTCCATATTTAATCTATTATTTATAATTATTAATCGAATCCGAAAAGCGATTTGACCCAGTACCAGAAACCCCGTTGGCTGTACTTTGACTCGGCGGCTGAGGTTGTGATGAGTTCTGATTCTCCGATTGTTCTGCCGTCACAGGTATAGATGATTTTTCCGACTGCTTCACCGGACTTTACCGGAGCAAAAATGAAGCGCGGGCATTCCACGGTGCAACTTATCACCCCGTGAGTTTTAGGCAGGGTGACGCGTACTTCCTCGGCGTTGGTGCACTTAACCCATTCGTTAAAGCCGCCGGTGAGGGGAACCATAAGATCGTATTTACCGGCCCCCAGAAGGCTGATGCTGACATACGAAGAAAAGCCGTAATCGAGCATTTTCCGGTGGTCATTCCAGTCGTTTGAGGCGTTGAGAGTCACCGCGACGAGGGTAAGTCCGTCCCTTTCTGCCGCTGATACAAGGCAGCGGCCCGAGTGTCTGGTATAACCGGTTTTTACTCCGATTGCCCCTTCATATGAACGCAGCATTTTATTGTGATTTATAAGCAGACGGATTCCTTCTGTTCCGTTGAGCGGTATTGTGGTCTTTCTCGTCGATACTATTTTAGCAAAGGTTTCATTTTTAAGGGCGTACGCCGAGAGTCGGGCGAGGTCGAGTGCGGTGGTGAAGTGACCTTCAGCGTCAAGACCGTGAGGATTTTGAAAACGTGTGTCCGAGAGTCCCAACTCAGCAGCCTTGTCGTTCATCAGATGTGAAAATTCCTCCTCGCTGCCGGCAATAGTTAAGGCGATTGCCGCCGCTGCATCGTTTGCGGATTCAAGAAGCAGGGCATAAAGCAAGTCAAGGAGAGTGAGCTTTTCGCCGGTATAAAGGTAAATAGAAGACCCTTCCACACCCACTGCCGCGGAGGGAATTTCTACAGTTTCGTTTAAATCTCCGTATTCTATCGCAATTATGGCAGTCATGATCTTGGTCGTGCTGGCCATAGGCAGCCGCTCTGTGGCGTTCTTTGCGTAAAGGATATTGCAATCCCTGGCGTCGATGAGGACCGCGGAGTAAGCTGATACTGAAACGGCTCCGGAGTTGACGCCGACAGTGAGTATCGCATCATCAGAGACTGACGAGTTAAGTGCACCCGAAGTATCAGCGGCAAATGACGGGAGAGGTGCCGGTAGTAACAAAACTATTGCAGCCAGTAAAAGAACGATAATAGAAAATTTGATATAAGAAAGCATATAAAGCACCCCGGACAAGATATATTTCATTTATATTTATATTGTCCGGAGTATTGTTATATGCTTTATTCTTCTGACTTTTCAGCATCCGACTTTCTTTTGAAAACTTCCTTTAGCCCTGCGATAATTTCAGGGCTGCGTTCGATAAAGTCGGCGATTTGCCCGAGCGGGTCGGTAGGGGAGGGCATACCTATATTCACCATATCAACTTTTCCGTCCTTGCCGATAACAAGGAATCCAACGGGTGTAACTGAGAGGCCCGAACCGCCGCCTCCACCGAAGTTCTGCACCGCAGATTTGTTTTCAGGTGTTATTCTCGGAGTCTGCTTGCTGAAATAATCGAGGCCTCCCGAAGCAAAGCCCATAGAAACCTTTGAGACCGGGATTATAGTAACTCCACCGGCCGTTGTAATCGGGGTGCCGATGACTGTGTTTGCGTCCACCATCGAGCGCATATTCTCAAGCGAAGCGCGGATAATTTCTTCGATTTTATTATCGCTGGCCATATGATGTTCCTTTCGAGGTTGATTTATTTATTATCTTTATCTTTATCATTTGAGTAAATTCCGGTCCTGATAAGAAGGCTTAGCGTGCACCAGACCGGAAGAGTCAGTACGATCTTTATATCTGCCGTGAAGGATTCGCTGGTGTAGTCGGGATAGACGTTCAGGTCGTTATAACGGAGAGACTTGAGATTTGTTATGTTATCAATCAGTTCAAGCAGATACGCAACACTCTGCACGACTACGCCGTAAAGTATTGCTGTCGATGCCGCGTCACCGGTGGCAACTCCGATTTTGAGCCGGACCGCCCTGACAGTCAGGAACTTCGCAAAGCGGTCGAAGAAGGTCGAGAGAATTAACCGGATTGTCTTAACGACGTTATTTATATTTTCTGATTCGGGTTTGGATTCTTCTTTTCTCTTTTTTTTCTCAAGCTTTTTCTTTTTTCGGTTGATACGTCCTATTTTATAGTCGGATACACGTACACGCGGTATATCATCCTTAACATCGTTTCTGAAAACATAGTATTTTAGAACTGAAACTTTAAAAAGCAATCCGTCATTTGAATTATAAATGATAACAGCCTTGATGCGAACCGCGAAAAAGAGTATGACGGCGAGGAGAAGCAGGCCCGCGATGATCGCGAGAATTATAAGTACGGGCGTTGTCCTCACTCCTTTAATTCAGATTTAAGATAATTGTATACTTATGTCAGCCTTCCGACTTGCCAGCGCTTTCAGGTGGAATGAGAGCTCCAGCTGCGGGAAGTTCTGTAAGGGAATTTATACCGAAAACAAGAAGGAATTTTTCGGTCGTGCCGTACATTACCGGGCGCCCCGGGGCGTCAAGCCTTCCGACTCCTTCTATTAGGCCTTTGTCAATCAGCGAGCCGACGGCATATGAACTGTCGACGCCGCGGACTGTATCTATAAAAGCACGTGTGACAGGCTGGTTGTAAGCCACCACCGCGAGTACCTCGAGAGAGGAAGCTGAAAGATTTCCACCGCGGCGGATACCGAGAGTCTCGCGTATGTAGGGTGCAAATCTCTCCTTGGTGAATAACTGACAGGAGTCGTCAAAGATAACGAGATTTACTCCTCTTGGTGAATTTTCCGGGTTTATGAATGAAGCCATGTTTTCAGTAATCAGTTTTATTTCCTTTGGCGGCAGGCCAAGCACTTCGGAGAGTTTTTCATATTTCACCGGGTATCCGGCAGCGAAGAGAATGGCTTCAATTGCTGCTTCGACGTTCTGTATGGGAGATATGTTTTCTTCCATTTTATTAATTGTTCCTTTCAGACCGGAAGCTTGTGCGCGGAACCTTGGTCGATATGCTCTTCATGCAGTATTGTTGATTCGTCGGTGTTAAGTATCAATTGTGTTTCAAGTCCGTGCACAGCATCACTCATGCAGTTATCTCCGTCTGTGTTAATAATAAGACGGCGAATTCTTATCAGCTCAAGAACTCCTATAAAAGACGCGATTGAGTCGGCAAGAGATTCTTCATATTCAAGCAACTCAGCGAGCGACGCTTTTCCGGTGCTTTGCATGTGGCGTAGTATTTTGCTTATCTTTATTTCGACCGACACCACGCGGCGGTTTATCATCGGGGTGAAGACGCGGTTTTTTGCATCAATGATTGCGTCCATATAGGTCCGCACACGCCGAAGCGCAACTCTGAGCGATTCAGGATCCTGGTCGGCGACATAGGAATTGTCCTTGGAAATTTCGTCGGTGTCCTTCACCATGCGTCCGCTGTATATCGTATATCTTTCGGCAAGTTTGACTGCTGCCGCTTTCGCAAGGCGGTATCGAAGTAGAACATCGGTTAGCTGTTTTCTCGGGTCATCTTCTTCAGCAATGGGTTTCGGCAGGAGTATGCGGCTTTTTATCAGCATAAGCTCGCTCGCCATGACGAGGAACTCCGACGCAATTTCCATATCCATCGCCTCGGCGCCCTTTAGGTAATCAAGATACTGTCCGCAGATAAGGGATATGGGGATGTTCTCAATGTTTACTTTGTTTTTTGCTATCAGCGAAAGAAGAAGGTCAAGAGGCCCCTCGAACAGTTCAAGTTTATACTGGAGAGTTTCCATAAAGTCCGCACTCCCGGATGTTATTTCAGAAGGAGAATATTGTATAAATTATATTATTAAAAGCTTCAGAATTGATACCAGTGATAAACAACATGCCCCGCACCAATAGTTGGGTTACACTGCTGATCACAAAGTCAAGAGGCCCGAGAAAGAGCAGGAGCATCACGCCTATCATGATATATCTTTCGTATTTCATCACGCCGAAATAAAGCTTCGGAGGCAGGAAGATATAAAAAAGCCGGGAACCGTCAAGCGGGGGTAAAGGCAAAAGATTGAACACCGCAAGCGCGGTGTTAAGATTAAGACCGATGTAAAAGAGCAACATCACAAGCTTTATGATCATTTCGTATTTTCCGCCGCCGAAATTCAGCCACAGGAAGCGATATGAGAGCACAAGAAACAGGATGTTTATAAAAGCAAGGATAAGATTTGATAAAGGTCCTGCTGCTGCCGACAACGCCATGCCACGTCGAGAGTTCTTAAAATTGCGTGCGTTGATCGGAACAGGTTTTGCCCAGCCGAAGCCAAAGAGCAGCATGCAGATGAAGCCGAAGGGATCAAGGTGCTTTAACGGGTTCAGTGTTATTCTTCCGAAGTTGCGGGCGGTTGAGTCTCCGAGTTTATAAGATATGAACGCATGTGACGCTTCGTGTACCGAGAGTGAAAAAAGCACCACAGGCAGGCTCACCAGAAAATAAACTATGGCGACTCTTGATGCACTTGTCAATAAGGAAAAAAGCATGTGTTACATCCTTTACGGCAGCTTTGCCGATTTCAGTATTTCGTTTAGGAGTGCGGTTTTTCCTTCACCGGTATATGAGGAGAATGGAATTACCGGTACACCGGGTTTTATATTCGGGTGGGAGGCGATGGAGGCGAGAGAAGCCGAGCGCTCTGTTTTATTCGGTTTGTCGGCCTTGGTTACGGCTATGACATAGGGAATTCCTGCACGGCCGAGATAATCGAGCATAAGCGCGTCATCTTCGGTTACTCCAGCGACAATATCGATCAGCTGTACCACGAGCCGTACGAGATCGAGGTTCTTATTATTCGTAAAATATCCGTCAGTAAGTGACGACCAGCGCTCTTTTTCAGCTTTTGATCTTTTAGCGTAGCCGTAACCCGGGAGATCGACAAGGAAGAGCTTCTTATCAATATCATAAAAGTTAACCGTTATCGTCTTGCCAGGCGTCGAACTGACGCGGGCTAGCGATCGGCGGCCTGTTAAGGTATTAATGAGCGAGCTTTTTCCCACGTTTGATCTCCCGGACAAGGCCACCTGCGGCATAGGGTCTGCCGGGAACTGCCGGGAACTCACCGCAGATAGGCGCAGGCTTACATTATTAATGTTTAAAGAGTTATATTCCATAATGTTCGTTCTTGACTTCAGGCACCGCCGACTGCCCTATTATATTTCCTATTGAATTAACGGCGTTTATATCAGCGACTTCGCCGGGATCGCGTTTGGGTTGCGAAATTTCAGGCAGCATTATCGGAGCCTCGGCGAGAGCCGCCGAGAGAACCTCGGATACATCTGAGCAGGGAATAAATCGCAGCGAGGCGCGTACTGTTCTATCAATCTCGTCGAGGTCGCGTTCGTTATCCTTCGGGATGAGAACAGTGCTGATGCCAGCGTTGTATGCGGCAAGAGTTTTTTCCTTGAGTCCGCCGATCGCGAGAACACGTCCGCGCAGCGTCACCTCGCCGGTCATGGCAAGGTCGTGACGTACAGTGCGTCCCGAGAGAGCGCTTACAAGAGCAGTCACCATAGTGACGCCGGCCGACGGTCCGTCCTTCGGCACCGCGCCTTCGGGTGCGTGGATGTGCAGGTCCTTCGTTTTATAGAATTCGGGATCAATGTTGTATGCCCGGGCTACCGAGCGTACATAGCTCACCGCTATCTGAGCGGATTCCTTCATTACGTCTCCGAGCGAGCCGGTCAACTCAAGCTTTCCGGTTCCCTCTAGTACAGCCACCTCGATTTTCAGCATATCGCCGCCCACCTCGGTGTATGCAAGGCCGTTGACAACACCCACTTGGTCTTCCGCCGATATGATTTCGTTGGTAAATTTTATTGCTCCGAGGTATGATTTAAGGTCACACTTATCAATTACTACATGCGTCACTTTATCTGTAACAATCTTCTTTGCCGCCTTGCGGCAGAGGTCTGCTATCGCTCTTTCAAGGTTACGCACTCCAGCTTCTCGTGTGTATGAAGCTATTATTTCCCTTAATGCCTCGTCTGTAATCTTAAGCATACGGCGGTTTAGTCCATGGCGCTTAAGTTGCTTTCCGACCAAATGATTCTTTGCAATGCTGAATTTTTCGTTCGGAGTGTATGTATTAAGCTCAATGACTTCCATTCGGTCGATGAGTGGGCGCGGAATTGTTTCAAGAGTGTTTGCGGTGGTAATGAAAAGGCATTCTGAAAGGTCAAACGGGATTTCTACAAAGTGATCGCGGAAGTTCTTGTTCTGTTCAGGGTCAAGAACCTCCAGCAGCGCCGAGGAAGGGTCTCCGTGAGTGTCTGCGGTCAGCTTATCAATTTCGTCAAGCAGAATAAGGGGATTTCTAACGCCAACCTGCGAAAGCGCTGTTATGATGCGCCCGGGCATGGCCCCTATGTAGGTTTTGCGGTGACCCCGGATGTCGGCTTCGTCGCGTATGCCGCCGAGAGATACCCGTACGTATTTGCGGCCTGTGGCGCGAGCAACCGATGCGGCGACCGAGGTTTTACCTACTCCCGGAGGTCCGACAAGGCAGATGATCTGACTTTTAAGTTCGGGTGTTAGCTGTTTGACTGCGATAAACTCAAGTATTCTTTCCTTTACTTTATCAAGCCCGTCGTGGTCGGAGTCAAGAATTTTCTTGGCTGCGTCAACGTTTGCCCTGTCCTTTGTCGTCTTGTTCCAGGGGAGTTCAAGGCAGGTGTCGATATAACTGCGCAGAACGCTGGCCTCTGCCGAGCCGTACTGCACCTTCGAGAGGCGTTCGTTTTCCTTGAGAAGCTTTTCCTCTGCTTCCTTCGGCAGGTGAGCTTTGATGATTTTCTTGTAGTACTCGTCATTCTCGTTGTCGCCCTCGCCAAGTTCGTCCTCAATAACTCTTATCTGCTCGCGCAGATAATAGTCGCGGCGTTCGCGGTTGAGGTGTTCCTGAACCTTTGAGTGAATATCGAATTCAAGGCTTAAAAGTTCGGTTTCCTCGCCGAGCAGCCTGACAAGCAACGCGATCCGCCCGAGCGGTTCAAACTCCTCGAGTATGCGCTGTTTATCGGCGGCTTTTACAAGGATTCCCGATGCGATGAAGTCTGCTAAGAGAGCAGGGTTTTTGATTGCCTTTGCAGCTATTATTACTTCATCTGAGATGTGAGGCATGAATTTGTGTATTTTCTCAAGCGCCAGAACGGCTTCTCGCATATACGCGTCGGCTTTGATGTCGGCGGCGTCAAGCAGTACATTCTTGCAGATAAGCGAAGCTGATATGTATCCGCCGGTCATTTTATACTCGGTCACGCTCGCCCGTGTCAGGCCTTCGGCGAGGATTCTCACACTGCCCTCGGGAGTGCGGATCGACTGCTTGATTCTTGCGACGGTTCCGATATTATAAAGTCCGGAGATTTTAGGCTCACCTTCGGACGGCGTATTTTCTGCGACTAAAAATACACGTGAGTTGGTTTCCGATGCTGCATCGGCGGCAGCTGAGGACAATCTGTCAGAGATCTCGAATGTTGACGAGATCGAAGGGAAGGCGACAGTATCCTTAAGTACCACAACCGGAAGTGTGGTTTCATAAACTTTTTCCAGATAGTTAGACATATATGGTTCCTTTCCGGGTATCTCGAAGATAATAAATCTTCAATTTAATATTATAGCACATTATTCACGGGTTTTCTATAGGTTTTCGGAATTTCCATTAAGAACAGGGAATGGCAATGTGCATTTGATTTTTTTATTCATTTTGTTCATAATTTATATACTTAAAGTTCTTTGCCAGGCTTTCTTTCAAGAAAGCCGCGTTATACAATATATTCTCGTTTCCAGGGCAAAACAAAAGCACAACGAGCGGCCGTTCCTACGTGTTGATATCATGAGATTGATATTCCGCAGAATCCGGTGACAGGTTGTGCATGGGGTGGCGAGTCTTGCCTTCCTCGCGTGAGTAAATTATACTACAAACGAGGCGGATTGTAAATTATCAAAATTGACGATTTTTAGATTAAAAATTCGTTTAAATCAATATGATTGAGAAAATATATGTTGTAAAATTGGTTATTTTGTAAATAGTGCACAGCTAACTACCGGGAATATGAAAATGCACAGTTATTTTATGGCAAATCGCCATATTTAATAATATGATTCGATTAAATAATAAATTTTTACATTCACCCCTTGACAGATTAATATGGAAATGATATAATGATTTCGCAAAAAGAAGCAGAACGTACTCCGTTCTCACCCTGCCGCACCGCGAGCCGGGTCTGATAGATTTTACACCCGTATTATATCGGGTGGAGTGTCGTACGGAGTCATGCTTCGTGCGATTATTTTTTTACTTGAAAGTAAAACGGAGGTGTTAATCATCGCAACAAAAGACATGCAGATCAACGACGATATCCGTCTGCGCGAGATTAGGGTCGTCGGTGAAAACGGTGAACAGCTCGGAATAATGAGCAGTGACTCAGCCCGCCGGCTCGCTTACGATGCGGGTCTTGATCTCGTCATGATGGCGCCGACGGCAGTTCCGCCAGTGTGCCGCATTATGGATTTCGGAAAATTCCGTTTTGAGCGCGAGAAGAAGGAAAAGGAAGCCAAAAAACGTCAGGCTGTTGTCGAGCTCAAGGAGATTCAGCTTTCTTGCCGAATAGACACGCACGATTTTGAAACCAAGATCAAACATGCGTTGCGCTTTCTGGATGAAGGCAACAAGGTAAGGGTAGTTATGCGCTTTAAGGGGCGCGAGTTGAGCCATATCGGTCTTGGCAGAGAGATTATGGAGAAATTCGAAGCAGCCTGCGCAGAGTTTGGCTCATCGGACAAGAAACCCGTGCTCGACGGAAAACTGATGAGCATAACGATCAGCCCGAACAAGGCAAAGTAACCGACAGATTAAGGTTCATATTAACGGCGTGCCCGGCACACGTTTACATGATATAGATTACTGATAGAAGATAAAGGAGTATAACCATGGGAAAGATCAAGACGCACAAAGCTTCTTCCAAAAGATTTTCGGTTACGGGAACAGGTAAGGTCAAAATGAATCACTGCCATCATCGTCATAATCTTGGTATAAAGGATTCAAAGAGAAAGAGACACCTTCGCACCGCATCATATGTTCAGGGCGCTATGGCCGTGAACATGAAGAACCTTATCCAGAAATAACCGGAAAATCAGGAGGATAACATAATGGCAAGAATTAAAGGCGCACTCGCCACACGTAAAAGAAGAAATAAGATACTGAAGGCCGCCAAGGGATATTGGGGCGATAAATCGAAGCATTTCAAGATGGCCAAACAGGCCGTGATGAAGAGCGGAAATTATGCTTTCGCGGGACGCAGACGCAAGAAGAGAGATTTCCGTCAGCTCTGGATCGCACGTATCTCAGCTGAGGCCAAGCAGAACGGCATGAACTATTCCACGTTTATGCACGGCCTTAAGACCGCCGGCATAGACCTCAACCGCAAGATGCTCGCGGACCTCGCGGTGTCCGATAAGGCTGCGTTCGCAGCACTGATCGAAAAGTCAAAGGCAGCGCTTGCATAAGCACAATTGTCAAACCCGGTGTAAGCCGGGTTTTTCATTATTGAGGAACTGTAAATATTCATGAAAGGATGCGGACAAGCCATGAGAGATGTGATCACATCGCGTCAGAACCAGACCGTTATAAAAATATGCAAACTCGGGGACAAAAAGAACCGCGAGGAAGAGAAGCTTTTCCGTTTTGATGGGGTCAAGCTATACCTTGAGGCTGCAGCCTCTCACACGGAGCTGCGATATGTTCTTTTACGTGAGTCTGACTGCGGCGCGGTCATATCAAGGATTGTTTCATCAGGCGCTCTGAACCCGGAGGAGACCGGAGCCGAGGTTCTTACATTATCTGACCGTCTTTTTGACACGGTATCGGAAGAAAAATCTCCGGAGGGTATAATTTGTGTCGCGAAATATATTGACAAATTCCATAAAATAGCTACAATAGATAATAACTTGACCGCGGACGGGGATGTGCTTCCCGGCAGGGATGAAAAAATCATCATGCTTGAGGACATCCGCGATCCCGGCAACCTCGGCACCATTCTGCGGACAGCAGCCGCGCTCTCAATTGACTGCGTTATGCTCGCCGGCGAGTGCGCCGACATATATAGTCCGAAAACGCTCCGCGGTGCAATGGGAGCCATATTCAGACTTAAAACACTTACCTGCCGCAATGGTGCAGCACTGGCGGTTAGGCTCCGCGCAGACGGACGCCGCATTCTTGCTGCAACACTCGGCGGCAAATCCGAGGTGCTAGGAAAATTTCCTTTGAAGGTTTCCGACTGCATTGTAATCGGAAATGAAGGTCACGGAATCAGCCGGGAACTAATGGAGTCATGTGATACAAGTATAGTAATACCAATGAGCGAAGGAAGCGAGTCGCTCAATGCTTCTGCGGCAGCGGCTATATTTATGTGGGAAACAGCAAATAGTAAATAGTAAATAGTGAATAGAAAACCGACAGTGAACAACGGACTTAACATTCAATTATGTATAAAAAATTATGAATTGAAAGGTCTGGTGTATTTATGAGACCTGAGAATTTGTACTGGACATGGCTGTCGTGCCGGATTGGAGTGCAGAATGCCGATTTTGTGCGCCTTATTTTGAAATATGAGAGTCCGTATGAAATTTATTCAGCCGATGAAAATGATTTGTCCGCAACCGAAGGGGTAAGCTCAAGGACCGTAAAGGCACTTTTGGACAAACGGCTTGACGAAGCATCTGGCATTATTAGCTTCTGTGTAAAAACCGGTGTCGGAATTCTGCCTTATTCCGATGATAAATATCCGAACCGCCTGCGGATGCTTCCCGACCCGCCGGTGCTTCTTTATGTCAAGGGAAATATTCCGGATATGAATAACCTCGTCTGTATCGCTGTTGTGGGAACACGGCGGATGAGCGAATACGGACGGGAGTACGCGTATAGAATAGCATATGAGCTTGGAGCGGCCGGAGCTGTTGTTGTCAGCGGAATGGCGCTCGGCATCGACGGCGTGGCAGCCTGCGGCGCGCTGAGCGGCGGCGGAGTCACTGTAGCGGTACTTGGCAGCGGAATCGACGTGACTTATCCCCGCGAACATGAAAAGCTTATGAAAATAATAACCGAAAACGGAGCCGTAGTGTCTGAATACCCGCCCGGAACTCCTCCGGCCGGCGAGCACTTCCCGGTAAGAAACCGAATAATCAGCGGCATGTGCCAGGGAACGCTTGTCGTCGAAGCCGACTCAAAGAGCGGGGCTATGATCACCGCACATACGGCTGACGGGCAGGGAAGGCAGGTTTTCGCCATTCCCGGCAACCTCGGTAAAGAAAACACTGAGGGAACCAACCAATTAATACATGACGGAGCCATCGTTGTAATAAAAACCGAGGATATTCTCCGTGAATATGATTATTTATACGGGAAAAATATTGACACAGCAAGACTGAACAGTGCGAGGAAGAGATATTTGTATAACGACGAAGTGTTTGCACGCATGGAGATTTCAGCAAGATATGCAAAAATAAATACCCCTGCGGATAAATCAAATGAGCCGTCAGCCCCTGCCGCTGCTTTCCGGAAGGCACGCGAACAGACACCCGGTAAAGAAGCGAAATCAGGCAATCAGGCCTCTCCCGTTAATAACCGCAAATCCGAAAAACTGACAGCGGATAACTATATCGGTAAAAATCAGCCTTCCAACTTTTCTAAAAAAGAAGAAAAACCTGCAGTAAAAGCTGCCGAGAAACCAACCGGGGACAATTCCTCTGAACTTCTTGCCTCACTTGACGAAAAATACAGGAAACTATTCTCAGAGATTCCTGTAGACCGCGCCGTGCCGATTGACACGCTTGCGAAACTCGGTTATTCTATAGGTGAGATAATGTCGGCGATGACAGTCCTTGAAGTCAAAGGGCTGGTGAGCTCTCTCCCCGGAGGTCTGTATGTCAGAAGATGAGCAATTAATATATTATCACAGTCATTTATAATAATGAACCGCCGGCAGATGCGGCGGTTTTACGGAAATAGTATCGAAAGGAACTAGTAATGTCAAATCTCGTTATAATTGAATCGCCAACCAAAGCGCCTACGATCAAGGGATATCTCGGATCGAACTACAAGGTCGTCGCTTCAAATGGACATGTCCGCGACCTGCCGAAAAGCTCAATAGGCGTTGATATTGAAAACAATTTTAAACCTCATTATATAAATATCCGCGGACGCGGAGACCTAATTAAGGATATAAAGAAGGAAGCAAAAGCAGCATCGAAAGTTTATCTTGCGACCGACCCTGACCGCGAAGGCGAGGCGATCTCCTGGCATCTTGCCGCGGCTCTTGACATACCTCTCGATAAAACCATGCGCATTACCTTCAACGAAATAACGAAGACGGCTGTCAAGTCTGCTATTAAAAATCCACGGCAGATCGATATGAATCTTGTAAATGCACAACAGGCGCGGCGCATTCTCGATCGTATTGTCGGCTACAAGCTCTCGCCGTTTTTATGGAAGACAGTTAAAAGCGGGCTTTCGGCCGGACGAGTGCAGTCGGTGGCAACGCGGATCATCGTCGACCGCGAGGAGGAAATAAGGGCATTCGTACCCAACGAATACTGGACGATTGATGCAATACTTGTTTTGTCCGATGGCCGCGAAATAAAAGCGCATTTTTACGGGAATGAAAGCGGAAAACTGCGCATAACGAACAGGGAAGAAGCCGATAAGGTAATCTCCGCAGTAAACGGAAAGCCTTTTTTGGTAAAAGCGATTAAGCGCGGCGTCAAGCATAAGACTCCGGCTCCGCCATTTACAACTTCAACCATGCAGCAGGAGGCGTCGAGAAAGCTCGGTTTCCAGTCGGCTCGTACAATGAAGGTGGCACAAGAGCTTTATGAAGGTGTAAACCTCGGCTCCGAAAACGGTGGTGTGCAGGGACTTATCACATATATGAGAACCGACTCGCTGCGCGTTTCATCCGAGGCGCAGGCTGCGGCAAAAGACTTCATCACCATAAAATACGGCGAAAACTATTGTCCGTCCTCACCTAGAAATTATAAAACACGCTCAAGCGCGCAGGATGCGCATGAAGCGATCCGTCCGGCAAAAATCACGCTAGAGCCGGCAGCCATTAAAAAGCACCTGACCCCGGACCAGTTCAAGCTTTATAAGCTTATATGGGAGAGATTCGTCGCCAGCCAGATGCAGTCTGCTGAGCTGAACACAGTTTCCGCCGATTTTGATTCATCAAGTTATATATTCCGCACAAGCGGATATACCATCACATTTCCTGGATACATGGCGGTTTATGTAGAAACCGAAGATGAAACCCGCCGCTCTGCCGACGAATCGACGGGAGAAAATGATAATGAAAACGACAACGGTGAACGGGACCTATTAATTCCCGACATCAGGGAAGGACAAAAGCTTGGATCAAAGGAAGTAAAAGGCGACCAGCACTTCACCGAAGCGCCGCCGCGTTACACCGAGGCGTCTCTTATCAAATACCTTGAAGAAAAAGGCATAGGCCGACCGAGCACATATACTCCCATTATCACAACCATCATAGCCCGTAATTACGTCAGCCGCGACGGGAAGTCGCTTGTTCCCACGCAGCTCGGCGAGGTGACGACAAAGCTGATGAAGGAAAATTTCCCGGATATAGTAAATTATCGTTTTACCGCAGATATCGAAACCGAACTTGACGGAATCGAGAACGGCAACGAAGATATGTTATCTGTTCTAAAAAAATTCTGGTCTGACTTTGAGCATGAGCTCGAGGCAGCCGGGAAAAATATCGGCGAAGAGAGCGTAACACTGCCCGTCGAGGAGACAGACATTATCTGCGAGAAATGCGGAAGCCGGATGGTTATAAAAACCGGTAAATTCGGCAAGTTTGCCGCCTGCCCTAATTACCCGAAATGTAAAAATACAAAGCCGCTTGAGGACGTGAAAAAAGCGTCCGGCACGGCTGATCAAACTGAAAAGAAGGAAAAGCCGGAAAAAAAGCAGATCATCGCCGATTTCAAATGTGAAAAGTGCGGCGGTGACATGGTACTCCGTACAGGAAAATACGGGAGTTTTTATGCTTGTGTGAATTACCCGAATTGTAAATTCACAAAGCAAAAGACAAAGGATATAGATGTAAGCTGTCCTAAGTGCGGCTCGAAGATAGTAATGAAACATGGACGCAACAAAACGGTGTTTTACAGTTGTGACAGATATCCCGATTGTGACTTTTCGTCCTGGGATATGCCAACGAGTGAAAAATGTCCGAAGTGCGGCGGAATGCTCTTCAAACGGAAGGGACGCGACATCCTTTTCTGCCGCAATGAAGGCTGCGGATTTGAAAAACCGACTGAAAACAAGAGCGAAGAATGAAAGATAAAATAACGATATGTGGTGCGGGGCTTGCAGGTTCCGAGGCCGCCTGGCAGGCGGCTGAGCGTGGAGTCGGTGTACGCCTATATGAAATGAAGCCTGAAAAATATACCCCGGCTCATCATAGTCCGGAATTTGCCGAGCTGGTTTGTTCGAACTCGCTGCGCTCTGACAGTTTGACGAACGCCATCGGGCTTCTCAAGGAGGAATTACGGCGGCTCGGCTCGCTCATTATGAAAGCTGCCGACGCGACGCGAGTTCCGGCGGGTTCAGCGCTAGCAGTCGACCGGGTACTTTTCTCTGAGTATATCACAAATGCAGTTAAAACCCACCCCAATATTGAGGTAATTTCGCGTGAGGTGACATCGGTTGATGCTGACGGGCTTACGGTTATTGCCACCGGCCCTCTCACCTCAGACGCTATGGCGGAATATATTGAAAAAGACCTCGGCTGCGGCGGGCTTCACTTTTTTGATGCCGCCGCGCCGATAGTCGACGCTGCGAGCATCGATATGGATATTGCGTTTTTCGGTTCAAGATATGATAAGGGAGACGCCGATTACATCAACTGTCCCATGACAAAGGAGCAGTACGATATTTTCTACGAAGCACTTATCAGCGCAAAGGAAGCCGAACTCAAGGAGTTTGACAGAAACGAACAGAGTAAAATCGAGGTATTCGAGGGCTGCATGCCGGTTGAAATTATGGCGAAACGGGGATATGATACCCTGCGTTACGGACCCTTAAAGCCGGTAGGACTTACCGACAAGCGTACTGGGCGCGAAGCTTATGCCGTCGTTCAGCTCCGCAAGGAAAATATTGCGGGAACGATGTACAACATCGTCGGCTTCCAGACGCATCTCACTTTTCCGGAACAAAAGCGGGTGTTTTCGCTTATTCCCGGACTTGAACGAGCAGAATTTCTGCGTTTTGGCATTATGCACCGGAACACATATCTAAACTCCCCCGGGCTTCTTGATACCGATTACTCGCTTAAGAAAAGCCCCGGAATTTATTTTGCCGGGCAGATGACCGGTGTCGAGGGGTATATCGAGTCGGCTGGCAGCGGGTTCGCCGCCGGACTGAACGCCGCAAATGCATTTTTGGGGAAAGAAAAAATAATTTTCCCCGAATCAACTATGCTCGGATCAATGGCGGCTTATGTTAGCCGCGGCAGCATAGGTAAATTTGTGCCGATGAACGCCAATTTCGGTATAATCGCCCCGCTTGATAAACGGGTAAAGGGCGGCAAGACTGCAAAAAACGAAGCGCTTTCAAAGAAAGCACTTGATGAAATTGAAAAGATCAGAACTAAAATCCTTCAGACAAGGTAGAGTTTAGCGATGAAAATTATAATTGATGTCATGGGAGGGGACAACGCCCCTTCCGAGATACTTAAAGGTACAGTCGAAGCATACGAAAAATTCAGAGTCGACATGGTACTTGTCGGAGATAAAAATAAAATCGACGATGCTGCAAAAGAAAATCAAATCGACCTGTCGCATTTCGAGATTGTGCATACCGATGTCACAGTGAACATGGACGACGATCCGCTCTCGGTCATTCACGCGAAAAAAGAATCATCTCTCAATGTCGGCCTTCAGTTGCTTGCCGACGGCAAGGGCGACGCTTTTGTCAGCGCTGGAAACACCGGTGCGCTCTTTACTGCAGCAAGTCTTATTGTCCGTAAGATACCCGGGATTCAACGTGCGGCAATAGCAAGCATTCTACCAATGAAGCCCCCTGTGCTGCTGCTCGATGCCGGAGCTAACGTTTCTGTAACCGACGAATATCTCGAACAGTTTGCAGTTATCGGTACAATTTATATGAAAAGCGTACTCGGTAACGAGAATCCGCGCGTAGGACTACTCAACAACGGATCTGAATCCTGCAAGGGAACACAGCTTCAGGTCGACGCATACCGCCGTCTATCCGGGAATGAATATATTAATTTTATCGGAAACATCGAAGCAAACAAGGTTCCGCTTGACGTTTGCGATGTACTTGTCACAGATGGGTTTACCGGGAATATCCTGCTCAAATCGATTGAGGGTATGGGTAAGCTTATGAACAACAACCTGCGCGACTGCATTTACACAAACATATTAACAAAGTTTGCAGGGCTTCTGATGAAGAAACAGCTTAAAGGTTTCAAGAAAAATTTTGACCCATCGACTTATGGCGGAGCTCCGCTGCTTGGTCTGCGTAAACCTGTAATCAAAGCTCACGGCTCATCAAATGCCAAGGCAATAAAAAACGCGATTTTGCAGGCGATTAATTACTCCGCGAACGGTGTAATTGAGAAATCCACACAGGAGATCAAGAAAATATCAAAAATAAAAAAGCCGACAGAGGGTGGCGAGAAGCCTTGCGAGCCGATTGCCGCCGCTGAAAATCCTTAAGTATATCCATAAAGGAATGAATAATAAAATGAACGGACTGCCCCTTGACATATCCGAATTTGAAAAACGTATCGGGTATGTTTTCAGAAACAAGCAGCTGCTTGAGACGGCGCTGACCCACTCGTCGTATTCAAACGAGCTTCGCGTGAAGCACATCGATTGCGAGTACAACGAACGGCTTGAGTTTCTCGGAGACTCGGTGCTTTCTATCGTTGTAAGCGAATATCTCTATTCGACATATGCCGACAAGCACGCGGAGGGAGACCTTACCCGCATGCGGGCCGATGTTGTATGTGAACGCGCTCTTGTCAGATACGCGCTGAAGATTGGGCTCGGACAGTTTCTCCGTCTCGGACACGGAGAGGAGAAGAACCGTGGACGCGAGCGAAAATCGATTATTGCCGACGCTTTTGAAGCGACCCTGGCTGCAATGTACCTTGATGCTGGTAAAAGCGGCAAGGAGACAGTTGCAAAATATCTCCTTCCATTTATCAAAGAGGAACTCAAGGATATAACTGGCGGCGCTGATATAGCTCAGGATTATAAAACTCACCTGCAGCAGCTGGTTCAGCAGTCTGAGGGGGAAAAGCTTGAATATCTGACGGTGGGGGAAAGCGGCCCCGATCATAAAAAGATTTTTGATGTTGTTGCAAAACTAAATTCCAATATAATAGGCCGCGGTTCAGGCGCAACAAAGCGCGAAGCTGAGCAGAACGCTGCCAGGCAGGCGCTTGAACTGTTCGGTGAACTATAATCAGGTTCGCTAGAGACTCCGGGGGCACTTCTCAATGAAGTGCCCCCGGCAGCTTGTTTAGAAATTGAAAAAATCATTGCTATTAAATTCGTTGTTGAAATCCAGTACAATATATGGTATAATATTTACATATTTAATCAAAATGTTGAAGTATATCTGACTCTGTTGAAGCCTGATTGAAATTGTCGACACACTGCGGACAAGCGAGGGAATTAAGATGAAAACCCAGAAGAGACACGTAAATATCCCCATTTTCATCCCACACCTCGGCTGCCCGAACATGTGTGTTTTTTGCAATCAGAAGCTGATTTCGGGAAAAAGCCAGTTTGACATTTCATCAGTACGGAACGAAATCGATACTGCACTTGCGACGATTACCGCTGGAACCGAGACGGAAATTGCCTTTTTCGGAGGTTCATTCACCGGTATTGACCGTGGGCTAATGGTCAGCCTGCTCGATATCGCGAAGGAATACGCCGAGGACAGGAAAATCGGAAGCATCCGTCTTTCCACCCGCCCTGACTATATAGACACAGAAATTCTCGATATATTAAAAAAATATCCGGTTGGAACAATAGAACTCGGCATTCAAAGCATTGACGACAAAGTTCTCACAGCGTCAAAACGCGGACACACCGCAGCCCAGTCTCTGAACGCCTGCCGCCTTATCAGGCAATACGGATTTAAGATTATCGGACAAATGATGGTCGGCCTGCCGCAGGCCGACTTAAAATCCGAGTTTGACACAGCCGAGGTGATTTGTTCTCTCGGCGTCGCAGGCGCCCGGGTATATCCGACTGTTGTATTCAGGGGTACAGAACTTGCTGCGATGTCGGAGGCTGGTTTATACACACCACTTGACACCGAAACTTCTGTCATGCGTACGAAAAATGTACTTGCGGTATTCGCGGAGCACTCTGTTCCGGTCATCCGCGTCGGGCTTTGTTCTTCCGACAATCTTGCTTCTGATGAAGAAGTATTGGGGGGAGCAAGTCACGCAGCAATAGGTGAACTGGCGATGGGGGAGCTTTATTATGACATCATCTGCCAAAAACTTGACGGGAAAAATCTGTGGGGGACAAGCATTGTTATTTTTGTCCCTAATGGTGATATATCAAAGGCCACGGGTCAGCACAGAAAGAACAATGACAGGCTAATGGGAAAATACGGCATAAGGAAAATAACATTCCGTGAAGACGCGGCTCTGTCACGATATGAAATACGCGTAGAAGACCACACCGAAATCAGGAGGACCGACAATTGTACCTGAAATCACTTGAATTGCAGGGCTTCAAATCCTTCCCGGACAAGACGAAGCTTGTCTTCGAGGACGGAACGACCGTAATTGTCGGGCCGAACGGAAGCGGAAAATCGAATATTTCCGACGCGATGCGTTGGGTGCTTGGCGAAATTTCAACCAAGAGCATACGCGGCACAAAAATGGAAGATATAATTTTCGGAGGAGCCGACAGCCGCAAACCGATGAGTTTTGCTGAGGTTTCGGTCACCTTCGATAATACTGACAAAGAACACCGGATTGAGAGTCCTTTTGACGAGGTGACGGTGACCCGGCGTTATTACCGCGCCGGCGAGAGCGAGTATTTCATCAACCGGCGTCCGGTAAGGCTTAAAGATATATACGAGCTTTTCATGAACACCGGCATCGGCCGGGACGGTTATTCGATAATCGGGCAGGGAAAGATATCCGAAATTATCTCGCGTAAGAGCGATGAGCGACGCAGCATTTTCGAGGACGCGTCAGGAATTGCAAAATTCCGGCACAAGAAAAACGAATCCGAGAGTAAACTGCAGGCGACTGAGGAAAACATGACTCGCGTCAAGGATATTTTCAGCGAGGTTGAGGCTCAGCTTGGCCCGCTTGAAAAAGACGCGGAAAAAGCAAAACGGGCAATAGAACTGCTTGAAACAAAAAAGCGGGTGGACGTCCAGTTGTGGCTTTATGACACCGAAATGCTGCGCGCCGAAGTCGCGTCGGCCGAAGAAAAGTTCAAATACTCGTCCTTTGACCTTTCGACCGCCGAGGATGCGCTAAAATCCTACGAGCAGCAGAACGATAAACTTTTCGAGGAGTCGCAGAACAATAAGAAAGCCTCGGCAGAAATGCTAGAGCTGATAAGAGAACAGACAGCAAAGAACTATGAAACCGAGAGCAGATATAAATTAAACGAAAACGAAATCAACCATCTGCGTGAACTCACAGCCCAGTCCGAAGGCGCTGTAAGCAGTATAAAAAAGACTATTGCGGCTGAGGAAGAGGCGTTGCATGTGCGCGCCGGGAAAGTAACAAGTCTTAAAACACAGCTTGAGGCATATAAAACCGAGCATGCTGCGCTGACGAACGAAAGCACGGAACTCGGCTTACGCGCTCTGAAGCTCGGTGAAGCGACCGACACGGCGCTGCATGACCTGCGAACGCTTGAAAAAGAAGCGGTTGACATCAGGGTACGGCTTTCAGTGATGGAAAACGCGCGGCTCGAGGGCGGCGACAAGAACACCTCAATTACCGGCGAGCTTGAAGAGTATGAGAAAACATCAAAGTCATATTCGGAAAAATGCGGTGAAAAGCAGGCACAGATCGATACATACACAAGAGAGATAAGTGAGTCTGCTAGTGTTATAAACCGGCTTAACGATGAGATAAAGTCGGCGGCAGAAAAGCTTGAATGTGCTTTAGGCGAAGCTGCGAGACTAAAACTTGAGCGTGACTCATGTAGCCAGAGGATTAACACTTTCCGGGCTATGGAAGAGCAGCTTGAGGGCTATTCCAATAGTGTGCGCTTCGTGATGAGGCGATATGCCGAAGGTAAAATAACAAATTCGTTCGGGATTCCGTGCGGCAGAATATACGGACCGCTATCTAAGCTGATTAGTGTTGAGGACAAATTCGTTACGGCGGTAGAAATTGCGCTTGGGGCGAATTTACAGCATATTGTTGTCGAGGACGAGAGCGTGGCCAAGTCGGCTATGCTAACTCTGAAGCGCGGAGACGCCGGACGGGCTACCTTTTTCCCGCTCACATCAATGCGAGGACAGAATTCTACTCCAGAGATGAGGGATGCGGCGGGATTTCCCGGATATGTCGGAATCGCGAGCGAGCTTGTCAGGTGCGACAGTAAATTCAACGAGATTGTATCAAACCTGCTTGGCCGGACGGTTGTATTCGACAGCATAGATAACGCCACGGCGATGGCCAGGGCAATGAAATACCGCGTCCGTGCAGTGACACTCGATGGGCAGCAGATCAATTTCGGCGGCTCCTTCACCGGAGGGTCGACAAGGTCCGACGGAAGCATTCTCGGCCGCGCCGGCGAAATAAAACGACTTGAAGCAGACGCAGAAGAATTAAGCCGTCGTATTGCAGATATGGAAGCCGGATGCAAACGACTGTCGTCCGAGTTTGAAGGGCTTGAAACAAGCCGAGCGTCTGAGGAGCAGAAAGTTAAGCTTTTTGAAGTACTCCGCGCTGGCGAGGCTGCGGGACTTGAGCAGATAAAAGCTAAACTCGACGCAAACAATACATTGATAGAAAAGCTTCGTGCAGATATCAGGGGGATCGCCGAGCAGCAGTCGCGGCAGGCGAGCGACATTGAAGAATTCGGCCGGCGAGAAAAAGAGATACGTCACCGCATTGATGAAATAAACGCTTTCCGTTCCGAGAAGGACATTGAGCGAAATACTGTAATTGAACAGAAAGCCGCTAGCGACGCCAGGGTTATCGAAGTTTATATCCGGATGAGCGAAACTCAGAAGGATATAGAGACCGAAGAAACGCTGCAGAACACATCCGGTGAAAGAATAAAATCCTTCCTTGCCGACATTACCGAGCGCGAACGCCGTGTTTCCGAATATAAGTCAGCGGTTGAGAAGCTGACGGCAGAGCAGGCTGAAAACCGCGCAGCTGCGAGCGCTGGGGCGCTCGAACTTAATCGCCTGAACGCCGAACGCGCAAAGGCCGAGTCGGGAGGACTTGAGTTTGAACGCCGGTTATCTGAGTTGAACGCAAAAATCCGCGACAAGATGGCTCAGAAGGAAAGTATATTCAGGGACTATACACAAAATGAGAATAAACTTAATCAAAAAAGGGGCGAGCAGGAAGCCATTTCAACGAAGTTATGGGACGAATACCAGCTGACCCGGGCTGAGGCGATTGCACTCAATTACCCGGCACTTGATCCGAAATCCCGCGATGCGGCGGCAACCGAGCAGACCTCCTGCCGCAACAAATTGCGTGTTATCGGAAATGTTGACCTGGATGCGGTGAATAAGTTTGCCGAAGTAAAGGCAAGATATGACAGTATGGCAGCGCAGATAGCTGACCTTGAGAAGTCGCGGGCTGATTTGCTCGGGGTAATTGGTGACCTTGAGAAGAGCATGGAGAACTCATTTATCGAGTCTTTCAATAAGATCAATGATAACTTCAACCGGGTTTTCGGCGAGCTTTTTGGCGGGGGATCAGCCCAGTTATCGCTTACCGATCCGTCTAATATCCTTGAGAGCGGCATTGAGATCAGCGCCGCACCTCCGGGTAAGATAATAAAGAATCTGATGCAGCTCTCTGGCGGAGAACAGGCTTTCGTTGCCATTGCGCTATTCTTTGCAATATTGCAGGTTAATCCGACGCCCTTCTGCATACTCGATGAAATTGAAGCGGCGCTCGATGAGGTGAACGTCGGCAGATTTGCCGAGTACATAAAGAAATATTCAGACGATACCCAGTTTGTGCTGATCACCCACCGTCGGGGTACAATGGAGGCGGCAAACCGCCTTTACGGCGTAACAATGCCTGAGCACGGCATCTCAAAAGTGCTTACACTAAATATTCAAGATATATCAAAAACCAAAGGGGAAGAGTGGAATGGCTTTTTTGGATAAGCTCAAAGCCGGACTTGCAAAAACCAAGAACGCAATTATAAAGCAGGTAGACGATCTGCTTAAAAATTTTGTAAAGGTCGACGAGGACCTGCTCGATGAACTTGAAGAGCTGCTGATCTCGGCAGACGTGGGAGTTGCGGCGACAGAGGAAATCATTGAGGAGTTGCGCGCGGAAATCAAAGACGGGCGTCTGAAGGAAAAAAATCAGGTGACCGGAGCGCTTAAAAAAATCCTCACCGATATGATAGGCGAGGGGGAGCCGCTGCATCTTGATTCAAAGCCTTCGGTGATTCTGATCATAGGTGTAAACGGTGCCGGGAAGACTACGTCGATCGGTAAGATATCCAACCAGTTGAAAAAGGATGGTAAAAAAGTGATTGTCGCGGCTGCCGACACATTCAGAGCGGCAGCGATTGATCAGCTTGCCGTCTGGTGTACACGCGCCGGAGTGGAACTTGTGAAGCAGCAGGAAGGTTCAGACCCCGCAGCTGTTGTTTATGACGCTGTAAACTACGCAAAAAAGCACGGCGCAGACGTGCTGATCATCGACACTGCCGGACGGCTGCACAATAAGAAAAACCTTATGGATGAGCTTGCAAAAATCAACCGCGTCATCGACCGCGAACTGCCGGGCGCAACACGCGAAAATCTGCTTGTGCTCGATGCGACGACAGGTCAGAACGCGGTGCAGCAGGCCAAAGAATTCAGGCATGCCGCAAACGTTACAGGTCTAATTCTTAATAAACTTGACGGAACCGCTAAGGGCGGAATTATAATATCGATTAAGAAAGAACTGAATATTCCGGTTAAATTCATCGGCGTGGGCGAGAAAATCGACGATATGCAGCCGTTTGACGCCGGCGAATTTGTTACTGAATTATTTGAATGATATCACCAAATTAAAAAGAAAATGAAAAAAAAAGCGAAAATTATCATTATCGGAACAATAATACTGATAATATTATTTATGGTATTATGGTTGCTTCAGTGCCTGTTAGTCCCGAAGTACATGTCAAAAATTCCTGAAGGTGCGCTTATTGCTGAATATTACCGGGATGAGGGTCCGCACGATGTGATTTTCGTTGGGGACTGCGAAGTTTATGAAAACTTCTCCCCGATCACACTCTGGGAGGATTACGGGATAACGTCCTACATCCGCGGTAGCGCGCAGCAGCTCATCTGGCAGTCATATTATCTGCTTGAAGAAATGTTTGAGTATGAGACCCCTGAAGTTGTAGTTTTCAACGTACTATCAATGAAATACGGTGAACCGAAGAACGAGGCATATAACCGGCTTAACATCGACGGAATGAAGCTTTCAGACGAGAAGATCAGTTGCATCCGCGCGTCGATGACAGAGGGTGAATCGTTTATCAGCTATATTTTTCCGTTGCTGCGTTATCACGCGCGCTGGGATGAGCTGACGGGTGAGGATTTAAGATATATTTTCAGCCGGGACAAGATCGGGCACAGCGGTTATCTTATGCAGAAAGGTGTTCGCGGAGTGATGGAAGTGCCGGTTGGAATACAGCTTGAAAGCTATAGCTTTTCGGATGTCACCTGGGATTATTTGGACAGGATGCGCAAGCTCTGCGCAGAACACGGTACCGAATTGATACTGATCAAAGCGCCCAGCCTTTATCCTTACTGGTACGATGAATGGAACAGTCAGATTGTCACATACTCTGAAAAATATAATCTCAAATATTATAATTTACTTGAATCGTGCGCTGATATAGGCATTGACTGGAGCACCGACACATACGATATGGGTCTGCACCTGAACGTCCAGGGGGCCGAAAAACTATCAGCTTATTTTGGAAAGATACTCGCCGACGATGTTGGTGTGACAGACCGGCGCGGCGAAGCCGGCGCTACAAGTGTATGGGCTGTGAAATTGGCGGAATATTATAAGGAAAAAGAAGGACTTGAATGATATGAAAAATAGTATTATCCGGGCAGCGGTAGTGTTAATTCTTATGTTAATGTTTCCTACTATTCTCACGTCCTGCAACGGCGGCACCGGTGGAAAAGATGAAAAATTCAGCTTCGTTTATAATAATATTGAAATTACGCCGGATGACGATATGGCGCCTATTCTTGCCTCCCTGGGCGAACCGACCAAGTATTATGAGGCTGCTAGCTGTGCTTTTAACGGGCTTGACAAGATGTTTACCTGGGGCAGCGTACAGATCAACACATATCCCGACGGTAGCAAAGACAGGGTACTGTCGATAATCCTGCTTGATGACGCGAACCTAACGCCTGAAGGCGTGACTATCGGATCCAGCAGGGAAGCGGTTATCGCCGCATACGGCAATAACTATGAGGGTGGGGAAACAGCTCTGACATATAAAAAAGGCGGAACTGAGCTGAAGTTCCTTCTGCGTGACGGCTGCGTCACTTCGGTTCAGTATTACGACAGTGAGGCGCAAAATAGCTGACAGCTGGTATTTGATAATTGAGGGGCGGGGACAATGAAGATTGAGAATGTTAGAGTATACGATATTAAAGAAAGTATCAGAGCAGCAAAATTTCCGATGTCGACCGATACGGATTTGCTGAATTCCGATCTTACCGCTGGAATCCGGGCGCTCGCAAAATCTCCCAAAGGGGAAGGCCACGATAACTGGCTGAATGGAATCAGAATTGCCTTTGATCTGACCTTTACAAATAAGGCCTGGACAGAGATGCAGAGATATCATTTCATTGATTTTGTGTCCTCTCAGTCAACCATGCACCGGATAACGAAATTTGATCTCGGTCGGCAGTACAACGAATATGTAGATCCGAGGATAATTGAAATTATGAAGGAAAAGGTAGCCGGTTACAATGAAGCCGCTGCAAACAGCGCAGGGAGCGATGAGCTTGCCAGACGTTACCTTGAAATTCTTTACTCCAATCCCGCGGGTTTTGAACTGACAGCACGTCTGACTACAAACTACCGCCAGCTCAAGACGATATATTCCCAGCGGAAAAATCACCGCCTCCCGGAGTGGAGGGAGTTCTGCCTGTGGATAGAAACGCTGCCTTATGCGGCTGACCTCATTTTCTAATCCTAAATGTAGTAATAGAAATTTTTATTTAGCACTTCTCATATAAAAATTTTAAAATATTTTCTAAACCCCCTTGACAAACGGCCCAGTTAGTGGTAAATTTATATCAGCGTTTAGCACTTGAGTTAAAAGAGTGCTAAACACTGCGATAAAGACCATCAACCGGGCTGTTTGTATATTTATGAAGGGGAGTGATGCGCCGATGAAGTCGAATCCGAACGAATTGAGCGAGCGAAAAAAGCAAATATTAAAAGCAATAATCGACGCGCACATCGAAGGCGGCGAGCCGGTTGGCTCGAAATATATTCTCGAGAGCAAGCAGCTTTGCTGTTCGTCAGCCACGATCCGGAATGAAATGGCTGAACTTGAGGAAATGGGTTATCTCGAACAGCCGCACACGTCCTCAGGGCGCGTGCCGAGCGAGCTCGGATATCGTTTTTATGTCGATTCACTGATTGACAGTTACGCAATCACAGCCCGCGAGATAGCACAGATAAACAATCTGCTTAAAGTCAAGATGGGCGAACTCGATCAGATTTTAATAACAGCGTCAAAACTCGCATCAACTCTTACAAATTACACCGGAATTGCTATACGGCCGAAAGCGACCTCGGTAAGTTTCGACCGGTTCGAGCCTGTTTATATTGATCAGCACAATTTTCTCCTCATAATGATGAAGGGAACGACGCTGGTCAAAACACAGAAAATCAGAAACGAAACGCCGGCCGAAGCAACGGAAATCACAAAACTTGGAGACACGCTTACTAAAAATTTAGCAGGCCTTACAGCTGGTGATATAACACTTCCGATTATGATGAAGCTCGAGAGCGAGATGGGTCAAAGGTCAGACCTCATATCGGTGTCTGTCAAGGGTATTTATGAGGTAATGAGCGAGCTCGACAGAGGAGAACTGAAACTCAGCGGACTTAATAAGCTGCTTCAATATCCTGAGTTTTCCGATTCGGGTCAGCTTGGCGAGCTTATCGGTGCGCTCGAAAGTAAAGACGAAATCCTTAATATTGTAAAAGATGAGGATCACGGAAACAATAACGACAACAGTGATAAGGTTAAGGTTGTGATCGGCTCCGAGAGCTCGGTCAAAGTAATGAGCCAGTCGGCGATTGTTTACAAGCAAATCAAGAAAAAGGGTAAAACGGTCGGCGCAGTAGGAATAATCGGGCCTTTGCGAATGGACTACGCAAAAGTGCTGGCGACAATAGACAGTCTCGGCGGAAATATTGCAAATCTGCTTGAGACCGACAACGGCGACGACGACAAAGATAAACTACCAGGGGGAAAAGATGATAATGAATGATGAGAAAAAATCCGCGTATTCGGAGGAGATTCCGAAAGAAGCTGCGGATGAGAAAAAAGACACCGGAAGCTCAGAAGTAAATGGTGCAGAGGACATTAAGTCCGCAAATAAAGCTGACGACAGGTCAGATAACGATAAAACCACTGAGGAATCCGAGGAAGAAGGCGGAAAGGAAACCAGGGGAGAGCGGAAAAAGATAAGAAAGCTTGAATCTGAAATTGAAAGTCTCAAAAAGCAGCTTGCCGACTCTGCCGCAGCAACCGCTGCAGCAAACGACAAATATCTGCGGATGCTAGCCGAATATGACAATTTCCGAAAACGTTCAATAAGGGAAAAAGAGAGCAGCTACAACGAAGCATATGCAGACGCAGTAACGTTGATCCTGCCGGTTCTTGATAATCTTGAACGTGCCTCAAAATACACCGACGTCGAGGCCGTCACCAAGGGAATCGAGCTTATATTGAAAAATCTCAATGAGACTCTCGATAAACTCGGCATCAAGGCAATTGGGGAGCCTGGGGTCAAATTCGATCCGAATATTCATAATGCGGTAATGCATATTGAGGATGAAAAGTTCGGAGAAAATGAAGTAGCCGAAGTTTTGCTTAAGGGCTACATGAAGTGCGACAAGGTCATACGCCATGCGATGGTCAAGGTTGCGAACTGAAAAAGGATTTAATTATTTCATAAATATATAGGAGGAAATGAATTATGGGAAAAATCATTGGTATAGATCTGGGTACAACAAACTCCTGCGTTGCGGTTTATGAGGGCTCTGAGCCCGTTGTCATACCGAACTCCGAAGGTGAGAGAACAACTCCATCTGTCATCGCTTTCGCAAAGAACGGCGAGCGTATGGTTGGCCAGGTGGCTAAGCGTCAGGCGATAACTAACCCCGACCGCACAATCATGAGCATAAAGCGTCAGATGGGGTCTGCATTCACGAAAGAAATCGACGGCAAAAAGTATACGCCGCAGGAATTTTCGGCGATGATACTCCAGAAGCTCAAAACAGACGCTGAAGCATATCTCGGCACAAAGGTGACCGAAGCTGTCATCACTGTTCCTGCTTACTTCAACGATGCTCAGAGACAGGCTACAAAGGATGCCGGCAAGATTGCCGGACTTGAAGTAAAGCGTATCATCAACGAGCCGACAGCTTCAGCCCTTGCATACGGTCTTGACAAGGACATCAATCAGAAGATCATGGTATTCGACCTCGGCGGAGGCACATTCGACGTGTCGCTGCTTGATATAAGTGACGGCGTTTTTGAAGTGCTTGCCACTGCTGGAAACAACCGTCTCGGCGGGGACGATTTTGACCAGAGAATCATAAACTGGATGCTTACTAAATTCAAGAACGAAAACGGAATTGATCTCTCAGGCGATAAGATGGTTATGCAGAGGCTCAAGGACTCGGCTGAAAAGGCAAAAATCGAGTTGTCCAGCATGACCAGCACAAACATTAATCTGCCCTTCATCACCGCAACGGCAAACGGCCCGCTCCATTTCGACGCAACACTGACGAGAGCAGAGTTCGATAAGCTGACCGCTGACCTCGTCGACGCGACGATAGGCCCGACCAAGCAGGTGCTTTCCGACGCGGGGCTTAAACCGAGCCAGATTGATAAGGTACTGCTCGTCGGCGGTTCTACCAGAATGCCGGCTGTCCAGGTGGCAATTAAAAACTTTATGGGCAAGGATCCCTTCAAGGGCATCAATCCCGACGAGTGCGTCGCCATCGGAGCGGCTATTCAGGCAGGCGTTCTCAACGACGAAATCAAGGACCTTCTCCTGCTCGACGTAACTCCGCTGTCTCTCGGAATCGAGACGCTCGGCGGTGTGTTCACCAAGATCATCGAGAGAAATAAGACTATTCCGTGCCAGGCAAAGCAGGTCTTCTCAACTGCTGCCGACGGCCAGACATCGGTTGAAATACATGTGCTCCAGGGTGAGCGCTCGATGGCATCGGGCAACAAGACCCTTGGTCGTTTCAACCTTGACGGCATTCCTGCCGCTCCGCGCGGAGTTCCGCAGATTGAGGTCACGTTTGACATCGACTCGAACGGCATAGTCAACGTCACCGCGAAAGACCTCGGAACAAGCAAAGAGCAGAAGATAACCATAACCTCATCCACCAACATGAGTAAGGATGATATCGACCGCGCGGTTAAGAATGCCGAGCAGTTTGCCGAGGAAGACCGGAAACAGAAGGAAGCGATAGACGTCAAGAACCATGCCGACTCGCTGATATTCCAGTCCGAGAAGACACTTAATGAAATAGGCGATAAAGTTTCGGAGTCCGACAAAACCGAAGTAAAGTCTGCAATAGAAAAGCTTAAGAACACATTAAAGTCAAACGCCGGTACCGATGCTATAAAGAGCGATACCGAAGCGCTTGAAAAAGCTTTCTACGCTGTGTCCGAGAAGCTCTATCAGAAGGGCGGAGCCGGACAGGGAAATAATACCAATGCTGGGCCGAGCAGCGGCAGCGACGGCACTTATTATAACGCGGATTATGAGGACAAGACGAAGTAATCCCATATAAATGAATTGAAAACAGCGGGAAAGGGCGGATGAGCTCTTTCCCGCATGCCCGTATTTATCAGTGCTTAGATGCGGGCGGGATAATGACGGAAAGGTTTGCAATATGGCAGATAAAAGAGATTATTATGAGGTGCTCGGCGTCGACAAGAACGCCGACGCCGATGCGATAAAAAAAGCATACCGGCTGCTTGCGAAAAAATACCACCCCGACGTAAACCCCGGAAAAGAGTCGGAGGATAAATTTAAGGAGATCAACGAGGCTTACGAGGTTCTCTCCGATCCCGAAAAGAAAGCCAAGTATGACCAGTTCGGCCACGCTGCCTTTGATCCCACAATGGGTGCCGGAGGAGCCGGCGGTTTCTCGGGATTTTCGGGAGACTTCGGGGATATAGGCGACATTTTCGGGAGCTTTTTCGGTGGTGGCTTCGGTGGTGGCGCTCAGCGTCGCGGAGGTCCTGTCCGCGGAGACGACCTCGGTGTGCGTATAACGATCAGTTTTGAGGAGGCTGCATTCGGAGTCAAAAAGGATATAACATATAACCGCATAGAGCGCTGCCCGGACTGTTCCGGCAGTGGAGCTGCAAAGGGGTCAAAGCCTGAAACCTGCACCGAATGCCACGGAACCGGGCAGAAGCGGGTTACACAGCGTATGATGGGAATGGCGTTCCAGTCGACCGTGACATGCGATTCGTGCCGCGGAACCGGTAAAATAATAAAAGATCCCTGCACAAACTGCCGTGGAACAGGGTATGTCAAGGTATCAAAAAAGGTTAATATATCAATTCCGGCTGGAATCGATGATGGAAATAAAATTATTCAGGAGGGCTTTGGCAATGACGGCAGGAACGGGGGGCCTGCCGGCGACCTGATTATTGCTATATCGGTAAAGAAACATAGCATTTTCAACCGGGACGGCAATAATATCTTTTGCGAGGTACCTGTCTCTGTAACAGAGGCAATCCTTGGGGCTGAAATTCAGGTTCCGACGCTCGAAGGTAATGAAAAATACACTATTCCTGAGGGTACCCAGCCAGGCACAAACTTTACAATCAAGTCCAAAGGAATCCCCTATGTAAATACTCCAGGACGGCGCGGAGATCTTGTCTTTACAGTAAACGTTGAAATTCCGCGCAGCCTTAACTCCAAACAGAAAGATATTATACGTTCCTTTGCCGATTCCTGCGGCGACAGCAACTACACCAAACGCACAGGGTTCTTCAAACGGATTTTTAAGTAAAGGATACGGGGGAACGGGAGATACGTGGCCTCTTGAAAGAGGCCAGGCGAGAACTTTTCATAAATTGGCATAACCTCTCGGTAAAACCGGTAATACGTTATGGAACTGCGGCAGGCTGGATTGGGCCCCACATCCCTGTCCAGCCTGCCGGGGTGCGGAAAACTGAAATACGGTAGAAGCTAAAAAGATAACAAAAATTTTGCACCTCATCTAGCGAGTTTCACGCCGGAGCGTAAAATTACGCGAAGGCCCGCTGAACAAACGCTTTAGTATAGAGCGCTATACAGCCGGTAAATATTGAATTAAGTGTAAGTGATATAATTCCCGCCGGCGTATACGCTGCTGAGACGGTACACTTATGGCTTCTGAGTACCAGAAGGAAGAGTCCGGAGAGGAACCATGGGTTCCTTTCCGCGCGCTTCTTTCGTCTATTTCTTCCCGCGCAGGAAGAAATGGACAAACGTACTTTCACATCCACGTATCCAAGGTTCAATACCGCCGGATAATCAATTAATAATTAAGGAATAAAGATAATGGACAAGGATTATATCTGCGGTGAGCAGAGTGAAGTGAGAAACTGGACTCAGATAAAAGTGACGGTCAGCCTCAAAAGACTCGATGACCTCGCTTCAATCATGAGCATGGTAAACAATAACCTTCAGATTGAGGACTACTCGGATATCGATCTCAAGACCTGCTACGGCGATCTTATCGATGAGAAAATCCTCGGAGCCGATAAAACGAAAGCCTCAGTGTCGGTTTATGTCCCTGCTGAGGAGAACTGCGCTGAGGATATAGCTTTCATCCGCGACCATATGTCGTCAGAAGGAATTGAAGGGAAAATAGAGGTAATAGGAGTCGCAGAGGAAGACTGGGCGAACTCATGGAAAGCATACTATAAACCGATCAGAGTCGGGAAAAATATAATGATTGTCCCTCAGTGGGAGAAATACAAGCCAGAAGCGGGCGATGTGATAATACACATGGATCCCGGCATGGCGTTCGGCACCGGGACGCATGAGACAACAAGGCTTGTAATAGAACTTCTTGAAAAATATACAAATCCCGGCTGCCGGGTGCTTGACGTAGGCTGCGGGAGCGGGATACTTGCAATCTGCGCAGCAAAACTTGGTGCGGGCGTCTGCCGTGCTTACGATATTGACCCCATGGCAGTCAGGGTGGCAAATGAAAATATTACAATAAATAAAGTTGGTGATAAAGTCAGCTGCGCCAGGTCGGATTTACTTAAAGACGTAAGTGCGGAAGGTGGAAGCTATGACGTCGTTTGCGCTAATATCGTGGCTGATATAATAATACGAATGGCGCCGGATGTCGGCAGATTCATGAAGGACGACGGTGTTCTTTTAGCGTCAGGCATAATTTCGGAACGGGCAGACGATGTAATATCGGCGCTCAGAAAGAAGGGTATTTTTGTCGTCGAACGCGCCGAGGAGAATGGCTGGTGTGCGCTGGCCCTGAAAAAGAAGAACGGGGAGATGTGATATGCCCCGATTCTTTGTCCGAAAAGATCAGATAAAAGACGAAATCATAACGATAAAAGGTGACGATGCACATCACATTTCGAGAGCTCTGCGCATGGCAAAGGGGGAGCATATTACAGTTTGTGACATGCAGCTCTGTGAATATGACTGTGTTCTTGATTGTTTCACTGATGTTGTCACGGCTAAAATTGTTCAAACACGGAAAATTGATACAGAACCGGTTTACCGAGCTCACCTTTATCAGGCGCTGCCCAAAGGCGACAAACTTGATATTATAATACAGAAGGCTGTAGAGTGCGGTGTTTACGATATTACACCGTTTGAGAGTAATCGCTGTATTGTTCAGATTAAACCCGAGGCTGAATCCGGTAAGACCGAGCGACGTCAGCGCATCGCCCTCGAGGCCGCGAAGCAGTGCGGCAGGGGAATAATACCGGTGGTCAGACCTACCCTTGCATTTGACAGTATGCTGAAAGAAGCGAAAAAGAGCGATCTGGTTCTTTTCTGCTACGAGGGAGACGGAACAATCCCGCTGCGGCAGATACTGAGAAAAATAAGAGAGAATCATGAAACGATCCGTGATATTGCAATAATAATCGGTTCGGAAGGCGGTTTCTCGCTCGAAGAAGCTGAAGAAGCCGGAAATTCCGGAGCAATACCTGCCGGACTCGGGAAAAGGATTCTCCGTACTGAAACTGCCGGGGGATTCGTACTCTCGTGCCTTGTTTACGAATTCGAATTATAAAAATCAGTCAACTTTTCCTCAATGGTGGAATTTGATAATATACACCATAAAAATATGTGATTATTTATAAAAAATTTGAAAATGCCTATTGAAAAATCACAAATCATGGTGTAAAATATAGTTTAGTATATACAAAACACTACTGAGGGTATATTGAGAGGAATGACTGATATGTCAAACAGATTGTTTCAGGGCGTGATACACCAGATGAAAGACGCGATTGACCGCATCATCGGAGTCATTGATGAGAACGGAGTTATAATTGCGTGCTCGGAACTTGTTAAGATCGGCGAAATCCGTCAGGGTATCCGTGACGAGGTTGCGTACGCATCCGACATGATCTCGCACGACGGTTATACATACCGTCCGATCAACACCGGAAACAAGACCGAGTATATAGTTTTCGTCGAGGGTGAAGACAAGATGGCAGAGAAGGTATCAAAACTGCTCGCCATTTCGCTCAGCAACATAAAGAATCTTTACGACGAAAAGTATGACAAAGGGTCATTTATAAAAAACATCATTCTCGACAATATACTTCCCAGCGACATATATATCAAGAGCAAGGAACTGCACTTCAACACAGAGGAAGTGCGAATTGTTTTCCTTATCAAGTTCTTCGGCAAGACAGACATGATGCCCTTCGAGATGCTGCAGAACATGTTCCCGGACAAGTCCAAGGACTATGTGATCAGTGTCGGCGAGCATGACATAGTACTTGTGAAAGACATAAAGCCCGGAATTGAGACAAAAGAAATTGAGAAGATCGCCACGAATATTGCCGACACGCTCAGCACCGAGTTCTACACCAAAGTGTCGATTGGTATATCCACCGCTGTCGATAATATAAAGGATCTTGCAAGAGCCTACAAAGAAGCACAGGTCGCTCTCGAGGTCGGAAAAGTATTTGAGACCGAGAAAAACATTATCAGTTACGAGAACCTCGGTATCGGCAGACTTATTTATCAGCTTCCCACAACTCTCTGCGAGATGTTCCTTCAGGAGGTCTTCAAGAAGGGCTCGCTTGAGTCGCTTGACAGAGAAACCCTCATGACAATACAGAGCTTTTTCGAGAACAACCTCAACGTATCAGAAACATCGCGCAAGCTCTTCGTCCACCGCAACACGCTTGTCTACCGCCTCGAGAAAATCCGCAAGCTGACAGGACTTGATCTGCGCGAGTTTGAGCACGCTATCACATTTAAGGTTGCTCTCATGGTGAAGAAATATCTTAATTCCAAACCAGCAAAGTTCTGATAAGGATATCAGTCTGTGACATTTTAAGCGGAATGAACTCTTATACTAGTATGAGTTCATTTCGCTTAACTTGTTGAATTGTGAACATATCGAATTATGAAATCAGGTACAATTTAATGTCAAAGAAAATCCCGTTGTCGGTATTTATTTTTGTTCTTCTTGCCACCATACTTGTCACATTCATGTCGGCTTTCTTCGTTGTATCAAATATCTACGATGCGAAGTTGCGAGAGGCTCAGTTAAATGACAATCCCAACGGTACAGGCACATTCGCGGAACTTGATACTCTTGACTCTATCTTCAAATCCTTTTCTTATTTTGATCTTGACAATGAAGCTTTGATGAACGCAGTACTCAAAGCGTATGCACAAGCGTCGGGTGACAAGTATGCCGAGTATTACACCGCCGAAGAATATGCCTCGATGACATCGAACAACGCAGGTCAGATGCAGGGAATAGGCATCAATGTCGTTGAGAATACAGATTATAATGCGATAGAAGTCATTAACGTCATGCCCGATTCTCCGGCGCTTGCTGCGGGGCTTCATCCGGGGGATCTGATTATTTATGTGGGACTCGGCGAGAAACGCGAGAGCGTCTCAGATCTCGGATATTACCCGGCAGTGGCAAAACTGCAGGGACTGGCTGACACGTATGCCGAATTCGTCGTGAGACGCGGCGATAACTATTCCGAGGAAATTGAATTCAGCATAAAGCGCGGTTATATAAAGACCCAGTCGGTCACTTACCGCATAAGCAGTCTCGATCCAACGGTAGGAGTGGTCAAGATCATTGAATTTGACCTTACAACACCTGCTCAGTTTACCGAAGCGGTTGACGCGCTCAAAACTCAGGGGATCACCAAATTTGTATTTGATCTGCGCTACAATCCGGGCGGAGACTTAAAGTCCATCATCGCCGTACTCAGTTATTTCCTCAATGAGGGAGATACCATAATAAGCACCGAAGATAAGAGCGGCACAAAAGAAATCTTTAAAGCCGAGGTATCGGTTCTCACCGGAGATTACGCCGGTAGCAGCGTAAGCAAAGAAGATATCGGGAAATACCGGGGTCTTGACTGCGTCGTAATGGTCAACAGCAACACCGCCAGCGCTGCCGAACTCTTTACCTCAAACTTCCGCGATTATGATCTGGCTCCGATAATCGGCACAACGACATACGGCAAGGGGTCGATGCAGTCGATTCTTTCACTGTCGTATTACGGCTACGAGGGCGGCGTCAAACTCACCACAAAGATGTACTTCCCGCCGAGCGGTGTCAGCTACGAGGGAATAGGGATAGAGCCTGATATTGTTGTCGACCTGAGTGATGCGGCCAAAAAGATCAATATATACAAGCTTGCCGATGCAGACGACGACCAGATGAAAGCGGCTGTTTCTGAAGTAAACAAATAATCAAATATCATATATCATCAAGAGGAGACCGAACATGTCTAAATCAAAACAGATGCTCTATACACAGCAGGGCTACAACGAGCTGGTCGACGAACTTAATTATCTTAAAAACACAAGGCGTGAAGAAATCAAAGAGGATATCGCCACCGCCCGTTCATTCGGAGACCTCTCCGAGAACGCTGAATACGACGAGGCAAGGAACGAGCAGGCCAAGGTTGAGGCGAGAATCAAAGAACTTGAAGAAATGATCGTTAACGCGGTCATTGTAGATGAATCAAAAATTGATACTGCGGTAATAAGCGTCGGTTCGGCGGTCAAGGTGATCGACAAGGAATTCAATGAGGAAATTGAGTACCAGATCGTCGGCTCAAACGAGGCCAATCCGCTGCTCGGCAAGATATCCGATCAGTCGCCGATAGGAAAAGCTCTCATCGGTATGAAGAGCGGCGATGACATAACGGTCGAGACGCCAGGCGGACTTGTGCATCTGAAAATTGCGGAAGTCACAAGGGTTCACAATAACAGCTGATAAGATAAACGCGGGTATGGAGGCTTTCCGTATCCGCGTTTTTACAGAAATGAGGTTTAGGCATGAATAAAGATGAAAAGATCCCGGCCGGCGATATAAAAGCAAACAGCGGGTTTCTGCGCTGGCTTGATAATTATTGGTATCACAATAAAGTAATAACTCTTATAGTACTGTTCGCATTGTTTGTTCTTGTGATATGTACTCTTCAGATGTGCTCAGCAGAGAGCGAGGATGTTTCACTGCTTTACGGCGGGCCGTATCTTATGACAAACACCGAGCGTGAAGGCGTGCGCTCGGTATTCAACAATGTGATACCTGAGGATTATAACAAGGACGGGAAGAAATATACCGAACTGATAACATATCAGATCATGTCAACGGAGCAGCTTAAGGAGCTGTCGGGGGGGACAGGATCGGTCGACCAGGCCTATTTTTCGCAGGAATACAGCAATTATTCGAATATGCTTTTGACCGGCGAGTGCTCGGTTTACCTTGTTGACCCGTGGCTTTATAATAGCCTCGCGGGGAATGGCAGATTGCAAAAACTTGTTGATGTAACAGGCGTTTTGCCCTCTTCGGCATACGGGGATTACGGCGTGCGCCTCGGGGACACCGAGCTATATAAGTACTATTCGGCGCTGCAGGTACTGCCGGCCGACACGGTTGTATGCCTTATGATGCCGTACCTGTTTGGGAAGAGCAGCAACGAGGAAACATATGAAAAATCGAAGGCTATGTTCAAAGCAATAGTCGATTTTAAGGCCCCGGAAGAGATAAACGGATGAGGATTATCGGGTTATTACAATCGTAATAATATATAAAATTGTAAGTACAATTTGTGCAAAACAGGGAAATTCATCATTTGTTTGCAAAATGGCCTTGGATATTCTATAATTATAATTTGGAAGTAATTTATACTAAAATGAGCCCCCACCGCATGAGGTGGGGGAACTTTTTATATGCATAAAAAATGCTTTATAATTTTTATTAAAAGGATGCGGGGGGTACTTTCTTCGCACGTATCGAAGTCTTTTGCCTACGGACAAAAGCGTAACCAAAGAAGTACGCCAGAGGGAACCGCGTGGTTCCCTCTGGATTACCCTTCTGCAGCCGCCGAGGCGCCAGCGGAGCCAGCACCTCGGCGGATTTGGCGGTGTCCGGTTTATTCAGCTTGGCAAAACGGCTCGGTCAGTATTATTTCGTCAACAAAATATGCATTTTTTATGTATGATAAAAAAGTCCGCAAATTGAAGGCTTTTTTATCATACATCAAGGTTTATTTTGTTGCCGCTATAATCGCACTCTTCCGTTTTGCCACCAAGCCTGCTGACACCCGGTATCAGTTCATCGCCGGTTTGTTTAAATTTAGTTGTTTGACGTCCAATGCCATTGTGCGCCATGGGTCTCCATGTCAAAATGGTCAGCCCTCCGGGAAGTTAATTTTATCAGTAGGGGCGCGGGGGGCGGGGGCCGAGCCGGGGGGGGGATGATAATAAAAAACGGACCGCCGGGGGCCGCCCCCCACAAGCGCGGGGGTTTTAAGGGTTTTTTCTCCTCCGCGGGGCCCCCCCGGGCGCCCCTCTATATATCTTTCAAAAAAACAAACCCGGCCCCGCGCCCCCCCCGCCCCTACAATCGAGATGGTTTAATAGGTAAACACAACAATAATAAACAACGTGTTTTCCACTTTTCTTAATTTTCCCACCATCAATGACAATTAAGAGGCCCGCTGATATACGCTTCAACTTATCGCTTGCTTAAAGTATTAAGCTAAACATGCGGTTAAGTGTAAGTAGTATG
>JAEAME010000205.1_pt1 | contig 75751 bp, 57 predicted proteins | sample 8958731 | NCBI WGS metagenome assembly JAEAME01 (sample SAMN16933194, study PRJNA681113) | bioreactor sludge metagenome | isolation source: anerobic bioreactor sludge (Control) | place: India:Bengaluru | collected 2018-10-24
CGGCTTCCGGACCGGGAGCCGGCGGGGCCGCCGCGCCGCGTGCCTCGCCGCGCGCCGCACCCGGGACCGCGCCGGGGCCGGCAGCGCGACCTGCCGACACGCCGGGCCACATGACGTAGGCGCCGCTGAAGGAGCCGATGTTGGCGAACGTGTCGAGGTGATTCAGGCCGATGAAGGTCGCCTCGGCGCCGCCCATCGACAGGCCGGCAATCGCCCGCATGTCCGGCGTCTTTGCCACGTTGTAGTTCTTCTCCACGATCGGCAGCACTTCGGTGATGACGATCTTCGCGAAGTTCTCGAGCATGCCCTCGCGCATGGCGCCGGCCGGGCCGTTCGGGTACCCGTAGCCGAGCGTGTTGACCATGATCATCGGCTTGGCTTTACCCTGCGCAATCAGGTTATCCAGGATGACGTTGGCGGCGCCGTTCTCCATCCACGAGTTCGCTTCGTCACCGAGACCGTGGAGCAGGAAGAAGACGGGGTAGGGCTGCTTGCGCCTGACGTCGTAGCCGGCAGGCGTGTAGACCCAGAAGTCACGGTCATCTCCGGCGAGAGCGGAGTGGAAGAAGTGGCGGGTCACAGCGCCGCGCGCGATGCCGGGCGCGGGTGACCACAAGCCGCCCGGAACCACCACGCGGCTCGAGCTCGCGCTGTTGAACCCGGTCTGGAACTTGTTGTTGCCCGGGTCCGGAATCCGCAGGCCGTCGACGCTGAACGTGTACTGATAGATGCCGGGCTTGAGCGGCTCGGGGGTCGTGACGGTCCAGACTCCCTGCTCGTCTTTCACCATGTCGAGCCGGGCGCCGCCGGGCCCGCCGCGCCCGGCAGGTGCGGCCCCCGCAGCGGGTGCGGCGGCCTGCCCGATGCCGGACACGTAGACTTCCTTGGCATTGGGCGCGCGCAGACGGAAGGTGACCTTCCCGTCGGGAGCCACCTCCGGAGACACGATGGCGGTCATGCGGAAGGCTGCGGCCGCGGCAGCAGGCGCGGCGCCGGGAGGCGCCGCAGGCGGCTGGGCCAGCGCGCAGGGAACGGCGGCAAGGCAAAGGCAGATAACGAGCCCGATTTTCTGTTTCACAGGCAACTCCTGGTTGGACAGCGGATAATCATTGTAGACGAACGGACGCTCGAGCGGACGAAGACCGTTCGTCATCTCCTGAATGCGGCGCGCGGGGAGGGTTTCGGGGGGAGGCAGGCATGGCGGATCAGCGTGTACGGATGGCGGTCCCGGTGGCAATCGTCGCGTGGGCGCTCGCGGCAACGCCGGCCCTGGCGCAGTGGCAGATCGACTCGAAGGACGGCAAGACGAACGTCAAGATCGGGTTCCTGGTGCAGCCGCAGATCGAGGCCATCGAGACCGTCGACCAGCAGGACACCTCCGCGAACCTCTTCGTCCGGCGCTTCCGCATCATCTTCGGCGGCGCGCTCGGCGAACGGTGGTCGTTCTTCTTCGAGACCGACAGCCCGAACATCGGCAAGGGCAACCCCAACGCCGGGGCGACGTCCGGGGCCAAAGACGCGGGCGACATCTTCGTCCAGGACGCCTTCGTTACCTACACGCAGACGAACGCCTTCAAGATCGATGCAGGCATGATCCTGCTGCCGCACTCCCGCAACGGCACACAGTCGGCCGCCACCCTGCTGGCCATCGACTACGGTCCGTACACCTTCCTCGACTCCGGACCCGGCGCCGAACGCGTGGGGCGCGACTACGGCCTCCAGCTGCGGGGTTATCCGGCACAGCAGCGCCTCGAGTACCGGCTGGCGGTGTCACAGGGCGTGCGCGGGAGCGAAGCGACAAACCCGCTGAGGGTCACCGGGCGGCTGGTGTATTACCCGTTCGGCGCGGAGACCGGGTTCTTCTACGGCGGCACCTTCCAGGGGACGAAGAAGCAGGCCGGGATCGGAGGCGGGTTCGACGCGCAGGGCGATTCCCGGGTCTTCTCGGCCGACGCGTTCTTCGAGCTGCCCACGGCCGGAAACGCCCAAGGCCTAACGGTCCAGGTCAACTGGATGCGCTACGACGGCGGCACCCTGATCCCTGCGTTGCCCAGGCAGAACGCGTGGCTGCTCGAGGCCGGCTATCATCTCTGGCAACATCGGCTCACGCCATTCGTGCAGTACCAGGCGCGCGACTTCGCCGATGCCGCCTCGCCCGACCAGAATCACTTGCAGGTGGGAGCCGCCGTGTGGATGGCGGGGCATCAGCGCAACCTCAAGTTCAGCGTCGGGCGGCTGCAGGTTGCCGGCCAGCCAGCCCGCACGCAGGTGCTGGCGCAGTTGCAGCTCTTCTATTTCTAGACGGAAGGCCCGGATTCGGAGCTGGTCAACCGACGGCCATCCCGTCTACACTGTCAGGCGGACACGCTGCTGATTCCCACTGTGGCAAGCATGGAGGCCGCCGGCCCTCCGAGCACAGCTGCCGCTGCTGCTCGGACGACACCGGGCGAGGGGGGGCGGCAGGCTCGCTGACGGGTTGCCCGGATTCTGGACGATCCCATGTACCGACTGCCTGTGGCCGCGCTGATCTGTGCACTGGCTGTGACCGTCGTCCCCGTGCCGCTGACCACTGCCGGCGCACCGACGGTCCGGACGGTTTACGTCACCGTTGCCGACTCCTACGGGAATCCGTTGACGAATCTCACCGCCGAGGACTTCCGCGTGAAGGAGGGGGGCAGGGACTGCGTGATCGTGTCAGCCGAGCCGGCCCGGGAGAAGATCCGCCTGGCGCTGATGGTGGAGGACCTGCTGGCCGCGGAACCGGTCGTCCGCCTCAGCCTGGTGAACTTCGTCTCGCGGGTGTACCAGATCGCGGAGGTCTCGCTGATCATCGTCAAGCAGAGCGGCGAAACCGTCGTGGACTACACCTCGGACGTACGCGCGCTTCTCGCCGGCCTTGCCTCCGTGAACCTCGGCTCTCTCAGCCAGCTCGGCATGGTGGTGGAGGCGATAGACGATGTCGCCAGGCATTTCGAGAGAACCAGGCCCGCTCGCCCGGCCGTCGTCCTTGTCGCCCTCGAACAGGCCCAGGCGGGCACCGTGGAGCCACAGGTGGTCCTGGACCGGATTGCGCGGAGCCGCGCCCAGCTGTCGGTCGTGTCGGTTGCCGCCCTCGGGGCGGCGTCGACGTCCGTGCGCGAGCTCAGAGACGACGCGGCGCGCCCGCAGGTCACCGGCGACGGCTCGCGCGAGTCGGGGGGCAGGAAGATCCTGGTGCTGGCGCTCGCGCCGGTCTGGGACGCCCTCGAGCAGATAGCCAGCGACCTCGCCTGCCAATACCTCATTACCTACACGCTGCCCGCCGGCGTGAAGCCCTCCAGCCGGCTGAGCGTGACGCTGAACGCGCTGGGCGTGTCGTTTCGAGCACCCGTCCGAACCTCCAACAGGTAACGCGCTGCCACCTCACTCGCTGCGGAGTCTCCAGCAGGGACAGATCGCCCGGCACACGCCCTCCGCGCCGGCTGCCTAACCCGCCGTTGCCGCGGGCGGAAGGCCGGCGTCGATGAGCGTGCGGTCGAAGAGGACCCAGACGCACTGGGCCAGCATCGCCGCCCCCGTGGCCACAAGCAGCCACTCGATGCGCACAAGCTCCGCCAGGGGGCCGAACGCCAGCATGCCCAGCGGCATCGCCGAGGTCACGAGCATCGTGAAGAGACTGAACACCCTGCCGAGGTAGTCGGGCTCCACGTGCTCCTGCAGGAGCACGGTGGCCGCGGTGTTGTAGAACGGCATCGCGATGCCAAAGACCCCCATGGGCGCCAGGTACACCCAGAAGCTCGGCGTGACGCCCAGCAGAATCGTGCAGACGGCCATGACCAGGGCCGACAGCACCATCGTGTGGATTCGGTTGCGCAGACAGCCCCAGGCGGCAACGGCGGCGCCTCCGGCCACCATGCCGCCCGAGAAGGCGACCTCGATCGCCGTCAACCGCCAGTACTCGCCGCCGAAGCTCCGCGCCACCTGGAGCGGCGTAAGGAAGGCTGCGGGGGCGAACAGGAACATGAGGATCCCCAGGAACACGAAGAAGGGCACAAGGAACCGGTGCTCGTGAATGTACCGGAACCCGAGCTTCAGGTCGCTCAGGTACGAGACCGTCTGCGGTTTGCCCGCCTTCTCATGAGGGGGCACGTGCAGGAAACACACGAGGATCGCGATGGCCAGCGCCGCTGTCCCCACGTCAAGGAAGAACACCTTCTCCATGGGCCAGACGGTCAGCAGCGATCCCGCGAGGACGGGAGAGGCAATCGTCGTGCCGGACTGCAGCATGCCGGAGATCCCGTTGACGCGTATCAGTTGGTCCTGCGGCACGAACTGGGGGAGCATGGCGCTCACGGCCGGCCCCTGCACGGCCTGGCCCAGCGCCCGGACGGCGGCGGTCAGCATCACGAGCCACAGGGCCGCGCCCCCGGCCATGAACACGAATGCGAGGGCCAGCGTAGCCACCGCGATTGCGCCGTCCGACAGGATGATGAGCTTCTTGCGGTCCATCCGGTCGGCCCAGACCCCGGCGAAGGGAGCCATCAGGAAGGTGGGCAGGAAGCCGCAGAAGATGTAGAGCGTCATCATCCAGCCCGACTTCGTCTCCAGCGTGACGTACCAGAAGAGGGCGTACTGGACGAGCAGCGATCCGAAGAGCGAGAGGACCTGGCTGGTCAGGAAGAGCGCCGTCCGGCGCTTCCAGAGGGCACGATCGGGCACGGAACCTCCGTCCGGCCAGCATACACCCCTCGGGCCGGAGCTCTCACCCGCGCACGCCGTGCGGGGCGGCGACAGGGCCGGCGCCTCGCGAGCCAATCGGAATCGTACGTCCGCCACGGCGCGGCCAGCGGTATCATGTCCGGGCGGCGGGCATCGCTGACAGCAGTGGACCGATCGTTGACGATGGTGGCGTTCACGGAGGACCACAAATGGCACGCGCGAGCTTCGCCGGTTGGATGAAGCGCGGGATTTGGTGCGGTCTGCTCGTCTTCGTCTGTGCGTCGCCCACCCTCGCGCAGCCCCAAGGTCTCCCCGCCCCCGCCCGGATAGACGATGAGTCCGTCATCGTCGGCGGCTGCGGATCCGAAATCGTTTTGGCCACCCACAGCAAGGCCGGAAGTGTGTTCGCGACCTGCCCCGAGGGATGGCGCTGCAAGCGGCTGGCCTTCCCCCGGCGCGTGCAGGACTTCTATCTGGCGCGAACGGGCACCAAGCTGGCCGTGCTCCTGGAAGGCGACGCAGAGCCGAGGATGCTCGATCTGACGGTGGCCGACCGCCCCGCCGCAGCTCCGACCCACAACATTCCCCACCAGCGGTATCGCCTGCGCACGTCGGGTGGGGAGGTGTCATTCAACGATCACGGGGCGAGCCCCTCCGGTGCCGATCTCCCGACCGAGGAGTCCGCGATCACAGACGCGCTGGCGGCGGTGCTGCGCCCGGCCTGCGCGGACGCGACGCCGCGGTGGCGGCTCTTTCACCTTACTGCGGAGCCCGACCTCTACGCCCCGGTCCTGGAGTTTGCCGAGGGAGAGAACGCCTTTCCCACCGCGACAAGCTTCTGGACAGGCGGCCTGAGCGACAGACCAAGGGAAGCTCACTGGAAGTCCGATGTGACGGCCGATTCCACGGACGGCACGCAGGCTCTCAGGGCGATGCTGGACCGGTACCTGGACATTCCCAAGGAAGAGAAGCGCGCGCAGGCCGTCCTCTACCATCGGATGCCGGTCCGGTCGTACCCGGGCTCGTGGCTCTTCGAGTATTGGGCCTACTATCCCTTCGACACGGGCCATGTCGTCAACCACATTCACGACACCGAGCATGTCTTCGTGGAGGTCGACAAGCTGGGAGGGCGGGTCACCGCCGTTCTGGCGGCCGCCCACTCCGCGAGCACGCCCAACAACCTGTACCTGGCCTCTCAGCCTGACGCCGAGCCGGTGACCCTGCCGCTCTTCGTGTTCGTGGAGCAGGGGAAGCACGCGATGGCGCCGGACATCAACAGAGATGCGATCTTCAGCCCCGGCGTCGACGTGAACATGTCATTCGAGAGCCCCCAGGTCTGGGGCGTGCGGGATCTGATCGGCCAGACGGACTCCCACATGCGCAACTACGAATCGGGGATGACGCTCGCGCGCAGCCATCGGGACGCGTGGGCGCCGCTTCGGTTCAACGAGTACTTCCCCGCGCAGCGGTTCCCGGACATCAGGCCGGCGTATCGCCTCGCGCCCCTGCCCGACACGGGTTCCGGGGAAGAGCCGGACGATGTCCGCAGCGAGGCGTATGCGGGCTACAAGCTACGGGAGCACCCCGACAACCGGAATCCGCTCAATATCTACAAACCGTGGGCGTTTCCGGCCCGCCAGCTGCGCGTGGGCTACAGCAACATGAACTTCGGCCCCGTTTTCACGCTGGGATACGTGACCGACCTGTGGCACGTGCCCTACCTGTCGAAGGTCAGGCTTCCGGGCCGGATCGATCTCGAACTGATGGTCGGATGGAGTCACGCGGATGTGGCCGAACTGGGAGAAGCGTCGGTTCCGATCGTCCATCCGGGATCACCGGAGATCCTCTTCGTCACCAAGGAGGTGGAGACGGGCCGCACATTGAGGTACAGCGGATTGCGGCTGCAGTACGGCATCCAGTACGAAAGGCCGACCTCGAACCTGTTCGGGTACTTCGCTTCGTTCTACAGACGGCACGACGCCTTCGATCACGTATCGGTCAGCGGCACGGCAACGCCGGACTCCACGCCGTACCCTCAGACATCCCAGCCCCGCGCGCGTGCGGCCACCTCGCTCGGCCAGTTCGGGGTGTTTGTGGAAGTGCCGCACGTGCGAAATCTGGTGCTGTTCGCCGGGCCGGTCTTCAGCGACCCGGGCGGCTTTTCGGCCATCTACTTTCGGGTCGCGTTCAGCCCGTGGCGATCCAGCCGCCGCTCCAGTTTCGGGTTCTGACTGCCGGAGGAGCTGCGCCGCGTGGTGAGTGGCCCGGCCACGCGATTCCGCCGGGCGACTCACCGGCTCGCGGCGGTTACCAGTGAGAGAGCGATCCGTCGGGCCGACGGTGGGTCGGGCCTGGGCCCGCCTCCGTCATCGCCTCGATGAAGGTGAGCTGCTTTTCGTCGACGCTCACGCCAAGGCCCGGCCGGTCGTTTGGCCACACCTTGCCGTTCCTGCACTCGAGGAACTCGGGCAGATACGGCACGGGGCGATTGCCCTGGTTGTACTCCATCAGCACCTGACCGGGGAACGCCATCATCGTGTGCATGTGCCCGGCGGTTGCAACCGGGCCTGTGAAATGCGGCACGATGCCCACCTTGTGCGTATCGCAGACCGCCATGATCTTGAGCATCTCGGTGATGCCGCCGACGTTGGGCAGCGACGCCCGCGCGAAGTCGATGTCCCGCTGCTCGACGAGGGGGCTGAACTCAGCCCTCGTTCCCCACTCCTCGCCGGGGGCCACCGGCACAATCGTCAGCAGCCGCAGCTTCGGAAGCTGCGTGCGGAACTGCTCCTCGCGCAGCGGATCCTCGACACAGAACGGCCGATACGGCTCCATGAGCCTGCAGACCTCCGCGGCCTCGTGGAAGTCGAACTTCTGGTGCAGGTCGATCATCCAGTTGCCCTCCGGGCCGACGCCGTCGCGGATCTGCTCGATTGCTTGAATGATGAGCGGGATGCGCGATCTCGAATCGAACGTGGAGCCGCCACGCCCGCCCGGCCCGCCGGCACGACCGCCGGCAGCCGGCGCGCCCGCAGCCCGGCCTCCTGCCGCGCCGGCACCAGCGGTGCTGCCCGCTGCACGACCCGAGCTCGGCAGAATGCCGCTGTCCACGCGGAAGACGCGATAGCCAGCCGCCATCGTCGCGGCCGCACGCTCTCTCAGGCCCATGGCCGCGGCTTCCGCCGCCGGCACCGCGCCCTGGGGCAGGCCTGAGGTCGCATAGAGCTCGATGTGCTCGCGCGCCTTGCCGCCGAACAGCTGGTAGAGCGGCGCGTTCAGCGCCTTGCCCTTGATGTCCCAGAGGGCCATGTCGATGGCGCCGAGCGCGTGCAGCCGCTCCTTGCCGGGAGAGTAGAAGCCGTCCATGTAGGCCGCCTGCCAGATCGTCTCGGTGTCGAACGCGTTCTTGCCGATGACGCTTCGGGCGACATTGCGAACCGTGTCGGGCGACCCGCCCTGCCCGATGCCGGTGATCCCGGCGTCCGTGTCGACGAGGACAACCATGTTGCTTTGCGGGAAGGCCTGCGGCCCGTTCGGGTTGTAGTTGGGCGGATAGAACACCCGGATTCTGGTAACGAGCGCCGGCGAGAGTCGGGCTTGCGCGCCGGCGAGAGAGGCAGGCGTCGGCGCTGAGGACGCCGCGGCCGTTCCCGAACCGGTGGCGAGCGCGCCGACAAGGCCCGTCAGAGACTGCGCGAAACCTCTGCGATCTAGGTACATGCGTTCCCCCTCACAAAGCACGGTGTCATGCGCCTGTCAACAGGAAGTAGAACGGCGGCTTCGTGGTGCTGTCGGTTCGTGCGCCCTCGACTTGCTCCGCGGTCAGGCCCTTCGTGAAGCTCAAGTCGACACCGCTCAGATTGGCCCCTTGCAGGCTGGCCCGGCTCATGTCGGCCTGATTCAAGATGGCGTTGCTCAAATCGGCATTGCTGAGGTTGGCCCCTTCCAGATTGGCCTGGTCCATGTTGGCTTCGGTCAGGCTGGCCCGGCTCAAGTCGGCAGTGCTCAAGTCGGCCTTGACCAGCTTGGCCCTGCTGAGATCGGCACCGGTCAGGTTGGACCCGCTCAGATCAGCGCCGGCCAGATTGGTCGCGCGCAGGCTGGCTCCGCTCAAGTCCGGCACCACCTGAGACTGCGTCCGTGCGAAGTTCCAGGCGCCGATCCCGTGTTGGATCAACTGCAAGTGGCGCGGGTTTGCCATGACGCCTCTCGTCGTCGAGCCGGAGGAGGTACGGATCGAGTCAACTGCCGGATGGATTGTCGGCCTCGCGTAGTATAGCGTCATGCACCTTCTGGCACGTAGGACACCCCGCAAGCAGCCTCACGATCAGCCAACCGCCGGATCGTTGCGGTCACACCGAGCGAGTCGCGCGGTATCATGTTCAAGGCGTTGCGGCCGTATTCCATGTGGCCTCTCCTCGCAGGCTCACTCCTGCTCATCGGGCTCGTCGTCTGGCTCATCGGGGAGCGGGGGCGGCTGCTCCTGCCTTCGACGTCGAAGTTCATCCGGATGGCTGGCCGCCGGCGCTTGCTGGACCTGACGGCCCTGCACGGGTATCTCTACCTCCGGCTGCAGAAGCAGTACTTGAAAGTCGCGCTCACGATCAATCCGGGGTTGCCTTCGTTCATCCGCGAGTGGTCCACAGCCAGATACCACGGCAAGGTGCTCACGCAGGACCAGGCGAAGAAGATCATCACCATCAACCGGGACATTCCCCTGCAGAACCTGGAGCAGGTTGTGCCCCACGAACGTGCCCGGAGCATCGTCCTCAGCTCCTCGCAGAGGATTGTCGCGTTTGAGTGCGCGTGCCGGCATGCCCGTCCCCGCCATTGCGAGCCCACACAGGTCTGCTTGTTCATCGGGGAACCGTTTGCCGAGTTCATGCTGGAGCACCATCCGTCCGAAAGCCGCGAACTGACCCGCGACGAGGCACTCCGCCTGCTGGATGAGGAGCACGCCCGCGGGCACCTCCACTCGGCCCTGTTCAAGGATGCGATGCTGGACCGCTTCTATGCCCTCTGCAACTGCTGCAAGTGCTGCTGCGGCGGGATCGAGAACATGGTCAGGTTCCATTCCCCACTGATGGCGTCATCGGGGTACGTCGCTGAAACGGACGCGGCGCTGTGCAGGGCGTGTGGAACGTGCGTGGCCGCCTGCCCGTTCCAGGCGCGCTCCTTGGGAGGCGAGCGGGCGACTCTCAACTGGGACAGCTGTATGGGTTGCGGGGTGTGTGTCGGTCAATGCCCCAGCCAGGCTGTGTCACTCGTGCGGGATGAAAGGAAGGGAATTCCCCTCGAGGTGGATACTCTGAACTGAAGGAGCCACCGAAGCGCGGCGTCCGTCCGGAGGGCGGACCCTGTGATGCCATCGTGCATGTGAAGCGTGCGGGCACGCCAGTGCCCGTGAACGACGTCTGGATTGCGGCCGTCACGATTGACTGCTCGGGCGAGCTTCTCACCTTCGACACCGACTACGGTCGAATCCCAGGGCTGAACGTCGTCATCCTCGACCTTGAGACCTGAGGCGCCGGACGAGCTACTGGATGAACTGCGCCGCGTAATACTTGGCCGTCAGCTTCTCACCCGTGGCGCGCTCGATCATCTCGTCCCACCGGTACCGCGTGCCGGGCTTGAACACCTGCTCGATGAAGTAGGCGCCCACCTCCTTGCGTCCCGTGAAGCTCGCGTGCTGCGGGTCCTTGGCCGCCAGCACCGTGGCGCCGACGTAGTGGTGGAACTGCGAGGCGAGCAGCTGGCCCATCAGGTAGTTGTGGTAGTAGGCGGGATAGAGCGCCACGTGGATCTTGCTGGCCCAATCCGGCTCGTTGCGGCCTTCCGGGCGGCGCAGCAGCTGGTAGCGCTCGACCAGATCCCACCACAGCGTGTTCAGGTCCTGGTCCGGATTCTCGTACAGGCTCTTCTCGAAGCGGAACATGACCTGCGACCAGCGGCTGAAGACCAGCTGCTCCAGGCGCAGCGAGTCCGCAAGCGGCTTCTCGATGCGGGCCTTCTCCTCCGCGCCGAGGCCCAGCATCTCCTGCAGCCAGACAGGATCGGAGGCAAAGCGACCGAAGAGGTTGGCAATCGCCTCGGTCGTGAAGGCGTGCGCCGCATCGCGCAGCAGGAACGGCAGCGCGGGATCGTGGAACTTGGAGTACACGCCATGGCCCAACTCGTGGAGGATGGTGTCCATCCAGTACGCGTTGGACTTGATGCTGCACAGGATGCGCACATCGCCGCTCCGGTCGATGTCGGTGCTCATCGCGTGCTGGTACTTGCCAGGCTTCTCGAACAGGTCGCTGCGGCCGAGGATGTCCGCGACGGGCAGGCCGAGTCCGGCGTAGTACTGGTCCGCCAGCTTCACCAGGTCCTTGCCCTTGTAGTAGGCGTCCTGGTCCACCGCGTAGACTCGTGGCGCCGCCTGGAAGAACCGATCCTGGTAGTGCCACGGGCGCAAACCGCCCTTCGCGATGCCGAGGCGCCTGGCCAGCAGCCCGTCCACGTCGTCTTTCACGCTGGCGTAGTTGTCGCGCGTGAGGGCATCCAGCTCGTCGAACAGCTTCTCGATCTCGGCGGGATCCTGCTCGCTGAGCGCCAGCTGCATCGCCTGGAAATTGGGATAGCCGACGGTCCTGGCGGCGCTGTTGCGGAGCTTCACCAGGTCGATGATGGCTGGGGCGGCTGCCTTGCCGACAGCCTTGCTGGCGGTCCAGGCCTGCCGGAGCCTCGCGGAGTCCTTCGAGCCGGTCAGCACGGCATCCAGCTCGTTGTCACTGACTGGTTTCCCGTCCAGCGTAGCCCGGAACGTGTTGAACGTCCGTTCGAGGGCGGTTTCCTTGGCCACCAGCTCCGCCAGCATCTCGGCAGGCAGCTGGTTCCCGAGGAAGTCCAGGTAGAGCAGCTCCAGCTCTCGCGCGAGGACGGGGTCCTTGACTTCTCCACCGCTGCGCCAGGTCTTGAGCCTGGCGAAGGCAGCCGGATCCGAGAAGAGCTTCTCCAGCGCGAGCTGCAGCTGCTCCGAGCGCTTGTAGTCTTCCTCCTTGCCGCTGATGTTTGCCTCGTAGCTGGCCAGGTTGGCGTCCCGCGATAACGGAATGAGCCTGCTCTCGAAGTCTTTCAGAAAGGCGGCGAATTCAGCCTGTGCGCTTGGCACGACGTTGGCCTGTTCTGCTGCGCAACCGGGCAGCTGAATGCTGATGACGACACACAGGAGCAGCAAGGCGCAAAGACGCACGGGACCTCCTCAATGACAGGCATGATACCCCGCTTTTCGTCGTCGCTGCCGATGGCGTTTGCCGCGCCCGGCCCGCGTCCGGAAGCGATCCCGAGGGCGATCCCTTGGGTCTTGACAATCCTGCCGAAACTGCGACCATCGCCTGGTCTGGGCTGACAAGGAGCTGTCATATGGCTGAGCGCGACGTCATCCGGCGGCGAGTCGTGATGGGTGTCTGCGCGGCGCTCATCACGGCGTGGGGGGCCATCGGCCTGGTCGAGGGACTCAACAGCGGATTCAGCGGAGGGCTGTACGACCCGTCGTACCGGGTGCCGGGCGTCTGGCCCGGAGGGTTGGCGGACCGATCCGGCTTCAAGGCCGGCGACCGTGTGGTCAGCGTCGAAGGCCGGCCGGTCGAGCAGCTCGGCATGGAATCACGCTGGCCCAGGGCGCTTCTTCCCGGCATCGGCGAGTCGCGGCGGTTTGTGGTCGAACGGGACGGCCAGCAGATTGCCCTTGATGTCGTGTTCCCGCCACCGTCGACGGAGGCGGTCGGCAACAGGGTGAGAGCCGGCCTGATCGGGCTCTTCTTTCTCGGTTGCGGGCTGTGGGCGTTCCTCACGGTCGACTCCCCTCATGCGCGCACGCTGAACCAGATCGGGCTGACTGCCGGCGTGGGTGCGTCGGCGGGTCTCGGGCCGAACCTGGGCTGGTGGAGCGGTGTCCAGGGGCACGTGTCTACGGCAGCGAGCGCGCTCCTGCTGATCCTCCTGCTTCGCTTCTTCGTCACGTTCCCGGTGTCAAAGGCCGTCAGCAGGAGCCGGCTGGCCGCCTGGATCGTCTACGGCGCGTGGGGGTGTCTCGTCGCGTTTCTGCTTGTCGAACTGGCCGTGCACCCGGCCCTCTACTACAGCACGGGAACCGTGGCCTCCCCGCTCTCCTCCGCCTCCCTCCTCCTGACCGTCGCGGCGATCGTGCACACCTTCTGGAAAGGGCCCGCTGCGACACTCCGGGCGTCCGGCATGTACTGGGTGCTCGGTGGTCTGCTGCTGGCCATCGCGGGGATGGCGGTGACGCCGATGATTGCCGGGGGCGCGTGGGCCTGGCTCCAGGCGGTGCCCGTTCTGGCCGTTCCGCTGTCGATGGCGCTCGCCGTCCGGCTGAAGGGCACAAGCCGATCAGGTGATAAACCGCAACTGGCGTGAGATCGCGGCGAGTGCCTGAGCCTGCCGCTCGCGGAACACCGCCTCGTTGATCTCGAAGAGGTTGTGGCCCTTGGTGTCGATGGAGATGATGAGAGGGCCGAACTCCTTCACGCGGCACACCCACAGCGCCTCCGGCATGCCGAGGTCGAGCCACTCGACACGCTCGATGGCTTCGATCGAGGTGGCCGCGAGCACGGCGCAGCCGCCGGGGAAGACGCAGTGCAGCGCCTGATGCTCCCGGCAGCCGGCCGCAGTCTCAGCTCCCATCCCGCCCTTGCCGACGATGAGCTTCACGCCGGTTTCGGCGATAAACCGGCGCTCGTAGCGCTCCATACGCATCGAGGTCGTGGGCCCGACGGACACCATGCGCCAGCCGTCGCCGTCCTTCGTGACGATGGGGCCGGCGTGAAAGATGGCGTTGCCGCGCAGGTCCACGGGGAGCGCCCGGCCCAGCTCGATCAGGCGCCGGTGGCCGACGTCCCGGCAGGTGACCAGCGTGCCGTTCAGGTACACCACGTCGCCAACGGTGAGGTCGGCGATTTCCTCGCTCCCGATCCGGGTGGTGAGGATGCGTTTCACAGGCTCACCCCCTTGTGCGAGAGGATCTCGTAGGAGAGATCGGGCTGGATGCGGATGGTCCCGCGCCGGTGCGCCCAGCATCCGACCGAGACGGCGACGCCGATGGTCGACGGGTGGCGCGCCGAGGCCTCGATGTGGACGCCCATCACCGAACAGCTGCCGGAGAGGCCCTGCGGCCCGATGCCGAGGTCGTTCAGGCCCTGCTCGAGGAGGCGCTCCATTTCAGCCGCCCGCGGATCGGGGTGGCGCGTCCCGATGGGCCGCAGGATGGCCAGCTTGGAGAGGACGGCGGCCGTCTCGACGGAGGTGGACACACCCACGCCCACCAGCAGCGGCGGGCACGCGTTCACCCCGTGGGACGTGATCACGTCGAAGACGAACTGGGCGATGCCCTCGTAGCCCGCGGCCGGCATCAGCACCTTGGCTGCTCCGGGCAGGCTGCAGCCGCCGCCGGCCATGTACACCTCGATCGTGCACGCATCATCGTCGGCAACGATCTCCCAGTGTACCCAGGGGATGAGCGTGCCGGTGTTTGTGCCGGTGTTCTTCTCGATGAAGGTCTCCACGGCGTTGTGGCGCAGCGGCGCTTCCCGTGTGGCCTGGCGCACCGCATCGGTGAGGATGGCCTTGAGTTCCCCGAGCAGCGGGAAGCCGGCGCCGGCTCTCACGAAGAACTGCAGGGCGCCGGTATCCTGGCAGCAGGGACGGTCCAGCCGGTCCGCCTTTTCTAGGTTGTCGAACATCGCGTCGTACACGATCTTGGAGAGCGGCTTCGTCTCCTTGGCGCGAAGCTCCGCCAGTTTGTCGAGCACGTCCTGGGGCAGGCGTTTGGCGACGTAGCCGGTGAACCTCGCCATGAGGTCGGTGAGAACCTTCCCGGCTTCGTGCTTCTCGATCGGCGGCCCAGCGGCGGGGGTCTTCGCGGTCGCGTCGTGCTGCACGGTTGTCATCGTTGTCGTGCCTTCAGGGTCTCGCGGCCATGAGGTACGGGTAGCCCACGCCCAGGTAGACCGCGATAAAAATCAGGCCGAACACCGTGGCGAGCGTCCAGTACGCCTTGCGGCTGATGTACCCACAGCCGTAGTAGATCGGGCTCGGGCCGGTGGCGTACGGGGTGAGGATGCCCATGAGGCCGAGCGTGCCGCACAGCAGGATGGCCAGCGTTTTCATCGGCATGCCGGGCACGGCGGCTGCGGCGGCGAGGATGACCGGCAGAAGGGCCGTTGTGTGCGCGGTGAGGCTGGCGAACATGTAGTGGATGAAGTAGAAGAGGAGCACGAAGCCGACGACCAGCGCGCCGACGGAGAAGCCGGACATCGAGGTGGCCGCGGCTCTGGCGAACCAGCCGAGGAAGCCGACCCTGGCGAGGCCGTCGGCCATGGCGACCAGCGTGGCGAACCAGACGAGGACGTTCCAGGCAGCCTTGTGGCCGATCACGTCCTCCCAGCTGATCACTCTCAGAAGCACCATCAGCGACAGAGCCATCAAGGCGACGGTGGTCGCGTCGAAGCGCCTGGCGCCGAAGATCCACAGCAGAAGCGCGAAGATCGCGAGGCCGCCCATGATCAGCTCGGGGCGGGTGATCGAGCCCATCCTGGCCAGTTCCTGCCCGGCCCACCTGGGCGCGTCGGTGCTTTCCTTCACCTCCGGCGGGTAGATGACGTAAACGAGGAGGGGGCAGACGACGAAAAGAATCGCGCAGGCCGGGGCGAGCGCTGTGAACCACTCGATCCAGTCGACGGTGACGTTCGAGGTCTTCCTCAGGATGTCGAGCGCCAGCAGGTTCGGCGCCAGCGCCGTGAGGAACATGCTGCTGGTGATGCAGGTGGTGGCCATCGCGACGTACATGATGTAGCCGCCGATCCTGCGCGGCCGGCTCTCGGGCGTGCTCCCGTAGAGAGGCGGGATGTTCTTGATGACCGGGAAGATGATGCCGCCACTGCGCGCGGTGTTGGACGGCGTGAACGGCGCGAGCGCGAGATCCGCGATCGCCACCGCGTAGCCGAGGCCGAGCGTCTTCCTGCCCAGCGCTTTGATGAGGAGGAGCGCGATGCGCCGGCCGAGGCCGGATTTCTCGTAGCCCAGCGAGAACATGTAGGCCGCAAAGATCAGCCACACCGTGCCGTTCGAGAAGCCGGACAGCGCGAAGCGCAGGCTGTCGGCCGCCGTGGGCGTCGCGCCCGCCTCGCCCGGCACCATCATCGCCGCCGCGGCGACGGTGACGCCCAGCAGGCCGATGGCCGCCGTCGGGATTGGCTCCAGGATCAGCGCCAGGATCACGGTCACGAAGAGCGCGAAGTACCGCCAGGCCATCGCGTCGAGGCCCGTGGGGACGGGCGCGAGCAGCACCACCCCGCCGAGCACCAACGGGGCGACGGCTTTCCAGTCGAGCTTCACGGCAGGGTCCCAGACAGTCTGAATTTAGCTGCGGCCGGCGGTTGTGCCGCCGGCTTGAGACGGATAGTCCCGGGTGTGACGCCCCGGTGCCGGACGTGATGACAACGGAAGCCCTCGCTTCTTGCGCGTCAGTGTACCCGATTCGCGCCGCACCCGCCCCGCACCACCGACCACTGGCCACTGACGACCGGCCACCGGCGACTGACTGCGCGCGGTTTTGATCCCACTGTAGGGCGGGGCTTCAGCCCCGCCGTGAGGCAGGGGGCTTGAAGCCCCCTGCCAGTACGGCGGACCTGAAGGTCCGCCCTACCGACCACTGGCCACCGACCACCGGCCACTGATATGTTGTGCCAGTCAGTTCGTTCCCGATCCTCGACGCCCGCAGGAGGGAGTGAAGATGTCTGGACGATCAGGACGCGCACGTGTTGCTGCCGGGCTTCTCGTCCTGTTGACCGTCTCCGTCTGCATCGGCGTCGCGCAGACCGACGGCGCGCCCTACACGAAGGCGCAGTTCGTCGCCAGGATATCGGACTACTTCGGCTGGCCGCACCCGAACGACTACAACGACGTCTGGAAGGTGCCGCTGACGCCGCTCAAGGACGTGAAGACCGACGACCCGCACGGCCGGCAGATCGAGGTTGCCATCGAACAGGGAATCGTCGCCGCTGACACGGAAGGATACTTCCACCCCAACGGAACGATCTCCCGCCAGGATGCCGCTGTCGTATTTGCCAGGGCCTTCAAGGTTCCCGCTTCGGCCGCCGACGCGGCCGGCAAATTCTCGGACAGCAAGAACATCAAGCCGGCGGCTCGCGAGAGCGTGAGCGCCCTGGTCGCCTTGGGCTACATGCCGGGCAGGACGGCAACACAATTCGCCCCTGACGACCCGATCACGGCCGCCGAGGCCGACGCGGTCTTCAACAAAATCACGAGCACGGTGGTCTCGCCCGTTCAGGCGTTGCCCGTGCAGAACGCGGTCGCGCCCAGGCGCTACATCAAGCTGTTCTGCCCGACGCCGGGAGCCACCATCTACTACACGACCGACGGCACCACGCCCACTTCAGCAAGCGCGGTGTACACCGTTGCCGCCAAGGGGCACATCAACGAGATGCTGAGCGGGAGTCAACTGCCCGAACGGGTTGTCGTCTACAAAGCAATCGCGGTGAAGAGCGGTCTGGCGGCCAGTCCGGTGCAGACGTTCACATGGCGGCTCAATCGACCCCAGGCGGCGCCCTTTCAGCATCTGTTAATTCAGCCGAAGACCGCGACGAGCCCTGCTGTCTATCGTATCTGCAACGATGCGGAGTCCGTCCGCGCGATGGCGTGGTACATCGAGGGGCAGAAGTCGGGCGTCCTCTTTGACGCCCTGCAGACCGGGCCCGATGCGGCCAATCTGAAGCAGTATCTGGACAAGAACATCGCCAGAGTCCCCTACATCCTGATCATCGGCCACGAGCATGGCGACCACGATGCGCAGGCGCCGAACTTCCTCAAGGCGGCCGTCCCGGTCTACGCCAACCAGCGGGGATGGCGTTCGATGGGCGGCGGGGGCGGGCCCTTTGGCGCGTTGTTTGCCGATCCCGCCGATCAGGCCAAGGTCAGAGACGTCGATGAAGGCGACGTCTTCCATCTGGGCGGCTCCGATCTGCACGTCTACGCCCTGCCCGGGCACGCAAACGGCCTGGTCATCCTTCAGGACAAGGCGAACGGCCTGATCTTCGCGTCCGACATCTACGGATGCACGAGGGCGGGCTCCGCGGACAATGTGGGTGTCTCGGGGGTGAGGGCGGATCTGCTGCTGTCGCTGGCGCAGCAGGTCTATTCCGCCTACACGAAGGACGGCGGAAAGACGACGCGGCTGTTTACGGGGCACGACGAGACTCCCCTGGCGGACGTCAACCTGAGGCTGTTCGAGCGGGCGCTCCAGCAGGTGGTGGACAACGGCGAGGCGGGCTGCTCGCCCACGCTGCGCGGCAACAACGACGCGCCCAACAGCCGCACGACGCTGGTCGGGGATATGTGGAGAGACGGCACGCGCTGGATCGCCCTCAAGCTGGCCGGCGTGATGGGGGACGCAACCGAGTACCTGACCTCCACCCCCATCAACTACAACGGCAATGACGGGCATCTGAGGTACTCGGTCCTGAGCAACATCGAGATTGAAGGAGGAAGCCTTGTCGGCACGACGGTCAGCTGGCAAGCGACTCCGCCTCCCTTCACCTGGGCCGGAAGTCAGAAGACCGTGCCGATCTCGCTGCCGAACAAGTTCGACCCGTGGACCTACGACTACGCGATCAAGGTGCCGCAGGCCAGCAAGGCCATCACGATTGTTCCCGTCTCGATGTCCACGAAGATCAGATCAATGACCCTGAACGGCAAGCCGATTGAGTCACGATCGAGGAACACGGTTGCGGTCTCGAACGGCGCCGTGATCACGATACGCGTGGTCGCTCCGGATGGCACGACCACGAGCACGTACACGTTCAGGGTGACCCGGTAGAAACGGCGTCAAGACGTGTACGGCGGCCCTTCGGGGGCGCCGTACTCGCCGGGGGCTGAAGCCCCCGGCGTCACGGCGGGGCTAAAGCCCCGCCCTACGGAACTCTCGATTAGTCGTATCGTAGCGCGACGATGGGGTCGACGCGCATCGCGCGCCACGCGGGGACGGCGCAGGCGGCGAGCGCGATGAGCACGAGCAGGCACGACACGGCCGCGAACGTCGGGAGGTCGTTGGCAGCGACGCCGAAGAGGAGCCCCCGAATCAGGCGCGTCAGCCACAGCGCCGCCCCCAGGCCGGCGAGTACGCCGACGGCAATCAGCTTCGCCGCGTACCCGATGATGAGCTGCAGGAGCTCTCGGCGCCCGGCCCCGAGCGCAATCCGGATGCCCAGCTCGTGCTTCCGTTGCGCGACCAGAAACGCCATCACGCTGTAGAGGCCGACGGCGGCAAGCGCCGCGGCCAGCACGGCGAACGATCCCAGCAACCACGCCTGCAGGGTCGTGTCCACACAGCCGTCCGCGATCACCTCGTCCATCGTGCGCGGATCAACGAGGGCGAGCGTCGGGTCCAACACGCTCACCTGCGCGCGAATCGGCGCGACGAGCGCCATCGGTTCGCCGACGCTCTTGACTGCCAGGATGCCAGGCGCGGGGCTGTCGAGGGCCCCGGGGAAGGGGAAGTAGGCCTGGGGTAGCATGCCGTCGCGGATCTCGCGAGCCGGCACGTCGCCGGCCACGCCGATGACCTGAACGGTCAGAGAGCCGCCGAGAATGAACGTCCTGCCAATCGGATCGTGGCCACCCGGCCACACGAGATCCGCCATCTGACGGCTGACGATGGCCGGCCAGGAGAGACCCTTGAGCGACTCCACGTGCGGGCTGGGGGACGAAAGCACCTCGCTGGCCTTCAAAGCCACAGCGGCTGCCTGATCCTCGTCGCGCGCTGAGAAGGCTCTCCCCCGTTGCAGCGGAATCCCGAATGCGTGGAAGTAGTCCGCCGAGACGTAGTTCCATTCAAACAGCTGGTTCCTGAGACGCGCGTCGTCCTGGCCAGGCACGGTGATGATGTAACCGTTGCTACCGCCCTCGAGGGGAATCCGCGTCGAGAACGAGGCCGCCCGGACGCCGGGAATCACGCGCACACGTTCCAGCAGGCGATCAAAGAACGCCCGGCGGTCGAGCGCAGTCGAGTACTTCGTTGGCGGCAGGTTGATGCCCATGGTGACGACGTTGCCTGTGTCGGCGCCGATCTCCGCGTGGCGCATCCGATCGAAACTGCGGAGCAGCAGGCCGGCGCCGACGAGCAGCGCCAGCGACACAGCGATCTCGACCACCGCGATCGTGTTGCGCAGCCGCCGCGCCCGACTTCCGGTTCCGCCGGTTGCCTGGCTGCCTGATTTGAGCTCCTCGCTCAACCCGACGGCGGAGGACTGAAGCGCCGGGAGGACGCCGAAGAGGAGGCCCGTGAGGACGGCCGCGGCCAGGGTGAACGCCAGGACCCCAAGGTCGATTCGAATGGGGTTCACGAGCGGGACTGGCAGCGACTTGAGCGACCCGAGGAGCCCGACGCCCCACCATGCAGCAGCGAGCCCGGCGCCAGCGCCCGCGAGGGCGAGCAGCACGCTCTCGGTCAGCAGTTGGCGCACGACCCGCCCCCGGCCCGCGCCCAGCGCCGCGCGTATGGCCAGCTCGCGGCGGCGCCCGCTGGCCCTGATGAGCAGCAGGTTCGCGACGTTGGCGCACGCCACCAGCAGCACGAGCCCGACCGCGCCGAGCAGGATCAGCAACGGCTCCCGCCAGGCTCGCGTGAGCTGCTCCTTCATGGGCACGACCGCCGCCCCGATCTTCTCGTTCGAGTCGGGATACTGCTGCTCGAGCCGCCTCGCGATGACCGTCAGGTCCGAAAGTGCCTGGCTTGCGGTGACGCCGGGTTTCAGGCGGGCAACGCAGAGGTAGCTGTGTGAGCCGCGCGGCCCCAGCTTCTCAGGAGAGATGTCTAGCGGCGTCCACACCTCGGTGCCGTTGGGGTAGTTGAACCACGATGGCATCACGCCCGTCACCGTGTGCTTCTCCGAGTCCAGCTCGATCGACTTGCCGACAATCGCGGCGTCGCCGCCGAAGTGGCGCTGCCAGAACCCGTAGCTCACGACTGCCACTCGCGCGTCCCCTCCCGCGGTGCCCTCTCCCTGCGCGAAGGTCCGTCCGAGCATCGCTGGTACGCCGAGCACCTCGAAGAAGTTCGCCTCGGCCGCGATGGCGAGGGCTGAAACGGCCCCGCCGTCGCCGCTCAGATTGGCGCGGCGGTAGTACTCGACCAGAGACATCGCTTCCAGCGTCTGGTTCTGGGCCCTCCAATCCAGGTAGTCCGGCCCGGCGAAGGGGTAATTCCCCGGCGCGGCTTCCGTCTCGAAGAGCCGGACGAGCCGATCCGGCTCGTGGAACGGCGGCGGGCGCAGCAGAACCGCGTTGATGACGGAGAAGATGGCGGTGTTGGCTCCGATGGCCAGGGCAAGCGTCAGAACTGCGACGGCGAAGAATCCCGGCGCCTTTGCGATCGTTCGGAAGAAGTACCCGATGTCCTGAAGAAAGCCGCGCATGCGCCCGCCTCCCATCGGCACACAGACAGTCTCCGACGCAGACTCCTGACCTGCCGTGTTAGACGTAGCGGCAGAGGGCAACGTTCGCCAGGGGAGCGGGGCTCAGACTGCCGGAACGAGGAGGGTCGCCGCCCGCGGCAGGGGCGCAAAGGCCGCGAACACGTCCTCAGGCGCCCTTCCGGGGCCACGTCCACGCGAACCACGTCACGAGCGCCGTGGCGGCGGCGGATGTCCCCACGAGCAGGACGTGATGAGCCGTCGGTTCCTCGTAGGGGCCACCCGGCAGGACCGGCACGCCGCAGACGAGGAAGTGGTAGATATTCAGCAGCGTCAGCAGGGCGCCGGCCACGACGTTCGCCCAGCGATTGGCCTGTGTCCCTGCCGCCATGCTGACCATGGCCATCCACAGCGGCAGCAGCCAGAAGGCCGCCGTCGAGATCCAGTCGGTGGTCGCCGCCGCTGCGGCCCACTCGCCGGCCTTCTGCAGGGCAGTGGGGTCCAGCAGCATCAGGATCATGTGCGCCGACATGGCGACGGCTGCGACAATCCACAACACGGCGATTCTGGTCTGCCGCGGTAGGGTATCCACGATCGTTGCCCTCCTTGCTCTGTCGGATCGGTGCAGGCTTTCTTTGGCCGGCGTCGGTCAGGCTCGGGCCGAGGACCGGGAGGAACGCGCGAGGGACGCTCAGCCCGCGAGCTCACACCCGCGGCAGTCCCCCGGCCGGGAACGGCGCACGATAACGCACGTGCCGCGGCCGCCGCAACTGCGTGAGCGGGTACGTCTCGGGCGGGGAGGCCGCGCGCGGCGCGGCGACGTCGCGTTTCCGTGTCGCTACCGCCCGGCGGCGCCCGCTGATCTGGCGTCGGAGTATCCCGCCGGCGGGGTCATGTCGAACCGCGCGGGATCCACGTCGGCGTCGATCCGGATGTCCCTGATGTGCATCTGGTAGCCCGACGAGCCGGCGCCCTTGGGCGTCAGGTCCGCGTGGTCCAGCGCGCCGGAGTCCGCGTCGAGCCAGAGATCGAGCGACTCGAGGCCGTGCTCTCCCGGCATGCCCCCGCCAAGCACGCGATAGCCCACGAGCCGCCTGCCGTCCACCGTCCGCTCTCCGAGCCTCGAGTCGGGCGTTCGCGGCAGCGACGTGAGCTGCTCGACCAGGTCCGCCGTGCGGGCGAAGCCGTCGGGGCTCTTCTGCTCCCGCACGTACTGCCTCGATGCGTGCAGCAAGACCAGCTGAGCCCCAGAGCCGTCCATCCGAATCTCGATGCCCCAGGACGTTGTGACCCGCTCGTGGGCAGGGGCCAGGTAACTGAACTCCACGCTCACGAAGGGGGCCACCTCGATTGTGTACTGCACTGAGCGCGCCGCCGCGAGGCGCGAGACGGCCGCGGCATACACGCGGTTGCCGTTTGTGCCGCCGGCGAGAAAGACGATCGCCAGCACAGTGGCCAGCACCGTGGCCGCCGCGGCCCAGCGGAACGGTCGCCGTTGCAGGAGCGAAGCTGCCAGCTCGCGCGCGGGATGCCGCTCCTGGTCGAGACGGTTCCGGAACTCGGTGAACTGCTGCCGCATCCGCACCTCGACGTCGGCTGGGACCTCCACCTCAGTGCTCCTCCGAAGAACATCGTCGACGTCGTGATCGTCAGGCATGGGTCTTCTCCTGTGCGCCGCCGGAGGGCACGAGGTCTGACAGCAGCGCGCGCAGTCTCGCCCGGGCGCGCGCCACGTGCGTGCGGACCGTGACCTCGCGGCAGTGCATGGCGGCGGCGACGCCTTCGTAGGAAACGTTTCCCACGGCGTGCATGACGATGGCCGTGGCCTGGTTGCGGGAGAGCGAGGCGATGGCGCGCCGCACGCGGACGTGAGTCTCTGAGGCTGTCACGGCTTGCAGGGCGGAGGGCGCCGGATCGACCGGATCGATTGACGCATCCTCGCTGGTGAGCCACCGCAGGCGGCGATGTCTGCGGCGAAGGGCGTCCCAGGCCGCGTTGATGCAGATCCGGAGGACGAGCGCCTCGGGGTTCGGGTGGGTCTGCAGCCGATCCCAGCGGCGCCAGATCGCGGCGAGCGCCTCCTGCAGCGCGTCCTGGGCTTCGTCCGAATCCCTGACCACGCCCCAGATCGTGCGGATCATGCGCGTTTCGAGTGGCGCGATCAGTCGTTCGTAGGCCAGCTGCCGCTCGTCCATCGAACCCTCGCGGCGGCGTCCACCGCCGGCACCTGCCCGCTTGAGGCCGCCTTCAACCCGTAAACGCTTGCCGCCCTGTTTTTGTTGACGCCTGCCCTCACTTTCTGGTCATTCTCTGGTCATCACCACCTCCAGCACCAGTTCGAAGGACCCAGGTGCGGCAGGCGTCGACATCCGGAGCACGACCTTGTCGGGGTCGATTCTGGTGAACGTCTGCACGAGCACCGTGTCGTGCCAGTTCATCGCCAGCGTTCCGTCATCGAGGAACTGGCATGTGGCCGTCAGGAAACTGCCGGAGTTCTCGAACCACCAGTACCTCAGGACACCAACTTTCGTGTCCCAGGCGAAGATGCCGTGAGCCGCGCTTCCCGTCTCCGTCGAGTAGTCGAAGGTGACGTAGTGGTCGTTGAGCGCTCTCGCGAACCGCCCGGTTCCCGTATCGGAGCCGGCCTCGGCGAGGCTGCTGTTCGGAATGTGGTACTCGAGGCGCCAGTCGCCCAGGAGGAAGCCGAGCCGTTCGATCGCAGGTGCAGTCATGTCAGCCTCCCAGCCATCTGTCAGCAGAGTCTCCGTGAGTATGGCAGCGGAGGGGGCGCGGTTGTCCAGTCAGCCGGGTTGTGTGGGATGCGGCGCTGAGCATCACTCCGTAGACCTGGTTTCAAAACCCTCAGGCGGGTGGCGGCGAGCGGGGCCGCCCCGCCCGCCGCGCAGGGCCGTCAGCCGTGGCGATGTTTGTCGGCCCGAGGACGGGTGGGGCTGCTCACCGACAGGACCCGAACAGCGACAGGCGGGGTTTTGAAACTGGATGTGGCAGCTCGCGCACTACTGTCGGCGCGGCAACGGCCGCGCCGCCAGGCTCCTTCCTGACCCTCCCTCACCCGCACCACCTGGCGTGCCGCACCGGGCGCGAATCAGCCTATACTTGCCGGACTCCGTACGGACGGGAGACAGCCATGCTGATGCTCGCCTGGAAGATCCTCAAGATCTCCCTTCTCGTCATCCTCATTCTCATCGTCGTGGCCGTCGCCCTCGCTGCTCTCTGGGCCCACCGCCAGATGTCGCCGCGGGACGTCTGGACGGCGCGCGCGCGGTGGCCGAAAACGATGACCTTCGAGGCAGCCGACGGGGCCGCGCGGGATCTCGTCTCGAAGATGACGCTCGACGAGAAGCTCAACGAGATGGCAGGCTCGGGCATGACGCCCTTCAACCTGTCGCTGCTCCTTCGCGGCGGCTTCGGCCCTGCCTACTCCGGCGGCAACGAGCGCCTTGGCATTCCACCGCTGTCGTTCACCGACGGGCCGCGCGGCGTTGTCAACGGCCGCTCAACCGCCTTCCCGGTCGCGATGGCCCGGGCCGCCACGTGGGATGTCGACCTCCAGCGCCGCGTGGGCGACGTCATCGGCCAGGAGGCCCGCGCCCAGGGCGCGAACTACTGGGGCGGCCTCTGCCTCAACATCGTCCGCCACCCGTCGATGGGGCGCGCCGAGGAAACCTACGGCGAGGACCCCTGGCTGACCGGCGAGATGGGCGTCGCCATCCTCACCGCGGTTCAGCGCCACAACGTCATGGCCTGCGCCAAACACTACGCGCTGAACAGCATGGAAACGGCCCGCTTCAAAATCGACGTGACGATCGACGAGCGGACGTTGCGCGAGGTGTACCTGCCGCACTACCAGAAGGCGGTCGAGCACGACGTGGCGAGCTTCATGAGCGCGTACAACAAGGTGCGCGGCGAGTGGTGCGGCGAGAACCGCTACCTGCTGACCGACGTGCTGCGCGGGGACTGGGGCTTTCGCGGCCTCGTCACCTCCGACTGGGGCAACGGCGTCTACGACGCCCAGCGCGGCGTGCACGCGGGCCTCGATATCGAGATGCCATCGCAGAAGGTCTACGGTGAGGGTCTCAAGAAGCTCGTCGAAGCTGGAACAGTCCCGCAGGCCGAAATCGACGAGAGCGTGCGCCAGATCGTGCGGACGAAGCTCCTGTACCTCACCCGCGAGGATCCACAGGAGTACCCGCGGAGCCTTGCCGCATCGCCCGCTCACACGGCGCTCGCGCGCGAGGTGTCCGAAAAATCGATGGTCCTGCTGAAAAACGACGCGTCACTGCTCCCGCTCGACAAATCACGCGTCAAGAAGCTCGCCGTCGTCGGTCACCTGGCCGACGCCGCCAACATGGGCGATCACGGCAGCAGTAACGTCAACCCTCCCTACGTCACGTCGGCCCTGAAGGGCCTGCGCGACCACCTCGGATCGGGTGCGGCCGTCCTGCACGCGGACGGCGCCGACCTCTCCGAGGTCAGCCGCATCGCCAGAGACGCCGACGCGGTGGTTGTGGTGGCCGGCACCCGGTGGGACGAGGTGGGCGAATACGTGCCCGGCAGCGAAGACGGCAGGAGGCCCAGCGGGCCGGCACAGAAGGGGGGGATGAGCGTCAGGATGCCGCTCATGCACCCAATCGAGATCTCGGGCGGCGACCGCGTCCCGCTTTCGCTCAAGCCGCGCGATCTGAGCGTCATCCGCGCGGCGGCAAGCGCCAACCCTCGCACGATCGTGGCGCTTGTCGGCGGCAGCGTCTTCACCATGGAGGAGTGGCGGCAGGAGGTTCCGGCGATCCTGATGGCGTGGTACTTCGGAATGGAGGGAGGTCACGCGCTTGCGCGCGTTCTCTTCGGCGACGTCAACCCGAGCGGGAAGATGCCGCTGACCACGCCCAAAGACGACGCGCAACTGCCGCTATTCGACGAGTTCGCCGACTCCATCCAGTACGGCCCCTACCACGGCTACACGCACTTCGACAAGACAGGACAGGAACCGGCGTTCCCGTTCGGCTACGGCCTGAGCTACACCAGCTTCGCGTACAGCAACCTCAGAGTCTCGACACCCACCGTGCCGCCGGACGGACGAGTGGATGTCGCCGTCGACGTCACGAACACCGGCACGCGCGCCGGCGACGAGATCGTTCAGCTGTACTTCGGGTTCGAAGGATCGAAGGTCGAGCGGCCGGCAAAGCTGCTGCGCGCCTTTGCGAAAGTCGCCCTGGCGCCGGGCGAGACGAAGACGGTGCCGCTCAGCGTCGCCGTGAAGGACCTGGCCTGGTACAACGTCGAGACGAAGGGCTGGGAGACTGAGCCGACGACGTACAGCGTGCTCGTGGGGCCGTCGTCGCGCGGGAGCGATCTGCTGAAGGCTGGCTTCAGCGTGGCACCTGCCCCCGCGCGGTAGCCGACGGCGCCCAAGGCGCGGCGATCGAAGCGCGTTGGGCGCCGCGCCGCGCTTCCAGGGTCCGAATCACCGCTACTTCGCCTCGAGCTCGCGCAGCCAGTTCGCTGCGAAGACCCGCGCCGCTTCGATCGACGGCTTTCCGGCGCGGTAACAGCGCTTCCACTCCGCCGGCTTCGTCTCGTAGGCCGGATCCGCAAAGCAGGAGAGTTGCTGCCCACTCTTCCTGCACGGCACCAGTTTCGCCCCGAAGTCGACGGTCGCGGAGAACGCCAGGAAGTCGCGCAGCCGTCTCGCGAGTGCCATCCGGAAGTCGGCGGGATAGTCGACCTCCCACTTGGCATGATCGTCTTTGACGCGCTGATCCTCGACTTCCAGCGGCTTGCGCAGCTCCGCGCGGGCGGCCGGATTGTCGTAGCGGGCCCGATCCGTCTCCATGTTCTTGATGCGCTCCTCGGTGCGCTTCCGCTCGGCCTGCTGCTGCTCGGGCGTCTGGCGCGGCGACGGCGGCGCCTCGAGCCGCTTCTTCTCCGTCGCGATGCGCTGATCCAGGAGGGCCTGGCGCCGGGTAAGTTCCTCCTCGGCCGTCCACTTCCGGCCCATCGACAGCCGCGGCTCCGCGCTGGTGCGCGCGCTCGCGTACCGCTTCGCGAACTCGGGCGACTCGGTGTACTCCTTTGTCCATGTCAACGCGCCGCCGATCAGGGCAACGCGCGCTTCGGCCGTCGCGGCCTTGAGGAACGCGGCCCTGGCCGCATCCTGGTAAAGCTGCCCGGTGCTCATAACCTCGAGCAGCGCGGCCTTGGCTTCGTTCGGTCGCACGCCCAGCGTCGCCAGTGCGTCCTGGGCCGCGAGCGCGGCCGCAAAGAGCGCGGAGCCGACGACCATCACCGCCACACGCCGCGTCAGCATTGTCCTTCTCCTTCTCCTAGAACCCACCTTCCACGACGACGGCCCGGAAGCCGTCGCAGGTAATCGTGCCGCTGACGTTTGACCCGTTTGCGGCCGTGGCGTTCACCGTGAACGTGCCGCCGGCGCCGGCCGGAACGAACGTCACGGCGCCCGATCCCTTCGGCGACCCGCCGTCCTTCGTCTTGACCGTGCTCGCGGCATATGTCCTGCCGCCGCGCTGGAGATGCAGCGTGAACATCTCTCCCGACCCGTTTGCCGGCCGCCAGAACGCCAGCGACACGCCACGCGTCGCGTCACGCTGCGCGATGCTCCACAGCTGCGCCGGGACCGAGTAGATGTACCCGTTCGGCTCGTGCGTGCAGGTCGCCCGGCCGGTGAAGCGGTACGACTCGCCACCCGCCTGAAGCGCGATCGTGATGGCCACCGTGTCGTCCCCTGGCGTATCAGCCGCGCGGGGTGTCGGCTGCTGGGCCGCAGCGACCGAGGCGAACAGCAGAATCCCGCAGAGGCCCAGACCGATCGTTGATGAGTGCGTCATGACTTCCTCCTCTCGTTCTTTAACGCGACAGGTCGTGCGATTCGGGGCCAACGGGCCGGGCGAGCGCGGGAACAGGGAGGATTTCGCCGGACGTGTGACCGCGCCGGCGCGGGCAGGATCTCGGAGCTGGAGGCGGCGGGCGCGTTTTCCTCAGGCCGGACAGGCTGGGGCCTCCGCCCGCCCGACTTGCGCCTACGCGAACTTCACCAAATCCCAGGGTTGGCGGTACTGCCGGAACAGGAACCTGTTAGCTTCCGCGTCTTCCTTGAACTGCCACGCGGCGCCGTCCCAGGTCAGCTTGCGGCCGGTCCACGCCGCGACGTTCCCCATGCAGCAGATGGCCGTCGCGCGCACGCCCACCTCGATGTTCGCGAACGGATCCGTGCGGGTGCGCACGCTGTCCACGAAGTGCTTCGTGTGGAGCGGCGTGGGCTCGTCTTCGTTCATGTGTGTCCACTCGAGAGCGGCGGCCGGGGCAAGCGGAGCCGCTGCCACTGCTGCCGCCGCGTCCCTTCCCCCGCGGCCCGCGCCGCCACGCGGTTCCGGATACAGCTCCATCCCGATGCGGTCGACGAAGAGCGTGGCTTGCGTGCCGTAGAACGCCATCCCGTGGGGCCGGTCGTCGGTTCCGCGCATGCCGTAGTAGCGCTGGCCGGGGGTGCGCCCGCCGAGGCCGTGGCCGTTGAAGATACACGCCTCGTAGCTGAGGATGAAGGTCGGGTACTCGTAGGTCGCCTGCTGGAAGTCGTAGATGTCCCCCGCGCGGGTCTTGTCAAAACGCCGCGCCGATGAGGACACCTTCAGCGGAATCTCGGCGCCCATGATCTGGTGGACCGAGTCGAACCGGTGGTTGCCGTAGTCGCTGATGATGCCGTTGTTGTAGTCCATCCACGAACGGTAGCTGAGGCGGCTGCTGTTGAAGGGCACCTTGGGCGCAGGGCCGAGCCAGGCGTCCCAGTCCAGCTCCGCCGGCGGTTCGCTGTCCGGGGTGGAGGCGCCGCCGCCCGAGCGGCTCATGTAGTTCCAGACGCGCACAAAGCGCACCTCGCCGATCGTGCCGCCCTGCACGATCCTGGCGGCTTCGGCCATATGATCGGCCGCCCGGTGCTGGGTTCCGACCTGGACGATGCGCTTGTGGCGGCGCACCGCGTCGATCATGGCCTTCGCCTCGCGCAGCCGGTACATCGCCGGCTTCTCGAGGTAGACGTCCTTGCCGGCGCTGCACGCCAGAATGAGCATCTGGGCGTGCCAGTGGTCGGGGGTCGCGATGATGACGGCGTCGATTCCCTTGTCGTCCAGCAACTTCCGGAAATCCCTCACCGTACCGGCCTGGGGCGCCCACCGCTTGGCCGAGGTCATCCGGGACTCGCGGACGTCGCAGACCGCGGCGATCTCCACGCTCCTCGGTTCCTTGAGTCGCGCATCCAAGTTCCCGTCGTGGTAGTTGTCCGGTGCGACAGCCTGAATGTCCTCCGGCGTGCCGCGCATGAGCCGGGCATCGAGCGTCCCGCGGCCGCCGCATCCGATCAGGCCGACACGGAGCCTGTCGTTCGCCCTGAGCACCCGGCGGGCAGAGACCGCGCTCCAGACGGCAACGCCCGCGCCAGCCGACCTGCGGAGAAACTCCCGGCGTTCTACGGCAGGCTGTCTGTCCGTCATCACACACCTCCGCGGGCGCGATTGTACATCCTCGGTATCCCGCCCGGGGCCCGGCAAGGCTCGCCGAAACTCGGCGCTTCCGCATTGCGCTTCTTCATTGTTCTCCTTGACGGCTATCGGGTGTAGAATCCCCTCGGCTCGGTAGTCCGTGTCAGAGGTCCTGGGCTATACCAGGCCGGTGCGATACTCCATCTCAGATCGGGAGGCCTCAATGAGCGATTTTCAGTTCACCAGACGACATTTCTTTTTCGGAGCCCTTCTGGCCGGGGCTGTCCCGAGGGTCGGCTTCGGCAGTCAGCCTTCGCTGAAGGCGCTGGGGTTCAAGTCCTACAACGAGAAGATGAACATCGCGTGCATCGGCCTCGGCATGCGGGGGCCGCAGATTCTGCCGGGGGCGGCGGCCAGCGAAAACATCATCGCGCTCTGCGACTGCGACGACAGCCGCGGCGCGGCGACCTACGCCTTGTACCCGAAGGCGACGAAGTACAGGGACTTCCGCCGGATGCTCGACACCGAGAAGACCCTCGATGGCGTGATGGTGGCCGTGCCCGACCACTGGCACACCCACATGTCCTTGGAGGTTATGCGGCGCAACATGCACGTGTACTGCGAGAAGCCGCTGACCCGGACCTTCTTCGAGGCGAAGCTGCTGGCCGACGCCGCGGCGAAGTACAAGGTCGCCACCCAGATGGGCAACCAGGGCTGGAACCACGAGGCCTGCAAGACGGCCTGCGAGATCTTCTGGTCCGGCGAGATTGGCGAGGTCCGCGAGGTGCACGCCTGGACCGGCGGCGGCGCGGGCGACCGGGGCTACCCGGCGAGCGGTCCGCCGGAGCAGCCGATTCCGGCAGGTTTTGACTGGGACATGTGGCTGGGTCCGCAGCCGATGCGTCCCTACAACGCGGATTACCGGGGCTGGCGCAGCTACATTGACTTCTCGTGCGGCGGCACGCTGGGCGACTGGCTCGTCCACTGCCTCGGCCCGGCGCACATCGCGCTCCGGCTCGATCTTGCCGACCCGATCAGCGTCGAATCGGTAAACGTCGTCGAGAGGAACGCCTTCCGGTGGCCGGCCAGCGACGAGGTCGTCTATGAGTTCCCGGCCCGCGGGAACATGCCGCCGGTGACGATCCATGCCTACCAGGCGATGCGCGGCGCTTTCAAGAACCCGCCCGGAATGGCGGAGGGTGAGCCGCTGCTGCCGCAGATGGGCAATCTGGCCAAAGACAAGAACCGCCAGTTCCCGATGACCGGGGATGGCATGATGCTCGTGGGCGATCAGCTGGATGCGAAGGGGCAGGTTCCTCCGCGCGCGGCTCAGCAGGGCGGCGCCGGCCGCGCGGCCGGTGCGGCGGGCGGCCAGGGCGCTCGCGCGGGGATGCCGGGGGCTCCGGGCGGGATGCCGGGGGCTCCGGGCGGGATGCCGGGCGCAGCTGGCCAGGGCGCTCGTGCGGGGATGCCGGGGGCTCCTGGTGCGGCGGGCGGCCAGGGCGCTCGCGCCGGCGCGGCGGGCGGTCGGGGCCCCGCCGGGGAACGCGGCCCGGGCAACGGGTGCGTGTTCGTCGGCTCCAAGGGCTACCTGGCCACGGGCAGCCGCGGCGAAGGCGTCTTCCTGCTCCCGGCCTCGCGGTGGAATGACTACATCCTCCCGCCGCAGCTGCTGCAGCGCGGGATCAACCACCAGCAGGACTGGATCCGCGCCTGCAAGGGCGGCGCGCCGGGCGTGTCCGAGTTCGCCGTGGCCAGCAAGTACATCCAGTGGCTGGCGCTGGGCGCCGTGGCCCTGCGCGTTCCCGGCAAGCTGCTGTGGGACAGCAAGGCCCAGCGGTTCACGAACAACGAGGAAGCCAACAGGCTGCTCCGGCCGGTTGAGCGCAAGGGTTACGATCTGAAGGTGTAAGCGCCGGCGAGCCGGTCTCGCGACGCTCCGCCGCAGACAGTCTCAGGCCGCTCCGCAGATCCACACGGGGCGGCCTGATTTGTTTCCGACCGAACCGCTCATCGCCTCACAGCTCCTCTGGTCTCGGTTCCATGCCCTCGGCGTTCCACAGGAAGAAGGAAGAAAAGGGCACGCGGCCTGAGCGCCGAGCTGAGAACCGCCCTTGTGGCGCTATCCCGCTCGGCCGGCAACAAACTGGTGCAGCCAGTCCCTCACGGGCGGAAACTCCACCGGGTCCGATTCAAGCTTGAAGCCGCAGTCGGTGATGGTGTCAGGGAGCGTGGCGGGAGAGGTCTGGAACCACCAGGAGGCGACCACTCGCCCCGTACGCGTCTCCCTGAGTGTCACTTCAACCGTCCAACCGTAGGACTTCACCTGACCCTCACAACCGATGTAGGTTGCCGACTCGCTCACGTATTTGCTCTGCTCCCCCACGGAGGCGACGAGTTGGGTTTGCGAAATGGATGCTGGCCACCACTCGCGCGGCACCTGGTAAGTCCAGCTGTGTCTCGCCCCAGACCATGCGAGGAGCACCAGCGGGTGGGGGCCAGCCCCCGCGTAGGGCGCCGCGTCTGCGACCGCCTGTCCGGCCGTGACCGGAACCAACGCGTCGAGGACCGCCACGAATTGCGTCTCTGAGTGAATGAGCTCGAGCGTCGGCATCAGAGGCGACTCGCCTTTGTTGCAGGCGACGGCGCCCAGAAACGCCCACGCGAGAGTGACCGCCCGGCCCAACGTCCGCGTGGATCGGCACATCATTCCCTCTCCCCGGGGCGGCTGATGGAAGAAGCCGCCTCCCGTCAGAACGGAATGGCAATGCCAACCGAGCCCCGGAAGAAGCTCCACGCATCCCAGGTACCCGACTGCATTCCCCACCCCGGCACCTTCTCGGAGGGCCCAATCGGCAGCACGTACCGGGCGTCTCCGCGCACACCGATATGACGGTGCAGGAACAGCAAGATGCCACCTCCACCGTCCACGAAGAACATGTGCTTGGTGTCCTTCCACCCCACCGCCGCAAACTCTCTGATGCGACACCGCATCAGACCAACCCCGAATGCCAGGTACGGACGGAGCCGAGAGCGGCTGTCACCGGGCCACGCCAACAGTGCGCCGCGGACCGCGATCACGCCGTTCTTGCCCGAGGTTTGCTCTCGGCCGAAGAACTGCGGTGTCGCGCTAATGTCCAGCTCGAAGGAGGCACCCCCCGGGGCACCCGAATTGAGCGCGATGCCGAAGCCTCGTGGCTTCGGAGCGCTGTAGTCCTTGAACAGGTGGCCGCCTCCGCTCCAGTCGACGTAGCCGAAGACGTGGGCGACCGAGCGACCCGCCGGAGCCTCTTGGTCCGGTACTTGAGGCTGGCCGATCACGACCCGCGGCAGGAGTATCACAGCCCATGCAGCGACAAGGATGATCCGCTCGCGCATCTCGACTGCTCCCGAGAACAGGTGCCGGCCGACCCACTCGAACGAGCCCGAGAGGGACGGCGTGTTATGCGACCGGCCGGGGCCGTGCGTGCGTACGCTCGCGTGGTTTCCCAGCGACGACGGCGACTATAGCGAAGCGGCTCGGCAGACACAAGGGCGGCGTGCTGCTGCGCCAACGCTTGTTAGCGCGGAGTCCGACTACTCGCATACACTAGATGGGAGACCGCGATGGGGATGACCGCGTGGGAGCGTTCGCTCCCCGACGACTCGAATCCCAGGTCTGCTGTCTCGTATCGGCGACGGAATGTCCGTTCTCGCTGTCAAGTGGTTGAGTTATCGAAACGGTTCGCGGGAGCAGTGAAATGAGCACGGCACATGTGACGGGCCCCGACGGTCAGCCCGTCTTGCTCTACGACACCACGCTTCGGGACGGCAGCCAGCGCGAGGGGCTCACGGTGTCGCTGACCGACAAGCTCAAGATCGCGCGCCGCCTCGAGGCGTTCGGCATGCCCTTCATCGAGGGCGGCTGGCCGGGCTCGAACCCGAAGGACTCGGAGTTCTTCGCCACCGCGAGGACGATGACGTGGAGACACACGCGCCTGGCAGCCTTCGGCTTCACCCGGAACCGGGCCAACCGCGTCGAGAACGATGCGAACATCCGGGCGCTCATCGACGCGGGCTCTCCCGTCATCACGCTCGTCGGCAAGACGTGGCTGCTCCACGTCACAGGCGTCCTCGGCGCCACGCCCGAGGAGAACCTCGCCATGATCCGCGATTCGGTCGCCCACTGCCGCGCGGCCGGCCGTGAGGTCTTCTACGATCTGGAGCACTACTTCGACGGCTACCGCGACGATCCGGCCTACGCGCTCGCGTGCGCCCGCGCGGCGCGCGACGCGGGGGCCGCGACCCTGGTGATGTGCGACACGAACGGCGGGACCTTGACGGGCGACCTCGTCGACATGATCCGCGCCACGCGCTCGGCTGTCGAGGGCGACGCCGGTGCGCCCGTCGTCACCTGGGGCATCCACACGCACAACGACGCCGAGCTGGCTGTCGCCAACTCCATCGCGGCGGTCCAGGCCGGCTGCCGGCATGTCCAGGGCACGATCAACGGCTACGGCGAGCGCTGCGGGAACGCCAACCTCGTGTCGATACTCGCCAACCTGGAGCTGAAGACGAGCTTCCCGGTCGTGCCCTCCGGCAGGCTCGCGGAGCTCACGGACCTGGCTCGCTACGTCGCCGAGATCGTGAACCTCAACCCCGACGATCACCAGGCGTACGTGGGCCGGTCGGCGTTCGCGCACAAGGGCGGCATTCACGGCGCAGCCACCGCGAAGGTGGAGATGAGCTACCAGCACGTCGACCCGCGGCTCGTGGGCAACGAAAGCCGGCTGGTTGTCTCCGAGCTGGGCGGCAAGGCCAACACGCGGCTGCGGGCCGAGCAGCTCGGTCACCGGCTGGAAGGCGTCGTGGATCCCAAGGAGCTGAGCCAGCTGATCAAGCGCCTGGAGGCGGACGGCACCAGCTTCGAGGGGGCCGAGGCGTCGTTCGAGCTGCTCATCCGCCGGCACCAGCCGGGGTACGCCGCGCCGTTCGACGTGCTGGACTGCACGGTGCTCATCGAGCAGCGCCAGGGCCGCGAGCTGCACGCCGAGGCGACGGTCAAAGTGCAGGTGGCAGGCGAGGTGCTCCACACCGCAGCCGAGGGAAACGGCCCGGTCAACGCGCTCGATACCGCCGTGCGGAAGGCGCTCTGCGCCTTCTATCCGGTGCTCGACGCGGTGCACCTGGTCGACTACAAGGTGCGCATCGTGGACGGCGCGGCGGCGACGGCGGCACGAACGCGGGTGGTCATCGAGTCGGCGGCTGGGGGCGACACGTGGTCGACCGTCGGGTCGGACACGAACATCATCATGGCGTCGATGAAGGCGCTGACCGACTCGCTCGAGTACGCGCTGTGGAAGGGCGGCGCCGAGTTGCGCCGCCGCGATGAGCGGCACTTCACGACGCCGGCCTCTTCGTAGGGAACGAGCTGCGACGCGGAATCACGGTGGCGCGAGGCGGCACGCCAGCCCTCGAGCAGGACTCCGCAGGCCGTTCAGCCGACGAGGGCGCCGGCCGTCACCGCCTGTTCGCCAGCCAGCGGTCGATTGACTCCGCGGCCCCTCGCCCCTCCGCGATCGCCCATACCACGAGGGACTGCCCGCGGCGCATGTCCCCGGCAGCAAAGACGCCAGGGACGCTCGACATGAAGTCGGCGCCGGCCTGCACGTTGCCGCGCGCGTCGAGCGCGACGCCGAACTGCTCGATGGCGCCGCCTGTCTTCGGCCCGGCGAACCCCATCGCGAGCAGGACGAGATCTGCGGCCCAGACCCGCTCGGTTCCCGGCTCGGGCGTGAACGACGGGGGCGGGCCCACGCTGACGGTGTGCACCTCGCGGACCCGGCCGCCCTCGTCGCCTCCGAAGCGCAGCGTCTGAATGCCCCAGAGCCGTTCGCCGCCCTCTTCGTGAGAGGACTCCTCGCGGAGCAGGTGGGGCCAGCGAGGCCACGGCGTCGAGGCGGCGCGTTCGGTGGGAGGCTGCGGCATGATCTCGAACTGCCTCACGGACGCCGCTTTCTCGCGGAGGCAGGTGCCGAGGCAGTCAGCACCGGTATCGCCGCCGCCGATGATGACCACGTGTCGGCCCTCCGCGCCGATCCACTCTCGTTCCGGCACGAGGTCGCCCGCGTTCCTCCGGTTGACGAGCGGCAAGAACTCCATCGCGAAGTGGATGCCTGTCAGCTCCCGCCCGGGAATTGCGAGATCGCGCGGCGTTTCGGCGCCGCCGGCCAGGAGCACCGCGGCGTAGCGCGACCGCAGCTCGTCCGCCCCGATGTCAACCCCGACTTCGACCCCGGTGAGGAAGCGCACGCCTTCGGCTTCCATCTGCCGGAGACGCCGATCGATGAGGTGCTTCTCGAGCTTGAAGTCCGGGATGCCGTTGCGGAGGAGACCTCCGGCGCGGTCGGCCTTCTCGTAGACCGTCACATCATGCCCCGACCGCGCGAGCTGCTGCGCGGCCGCGAGGCCGGCCGGCCCGCTTCCGACGACGGCAACGGCGATCCCGGTCCTGGTGGCCGGGAGCTCCGGCTCGATCCAGCCATGCTCCCATGCGTCGTCGATAATCGCGCGCTCGATCGTCTTGACGGCGACGGCAGGCGCATTGATGCTCAGCACGCACGACGCCTCGCAGGGCGCCGGGCAAAGGCGGCCGGTGAACTCCGGGAAGTTGTTCGTCGCGTGCAGCCGGCGTACGGCGGCGCGCCAGCGGCCCCTGAAGGCCAGCTCGTTCCAGTCGGGAATCAGGTTGTTCAGGGGGCAGCCTGCGTGGCAGAACGGCACGCCGCAGGCCATGCAGCGCGCACCCTGCGTCGACACCTTCTCGGCCGGAAACCGCTCGACCACCTCGAGCCAGTCGTTGATCCGCTCGGTCGCAGGCCGCTTCGACGGGACCTCGCGCTCGTACTCGAGGAAGCCGGTGACCTTACCCACACGTCACCTCCTCCGGCCGGTACGACGACAGCGGGATGGGGTAGGGCTCCTGCTCGGAGAGCCGGGGCACGCCCAGCACGCGCTTGTAGTCGTGCGGAAAGACCTTCACGAACCGCGGGAGCACGCCGTACCAGTTCGCGAGAATCCACCGGGCGCGGCGGGAGCCGGTGTGCCGGGCGTGCTGCTCGATCCAGCCGTGCAGCAGGTCCACGTCCCTTGGATCGACCACCGACTCGAGGTCGACGATCGTCTTGTTGCAGAGGCGCTCGCGGAACATTCCCGTGTCGTCGATGACAAACGCGATGCCGCCTGACATGCCGGCGGCGAAGTTCCTGCCGGTCTCCCCGAGGACGATGACGAGGCCGTTCGTCATGTACTCGCACCCGTGGTCGCCGACGCCCTCGACGATGGCCGTGGCCCCGGAGTTGCGCACCGCGAAGCGCTCGCCGGCCACGCCGCAGAAGAACGCCTCCCCGCCGGTCGCCCCATACAGCGAGACGTTGCCGACGAGGATGTTCTCCTCCGGCACGAACTTCGACTCTCTCGGCGGAAAGACGACGAGGCGGCCGCCCGACAGGCCCTTGCCCACGTAGTCGTTCGCGTCGCCTTCGAGCGTGAGGGTGACGCCGCGGCAGAGAAACGCGCCGAAGCTCTGGCCGGCGCTGCCCGTGAGGTGGAAGCGGATTGTGTCATCGGGCAGGCCCGCGCTCCCGTACTTGCGCGCGATCGTGCCGGAGAGCATCGCGCCGACCGCCCGGTGGACGTTTCTGACCGGCAGCGAGCCCTCGACCGGGGTGCCGTGCTCGATTGCGGCGCGCGCCTGTTCGATGAGCGTGTGGTCGAGCGCCGCCTCCAGGCCGTGATTCTGGAGCGTGAGACGGCGCCGGCCCACGCGTCCCGGCGTCGGCGGGCTGTAGAGAATCGCCGACAGGTCCAGCCGACCGGCCTTCCAGTGGTCGATGCCCTCGCGCACCTTCAGGCGGTCGACGCGGCCGACCATCTCGTCGACGGTGCGGAAGCCGAGGCTGGCCATGATCTCCCGCAGCTCCTCGGCGACGAAGAAGAAGTACCGGATCACGTGCTCGGGCGTGCCGGCGAACTTCCGGCGCAGCGCCGGGTCCTGGGTCGCGATGCCGACGGGGCAGGTGTTGAGGTGGCACTTGCGCGCCATCACGCAGCCCATTGCGATGAGGGGCATGGTGGCGAAGCCGAACTCCTCGGCGCCGAGCAGCGCGGCCACGGCGACATCACGGCCGGTCTGCAGCTTGCCGTCGGTCTGCAGGACCACGCGGCCCCTGAGGTCGTTCATCACGAGCACCTGCTGGGCTTCCGCGAGGCCGAGCTCCCAGGGGACGCCGGCGTGGCGGAGCGACGTCAGGGGGCTCGCGCCGGTGCCCCCGTTGTCGCCGGAGATGAGGATCACGTCGGCGCGCGCCTTCGCCACGCCCGCGGCCACGGTGCCGACGCCGACCTGCGAGACGAGCTTCACCGAGATGCGCGCCGCCGGGTTGACGTTCTTCAGATCGAAGATGAGCTGCGACAGATCCTCGATCGAGTAGATGTCGTGATGGGGCGGCGGCGAGATGAGAGCGACGCCCGGCGTCGAGTGCCGGACCCGCGCAATGACCTCGTCCACCTTGTGCCCCGGCAGTTGCCCGCCCTCTCCGGGCTTGGCGCCCTGCGCGATCTTGATCTGCAGCTCGTCGGCGTTGACGAGGTAGTCGGTCGTGACGCCGAAACGCCCCGACGCCACCTGCTTGACCGCTGAGCGCCGCCAGTCGCCGTTCGGGTCGCGCCGGTACCGCTCTTCGTCCTCTCCGCCCTCGCCCGAGTTCGAGCGCCCGCCGATCCGGTTCATCGCCACCGCCAGCGTCTCGTGCGCCTCGCGGGAGATCGAGCCGAACGACATCGCGCCGGTCGTGAACCGCCTGACGATCGCCGCGGCGCTTTCCACCTCGGAGAGCGGGAGCGGCCGGGCGGCCCGCTTGAAGTCCAGCAGGCCGCGGATCGTGCACAGCCGGCCGTTCTGCTCGTTGATGTGGCCTGCGTACTCGTGGTAGCTCGCCTCGCTCGCACCGCGCACGGCCTGCTGCAGCGTCGTGATCGTGTGCGGGTTCACGAGGTGGTACTCGCCGCGGGCGCGCCAGGCGTATGTGCCCCCAAGATCCAGGTCGGCGCCGGCGGACGGCGGCGGGTGAAACGCGAAGTGGTGTTTCCGCCGCGCCTCCTCGGCCACGACGTCGAGATCGACCCCCGGGAGCCGCGACGGCGTACCGGGGAAGTACCGGTCGACGAGATCGTGCGCAAGGCCGATGGCCTCGAAGATGTGGGCCCCCTGGTAGCTCTGCAGGGTGGAAATCCCCATCTTCGAGAGGACCTTGAGGAGCCCCTTGTTGATCGCCTGCTTGTAGTTCCGGAGGGCGATCTGGAAGGTCACCCCGTCCGGCAGCCGGCCCTCGCGCTCGAGGTGCTCGAGCGTCTCGATTGCGAGGTACGGGTTCACCGCGCTCGCGCCGTAGCCGAGCAGGAGGCAGAAGTGCATCACCTCCCGCGGTTCGCCCGTCTCGAGAATCAGGCACACCTGCGTGCGCGAGCCCTCGCGGACGAGCTGGTGGTGAACGGCGCTGAGCGCCAGCAGCGAGGGGATCGGGGCGTGCTCCTCGTCGAGGCCGCGATCCGAGAGGATGAGCACGGTGTAGCCGTCCTTGATGGCGCGCGAGGCCCGCCGGCACAGGCCGAGCAGGGCGCGTTCGAGGCCGCTGCCGCCGCTGTCCGCCCGGAAGGTCATCTGCAGCGTCGCCGCGAGGAAGTCGCCCAAGCTGACGCGGCGCAGCTTCTCCAGGTCATGGTTGGTGAGGATCGGCTGGTCGAGCTTGAGGGTGTGCGCGTGTTCGGGCGTCTCGGCGAGCAGGTTGCCCTCGGCGCCGAGGTAGCTCGTGAGCGACATGACCAGTTGTTCGCGGATCGGATCGATGGGGGGGTTGGTGACCTGCGCGAACTGCTGCTTGAAGTAGTGGAACAGCGGCTGCGGGCGGTCCGACAGGCAGGCCAGCGGGGTGTCGATCCCCATCGACCCGATCGGCTCCTCGGCGCGCGCCGCCATCGGCAGGATGACGTGCTCGGAGTCCTCCTCGGTGTAGCCGAAGCAGCGCTGGCGCTGGAGGATCGTCTCGTGATCGGCGGCGTGCCAGCGCCGCGGCGCCGGCAGGCAGTCGAGCCGGACCTGCTGCTCCTCGATCCACCCGGCGTACGGCTGCCGCTCGGAGAGGGTCCGCTTGATCTCATCGTCCGGGACGATGCGGCCCTGAACCGTGTCGACGAGGAGCATCCGGCCCGGCTGCAGCCGTCCCCTGAGGACGATGTCCTCGGGTGGTACCGGCAGCACGCCGGTCTCGGACGCCATGATCAGGAGGTTGTCGGAGGTGACGCAGTAGCGGGCGGGCCGGAGCCCGTTGCGATCCAGGGTGGCGCCCACGACGCGGCCGTCGGTGAACGCGACGGCGGCGGGGCCGTCCCACGGCTCCATCAGGCTCGCGTGGTACTCGTAGAAGGCCCGCTTGTTCGGGTTCATCGTCGCGTCTGCGTCCCAGGCTTCCGGGATGAGCAGCGCCATGACGTGCGGCAGACTCCGGCCGGAGAGGTAGAGCAGCTCCGCCACGTTGTCGAGCATGGCCGAATCGGAGCCGCCGGGCTGGATGGTCGGCACGAGCTTCGCGAGGTCATCGCCCCAGACGGGCGAGGCGAGCGTCGGCGCGCGGGACTGGATCCAGGCGGCGTTTCCGCGGATCGTGTTGATCTCGCCGTTGTGGCACAGGTAGCGGTAGGGGTGCGCCAGCTGCCAGCTCGGGAACGTGTTCGTCGAGAAGCGCTGGTGCACCATGCAGATGGCGCTCGCCGACTCCGGGTCGGCGAGGTCGCCGTAGAACTCGAGGATCTGCGGGGCCAGCAGGAGGCCCTTGTAGACGATCGTGCGGCAGCTGAGCGACGGCACGTAGAAGAACGCCCGGTCGCGGATGTCGGACTCGGCGACCTCGCGCTCGGCGCGTTTCCTGATCACGTAGAGCTTCCGCTCGAGGGCGTCCTCGTCCATCCCCGGCGCGCGCCCCACGAAGATCTGCTGGATGTAGGGCTGCGAGGCGCGGGCGACGCGGCCGATGGCGTCGGCTTTGACCGGCGTATCCCGCCACCCGAGCACCTCCAGGCCTTCCTCCCGGACGATCCGCTCGACGAGGCCTTCGACCCGGAGGCGCTGCTGGGGCTCGACGGGGAGGAAGGTGATGCCGCACCCGTACTCGCCCGGCGCGGGCAGCTGAAAGCCGAGCCGCGCGCACTCGCGCGCGAAGAACGCGTGCGGGACCTGGATGAGGACGCCGGCGCCGTCGCCGGTCTCCGGGTCGCACCCGCACGCCCCGCGGTGGGCGAGGTTGACGAGGATGAGGATGCCCTGGCGGATGATCTCGTGCGATTTTCGGCCGCCGATGTCGGCGACGAAGCCGATGCCGCAGGCGTCGTGTTCGTGGAGCGGGCTGTAGAGGCCCTGCGCGGGGGGTAGTCCGGGAGGCTCTGTCATGATCCTTCAAGTATAGGCAATGTCCTACTATCAGTCTACATGATAGTTTAGCTTGAATAACATTAGCAGCCCTTATAGTATCTCTGCGATGGACCTCGCACGCCTCTCGCTCGTCCGCGACATCGTCGGCCACAGGTCGATCAGCCGCGGCGCGAGCGAGCACGGGATCACGCAGTCCGCCGCCTCGCAGGTCGTGCAGGAGTTCGAGCGGGCGCTCGGCGTCCGGCTCCTCGACCGCAGCCGCCGGCCGCTGCAGGTCACCGCCGCCGGCCGGCTGGTCTCCGAGTTCGCCGAGGACGTCCTCGAGCGGCAGCGACGCCTGATCGCCGAGCTCGACGAGCTCCGCGATGAGCCGACCGGCGTCGTGCGCGTCGCATCGATCTACTCGGTGGGCCTCTCCGAGATGGCCCGCCTCGAACGGCAGTTCACGCGGCGGGTGCCGCAGGGGAGGCTCGACGTCGCCTACCTGCGGCCGGAGATGGTCTACCGCGCGGTCCTCAGCGGCAAGGCGGACCTGGGGCTGGTCTCGTATCCGGAGACAGGCCGGGGCCTCAGGGTCATCGGGTGGCGCCAGGAGCCGCTGGTCGTGGCGGCGGCGCCGTCGCACCCGCTGGCGCACCTCAAGCGGATCCGCCTCGCCTCGCTCGACGGGCAGGAGTGCATCGGCTTCGACGCGGAGCTGCCAATCAGCCGCCACATCGAACGCCTCCTACGCGAGGCGGGCGTGGAGGCCCGGTTCAGGCTGCGCTTCGACAATATCCCGGCGGTGAAGGAGGCGCTCCAGTCGGGAGGAGCGCTGGCCATCCTGCCCGCGCCGATGCTCCGCGCCGAGACCGCCGACGGCCGGCTGAAGGCGATCCGCCTCGTCCCCACCCCGTATCGCCCGCTCGGCATCCTCCATCCGAAACGTCCCCTGGCCAAAGCGGTCCACGTGTTCATCGAGGTGCTTGCCAGGCCGCCGCGATCCTGAAGGAACGGCTGCGATCTGGAGTCGCAGCGCGAGGCACCCTCTCCTCGCGACTCTCATCCGCGGCCCCTCATTCAGCTTTCGCGTCGACAGAGGCGTTCTGACAGGCGAGCCAGTTGCGAGCGGCTGCGGACAGGGCTGGCCGGGCGGTGAGCCGTGCGCGACGGGCGGCGGGAACTCGGGGACGTCAGCCCTGCGTTCTGGTTCGGCGCAGGAGCACAAGGCTGACGTCCCGGATCGTGCGGCCTACTGGAACAGCTTCGGCGCCAGTTCGCTCAGGTAGATGCGCCAGTTGTTCCAGGTGTGACCGCCTTCGTTAAACGTGAACCAGTGGTTGATGCCGACTTTGGCCAGCAGGGAATCCAGGTTCTTGCTGCCTTCCACGCAGATCTGGTCCTCCTTGCCGCAGCCGACGTAGTAGTACTTCACGCCGGCCTTCTTGATGGCCTGCAGCCTGTCCGTGATGTCGTCGCGGGTCCCCATGCTGAAGACGCCGATGTAGCTGAACGTCTCCGGGTGGGCGTTGGTCGCGGCCAACGTGTGCCCGCCGCCCATCGACAGGCCGGCGATCGCGCGGTTGTCCTTGTTGCGGACCACGCGATAGTGCTTCTCGATGTAGGGAATCACGTCCTTCACGATGCTCTCCGGGAACGCCCCGCCCATCATGCCGCCCGCGCCGCGGCCGGCAGCCGCGCCGGGAGCCGCACCAGGCGCGCCTGGTGCGCCAGGAGCTGCGCCGCGAGCACCGGGTGCACCGGGAGTCCCTGGAGCCCCGGGAGCTGCACCGCGCGCGCCGGGTGCAGGCGTACCCGCAACCCGCGGGACCGGCCCGAACCCGGGCGCCATCTGCTGGTTGCCGTTCCCGTTGGTCATCACCACGAGCATCGGCTTCGCCATCTTGTCGTGGATCAGGCCATCCATGATCATGGCAGCGCGGCCCATGTCGAACCAGGCATCCTCGTCACCGCCCGCGCCATGCAGCAGATACAGCACCGGGTAACGCTGGGTGCCGCCCTCGTAGCCGGCCGGCGTGTAGACGTACATGCGGCGGTTGAGCTTGAGCGTCGGCGAGTCGTACCACACCATGTTGACGTTGCCGTGCGGGATGTCGCGGATCTGATAGTTTTTCGACATCGGCCCGTCGATGAAGAAGATGTTCGCATACCGGGTGCCGTCCCGCCGGATGTTGGCATTGCTCGGATCGAGCATCGACACGCCGTCAACTGAGAAGGTATAGCCCCACAGCTCCGGTGTGAGCGGCCCGACGTTCACGAACCAGACGCCCTCAGCGTCCTTCTCCATCTTGATGTTCCGGCCCTGCGGCCAATCGCCGCTGACGAGAACCTCCTTGGCGTTCGGCGCGCGCATGCGGAACGTCACCGAGTTGTTCGGCATGACCTCCGGGGACACGATGCGCGGCTGGGCCGGCATCCCCGCGCGGCCACCCGGAGCCGCGGCGCGAGCGCCGGGAGCGGCGGGCGCCTGGCCGGGAGGAGCCTGAGGCGCGGCCAGGGGCACGACGACTGCCAGCGCCACCAGGCACAACAAGACAACGAGTGTGCGTTTCATCGAATGAGCACCTTTCCTTTCACAGGATGATTCCTATGCGCCCGGGCTGTTCCCGACGCGCAGCGTGGCGCCACGGGCGCGCCCAGACCCCGCCGTACGCGGACCCCAGACGCCGCCAGATCCGGCGCCAGCAGGCCCGTGAACCTCGTCTGATAGCCCAGATCGGAGGCTTCTGTCAAACGAAAGAAGTGTGGCACTCGGGAGGCGTCGCTCGGCCAGCCGCTGCACCCGCTTCTTGATGATGCCCCTGAACCGCTCCAACCCGCACGGCTGGTCGACACACGCGACGAGGTCGGGCGGTCGTACGCCCGCACCGGCAGACGTCGGCCCTCGGCCGGCCTGCTCCATGGTCTCAGGGGCCGCGACGCGCTGGGATACAATGCGGGCTGAACGGGTCGGCTGCGCTCCCGTCCCATGCCGGTGATACCGATGCAGACGTTACTGGACCTCGCTATTGCCGGACGTCCTCAGACGAGCCGGATCCACCTGGACGCGTCGCTCACCGCGCTGCCGGCGCTCGCCTCCGGCCGCGACGCCGTGCTGATCGTGGACGCCAACGTGCGGTGCCTGCACGGCACCCGGCTGCCCGACTGGCCTCTCATCGAGATCGAAGCCGCCGAGGCTGCGAAGACGCTCGCGACCTTCGAGCACCTCGCCCGAGCGCTCGTCCGGCACGGCGTGGACCGATCGACGCTTGTCGTCGGCGTCGGCGGGGGGATCACGTGCGATCTCACGGGTTTCGTCGCCTCGACGCTGCTGCGCGGCCTCCCGTTCGGCCTTGTGCCGACAACCCTGCTCGCGCAGGTGGACGCCGCCATCGGCGGCAAGAACGGCGTCAACCTGGACGGCCTGAAGAACCTCGTCGGCACGGTGACCCAGCCCGAGTTCGTTCTGTCGGATCACAGCGTGCTTGCGACGCTTCCGCCTCGCGAGGTGCGCTGCGGTGTCGCCGAGGCGATCAAGACCGGAGCCGTCGGCGACGCCTCGCTCTTCGCGCTGATCGAAGAGAGCCTGGACGCGCTGCTGGCCTGCGATCGCGAGGCGGCGGCCCGGGTGGTCGAGCACGCGGTGCGGACAAAGACGCGTTTTGTCGCCGGGGACGAACGCGACCACGGAGAGCGCCGGCTGCTGAATTTCGGCCATACGCTCGGCCACGCCATCGAGAAGGTGTTCCGCCCGAGCCACGGCGAGGCGGTCGCTGCCGGGATGGCCGCGGCCGGTCGGCTTTCGGTCCGGCGCGGCCTGCTGCCGGCCTCCGAGGGCCGCCGGCTCGAGCATCTGATCGCACGCGCCGGCCTGCCCGTGTCGTGCCCCTCCGACCGGTGGCCCGAACTCGTTGAGGCCCTCGGCCACGACAAGAAGCGCTCGCAGCGGCGCCAGGCCGGCGTGCTCCTGCGCGCGATCGGCGAGGGCGTCGTTGTCGAGATCGAGGACGAGGAATGGTGCGAGGGACGCCCGTGACCGGTCCAGTCCACATCCCTCCCGGCCGCGTCGACGGCCGCATCAGCGCGCCGGCGTCGAAGAGCGACGCCCAGCGGGCGCTGGCGGCGGCCTCGCTCGCGCGCGGCCGGAGCGTGGTTGCGGGCTGCGCTTCCTGCGCCGACACCGACGCGGCGCGGCGGGCCATCGAAGCGCTCGGCGCGCGTCTCGAGGTGGACGGCGACACGGTGGCTGTCTCCGGGTGGGAGCGCGAGCCGGCTGCGCGCGTCGAGTGCGGGGAATCCGGCCTGGCGCTTCGGATGTTCGCGCCGATTGCCGCGCTGCACGACCGGGAGATCACGCTCGACGGGCAGGGAACGCTGCGCTCCCGGCCGATCGCGATGCTCGAAGACGCCATCCGCTCGTGCGGAGCGTCGTGCCGGAGCGAGCAGGGCCGGCTGCCGCTCGTCGTTCGCGGCCCCCTGCGCGGCGGCGCCGTGACGGTCGACGGCTCGGTGACCTCGCAGCACATCACGGGGCTGCTTCTCGCGCTGCCGCTCGCCGCCGGGCCCTCGCAGCTCGTGGTCGAGCGCCCGACCAGCCGGCCGTACCTGTCGATGACGCTGCGCACGCTCCGGGCGTGGGGCATCGCCGTCGAGGCCAGCCCGGATCTGTCGGTGTTCTCGGTGCCGGGCGGCCAGCGCTACCGGCCGACCTCCTACGAGGTCGAAGGCGACTGGTCCGGCGCGTCGTGCCTGCTGGTGGCAGGCGCGATTGCGGGCCGCGTCGCCGTCAGCAACCTCGACACGGCATCGCCCCAGGCCGATCGCGTCCTGCTCGACGTGCTGCGGGAGGCGGGCGCGCGTGTCGCGGTTTCCGGCCGGACGATCACCGTCGAGCAGGATGCGCTGACGGCGTTCGAGTGCGACGCACGCGAGGCTCCCGATCTGGTTCCTGCCCTGGTCGTGCTGGCCTCGTTCTGCGCGGGCACGAGCCGGATCGCCGGGATCGCGCGGCTCCGCCACAAGGAAAGCGATCGGGTGTCCGCCCTTCTCGAGCTGTTTGGGGGGCTGGGCGGCCGGATCACCGCCGACGGCGACGGGTTCATCGTCACCGGCGGGGCGCTTCGCGGCGGGTTTGCCCGCACGCACCGCGACCACCGCATGGCGATGGCCGCCAGCATCGCAGCGCTCCGCTCGAGCGACGGGGTCACGGTCGACGATCCGACGTGCGTGGAAAAGTCCTATCCCCGCTTCTACGACGATCTCAGCAGCATCGGAGTCCGGCCATGAACAGCTTCGGTCGCATCTTCCGCGTGTCGGTTGCCGGCGAGTCGCACGGGCCCGCCATCGGCGTGATCATCGACGGGTGCCCGTCGGGCATCCCACTGGCGGCTGAGGATTTCGCGGCTGACGCCGATCGGCGGCGCGGCGGGCGGCCCGGGACGACGGCCCGAAGGGAAGACGACGTGCCGGAGATGATGAGCGGGGTCTACAAGGGCCGGACGACCGGCGCGCCGATCCTGGCGCTCGTTCACAACCGCGACGCTCGGCCGGAGGCCTACGCGGAGCTGGTCCACACCCCGCGCCCGGGCCACGCGGACTGGACGGCCTGGCACAAGTACGGCGGGTTCAACGACCCGAGGGGCGGCGGGCACTTCTCGGGCCGCCTCACCGTCGCGCTGGTCGTCGCCGGCGTTGTCGCGAAGAAGCTGATTGCGCCGGCGAGGGTTGACGCACGAGTGGTCGAGATCGGCGGCTCGGCGGACTACGCTCAGCTGCTCGAGCAGGCCCGCGCCGAAGGGGACTCACTCGGCGGGATCGTCGAATGCCGCGCCTCCGGCGTTCCCGCGGGCCTCGGCGAGCCGTTTTTCGACTCGCTCGAATCGCTCATCAGCGCAGCCGTCTTCGCGGTGCCCGCGGTCAAGGGGATCGAGTTCGGCGAGGGATTCGCTGCCGCGCGTCTGCGGGGCAGCACGATGAACGACGCGATCCTCGATGCCGCGGGGCGCACGGCCACCAACCACAGCGGCGGCATCAACGGCGGCATCTCGAACGGCAACGACATCGTCTTTCGCGTGGCGATCAAGCCGACCTCCAGCATCGGCCTGCCCCAGCGAACCATCGATCTGCGTACCGGCGAACCGGCGGAGATCCGCGTGGAAGGCCGGCACGACGTCTGCATCGCGCTGCGTGCGCCCGTCGTCATCGAGGCGGTGACGGCGATCGTGCTGGCCGACGCGCAGCGGACGGCCTGAAGCCGATCGCGCCCCGCTGACGATCAGGGCCTCTCCCGATCCGGCTCCGCCGGAGCCTGGTTCGGGACGAACGCCTGCTCCAAGAGGCGGCGCCACTGGCCAGCCTGCACGAACAGCTCGTCGATCGTTCGTCGCTCGGTCAGCATGGACCGCAGCGACGTGAGCGCGGCGATGTACCGATCGAGCGCCGGCCCGAGGTGATCGGCGTTGGTGACGCAGATATCCAGCCACACCTCAGGCGGACTTGCGGCGAGCCGCGTGGTGTCGAAGAGGCCGGCGCCGGCCAGCTCGAGCCCGTCGGGGCCGGCCAGCTCACCCGCGACGCGCATCAGTGCCGACGCGGCCATCTGCGGCAGGTGGCTAAGGGCCGCCATGAGGCGGTCGTGCGCGGCGGCGTCGATGGCACGCGGTCGGGCGCCAAGCCCGGAGACAAAACCGCCCAGCCGCTCGACCAGCCGGGGATCGGTGCCGGCCGCCGGCGTCAGCAGCCACGTTCGGCCCTCGAACAGGTCCGGCCTGGCCGCGTGGAAGCCGGAGGCGGCGGCCCCGGCGAGCGGGTGCCCGCCAATGAAGGTGACCGCCCGGGCGAGGCGGCCCGCCGCGTTCACGATGACGCGCTTCGTGCTGCCCACGTCAGTGACCACGGTGTCCGCGCCCGCGATGGCGGAGAGCCGATCCAGCATCCCCAGGATCTCCTGCACGGGCGCTGCCAGAACGATGAGATCGGCGTCACGGGCGCTGTCGAACACCGACGACGTGTCGATCGGCGCGCCGCGCGTCGCCACCTGTGCGAGCACCTCAGGCCGGTCGATGCCGACGATCGATACCTCCGGCCAGCGCCGCCGCGCCGCGAGCGCGACGGAGCCGCCGATGAGACCCAGACCAACGATGGCCACTTTCCCGAACGCCGCCTCCGGTGGGCCCGCCAGTGAGCTGTGCGCGGTCATCGCGGTCTCCTCACTCCGTGGCGGAGTGCCCCGAGGCGGTGCCGGGCGCGGTCGGATCGTCGCCGCGCGGCGCGCTTCCCGGCGTCCCGTCCCCGGCGGGGCCGGCGGCCGCCTCGACCGCAAAGCGCCGGCCGATGGCCGGTGCGATGATCCGGAGCTCGGCCATCAGGCGATAGAACTGCCGGGGCGGGAGCGATTGAGCCCCGTCGCTGAGGGCCTGGTCCGGATCGGTGTGCACCTCGATCAGCAGCCCGTCCGCGCCAGCCGCCACCGCCGCGCGCGCCATCGGCACGACATTGTCCCGGCGGCCGGTGCCGTGGCTCGGATCGACGATGATCGGCAGGTGGCTGAGTTTCCTGACCACCGGGATCGCCGACAGGTCGAGCGTGTTGCGCGTGAAGTTCTCGAACGTCCGGATGCCGCGCTCGCACAGGATGACGTCGCCGTTGCCGCCGCCCAGGATGTACTCGGCCGAGAGCAGCCATTCCTCGATGGTGGCCGAGATGCCCCGTTTGAGCAGCACCGGCTTGCGGGTGCGGCCCAGCTCCCGGAGCAGCGTGAAGTTCTGCATGTTGCGCGCGCCGACCTGGAAGATGTCGGCATGGCGATCGACCAGAGCGATCTGCGTCACGTCCATGACCTCCGACACCAGCTTCAGGCCGAACCGGCGCGCGGCCGCCCCGAGCATCTCCAGGCCCGCTTCTCCCAGGCCCTGGAAGCTGTACGGCGAGCTGCGCGGCTTGAAGGCGCCGCCGCGCAGGATCTTCGCCCCCGCATCCTTCACGGCGGCGGCCGTGTCGTGCACCTGCTGCTCGGACTCGGCTGAGCACGGCCCGGCCATCACGATCACTTCCTCGCCCCCGACGCTAATGTCGCCGACGGCGACGATGGTGCCTTCGGGCCTGAACGCCCGGCTGGCCAGCTTGTAGGGCGCCGAGACCCGGACCACCTCGTGGACGCCTTCGATCAGCTCGAGCTGCGCCGGATCGATTTCACCGGTACGGCCCACCACCCCCAGCACCGTCTGCGACACACCGGTCGACCGGTGGACGCCCAGGCCCATCTCCACGAGGCGGGCAATAACCCGCTCGATCTGCGCCTCGGGGGCGCGTTCTTCCATCACGACCACCACCGCACACCTCCTTGCGTCCTGCCGTGCGCCGGCGGCAGCCGGCGCGCGCCCGTTCCTACACGGCCCCGGTGCCGGGCGCCGCGGCCGTGCCGCCCGCCGGCGCCGGGCTGTTGTTGTCAGCCCGCGCCTCCAGCTGCCGGGCTTCGTCGACGATCCGCTCGAACAAACGCCCCACCGCCTCGCCGCTCAGCGGGCCGCCCAGCCGGTCGGTGACGGCCCGGACGTGCCGGCCCACTTCAGCCTCCCGCTCGGGCTGATACACCGGCAGGGAGAGCCTGCGCTTGAGGCGGCCGATCTCGATCGCGCACGTCGCCCGCATGTTCAGAAGCGTCACCAACTGTTCGTCGATGAGGTCGATTCGCGCCCGCAGTTCGTCGATGGTCATCCGTCTCACCGTGGCTGTGCCCGGCGGCGCCGGTACAAACAAAAAGCCTCTTCAACCGGGCTGGCTGAAGAGGCTTGGTGGAAACGCTGGTGTCAGTGCGTCTGCCTGGAGGGGCCTCTTCAGCCGCTTGGATACGACCAGTAGTAGAGGCTCATGAGGCAGACGACCGGTGAACAGGCCGCGCGCGCGCACACGTGGCCACGCGCCGGAGGCGTCATGGTCGTCGAGGCGGTGCGGCTGTCTCCGATCACAGAACCCTCGCTGATGCCGACACCGTAGCAGAGCGGGACGCTCCCTGTCAAACGCCGCGCGGCTCCATCCGACGCCGTCCGACCCCGCCAGATCGCGCAATCCCGCGGCCGGCCTTGACAGAGACCCCACCCGCGAGACAGGATCTGCACGTGGCCGTCGTCAAGCGCATGGGCATGTTCGCCTTTACCAGCTCCCATGGAGCGGGAAGGGGACCTGTCTAGTCCAGGCGACGCCTGAGACAATCGAGAGACACCAAGGCCCGTTCCCGAACGCCGGGGACGGGCCTTTTGCTTTTTGCGGCGGGGAAGATCGGAGGGTGAGGTGGAGCTGAACGAGATTCGCGAGCGGCTGGACGCGCTGGACACAACTCTCGTCGAAGCTCTGGCGGAACGCCAGCGGCTGGTCGGGGAGGTGGCGCGGCGGAAGGCGGCGGGCGGCGCTCCGCTGCGGGACCTTCGGCGGGAGGAGGACGTGCTGACGCGCGTCGTGGAGCGCTCGCGCGGCGCCGGCCTCGATCCCTTCTTCATGACGCGGCTCTTCCGCGACATCATGAGCCAGTCGGTGCGGACGCAGGAAGTGGTGCTCGCTCCGGCGCAGGCGGCGCCCGGCGCCCCGCTGCGCGTCGGTTACCAGGGGACGGAGGGCGCTTACTCCGAGCTGGCCGGCCGGCGGTACTTCGGCCCGCGCGGCGTCGAGGTCTCCTACCAGGGGTACGACACCTTCGAGGAGATGCTCGAAGACGTCCACGACGGCAAGCTGGACTACGGCGTGCAGCCGATCGAGAACACGACGTCCGGCTCGGTGACGGCGGCCTACGACCTGCTGTCGCGGATGGATCTGGCGCTGGTCGGCGAGGAGATCCAGGAGGTGGATCACTGCCTGCTCGCGCTGGAGGAGGTGCCGCTCTCGCGCATCCGGCGGATCTACTCGCACCCGGTTGCGCTCAGCCAGTGCGGGCGCTTTCTCGGCGGCCTTCGCGACTGCCACGTCGAGGCGTTTACCGACACGGCCATGGCGGCGCGCCGCATCCGCGACGAGCAGGATTTGTCGCAGGCGGCGATCGCGAGCGAGGAGGCGGCCCGGCTCTACGGGCTGACGATCATCAAGCGGGGCATTCAGGACCAGCCCGAGAATTACACGAGGATGGTGATCGTGGCGCGCGAGCCGGTGACGTTCGACCTGGCGATTCCGTGCAAGACGTCGCTGATGTTCGCGACGCGGCACGAGGAAGGCGCGCTGGTGCGCTGCCTGAGCGCGCTGGCCGAGCGCCACCTCAGCATGACGAAGCTCGAATCGCGCCCGCGCCCGCGGAACCCCTGGGAGTACCTGTTCTACGTCGATTTCGAGGGCAACCTGGCCGACCCGAACGTCGCCGACGCGATCCGCGCGATGGCCGCGCGCGCGAGCTTCCTCAGGGTGTTCGGGTCGTACCCCTCGCGGACGGGCGCGGAGGCGCGCCGGGCCGAGCCGCGCCCGCAGGTCTCGGCGGCGCCGCAGGCCGAGGCGGAGCCGCCCGAGCCGGCGCCCCGAGTCGCGGTCCTCGAGAAAAAAGCCTACACGCTCGCCTCCCGCCTGCACCGGCCCGAAGACACGGTCATTCGGGTCGGGGCGGTCGAAATCGGCGGGCGCCGCCCGGTCATGATCGCCGGGCCGTGCTCGGTCGAGTCGAAGGAGCAGATCCGCGCGTGCGCGCGGGTCGTCAAAGAGCTCGGCGGCCACATTCTGAGGGGCGGGTGCTTCAAGCCGCGCACGTCGCCGTACTCGTTCCAGGGGCTCGGCTTCGAGGCGCTCGACCTGCTCGCCGAAGCCGGCGCCGAGTTCGGCCTGCCCGTCGTGACCGAGGTCATGCACCCTGCCGACGTCGGCCCGGTCGCGGAGAAGGCGCAGATCCTGCAGGTCGGCGCGCGCAACATGCAGAACTTCTCGCTGCTGAAGGAGGCCGGCAAGATCGATCGCCCCGTGATGATCAAGCGGGGGCTGATGTCGTCGGTCGACGAGTGGCTTGGCGCGGCGGAGTACGTCCTCGCGCAGGGCAACCAGATGGTGTTCCTGTGCGAGCGCGGCATCCGGACGTTCGAGACCGCGACGCGCAACACGCTCGATCTGAGCGCCGTGCCGGTGGTCAAGGAGCTCAGCCACGTGCCGGTCATCGTCGACCCGTCGCACGCGCTGGGCGTGGCGCGCTGGGTCCCGCCGCTGGCCGAGGCGGCGATTGCCTGCGGCGCCGACGGCCTGATGATCGAGATCCACCCCGATCCCGAGCGCGCGCAGTCGGACGGCCCGCAGGCGCTGACCTTCGCGATGTTCGAGACGCTCATGCGGCGGATCAGGGGGTTGGATGAGGCGAGGCGGCCGGCGTGATATCCTGCACGCTTCATTCTCCGCGAGTTCGAATGGGAGAGGCTCTGTCGATGCCGCGGGTCTCGGAGCTGACGCGGGAGCTGGTGGACATCGAGTCCGTCACCGGCAACGAGGGACGCCTCGGCGAGAGAGTCGCGGTCCTGCTCGACGCGCTGGCGGCGCGCTACGGCGGCGAGGTGGCCAGGATGGAGGTCGAGCCGGGGCGGTGTAATGTCTTCGCCCGGTTCGGCACACCGGTCGTGACGATGTCCACGCACCTCGACACGGTGCCGCCCTTTGTCTCCTCGCGCGAGGATGACGAGTGGATCTGGGGGCGCGGATCGTGCGACGCGAAAGGGATCCTCGCCTCGATGATCTGCGCCGCGGCGGAGCTGCTCGCAGCGGGGACGCGCGGGTTCGGGCTGCTGTTCGTCGTGGGCGAAGAGCGGGATTCGGCCGGCGCCCGCCACGCGGCGCGGCATCCGCACGGATCGAAGTTCCTGATCAACGGGGAGCCGACCGAGAACAGACTGGCGCTCGGGTCGAAAGGCGCGCTGCGGTTCGAGGTGCGCGCCCGGGGGCGGATGGCGCACTCGGCGTACCCGGAGCTGGGCGAGAGCGCAATCGAGAAGCTGCTTGACGCCCTGGAGCACGTGCGCAGGATCGAGCTGCCGCGCGACGATCTGCTGGGGCCGTGCACGCTGAACATCGGCCAGATCGAGGGCGGGCGGGCGCCAAACGTGATTGCAGACGAGGCGGCGGCGTCGTTGATGTTCCGCCTCGTGGGGGATCCGGCTCCGCTGCGTGCAGCCGTGGCGAGCGCGTGCGCGGGACGGGCGCAGGCCGACGAGGTGTTGTGCCTGCCGGCGGTTCGGCTGGGCGCGGTGGAAGGGTTGCCAACCACCGTGGCCGCGTTCACGACGGATATTCCCGTGTTCCGCGGCGCCTGGGGCGAACCGTACCTGCTCGGCCCGGGCTCGATTCACGCGGCCCACACGGCGGACGAACGCGTGCCGAAAGCGCAGCTGGCGGAGGCCGTGACGCTCTACCGCAGCCTGGTCACACGCCTGCTGGCGCGGTAGGGAGAAGCCATCCGGTCGTGCCGTTGAGAGTGAAGGCCATGAGTCACACGAAGATCGACGTCGGAGTCCTTGGTGCGACAGGAATGGTGGGCCAGAGTTTCGTGCAGCTGCTGGACGCTCACCCGTGGTTCGAGCTGACCTTCGTTGCGGCGAGCGACCGCTCGGCCGGCAAACAATACGAGGAGGCGACCGCGTGGCGGCTGGACGGCTCGATGCCGGAGCGGACGGCGACGCTCACGGTGCAGGAATGCCGGCCCGTCAAGGAGGCGCCGAAGCTGCTCTTTTCGGCCATGGACGCCAGCGTCGCCACCGAGATCGAGCAGGCCTTCGCCGCGGCTGGGCACATCGTCGTGTCGAACTCGAGGAACCACCGCATGGAGCCCGACGTGCCGCTGCTCGTGCCGGAGATCAACCCGGGCCACCTGGCGGTCGTGGCCGGCCAGGCCAGGCGCGGCTGGAAGGGCCTGATCGTCACGAACCCGAACTGCTCGACCGTCGTGCTGACGATGGGGCTGGCGCCGCTCAAGAGGTTCGGCATCGAGAAGGTGATCGCGACGACGATGCAGGCGGTCTCGGGCGCGGGCTATCCCGGCGTGGCGTCGATGGACGTTCTGGGCAACGTGATCCCGTTTATCGGCGGCGAGGAAGCCAAGATCGAATCCGAGACGCAGAAGATCCTCGGCGAGCTGGTGGACGGGCGGTTCGTGCCGCTGCCGGCGCCGGTGTCCGCGCACTGCAACCGTGTGCCTGTCGTGGACGGACACACGGTGACGGTGAGCGTGGCGCTCAAGGCGACACCGCGTCTCGACGACGTGCTCGACGCGTACGAGACGTTCGTCGGGGAGCCGCAGACGCTGAAGTTGCCCACCGCGCCGGCCAGGCCGGTCCTGTATCTGAAAGAGGAGAACCGGCCCCAGCCCAGGCGCGACGCCCTGCGCGGAGGCGGCATGACCGTGACCGTGGGCCGGCTGCGCGAGTGCCGGGTGCTGGACTGGAAGTTCGTCTGCCTGGGGCACAACACGGTCCGCGGCGCCGCGGGCGCGGCGATCCTGAACGCGGAGCTGATGAGCGCGAAGGGTCTGCTGCAGGTGGCGTCATGATTGTGATGAAGTTCGGCGGCACGTCGGTGGAGAGCGCCGAGGCCATTGCGCGCGTTGCGGCGATCGTGCGCGCGAGCCTGAATCGGCAGCCGCTGGTCGTCGTGTCCGCGATGGGGAAGACCACCAACCGGATTCTGGCGGCGGCGGAGAAGGCCGCGGCCGGCAACCTGGCCGACGCGTTGCACGACGTGGACGAGCTGGAGGCGTATCACCGCACGGAGGCGAGCGCCGCGATCGACGCGGCGCTGCACCCCGTGATGAACGACGTGCTGGAGCGGGAGTTCGACAGCCTGGAGACGGCGATGGAGCAGATCGCCGGCGCGGCGCAGGTGACGCCGGCGCTGTGGGACGAGGCCGCGAGCCACGGCGAGCGGCTGAGCTCCGCGCTGGTCGCGCTGGCGTTCGAGGGGCGCGGGATGGAGACGGCGCACCTGGACGCGCGCACGGTCGTCATCACCGACTCGCAGCACACGCAGGCGCTGCCGCTCTACAGCCGCACGTACGCGCGGCTCACCGAGAGGGTGGCATCCCTCAGGGAGCACCACGACGTGATCGTGATGGGGGGCTTTATCGGCTCGTCGACCACCGGCGTGACGACGACGCTGGGGCGCGGCGGGAGCGACTTCTCGGCCGCCATCGCCGGCGCCGGCGTCGGCGCCGAGGAGATCCAGATCTGGACGGACGTCGACGGGATGCTGACGTGCGACCCGCGGGTGCTTCCCGGCGGGCGGCGGCTCAGACGGGTGTCGTTCGACGAAGCCGCCGAGATGGCCTACTTCGGCGCTAAGGTGCTGCACCCGGCGACGGTGCTGCCGGCCGTCGAGAAGAACATCCCGCTCCGCATCCTGAACTCGCGGCGGCCGGAGGTGGAGGGCACGCTGATCGTCGGCGAGCCGGTGCGATCGACGAACCCGGTGAAGTCGATCGCGTGCAAACGCGGCATCACGATCGTCAACATCCGCAGCCTCCGCATGCTGATGGCCTACGGCTTCCTGCACCGTATCTTCGACGTCTTCGATCGCTACAAGACACCGGTGGACATGGTGTCGACCTCCGAGGTGAGCGTCTCGCTGACGATCGACCAGACGCAGACGCTGGGCGAGATCCAGGCCGAGCTGTCGAAGATCGCGGACGTGACCGTGACGCCCGGCCAGGCGATTCTCTGCCTGGTGGGCGAGGCTATTCGCGAGACGCCGGGCGCGAGCGAGCGGGTGTTCGGGGCCCTGGCCAGAGCGGGCATTTCCGTGAAGATGATCTCGCAGGGCGCCTCGCGGCTGAACCTGAGCGTGACCGTCGACGATGCGGACGTCGCCAGGGCCACCGCGGCGCTGCACGAGGAGCTGTTCGTGACCGTGGACGAGGCGGTGTTCGCATGAAGAGGCTGGCGCTGGTCGGCTACGGGAAGATGGGGCGGCTCGTCGAGCGTCTGGCCCCGCAGGCCGGCTTCGAGGTGGCGCTGAAGCTGGACGTGGGCGAGAACGCCCGCGGGGACGCCCTGACGGCGGCCAACTTCGCCGGCGTGGACGTCGCAATCGAGTTTACGACGCCGGAGGCGGCCGCCGAGAACGTGCTGGCGCTGGCGCGGCTCAGAGTGCCCGTCGTCTGCGGCACGACGGGCTGGTTTGCGCGGCTGGCGGAGGTCCGCCGTGGCGTGGCGGAGGCGGGCGGAACGCTGGTGTACGGCGCGAACTTCTCGGTCGGCGTGAACGTGTTCCAGAAGATCGTGGCCGAGGCGGCGCGCTGGATGTCGCAGCAGCCCGCCTACGAGGCGTGGGCCTGGGAGATCCACCACGCGCAGAAGAAGGACGCGCCGTCCGGGACGCTGCTGAAGCTGGTGGAGGTGATACGGCAGGCGGGCTACACGAAGCGCGTCGACGTCTCGTCGAGCCGCGCCGGCACCGTGCCGGGCACGCACGAAATCGGGTTCGACAGCGCGGCCGACCTCATCACGCTCCGCCACGAGGCGCGGAGCCGCGAAGGCCTCGCCCGGGGGGCCCTGTGGGCGGCGGAGTGGGCGACGGGCAGGACCGGCGTGTACGAGTTCAGCGAGATCCTCTTCGCGGAATGAGCACGGGAGGCGACCCATGTTCAGAGGCTGCGGGACGGCGCTGGTCACGCCCTTCAACGCCGATGGAGCGCTGGATGAAGGCGTGCTGCGGTCGCTCGTGCGCCGGCAGGTCGACGCCGGCATCCACTTCCTGGTGCCGTGCGGCACGACGGGCGAGAGCCCGACGCTGACCGCTGCAGAGCGGATCCGGGTGGTGGAGATTGCGCTCGAGGAGTCTGCAGGCGTTGTCCCGGTCGTGGCAGGTTGCGGCGGCTACGACACCGCCGAGGTGATCGCCTTGGCGCACGAGCTCGAAGCCGTGGGCGCGGACGGCCTGCTCTCGGTGACGCCGTACTACAACAAGCCGACCCAGGAGGGGCTGTACCGGCACTACAAGGCGATCGCGGGCGAGACCAGGCTGCCGATCATTGTCTACAACGTGCCCGGCAGGACGGGCGTCAACGTGGAGCCGGCGACGCTGGCGCGGCTGGCGGCGATCGAGAACATCGTGGGGGTGAAAGAAGCCTCGGGCAACATCGGTCAGCAGGCAGCCGTGTGCGCGAAGGTGCCGGAGGGCTTCTCGGTGCTGTCGGGCGACGATGCCGTGACGCTGCCGCTCGCGGCGCTCGGCGGCGTCGGCGTGATCTCGGTGGCCTCGAACGAGATTCCGGACGTCATGGTGCAGCTCTGCACCCACCTGCTGGCGGGCCGGTTCGCCGAGGCGCGGGCGATTCACACGAAGTATCTGCCGCTCATGGACGTGAACTTCGTCGAGTCGAACCCGATTCCGGTGAAGGCGGCGATGGCGAAGATGGGGCTGCTCGACGCGCACTACCGGCTGCCGATGTGCCCGCCGCAGCCGCACAACCTGGCGAAAATCGAGGCGGTCTTGAAGGAACTGGGGCTTCTGTCATGACGCTGGCGCAGCAGATTGAGGAGCTGTATCAAAGCCCGCCGGACGCGTACGGGGCGGCGGAGCACGAAGTGTTCTCGCGGTTCAAGGAGGCGCTCAACGCGGGCACGGCGCGGGCGGCGGAGCCGGATCCGTCGGCGCGGACCGGGTGGCGCGTGAACGCCTGGGTGAAGAAGGGCATCCTGCTCGGCTTCCGCATGGGCGAGCTGGCAGACCTCTCCATCGACGTCGAGCGCCAGCCGTGGTTCGACAAGGCGACCTACCCCGTCAGGAGACTGACGGTCGCGAGCGGCGTGCGGATCGTGCCGGGCGGATCGTCGATCCGCGACGGCTGCCGGCTGGGCCGCGGCGTGACGTGCATGCCGCCGATGTTCATCAACGTGGGCGCCTGGGTGGGCGACGGCACGATGATCGACTCGCACGCGCTCGTCGGTTCGTGCGCGCAGGTCGGCGCCCGGTGCCACGTGTCGGCGGCGGCGCAGATCGGCGGCGTGCTGGAGCCGGTCGGCGCGCTGCCGGTCGTGATCGAAGACGACGTGCTCGTGGGCGGCAACTGCGGCGTCTACGAGGGCACGGTGGTCAAGCGGCGCGCGGTTCTGGCGACGGGCGTGATCCTCAACCGGTCGACGCCCGTCTACGATCTGGTGCGCGGCGAGATCTACGCGGCGACCGACGAGGACCCGGTCGTCGTGCCGGAGGGGGCCGTGGTCGTGGCCGGGGCGCGCGGCGTCTCGCGCGGCAAGGGCGCGGAGTGGGGGATCTCGCTGTACACGCCGGTCATCGTCAAGTACCGCGACGCGAAAACGGACGAGAAGCTCCGGCTGGAGGACTGGCTGCGGTGAGCTCGAGCGGCAGAGTCTCGCATGGTCGACTACGTTGAGCGGTTCTACCGGGGCTGGACCGGCACGAAGGATCTTGTCGCGTTCGAGGCGAGAGTCCGCGAAAGCGACCTCTTCATCCTGGCTGAACGCGCCATGCGGGAGGAGGCGTTGCGCGCGCTCGTCGCCGCCCGCGCGGATATCGAGCGCTACATCGAGCGCGACGCGGTCTTCGCCCGCACGCACGCGCCGCACGCGGTTCCCGCGGATGCGCCGGCCATCGTGAAGGAGATGGCGGAGGCGGCGGCGAAATGGCACGTCGGCCCGATGGCTGCCGTCGCGGGCGCGATAGCGGAGCACGTCGGCCGGGCGCTCGTCCCGCACTCTTCCGCCGTCATCGTCGAGAACGGGGGGGACGTGTTCGCGCTCGCCCCCCGCCCCGTCCGCTTCGCGCTGTTTGCGGGAAGCCGGTCGGCGTTTTCCGGGGAGGTGGTCTTCGAGGTGGCGGCGGACCGGGGCGTGGGCGTGTGCTCGTCGAGCGGGACCATCGGCCCGTCGTTCTCGTACGGGCTGGCGGACGCGGTGGCCGCGGTCGCGCCGTCGGCCGCCGAGGCGGACGCGGCGGCGACCGCCATCGCGAACGCGGTTCGCGAGGAGGCCGACGTGGATCGCGTGATTAAAGACCCGGAGTACCGCGCGAGGCTCCTCGCCCTGGTCGCCGCCAAAGGCGGCCGCCTGGGCGTCTGGGGCGGCCTGAGGCTGGTTGAATGACCGTGGAGGAACGATGGTCGACAAGAAGGTGGAGCTGCGGTTTTCGCACGACATTGTCGGCAAGCCGATTATCAGCCGCGTGATCGGCGGATACGGCGTGAGCGTGAACATCCTGCGCGCCAGCATCACCCCCGACGAAGCGGGCGAGATGTTCGTCATCATGAGCGGCGACGGCAAGGCGGTCGACCGCGCGCTCCGGTTCCTCCGGGCATCCGGCGTCGACGTCGCCGTCGAGAGCCGGCTGTTCTCGTTCGACGAGGCCCAGTGCGTCCACTGCGGCGCCTGCGTCGCGCATTGCTTTGTCGACGCCTTCACCGTTGATCCGGACACGGCCAGGGTCTCGTGGGAGGAGAAGACGTGCGTGTCCTGCGGCATCTGCATCCCGTCGTGCGGATACGGGGCGCTGGCGTTCGTCTCCCGCACGCCGCGCGCGGCGAAAGGAGGCCGCCGGTGACGAAGAGCTTCGAGGAGATCAACGACAAGATCAAGGCCGGCAAGGCGGTCGTGGTCACCGCGGAAGAGATGACGGCCATCGTCCGCAGGAAGGGCGCGGCCCGCGCGGCCAGGGAGATCGACGTCGTCACGACGGGCACGTTCGGCACGATGTGCTCGAGCGGGGCGTTCTTCAACACCGGCCACACGACGCCGCGCATGAAGATGCAGAAGGTGTGGGTGAACGAGGTCCCCGCCTACGGCGGCGTGGCGGCCGTCGACTTCTACCTCGGCGCGACGGAGGTGCCCGAGGACGATCCGCTGAACAGGGTCTTCCCGGGCGCGTTCCGGTACGGCGGCGGGCACGTGATCGAGGACCTCGTGCGCGGCAGGGAGGTGACGGTGCGCGCGACGGCCTACGGCACGGATTGTTACCCGCGCAAGGAGTTCGAGGCGAAGTTCACCCTCGCCCGGTTCAAGAACGCGTACCTGATGAACCCGCGGAACGCGTACCAGAACTACAACGTCGCCACCAACAAGCACGCGAAGCGGCCGATCTACACCTATCTCGGCATCCTCCGGCCGAGGATGGCGAACGCGAACTACTCGAGCGCGGGCGCGCTCTCGCCCCTCCTGAACGACCCGTACTACCGCACCATCGGCATCGGGACGCGGATCTTTCTGGGCGGCGCGGCCGGCTTCGTTGTCTTTCCCGGCACGCAGCACGATCCGGACGCGGAGAGGACGAAGGGCGGCGTGCCGAAGGGCGGCGCCGGCACGCTCGCGGTCATGGGCGACTTGAAGCAGATGGCGCCGGCCTACCTGCGCGGCGTCTCGGTGACCGGCTACGGCGCGTCGCTCTCCGTGGGCATCGGGATCCCGATTCCGATCCTCGACGAGGAAATGGCGCAACTGACCGGCGTGGGCGACGATGAGATCTACGCGCCGGTCATCGACTACTCGACCGATTACCAGGCGAACACCGGGAGAGTCCTCGCCCACGTCTCCTACGCGCAACTGCGGAGCGGCGAGATCGAGATCGAGGGCAGGAAGGTGCAGACCGCCGCGATGTCAAGCCTGCCGAAAGCACGGGAGATTGCGGCGGCGCTGAAGGAGTGGATTGCGAAGGGCCGGTTCCTGCTCGGGAAGCCCGTGCAGGCGTTGCCCGGCCCGGAGCAGGGGGCCAGGTTCAGACGGAAGGGGTAGGACCTCTGCGGGCACCTTCCCGCCCGGCGCGACAGCACCGGGCGGGGAGGACTCGTCTGGGCGCGGCAGACCGTCTACCGCTTGGGCTTCGGGTGAGAGGCCGTGCTGCCCTCGCTCAGCCCCAGGGCCCACTTGATCCCCTCGAGGTACATCTTCCTCACGTCCGGGTTCCTGAAGGACGCCTTCGTGTGTCCGAGGCTCGAGTAGAAGACTCGCCCCTTGCCGTACATCTTCGCCCAGGCGAGCGCGTAGTCCTGGTCCGCGCGGATGCCCGCCTTCATCATGCTCGCCATCGGATTGTCAGGCCCAGAGAATAGGGCACCCATGCCGGTCAGGGTGGCATAGGGCTCCTGGAGGCCGGGCGCTGGCAGCTTGCTCTCGTCGAGCCGCATGAGGACGTTCATCTTGCTGCGCGACCAGGTTTCCGCCTTCGGCACGTACATCTCGTCGTAGAACACCATGTTCGAGCTCGACAGATGCCGCATGGCGGGAAACGACAGATCCTCGATGATGACCGGCGCGGCGAACACGAACCAGGGATGCGAGACGAACTCGCCGCCGATCATCTCGGTGAACTCCGGCCAGACGCCGTCGTGATTGCAGTCCAACGCGGCGTGGACGGCGACGAAGCCCTTGCCGTCGTCGCGGATCGCGGAGATGAAGTCCTTCTTCTGCTGATCGCTCATCTGCCACGTGCCGGTCGTGTTGACCGCGACGATGGCGTCATACCAATTCAGGTTGTGCGCTTCACCGAAGCCGAGCGAAGCCTTGGTGAGCCATTTCGTGTCGGTTCGGATCTCGGTGTCGAACAGCCCCGTTTCCTCTCCGAGCTCCCAGATGGTCGCGACGCCATCGGAGGTTGATCCGTGATGGAACCCCTCGGTGAAGCCGAGGACGAGCACGTGCTTCTTCGGCGCCGGCGGGTCGGTCATGTTGAGGAGCGCCGCAGCCCCGGCGGGCATCTGCCCCTGCGCCCCTGGCGCCTGCGCCGCCCGCTGGCCTGAGGCTGGCGCCTGGGCAGACACCGACCCCATCCACAGGAGGCCGGCCAGGGTCACGGCAGACACAACTGAGCAGAGGACCAAGAGCGTCTTTCGCATATCTGTGCGTCCTTTCGATTCGCGGTCCGTTCGTGTGCGCCACGCCGCCGACAGGCGTCCGTCCGATCAGGCCGGCGCGCCAGCCCGGCGACGTCTACTGCTTGCCGGGCGCCGTTGGGGCGAGGCTCGGCATCTTCGCCGGGGACTCGAGGATGCGGGTCGCGACAAGGTTGATGATGACGGCATTGTTCCGGATGGCGCCAAGGTACGCCGTCCGCAACAGCTGCTCGCGCTGGCCGCGCAGCTGCTGGGTGATGGCGTCCTTCACCTCGGGCATGCTGAGGTCTTTCTGCCCGGCCTTATCCTTCGTGGCGACCAGCACGACGGTATGCGCGCCGTTGGCGCTGACGACGCTCGCCGAGCCGGGCGTGCCCTTCAACACGACGTCGCGCAGTTGCGGGGGGACCTTCTGCAGGGCCGATACGGGCACGAAGCCCAGGTCGCCCCCCCGTGGCGCCGTCTCGGCGTCCTCCGAGAAGTCCGCCGCCACTTCCTGGAATGCCGTCCCCCCCTTCAGCCGCTCCATCACCATCTGCAGCTTGGTCGCCGCCTCCTGGGGTGTCGTGGCATCGTTGCCGGTCCGGTTCGTGATCTGCTCCTCGCGGATTGGGGTAATGACAATCTGTCCAATCCGGTACGCGTCCTCGGTGCGGTTGAACTGGGCGCGATTGGCCTCGAAGTACGCCTGGACCTCCTGATCGGTGACGTTGATCTTGGAGGCGACCTCGCGCTCGAACACCTTCTGCACCAGCAGTTCGCGGCGCAGCCGTTCGCGCATGTCGCCCGCCGTCAGGCTGCGCTTGGTCAGTTCCTGCTGGTAGGCCTCATCGGGAATGTTCTTGCGGGCCTCGAGATACGCCGCGTCAAGCTCGGTGTCGGGCAGCTCGATCTTCAGCTCCCGGGCCTTCGCCAGCAGGAGCTCCTGGACGATGAGGTTGTCGAGCACGTTGAGCTTCGCGGTGGTTGCGTCCTCCTCGGCTGGAGGCGCCGCGGGGTCGATCTCCTGCCGAAAGGCCTTCTCCACATCGTCGCGCGTGATCTCTTGGCCGTTGACCACCGCCCACGCGTCGGCGCTCACGGGCGGGGTCGCGGGGGCGGACTGGCACGCGCCGGCAAGAACCGCCAGCGCCGTCACGAACAGGAGCGTCAATCGGGGGCTGGGTGCGGTCGTCAGATCGGTGATTCGCATCCGGTAATTGTAGCAGCCTGCCGGCGTCCGACACGCAGAAACAGGGGTGGGGAAACAGGGGTCGGGTCTCATTTCCGGCAATTGCAGTTCCGTAACACAGATCTGTGATTGCCGGAAATGAGACCCGACCCCTGGCTGCACGCTGGCTGGTTTGATCGGGATGGGCCGACGGCGTACGATGCCGCTGGTATCCGGAATCCGAGGTCAGGGGCAGGCAGGCGCACCCGTGCCCCTCATCCGATTCCTCGTCCCGCACTCAGCAGGAAGGAGGATCCCGTGCCGTCGCCAAGACCATGCCAACGGGCGAGCCGGGTCGCTGCCATCGTCGCCCTTGCAGGCGCACTGACCTGCGTTGCTTGCAGCTCGGCAGATCCGCTGCTGCAGGGGTTTCAGGACCCGCCGGCAAGCGCGAAGCCGCGCGTCTGGTGGCACTGGATGAACGGCAACATCACCAAGGACGGCATCAGGGCCGACCTCGGGTGGATGAAGCGCGTCGGCATCGGCGGCTTCCAGAGCTTCGACGCCAACTTCATGACGCCGCAGGTGGTTGAGAAGCGGCTGGTCTTCATGACGCCGGAGTGGAAAGACGCCTTCAGGTTCACCGCGAACCTCGCGGCCGAGCTGGGGCTGGAGATGGCGATTGCCGGCTCGCCCGGGTGGAGCGAGAGCGGCGGGCCGTGGGTGACGCCCGCGCAGGCGATGAAGAAGTACGTGTGGAGCGAGACCCGCGTCGAGGGCGGCAAGCCGTTCACGGGCGCCCTGCCGCAGCCTCCCGATACGACCGGGCCCATGCTGGACGCGCCGTTCACAGGCGGCATGAGCAGCCTGTCGGGGCCTCCTCAGAAGCTGCCCAGCTTCTATGCGGACGCCGCGGTCGTCGCGTTCCGAAGCCCCGAAGACGACGTGCCGATTGCGGCACTGAAGCCGACGGTGACGACCAGCGGCGGCCGCATCGATGCACGCCTGCTCTGTGATGGGAGCCTGTCAAGGACCGTGAGCCTGCCGATGGCCCCGACCGGCAAGCAGTCCTGGATTCAGTTCGATTTTGGCAAGCCTCAGACGGTTCGGGCGTTGACGTTGGCTGTCAGGGAGACAAGTCCGCTGGCGGCTTTCTTCGGGCCCGGTTCGGACCCGGGGCCGGACCTGCAGGCGAGCGATGACGGCGTGCGGTTCCGCCCCGTGGTCACGACTCCAAAGACGACGACGCCGCAGGTCACGGTGAGCGTTCCGGAGGTGCGCGCCCGCTACTTCCGCGTGGTCTTTGCCACGCCGCCGCCGCAAGGGCTGCCTGCCGAGCTGGGCGGACTCGACCTCTCGCTGTTCGGCGGAGGCGGCGCGATGCCCGAGCCGGCCACGACGCACCAGATCGCCGAGCTGGCCCTGCATCCCGCCGCGCGCGTGAACCGCTTCGAGGACAAGGCGGCGTTCTCCACCGCAACCGGTCTTGCTGCGCTCGCGACGCCGCCTGTGCCTCCAGCGGCTGCCATTTCGACGGGCGACGTTATTGATCTCACCGCGAAGATGCGACCCGACGGCACGCTGGACTGGACGCCACCGCCGGGGCGCTGGACCGTCCTCCGTTTCGGGTATTCCCTGCTCGGCATCAGCAACCATCCCGCATCGCCCGAAGGCACTGGCCTCGAGGTGGACAAGCTGAGCCGCACCGCCGTGAAGTCCTACTTCGACACGTACCTCGATCAGTACAAGGATGCGACCGGCGGCCTGATGGGGACCAAGGGGCTCGGCTACGTGATCACCGACAGCTGGGAGGCGGGCGCGGAGAACTGGACCGACGAGATGATGGCCGAGTTCGCGAAGCGACGCGGCTACGACATCCGGCCCTGGCTCCCCGTGCTGGCCGGCCGCGTGGTCGCGAGCGCCGAGGCCAGCGACCGTTTCCTCTGGGACTTCCGCAGGACCATCGCGGATCTCACGGCCGAGCATCATTACGATCAGCTGACGGAGATCCTGAGCGTGCGCAGGATGGCGCGCTACTCCGAGTCGCACGAAAACGGCCGGGCGTTCATCGCCGACGGCATGGCCGTCAAGCGCACCTCCGCCGTGCCGATGAGCGCCATCTGGACGGGGCGCGGCGGGTTGAACGGCGTTCCGGAAGGCGCGGCGGCAGACATCCGCGAGTCGGCATCGGTGGCCCACATCTACGGCCAGAACGTGGCGGCGGCCGAGTCGCTGACCGCGGCAACGAACGCCTTCGGGTTCGCCCCGGAGCATCTCAAGCCGCTGGCCGACGCGGCGCTCTCGCAGGGGCTGAACCGGTTCGTCATCCACACCTCGGTGCACCAGCCGCTCAGCGACAAGCGGCCCGGCTTCAGCCTCGGGCCGTTCGGCCAGTGGTTCACACGCCTGGAGACCTGGGCGGAGCTGGCGAAGCCCTGGATGACGTATCTCTCCCGCAGCAGCCACATGCTCCAGCAGGGCACCTTCGTCGCAGACGTGGTCCACTACTACGGGGAAGATGCGAACATCACGGCCCTCTTCGGAGCCGGCGGGCCGGACGTCCCCCGCGGCTACAACTTCGATTACGCCAACTCGGACATCGTCCAGCACCGCCTGGCGGTGACCGACGGCCGCCTGACCACGACGACGGGGATGAGCTATGCCGTACTCTCGCTCGACGCGAACGCCGTGAGAATGCCACTTGCGGTGTTGCGGAAGATCCACGAGTTGGTCAGCGCGGGCGCGGCGGTGGTCGGCCCGAAACCGGTTGAAAGCCCGAGCCTGAGCGACGATCAGGCCGAGTTCAGGCGGACCGCCGACGAGCTGTGGGGCCCCCGCGCAGGCGAACGCCGCGTCGGCCAGGGGAGGGTGTTCGCGGGGATGACGATCGCGGAGGCGCTGGCGGCGCTCAAGGTCGGCCCCGACTTCGAGCACTCCAGGCCGCAACCTGACTCCGTCGTCATGTTCGTGCATCGCAAGCTGACCGACGGGGACCTCTACTGGATCAACAACCGCAGGAACCGGGCGGAGTCGATCGAGGCAACCTTCCGCGTCGCCGGCAAGACTCCCGAGCTGTGGCACCCGGACACCGGGAAGGTCGAACCGGCGGCGTATCGCGTGGCCGGCGGCCGGACGACGGTCTCCGTCCCGATGGAGTCGAACGACGCGGTGTTCGTGGTGTTCCGCAAGGGGACGTCGGCGGCCTCGCGGGCGCTGCCGCCCGTCACCGAGGCGACGCTCGGGACGATTGACGGCGGCTGGGAGGTGGCGTTCCAGCAGGGCCTCGGCGCGCCTGCGGCCATCACCATGGATCGACTGAGCTCCTGGCACGAGCACGCGGACGCCAGCGTGAAGTACTTCTCCGGCACGGGGACCTACACGAAGACGATCCAGGCGCCGGCGGACTGGTTCGGGGGCGGGGCCGAGGTGTGGCTGGATCTGGGCGACGTGAAGAACCTGGCGGAGGTGGCAGTCAACGGTAAACCCCTTGGCATCTTGTGGAAGCCGCCGTTCCGAGTTAACGTGACGGAGGTCCTGAAGCCCGGCGCCAACACGCTGGAGATCAAGGTGACAAGTCTCTGGGTCAACCGCGTGATTGGGGACCGGCAGCCGGGCGCGACGCCGTTCACGTTTACGGCGATGCCGTTCTACCGGGCCGACTCGCCGCTGCTGCCGTCGGGTTTGCTGGGGCCGGTCACGGTCGTGAGGCGCGGCGCGACGATTCGTTAGCTGGAGGAGTTCATCGTATGCAGTTCATCTTGGCGATGCTGGCGGCCGCGATGGTTCAGGCGCCGGCGGACAGATCAATCGGCGGGACGTGGAGCCTGGAAACGGAAGTTATGGGCTACGCCGGCTCGGCCGTGTGCGTGCTCGCGCAGGACGCCGGCAAGATCACCGGCAAGTGCACCACCGAGGGGGTCGATCGGCCGGTGACCGGGGAGATTTCGGGCGGCAAGTACTCGTTTCAGCACGCCTCGGAGTACGAGGGCCAGGCGCTGACCATCGTCTATGCCGGGACGCTCGACTCGGAGACCACGCTCTCCGGTTCGATGACCGTCCAGCCGTTCGATGTTGCTGGCACGTTCAAGGCGAAGAAGGGGGTCGGGGCGCAGGCGCCGCAGGCCGCCTCGCAGGCGCCGGCGGTGGACCAGGCCTCCCCGTTCACCGGGCGCTGGCTGATTCACCTCAACATCATCGGGCGCCAGGGAGACCAGGACTGCACCTTCACCCAGAAAGGCGCCGAGCTCGCCGGGACCTGCAAGAGCTACGACGCCGCCGGCGACATCGAGGGGACGGTTGACGGCAGCAAAGTGAAGTGGCTGCTCAAGCGCGACATGGGCTCGGCAGGCAATCTCGTCTTCAGCGGGGCTCTTGGTGCCGACGGAAACATGACGGGCACCGTTGACGTGCCGGCGTACACCGTCAGCGGAGCGTTTACGGCCACGCGGGCGCCGGGGGGGCAGGATCAGGCTCCGGCGAACTGAGCCCGGTTTGGCTTCCCCCCGGATTGGGTGATCTTCCTCGCCGCGCCTGCTTGAGTCCTGCCGACTCCATTAACCGACCCCACTCAGGGACAGCGTACCCGAGGTGCGTGACAGCGGAGGTCTATGAGCGGTGGCTGATGGCGTGCGTCGGTGGCTCGGGGTTACCGGCAGCCTCGCGTGCGGGGGATCGAGCTCGAGCGCGTCAGCCAGCGAGGCGGCGTCTCATATTGAACGCCGGCTGCAATGAGGTAGACTGAGCCCGCACAGCGACAAGGAGGAGGCCCGATGCGCTACACCCGACGAGATTTCGGCAGGATGGCTCTCGCCACCGTCCCGGCGGCGGGACTGGCCCCGGTAACCAGGCTGATGGCCGCCGCGAAGCCGAACTCGGTTTTCGGCGGCGTGTGGGTCGGCACCATCACGTACAGCTTCCGTGGCCTGTCCACCACGGCAGAGGACACACTTAAGTACTGCGTCGAGTGCGGCATCAGCGGCATCGAGCTGATGAGCAACGTCGCCGAGGAGTACGCCGGCTCCCCGCAGCAGCAGGGACGCGGAGGCATGCCCGGCGGGCTCCCCGGCCCTGGCGGGGTGCCTGCGGGCGTGGGCGCCACGCCACGGGGAGCAGCCGGAGCGCCGCCTCCGGCCGCGGGCGGACCGCCTCCCGGCGGTGAACGCGGAGCGGGCGCAGCGCCAAGAGCCGGTGCACAGGGCCGCGGGCGTGCGGCCATGACGCCCGAGCAGCAGGAGGCGATGCGGAAACGCGCCGAGGAGCTGAAGAACTGGCGGCTCTCGGTGCCGATGAGCAAGTACGCGGCGTTCCGCAAGATGTACGAGGCCGCCGGGGTCAAGATCTACGCCTTCAAGCTGCCGCCGACGCTCGAGATGTCAGACGACGAGTACGCGTACATCTGGAACGTGGGCGAGACGCTCGGCGCCGACCACCTGACGATGGAGCTGACCACCGACGATGCGCTGCTGAAACGGGTGGGGGACTACGCGGCCAAGCGGAAGCTGCGGATGGCGTTCCACACGCACGGCCAGGGCGGCGCCTCGGGCTTCGACCGCGTGCTGTCGGCCTCGAAGTACACCGCACTCAACTTCGATGTGGGCCACTTCTACGGCGTCAACGGCGTGTCGCCGGTGCCGCTGGTCGAGAAGTACCACGATCGCATCGCGAGCCTGCACCTGAAGGACCGCAAGGGGCCGGGAGCGCCGGATCCCAGCGGGCGGGGCGGCGGCGGGCCGAACATGCCATGGGGGCAGGGCGAGACGCCGCTCAGAGAAATCCTGCAGGTGATGAAGAAGAACAAGTACAGGTTCCCGGCCAGCATCGAGTACGAGTACCAGACGCCGCAGGGCTCCGACGTGCTCACTGAAATGAAGAAGTGCGTCGAGTACTGCAGAAAGGCGCTGGCGTAGGGGTCCGTCGGCGCGCACACCACCCGCGCCCGGCCGCGTTCCTCTCGTCGCGAAGGGAGACCAGCATGGCAGACACCGGCATCACGAGGCGGCACTTTTTCTTCGGCACGCTGCTCGCGGGAGCGATTCCGACCGGGGGGTTCGGCACGGTGCCCTCGCTCAAGCTGCTGGGCTACCAGTCGCCAAACGAGAAGCTGAACGTCGCCGGGATCGGGGCGGGCGGCCAGCCCTTCGGCGACCTGCGCCAGTGCGAGACCACGGAGAACATCGTCGCGCTGGCCGACGTGGACTGGGAGCGCGGCGCGCAGGGGTTCGAACGATGGGAGAAAGCGGCGAAGTTCAAAGACTTCCGCCAGATGCTGGACAAGGCAGGCAAGACCATCGACGCGGTGGTGATCGGGACGCCGGACCACATGCACACGTTTGCGGCGCTCTGGTGCATGGAGCGCGGCAAGGGGGTGTATGTCGAGAAGCCGCTGACGCGGATTGCCTCCGAGGCGCGGCTGCTGGCGCGGGCGGCGCAGAAGTACAAGGTGGCGACGCAGATGGGGAACCAGGGGTACTCGCACGAGGCGACGCGGGTGGCGTGCGAGATCATCTGGGCGGGCGAGATCGGCGAGGTCCGCGAGGTGCACGCGTGGCGGGGCCGGCCGAGCTGGCCGCAGGGGATGACGAAGACGCCGCCGGCGACGCCGATTCCCTCGACGCTCGATTGGGACCTGTGGCTCGGGACGGCGGCGTTCCGGCCGTTTACGGCAGGCGACCAGGAGTACCGGGATGTCGTCGCGGCGCGCTCAGGACGCGGCAGGGCCGCGGCTGCCGCGCCGGGAGGGGCACCAGCGGGCGGGGGTGCAGCAGCGGCACCCGGCGCCGGCGGCATGGGCGGCGACGAGTACGGCTACTATCTGCCGTTCAACTGGCGCGGCTTCTATGACTTCGGCAGCAGCCTGATCGGCGACTGGGGCATCCACATTCTGGGGCCGGCGAACTGGGCGCTTGGGTTGAGCCCCGAGCATCTCATCAGCGTCGAGTGCATCAAGAAAGACGCGCTCCCGCCGACGACGTTCCCGAACGAGTTCGTGTTGAGGTTCGAGTTCAGCCCGCGCTGGAACATGCCGCCCGTCACGGTGTACTGGTATCAGCAGGCAGGCGGGGATGCGTTCATGCCTCCGGGTATGACGGCCGACCAGGCGCGTCAGATTCCCAACACCGGCCCGCAGATCGGTCCCGCTCGTGCGGCAGGTGCGGGAGCTCGCGCTGGTGCAGCGGCTGGCGCTCGCGCAGCAGGCGGGGCGCCGGGTGCGGCAGCCCGCGGTGCGGCGGGCACGCAGGGTGCAGCAGGCGCGCCGGGCGCACCGAGAGCCGGCGCGGCGGGTGCCGGCCGGAGCGGCGGCGGACAGCAGGGGAGCGGCTACAACCTCATCTTTGCCGGCAGCAAGGGCTACCTGGGGACAAGCGGGCGCGGTGAAGGTGTGGGTTTGTTGCCGGGCGCGCGCTGGGCAGATTACACCCTGCCGCCGCAGTCCCTGACCCGATCGCCGGGGCACATGCGCGATTGGATCCGCGCGTGCAAGGGCGGGGACGCGGCGTGCTCGCACTTCGGTGTCGCCGGCCCGTACACCGAATGGCTCGTGCTTGGCGCGGCCGCCGTCCGTGTCGAAGGCAAGCTGCTCTACGACGCGAAGACCGGCCTGTTCACGAACAACAAGGCGGCCAACAAGTACCTCGAGCTCGGCTACCGCAAGGGGTGGGAGGTCAAGCTCACCTGACGGTCGGACCGACAGACCTCGCAGGGGCGCGCCAGGTCGTTCACTTTGGGGCGCCCCTGCTCAGTGAAGCTACTTCTTGCGCTTGGCCGTCCAGGGCATCCCGCCCATGTCCCCGAACGACATCGTGCCGGTGATGGTGTCGCCCTCCACCTTGCCGGTGAAGGTGATCGCCATCTGCTGGCCTCCCATGTCCACCTTGATCGCGTAGTTGATCTCGTTGCCCTTCACCGTGCCCTCGAGCTTCTCCTCGCCCATCATGCCGGCCTGGGTGCCGGTGAGCTTCTCGCCCTCCTGTTTGTAGGTGGCCGCGATGGTCATCGGCGCATCCATGCCCTGGAACGTCAGCTCCCACGCCCCGGTGACATCGACTTTGGCGGATTGAGCCGCACCCTGCGCGACCAGCGGCAGCGAGGCGGCGGCAATGATGACGATGCAGACAGCAAGCAGGTTCTTCATAAGATCTCCGTTCTTGTGAACGGCCTCCACGGTCAGGTCGCGGTGCGCGACACAGCCACAGGACGATAGCAGGAGACGCGGAGAAAGGGAAGGGCCGGCGCGTTTCTGCTAGAATGCCCTTATGAACATACTCACCTGGAAAGACATCAAGGAAGATGCGATGAATCCGCTGGCCGGGCGGAAGGCCCTTCATGCGGAGAACATGACGGTGGCGAGGTTCCGCTTCGACAAGGGGAACCAGGTGGCGATGCACCACCACGTCAACGATCAGGTCACGATGGTGGAATCGGGGAAGGTGAAAATGACCTGCGGCGAGGAGACCTTCGAGCTGGCCGCCGGCCAGTTCGTCCACGTGCCGCCGGATGTGCCGCACGGGAACGTCGCGCTGGAAGACACCGTCATCATCGAGATCTTCTCGCCGCGGCGGCAGGACTGGATCACCGGCGACGATTCCTACCTCAGGCAGAAGTAGTCCACAGTCCTTCGTCTGGGAAGCGCCTGCGCCTCGGTTCCGGGGCGCAGGCACTGCCCGGTTCCGCCAGGCGTCTTCCTGATAAGGCGCGCGCTCACCGGGACTTCTCCTCCTTCACCCGGGATCGCAGCGCCTCCCAGGCGCGCGTCCGAACGACCTCTGCCGCACGGGCCGCTTCCGCGGCGGCAGCCTCGTCGAGCTCCCTCTCCGACGGAACGCGGTCGAATGTGCGGCCGATCTCCCGGCCACGCAGGTGCTTGTCGAAGAAGTCCATCAAGGCCGCCCAGTCCTCGGCGGCGAAGGTGTGGCCGTGCTTCGCGTAGTTCACGCCAATCCGGTCCTCTGCGCCGAAAAGCGCGTAGGCGGGCCGAGCGCCGAGGATCGACTGCCGGACCGCTTCCGGCAGAGAGATCGTGTCGGTTTCGCCTTCCAGCGCAATAAACGGGCGGGGCGCCGCCAGCGCGAGGAACCAGTGCTGATCGAAGGGGAGCCGATCGCGCTGTCCCCAGAACTCGTGCAGGTTCGGTGAGAACCAGTTGGGGTATTTCTTCTGCATGATATCCAGCGTCTCGCTCCCGCGCGGGCCGGCGAAGCGGTAGGCGCCGACGCCTCCCCCGCCGGTCACGACGGGAGCGCCGCACAGGCGTTCGTCAAACGCCGCCGCGATCATCGACGACTTGCCGTAGCGCGACGCTCCGGTGACGACGAGTCTGCGTCCATCGATGGCCGGATCCGTCACGAGGTAGTCGGCCACCCGTGAAGCCCCCCACGCCCAGCCCGCAAGCACGCCCCAGTCGTAGCCCGGGTAGGCCGGGTAGAAACGGGTGTTGCGGAATGCCCAACTTCCGTCGAGATTGCGCAGCGTCGTGTCCTCGGCGCAGTCGTTGGGACTAAACACGACAAGCGCGTAGCCGCGGCGGAACAGGTCGGCATGCTGGCTGGCCATCGCCTGCGCGGTTGCGGCGGAGGATCCCGGTATCGAGGGAAACGCCGGAGGGGCGGTCTTCTTCCCGACTGAAGGCACAGGGCCGACAAGGAGCAGGACATTCTCGCCACGCCCCTGATTCGGCCCCAGCGGCAGGCGCGGCAGTTCCGGCGCTCCGGGAGGAGTCCCTCCATGGAGGATGATCGCCGGAAAGGGCCCCCCCTCGGTCGGCGTGAACACGCCAATGTTCAGCTCGAGCTTCGCCTCAGGGCCGAACACCAGCCGCACGAGGCGATACCTGACAGCGCTGTCGAGCACCGATTCCGACCTGAGCTCTTCCCCTTTCACGTTCCCCGGAGGCGGCGGCATCTGGCCGACGGCGTAGTACTCCAGAATCCGCTTCATCTCCTCGCGGCGTGTCCGCCACTGGTCCTCGGTGGTGACGGGCGTTCCATCAGCCATGACGCAGACCTCCGGCATCTCCTTGCGGAGGGGGAGGTCGCGGGCTCCCGGCAACGTCCCGATGGGCGTGGTGATCCGCGGGACAGGAATCTCCCTGGGATCGGGACCGGCCGGAGGGTTCGCTGGTTGCGCGCCGGTCGTCTCACGAAAGACGTGAACCCCAGCTCCAGCTGCGAGGACCAGCAGCAGACAGAACCGAAGCCGACGTCTCATCGTCGCCTCTCCGTGCGGGGTGGAGCCGTCACTTCTTCGGGAACGCGGGGTCGGCCTTGACTTCCCGGATCTGCAGGATGTGCCGCTGGCTGTGGGTGGAGATGAGCAGCAGCCACTGGTAGGCGTCGCATCCCTGGCGCTCGACGAGGTGGCCGCGGAGGTCCTCGTCGGTCGTCCGCACGTAGCTGCGGATCACGGCGCGCTGCCTGCGAAACAGCTCGAGCGCAGCGCCGAGGTCGCGCACCTGCCCTTTCGGCAACTCCGCCGGCACGGCCTTCTCGCGGTTCGTGCGGTCAATGCCGTACCAGAGGATGTCAGCGTCGGTGCCGAGCCTCGGCTGGCTGCGCGGCTTCGCCTTCATCGCCCGCTGCAGGTCCTCCCAGTAGATACCCTCGGAGACGTCGAGGTGGTCGAGGACCTCCATGATGGTCCAGACGCCCGGAGACGGCCTGAACTGCAACTGCGCGGGCGACAGGCCCGACACCTCATCAGCGAGCCAGCTCTCGGTCATCTCCAGGTGCGCGGCCAGCCGCTGGCGCTCCAGCCCCGAGATCGACGAAGCAGCCGCAACGACGCCGACACCCAGCAGCACACCGGCGGTAACAAGGGTTGTCCTCATGACCGTGAGTGTACAGCCCCGTGCCTGTTTGGCAAGCGTACGACCACAGCGTCGTCGGCCGTCCGCGCGTGGCGGACGACCGGCGACGCCTGCGTGTCGTTGCTGTCTTCGAGGCTCAGCCTGGTTCTCGCGTTCCCCCTACCGGAACAGCATGGTCGCGATATCGGCGAGCGAGTTCCGCCAGACCCTCCACTGGTGTTCGCCGGGAAAGCTCTTGAACGTCAGGGTGATGCCGCGGCTGCGCATCTCCTCGGCCACCTTCGTCTGGTGCGGCATCCGCGGATCGTCCGCGCCGCAGGAGAAGTAGAGCAGCTTGATTCTCTTGTTGGTTGCGGCGGCGTTCTTGTAGAAACCGGGGGACAGGGCCTCGACGTCGAAGGGCGCATAGCCGCCGACGCCGCCGAACATGCCCGAGCTGAACTGGCCGACAGTGGCGAACACATCGAGGCGCTTCAGCCCGACATTGATAGAGATGCCGCCGCCCATCGAGAGGCCGGCAAGCGCACGGTTCTCACGCCCGGTGAGCGTGCGGTAGTTCTTCTCCATGAACCGGATGATGTCGTCGACAATCTCCTTCTCGGCCCGGTCGTAGCTCTGACCGCCGCCCCCCGGCGCGGCCGCTGGAGCACCCTGCCCGCCCGCAGCACGTGCGCCGGCAGGGGCAGCCTGTCCGCGCGCGCCAGCCGCGGCGCCCGCGGCAGGCGGGGCTCCCGCGCCTCGGGGAGCCGCAGGCGGACGCGGGCCGCCCTTGTCCAGCACCGCGGGCTCGGTCCAGTTCCCGTTCGGCATGACGACAATCATCGGCTTGGCTTTCCCCTGCGCGATCAGGTTGTCCATGATGACGCTGGCGCTGCCCATGTCGTTCCAGGCCTCTTCGTCGCCGCCGCCGCCGTGAAACAGGTAGAGGACGGGGTACCGCGTGGAACTCCCCTCATAGCCGGGCGGCGTGTACACCAGCATGCGCCTGCCGGTCTGCAGCGCCGTTGAGGGGTACCACGCCGCCGCGACGGTGCCGTGCGGCATCTTGCCCGTCTGATACAGCGCCGAGGCAGGGCCGGGCACGAGCACCGAGTTCAGGTACCGCGTCCCGTCCCGAACGACGTGATAGTTGCCGGCGTCGAGCATGGAGACGCCGTCAACCGAGAAGGTATACGTCCAGATCTCGGGGGCGAGCGGCGCGGTCGTCACGCTCCACACTCCCGAGTCGTCTTTGGTCATTGCCAGGCCGCGCCCGTTGGGCCAGTCTCCGTTGACCATGACCGCGGCGGCCTTCGGCGCATTCAGGCGGAACGTGACCCGCCCGTCGGGGGCGACTTCGGCGGAACGGGCCGCCGGGGTCATCGCCGGCGCGCCCTGCCCGGCTCGGCCCTGCCGCCCCTGCTGGGGCTGGGCCGCTGGCGGCTGCTGGGCGGCTGCCACGGTGACAAAGAGTGCGATGCCAAGAGCGACGTGAGTCAGTCTCATGATGGGTCTCTCCTCGGAGTTGGTGCTGCAGTCACTCCAGCGCGATCGGCGACAGACACACGCACAGCCTGCCGCGACAGCAGGCGAGCTGCCGCGTTCTGCGTGTCGCACACTCCGGCTGTCGGCCGTGCGCACGCCGAATCGACGCTGGGGAAGTTTACCGCATTTGCCGCACGCCGCGCGCTGAGGCATCAGCCCGCCCAAGCCTCCGGCGGCTGTCGGTCGCGCCGTGCAAGGCAGTCGCCGCGTCGTGATATGGTATGCGGCGAGGAGGGGGCCGAATCGGCAGACGCTGGTCGCCCATTTGGCCTGAGGCGCCAGAGACAGTATGTGTCTAAAGGAGGTAGGGTTGTGAGCATTGGACGAACAGTCATTGCGGGAGCGGCTCTGGTGGCGCTCCT